>MHCFR04200__coassemble_852_pt1 | contig 15820 bp, 14 predicted proteins | sample MHCFR04200__metabat2_low_PE_027 | metagenome-assembled genome bin MHCFR04200 | reverse complement strand
GGAGGGCCACTGTCGCCTTCGGCGCAGCTGATCCCTCCCCCGGCTCCTGGGCGCCAGTTTATCCTTGGAGTGATGGCAAGGTACCGCCACGGCAGCACCCCTGTGCAGCGGTACGCGCCCCGGCATCGGTACCATGCAAGGTGCGTACCCGCCGCGGCACCCGATTGGTTGCTGGCCCCAGGCCAAACCAAATGTGGAGCCCGATACGGACCCTGTCGGTCGAGAGGCAAGGGGACGTGCCCGGGGCGGTACAAGGGGGGTCCGGGGGTATCCCTCGGCCGTTTGAAGGGGGTATAGGGGGTCCAGGGGGGCATAGGGGGGAGGTCGGAATCCCCCCTGCCCCCCTGGCCGGCGGAGCCACGCTCCAAAAGGAAAATCATCTTGCACTATCCAGAAAGTTTTTTCTTTTCCGGCGAGGTCGCGATCCAGGCAAAAAGGCCATTTCACACCACCCGAAAATCATTTTTCCTTTGCCAGCGGAGCCGCGCTCCCAAAAGAAACTCATCTTCCCCCAGACAGAGCCTTTTCCCCGCCAAAGGAGCCACGCCCCCCTTCCCCCCACAAACCCATTTTTTTCAGGCTTTTTTTCAAAAAAGCCAAAAACAACCGCGGTGGAAGCCTTCCCTCCACCGCGGCTGTTTCTTTATATCACCTTGATGCAAAATTCCTCGCACACCGGGGCGCAATAACCGCACCGGACGCACTTGCTCTGATCGCAGACGCACTTGCCATTTTCCAGGCGCAGGGCGCCCTGGCGGCAGCGTTCCACGCAACGGCCGCAGCCCCGGCAGTAGTCGTGAATCATCAGGCGGCGGGGTTCCCGCCGGGTTTCCGCCAAAGCCTGCGCTGGGGGCTCCCGCCCCTCCACCAGGCAAATATCCACGTCCAGCTCCGCCTCGGACTGTACGCCCACGCATATGGTGTCAATGGTCCCCAGCCCCCGCAGGTAATCAAAGGCCTCCCGGGGATCGGCAATGAGATGCCCGCCGCCCAGGGGCTTCATGGCGTAAATACCAATGTCCGCTGAATGCGCCCGGGCAATGGCCTGGGCCATCTCGTCCCGGGTGCCGTCGGGAATGCCCACGCCGGTGACGTTGATCAGCGGGAAAATCACGTCCACGCCGGGATACCGGGGCGCGTAATCCACCGCCGCCACCCGGTGGGTGGAAAAGCCCACCGCCAGGATCTTGCCCTTGGCCTTCTGCTCCAGGTAGAAGTCAAAGGCCTCCCGGTGGCCCTTCAGGGTCAGCCGGTCCTCCTGCTCGTGCATGAGAAAAATGGGGATCACGTCCATGTCCAGGGCCCGGCGCGCCTCCTCAAAGGCGGCCTCCGCCCCCGCCCGGTCATAGGCGTAGGACTTGGTGGACACAAGCAAATCCGGCCGGCGTTTCAGCGCCAGCCAGAGGGGCTCATAGGTTTCGTAATACTGGGCGGTGTCAAAAAGATTGATTCCCTGCTCCGCGGCATAGAGAATCAGCTCCGCGCCGCGCTGGGGCGGAAAATCCTTTTGCAGGGGGCTCATGGTCAGCGTCCCCAGGGCCAGGGGGGATACCATCAACCCGGAACGGCCCAGCCGCACCCGGCGCATCATTGTCCCACGTGCCCCGCCAGGTAGAAGCGCACCAGCTCCTCCAGAATCTCGTCCCGCTCCAGGCGGCAGATCATGCTCCGCGCCTGGTTGTGGCTGGTGATGTACGTGGGATCCCCGGAGATGATATAGCCCACAATCTGCGTAATGGGGTCATAGCCCTTGGCCTCCAGGGCGTGATAGACGTACATGAGGATATCCTGCGCCTCGTTTCCCGATTCCTGGATAGGCTGCAATTTGGTCGTGTCGAAGGTGTCCGGCACAGTCGCTCCCCCTTTCGGTGTTATTGATTTATTATACACGAGGTTGCCCGGAATGGAAAGCCCCAATCCGCGGCCTTGTGTAAATTTAACCTTTGCCCTGGCTCAGGGGCGTTTACGCATGTAACAAATATAAGACGGCGGGCGGGAGGGATTTCCTTCCCGGGGCGGGAAAATTTTTTTCATTTCCGTTCCCGGTTTTGCGCATTTCCGGCCCCTGGTATGCTATACTCTTGCTAAAGCGGCGCTTAGGCGCGCAATGTTGACGCGAAAGAAGTTGATGATTTTCATGAATCTGAAAGAAAAACTCACCGCCTGCATGGAGGATGCCATCGCCCGGGAGGAGGTAGCCGGGGCCAGCATGCTGGCGCTGCGCCACGGGGCGGAGGTGGTCTATGCCGCCGCGGGCATGGCCGACCGGGAGGCCGGCAAGCCCATGGCCCGGGACACCATCCACCGGCTGTTTTCCCAGAGCAAACCCATTACCGCCGCCGCGGTGATGCTCCTGGTGGAGCGCGGGGAGATTGACCTGTGCGCGCCGGTGGAAGCCTTCCTGCCGGGGTTCAAAAACCAGCAGGTGCTCACGGAGTCGGGGCTGGAGCCCGCCCGCCGTCAGGCCACGGTGATGGACCTGCTGGGCATGACCGCCGGGCTGTGCTACCCCGGGGACGATCCCGCGGGCCAGGCCGCCGCGGAGCTGTTCGCGGAAAACGACGCCCGCGTTCTCCGGGGGGAGGGCTTGTCCACCGTGGAGCTGTGCAACCGCATGGGCCAGCTGCCCCTGGCCTTCCATCCCGGGGAGCACTTCCGTTACAGCACTTGCGCCGACGTGCTGGGCGCGGTGGTGGAGGTGGCCGGGAAAAAGCCCTTCGCCCGCTTCCTGGAGGAGGAGATCTTCCAGCCTCTGGGCATGAAGGACACAGCCTTCTGGGTGCCCGCGGAAAAGCGCGGACGCTTTGCTCAGGCCTATACCCATCCCGGCGCGCTTCGTCCCTACCGGCAGACGCACCTGGAGGTGGGCGATTATGACCGGGAGCCGGTCTTTGCCTCCGGCGGCGCGGGGCTGGTTTCCACCCTGGACGACTACGCCGCCTTTGCCACCATGCTCCTAGAGGGTGGACGTTACCCCGGCGGACAACTGCTCCAGCCGGAAACCGTGCGCTTCCTCACCTCGCCCCAGCTGGGCCCGCAGCCCCTGGCGGATGTGTGGAACTCCCTGGACGGCTTCAGCTATGGCAAGCTCATGCGCGTGATGCGCGATCCCGGCCGCTACCCCGGCCTGAGCCGCATGGATGAATACGGCTGGGACGGCTGGCTGGGCACCTACTTTGCCAACTTCCCCCATGAGCAGATGACCATGCTCATGATGACCCAGCGCACGGACCACGGCACCGGCCCCCTGACCCGCAAGCTGCGTAACCTGCTGCTCTCCAGCCCGGAGGCCCGCCTATGAGTACGTTTCGCATTGACCAGCAGGGCGGCGGAGACTTCCAAACCATTGCCCAGGCCCTGCGCCACTGTCTCCTGGCGCGGGAAAAGGCCCCCGTGCTGCGCCTGGGCCCCGGGGTGTGGCGGGAAAAGCTCACCCTGCGCATCCCCGGCCTGACCCTGGAAGGGGCGGGCGCGGAGAAAACCATCATTGTCTGGGGGGACAGCGCCCTGATGCCCGACGATGCCGGGGTTCCCCTGGGCACCTTCCGCACCGCCACGGTGCGGGTGCACGCCCCGGGCGTTACCCTGCGCAACCTCACCGTGCGCAACGACGCCGGCCCCGGCGACCGGGTGGCCCAGGCCGTGGCCCTGTACCTGGCCGGGGACCGAAGCTATGTGGAGGGCTGCGCCCTGGAGGCCCAGCAGGATACCCTGATGATGGGCCCGGATACCTACAACCCCCGGCAGGTGGTGCCCAGCGGACAGCGCTGCGCCCTGCGGGACTGCCGCATCGCCGGGAATATCGACTTCATCTTCGGCAGCGCCACCGCCTGGATAGAAAACTGCGAGCTTGCGCTGATCTCCCAGCGCAAGCCCGTCAATGGCTGGATTACCGCGCCCAACACCCCGGCGGGGCAGGCCTACGGCTTTGTGTTCCGCCGCTGCCGCATCACCGGGGATGTGGAACCGGCCAGCTTTTACTTGGGCAGGCCCTGGCGGGAACACGCCAAGTGCCTGTTCCTGGATACGGCGTTTCCCGCCGCCATTCATCCCGCATTGTGGATGGACTGGGAGCGGCCCTTCCGCCCGGTGACCGCGGGCCTTGCCGTGGACCGGGACCCCACCGGAGGGCGGCATCCCGCCTCGGGGCTGCTGGACGGGGAAACGGCCGCGGGGATCACGCCCCAAAGGGTGCTGGGGAACTGGGTCCCCTGGTTAAGCCTGTAACTGCCTGTGCCACACCACCACGGACTGGCCGGGGGTGGGTTCCGCCTTTTCCAGGCCGGGGTTCATTTCCATGAGCTGCGCCCTGGGCAGGCGGTAGCGCCGGGCAATGTCCCAGGTTTCCTCCCCGGGCTGGGTAAAGTAGAGGATCAGGCTCTCGCTGGGGGGCTCCGCCTCCACGCGCTCGGCCTCCGTGGCCAGGTTGGCTTCCTGGGTTTCCAGGCCGCTGCCCCGCAGGTGCAGGATGTATTTCATCTCCACCCGGTCGCTGGTGATGGCGCTCACGTCCACCTCCCCCACCGTAAGGGTGAGGAAATCCTCCGGGGCGCTCTCCGCGGCGAAGGTCAGGCGGAAGGGCTCCTCCTGAAACACGGTGACGGGGGCGTCGCTGTCGTCGGTCATGTACAGGAGCGTTACCTCCAGCATGCCTTCTACTGTCAGCCGCCCGCCGATCTGCTCCCGCCCGGTGAGCACCGGCACCGCGAAGCCGCACAGCACCGTGCGCGCCGCGGGGCTGCCCTCGGGGAGCATGAGCATCAGCTTGCCGCTTTCCGCGGCCTGTACCTCATGGTCCTCCACCCGGCAGCGCACGGGGGTACGGGTCAGGCGCACGTCGTCCCCGGTGGTGGTGTAGGCATCCTGGAGCACGGTTACATCCTCCCGGCGGTCGGCCCAGGCGGTGATGCCCAGGAGCACCTCCACCCGCAGGGTGCGCTCGCCCTCGACCCCTTCCTGGCTGATAACGGCCACGTCCTTGACCACCGCCCGGCCGTCCAGGAGCTCCCCATCCTCGCCGGTGAGCTCCACCGCCTGGTCAAAGGGCAGGGTGTGCCGGGTGACGCACAAGGGCTTGCCGGGGGTATCGGAGGCGTGATAGACCTCCAGGGCCACGGTGCCGCTGACCCCCGCCCGGCCCAGTCCGCCGGTGATCTCCGTCACCCGGGGGATGGCCGTGCCATACAGGGTTTGCGTAATCTGCAGCCCCGCGGGCAGGTCGAATTCCTCCCGGAGCAGGGCTTCCGCCTGGCCCTGGGCCACCGTGCGCTTCAGGGAAAGGGTGCAGGTGCGCTGCTCCAGCCCTTCCACCCCCGTAATGCCCGTAAGGGCGGCCACCGGCTGGGTGGAGAGCACCCGGCACCGGGTTTGCAATATGGCCCGCAGCCCCAGGCGTCCGCTGTAGGCGGTGGCTTCCACGTGCTCCACGGCGGCATCCCCCCGGCAGAGCATCCGGGCCTGGGCGCCGGGCAAATCAAGGGTATGGGTGAAGTCCGCGCTGGCCTCCATGGCCTGGGGCTTGTCAGGGTCGCCCTGGGTGTACAGGGCGTGGAACACCACCCGGCCCTCCAGGATTACCTTATCCTGCTGGGCCTCCACGTTTTCCAGCACCACCATGGCGCCGGCGGAGAGCACCCGCGCTTCCTCCCTGAGTCCGCCGGGCAGGGTGATTTCCCCTTCCACGGCCGCCTGGCCCTGGGCGTTGCCCACCAGGCGCTCCATTTGCAAATTCTCCCGAAGGCATTTCATTTCCATAAGGTTTTGTCCCCCCTGCGTTGGTCGTTCGCAAAGGCATATGCATAGGGGAACCAAATTAGACGCGGGAAAGGGCAGCCCGCTTTTTTTCGTCCGCCTTTCGGCTTTTTTCCCCAACCCCATGACAAAGTGTGGAAGATTTGCTACAATAAAACCGTTACTTTACCGAAAGACAGGGGGCACGGCCATGGGCGTGCATGATGGACACCGGCGGCGCATGCGGGAACGCTTCCGCAGGGAAGGGCTGGACGGCTTTGCGGATCACGAGGTGCTGGAGCTGGTGCTGTTTGACTGCATCCCCAACGGGAACGTGAATCCCCTGGCCCATGAGCTGCTGGATACCTTCGGCTCCCTGCACGGGGTGCTGGAGGCGCGGGCGGACCAGCTCCTGGCCGTGAAGGGCGTGGGGGAGCGCACCGCGGCGCATCTGTCCTCCCTGCTGCCCCTGTTTCGCCGCTACCAGCAGAGCGTATGCGCCGACCGCAAAAAGATCCAGAACCGCAGCCAGGCCTCGGCCTACTGCCTGGCGCTGCTCTCCGGCTGGCGAACCGAGCGCTTTTATTTATTGAGCCTGAACGGGGACATGGAGCTCATGGGCACCCGGCTGATTGCCGAGGGCAGCCTGACGGAAGTAAGCGCCTATCCCCGCCTGGTGGTGGAGGCCGCGCTGAACCACAACGCCCATAGCGTGGTGTTCTGCCACAACCATCCCGGCGGTTCCCTGCGTCCCTCGGCGGACGATATCCAGACCACGCTGCTTCTGCGCAGCATCCTGGAGCCCATGGGCATCGCCGTGCTGGACCATATCATCGTGGCAGACGGGCAGGTATACAGCATGATGCAGCAGGGGGACCTGAACCCCGAGGCGCTGCTCACCCACCTGCCCACAAGCGCCCGTACCCTGGTGGCGGCGGACAGCTCCGGCAAGCTGCTTCCCCGCCGGAAAAAACGAATGAATCCCACATCGGAGGCATAAGGTACCATGAACAAACCGCATGGAAGGGGACACCGGCTGCTGATGCTGCTGCTGATATTGCTGCTGGCGGGAACCGTATTTTTCCTGGGCGTGGTGGGGCATGTATGCTGGCAGGAACAGCATGTGCCCAAGAATGAGCCCTACGACGCCATTATTGTCCTGGGGGCCCAGGTCAAGGCGGACGGCACCCTGTCGGTGCAGCTGCAATGGCGGCTGGACGCCGCCTATGACGCCTGGGAGGCCTCGCCCTGCCTGGTGGTCACCTGCGGGGCTCAGGGCGCCGACGAACCCGCCCCCGAGGGCCAGGTGATGCGGGAGTACCTCATTGGCCGGGGCATTCCCGAATGGCAGGTCCTGGCGGACACCGATTCGTACAATACCCGGCAGAATATCGAAAACGCCGCGGCGCTTTTGCGGGATTACCCGGTGGAGCGCGTGCTCATCGTCACCAGCGACTACCACCTGCCCCGGGCCCTGGCCCTGGCCAAGGATCAGGGGCTGACGGCCTCGGGCATCGGCAGCACCACCCTGCCGGAATACTGGATCAAGAACCATTTCCGGGAGGCGCTGAGCTGGATCAAATACTGGGGCCAGAAATACCTGCACCTGCCCCTGGACTAAGTGGGAGCGTTATGGAAAGCAAAGAGATTTACCAACGGTTGACCCAGTGCGGCATACCCGCCACCCCGGAGCTGGCCCAGGGCCTGGCCACGTATCACCGCCTGCTCATGGACTGGAACACCCGCATGGACCTTACCGCCGTCACCGAGGAATCGGAAATGCTGGACCGGCACTATGTGGACGCCCTTTCCCCCCTGGCCCGGCCCGGGCTTTTGCCGCAGACGGGCACGCTCATTGACGTGGGCACCGGGGCGGGCTTCCCGGGGCTGCCCCTGGCCATGGCCTGCCCGGGGCTGCGGGTGACGCTGCTGGACGCCCAGCAAAAGCGGCTGAACTTCCTGGAGGCGGTGGTCCGGGAGCTGGGGCTCACCAATGTGACCCTGTGCCACAGCCGCGCCGAGGACGGCGCCCGCAATCCCGCCCTGCGGGAGCGCTTCCATGTGGCGGTGGCCCGGGCGGTGGCCGCCCTGCCGGTGCTGGCGGAATACCTGCTGCCCTATGTGCGGGTGGGCGGCATGGCCCTGTGCTGGAAGGGGCCTGCCCTGCGCCAGGAGCTGGAGGCGGGAAAGGCCGCGGCGCTTCTCCTGGGCGGCCGGGTGGAGGAACCCCTGCCCGTGAGTTTTCCCGGCCGGGACTGGGAGCACCTGCTCCTGCCCATACGCAAACGTGAAAAAACCCTTCGACAATATCCCCGAAAAGCCGGCACGCCCGGCCGCTGCCCCCTGGGTACAAGCGCCAAGGAGTGACGGAATACATCCCCAAAAACAAAAAAACGCCCCGTTTCCCCCTGCCGTGGCCGCGAAGAAAGGCGAACGATTCCTTTCCCGGCCAGGCAGGGGTTTGCCTTTTGGGGGCGAAACTTTGTGGCAAGAGCGGCGCGCTTACCGCCCTTGCGGCAGGGGGAGGCCGGAGGGGCTGGGAGGGCGCCGCTCCCAACCATGCCGCGGCATCCGCGGGAGAGGAGGCGGCGTCTCCGTGCAGTTTTCGGAAACGGCCCTGTGCAGCCGGCAGGTGTGCTGGCTGCCCCTGAGCAGCATTACGCCCCGGACCGATCACGCCTTCGGTCAAGAAGAAAGCCGTTCCCTGCAGGAGCTATCCGCGTCCATCCAGCGCTACGGGCTGCAAAACCCCATTACCGTACAGCCCCAGGGGCCGGGGAAATATGTCATCGTGTCCGGGAACCGGCGCTATCTGGCCTGCCGCATGGCGGGATACACCCATATGGACGCCATTGTGCTGCCCGCCGCCGGGCCGGACTGCACCGACCGTTCCCTGCTTATGCGCCTGACCCGGGAGCACCTGCACTACCTGGAGGAGGCGGACATCTGCCACCGGCTCACCGAGGATGGCTTCACCAAGGAGCAGCTGGCCCGCTGCCTGGGCAAGACCCCCGCCCTGGTGGCCCAGAGGCTCCGCCTGGCCGGCCTGGAACCGGAGCTGCGCGCCTTCCTCATGGAACAGAACCTGCCCGAGGGCTATGCCCGGGCGCTGTCCAAGCTGCCGGACAGGGCCGGGCGCATGGCCATTGCCCGGCAGGCCGTGGCCCAGAAGCTCTGCGTGCGGGATGTGGAGCTGCTGGTGTCCGCGGCCATTGCCCGCCTGCCCGTGCCCCCGCCCATCCGCGGGCGGACCATTTCCCTCATGCGGGATCACCGGCTGTACCTCAACGCCATCCAGGCCATTATCGCCCAGATGCGGGAGGCGGGCATCACCCCCGAGGTGAACCAGACACGTTTTGGGGATTATGTGGAACTGACCCTGCGCATCCCCGTGCGCAGGGCCAGGAGCGCCCCTCATCGGGACGCGAAATAGGCGTATATTCAGGCGGAGGCCTTTTTCAGCAGCCGCTCATGCATCACGGCCATGAGCAGCAGCACCGCCAGCAGGTACACCGGCAGCAGGCCAATGCTCACATGGTTGGCCAGCAGGCCAAAGGCCGGGGGCATCAGGCAGGAGCCGGTATAGGCGCTGGCCATCTGCACGCCGATCATGGCCTGGGAGCGTTCCGGGCCGAAGTGCGCCGGGGTGCTATGGATAATGGAGGGGTAGATGGGCGCGCAGCCCAGGCCGATGATGGCCAGGCCCACGCAGGCCGCCGTTCCCCCCAGGGGCAGCGCCAGCGCCAGCACGCCCACCAGGGCAATGCCTTCGCCCAGGCGGATCATTTGCTTGTCATTGAGCTTCAGGGTCAGGAAGCCGCAGACGAACCGCCCCGCGGTGATGCCCAGGTAAAACAGGCTGGCAAAGCTGGCCGCGGCCTCCTCGGTGACGCCCCGGTTCAGCACCAGATAGCTGCTGGCCCACAGGCTGGCGGTGAGCTCCAGGGCGCAGTAGCAAAAGAAGGTGACCATCACTTCCTTGGCACCGGGGATGCGGATGATCTGGCCCAGGGACAGGGGCTTGCCGGGAGCCTCGGGCTCCCCGGCGGCGCGCCGCTTCCACAGGGGCAGGCTGAGGAACAGCACCGCCGTAAGGGCCATTTGCATCAGGGCAACGGTGCGGTAGCCCGCGTTCCACCCCTGCCCGCCGGAGAGGGCATAGCCCATGATGTACGGCCCCAGGGAGGCGCCGATGCCCCACATGCAGTGCAGCCAGCTCATGTGCCGGCTGGCATAGTGCAGGGCCACGTAGTTGTTCAGGGAGGCGTCCACGCTGCCCGCGCCCAGGCCATAGGGAATGGCCCACAGGCACAGCGCCAGGTAGCTGTGGCTCAGGGAGAAGCCGCCCAGGGCCAGGGCGGTGAGCAGCACGCTCACAGCGGTGGTCAGCCCCGTGCCAAACCGGCGGGTGACCCGGTCGCTGAGCAGGCTGGAAGCAATGGTGCCCGCGGTGATGATCATGGAAATGCCCCCGGAGTAGGAGACGGGCGCGGCGAATTCCTGATACATCACCGGCCAGGCCGCGCCCAGCAGCGCGTCCGGCAGGCCCAGGCTGATAAAGGCCAGGTAGATCATACCCAGCAAAAGAGAGGCCATGGGAATCTCCTCCTTACATCAAGGGCGGGCACAGGGGAAAAGGGAATCCACGGTATGCGGGCCTTTGCCTCCCGCTTTCCAGCCGGGGCACGCCCCCGCGGTTCCCCCGAATACCCGCTCTCTTCTTCTGACGTAAATTTTCCTGTTCGCAAAGCAAGCGCCGCCCTGTTCCACGGCAGGAACGGGACGGCCCTTGTTTGTCTGTCTGTTTTGGGCTCAGCCGGGGACCTTTTCCAGGTACTCCGCCATCACATAGCCCACCACCACATCCGTGCGGACCTCCACCCAGGCGGGGTCCTCGCAAACCCGGAGCACCACCAATTCCTGGTAGCGGTCCAGCTTCATGATGACCTCCGCCTCCAGGCTGGGCTCCTTGCGCAGGTTCAGGCTGTAGGGCTCAATGTCCCCCACCACCGTGGCCAGGTAGGCGCCCTCGGGGAAATCCCCGGTAACGGGCATCAGGGTGGGCGTGGGCGTCTGGGCCGCGGCAGTGGCGGCAGCCGGCACGGGGGTGGCGGTGGCCATGGGGGTGGCGGTCGCTTCCGTGTCCCCGGCGCTGGCGGGTACCGCCGTGGCCGGGGCGGGGGTGGCGTCCAGCTTCTCCAGGAAGCTGACCATCACATAGCCCTCCACCACGTCCGTGCGCACCTTCACCCAGGCGGGGTCCTCGCAGGTCTCCAGCACCACCAGCTGCTGATGCTTGTACAGGCGCATGATGATCTCGCTGGCGGTGTTGGGCTCGGCGCGCAGGTTCAGGCTGGAATCATCCTCGATGCCGGTGACGGCGGCCAGGTATGCCCCCGCGGGAAGTTCCCCGGTGACGGGCATCAGGGTGGGCCGGGGCGTGGGCGTGGCGGGCGGGCCGGGGGTGGCGGCCAGCTCCGGCTGCACGGTGGGCAGGGCGGGCTGGGCGCTGCCCGTGCGCATGAGCTCCATGCCCGGGTAATAGAAGGCCAGGATCTCCGCGTAGGTCTTGTTGTACATGGCGGCCATCCACTGGGCGCCGCGCTGGCTCATGCCCACGCCGTGGCCAAAGCGCCGGGCTTCCAGGCGGAAGGCGCTGTCGGTTTCGGTGAGGGTAAGCATCTCGTTATCCGAGCCGCTGATGCTGATCTCCAGGGCGCGCACCAGCTGCGGGAATACATCCAGGGTCAGGGTGACTTCCCCCATGGACTCCCACTCCCCGTACACGGGGGCCGGGGTAGCGGTGGGCGTGGGGCTGGGGGTGGGCGTTTGGGTGGGCTGCGCGGAAGCCCCGGCGCTGGGCGCGGGGGTGGCCGTGGCCTGGCCTTGGGCAAAGAGGCTGATCTCCTGGTCCCCGGCGTCGGCCAGGGGCAGGGCCTCGGGGGTGGCCGTGGCCGCGGGAGGATAGGTCACCGTGCGGCCGGACCAGGTGAAGGTAATATCCAGCTTGCTCCACATGCGGCTGGGGGCGTCATACTTGGGGGTATGCAGCTCCATGGCGGAGATGCCGTCCACCCGCAGGCCGCGGAAAGTGGGGTCAAAGCCCTTGGCGGTCATCTGCTCCGCCAGCTGCTGGGCCAGCAGGTTCAGGAAGGCCTCGGGCAGGTCCTCCCCGGACTTTTTCAGGGTGGCGCGGCGCACCACGCTTTCGGGGTTTTCCAGGTCATAGGGGTCGTCGGTCATCTGGTAATAGCTCCAGTCCCCCCGGCCGCTCCAGACATTCTCCACCAGCTCGGTCTGGCCGCCGTTGCTGGCGCTGTAATAGCAGGAGGCCAGTTCCCCCTTGTAGGTGCCCACCACCCCGGCGGTATCCCGCACGGCCTGGATGGCGTTGCCGTAGGTGAGATTCACCCCCCGGAACACCTGGTCGTTGGTGGTGTCCTCCAGGTCATAGTAGGGGTCGCCCCGGACGTGGGACAGGGCGTAGGTCCGGGCGCAGACCGCCTGGGCCTTCAGGGCTTCCAGGGGGAAGCTGTTGCTCATTTCATAGGGCACCACGCCCAGGAGGTAATCCTCCACGGAGAGGGTACACACCGGGCGCAGCAGGCCCTGGTCGGTGAGGGTCAGGGTCAGGTCCCCGGGGTAAAAGTTGCCCCCCTCCACAAAGCGGATGCCCTCGCTTTCCGTGCTCTCCGAGGCATTGCGGATCAGCTGGAGGGCCGTGCCGGCATGCAGGCTCATGCCTTCATAAAACAGGTACAGCTCCCCGGAGCGTACCAGCACGGTGACCTGGCTCCCCTTGGGGAAGCTCATCTCCACACCGCTGGGCAGTTGGGCGGTGTACACGCCGTCCAGGGTCAGGTCGGCGCGGTCCGTCAGGCCCAGGCGGCGCAGCCACACCCGCACGGTGGGCGCGGCGCTCTGCTGCGCCTCCTCGCCCAGGGCGGGCATGGCCAGGCACAGGGCCAGACAGATGCAAAGCATTCGGATGATGGATCTCATGGGGTTCCTCCTTTATGGGGGCAGGCGATCACAGGCAGGCCGCCAGGAATTCCTCCAGCCCGTCCCCCGCCTGCGCGGCGCAGGCCACGTGGCCGGGGTCCAGGGGGTAGAAAAACACCGGCACACCCGCCGCGTCAAAGGCCGCCAGCCCCGGCCCGTCCTCGGGGTTCAGGGTGGCGCGGCACACCCGGGCATACCGGGGCGCCAGCAGGGCCGTCATCTCCCGGGCCACCCGTTCCCGGTCAGCCAGGAACCTTTCCGCCTGGTCCGCCGCCAACTGATGGCCCTCTACTGTAACAAACGTCATATGCATCCCTCTTTATCCTGCCTAACAGGAATTGGTTTCATTCGTACATTATGCGGATAGCTGTGCCTGGTTCTGCCGCCGGGCCAGCCCCGCGGAAAATCCCAGCCCGCAGGCCAGCAGCGCCAGGTTCAGGCACATGGGCAGAACCCGGTTGATCTCGCTGAGCGCCCCGGCAATCACCCCAAAGGGGGAGGTCACCGCCAGGCACAGGGCATAGAACCAGCCCATGATCCGCGCCCGCTCCTCCCCTTCGGCGCTGACCATTTGCAGGGAGCTGGTCAGGGGGCTAAGGACGCTCAGGGTCAGGGCTTCCAGCACCACGCCGCCCAGCACAAAGGAATAGGCCCAGGGGCCCGGGGGCAGCAGGGCCATGAGCACGTGCACGGCCATCAGTCCCCCCAGGTTCCACAGCAGGGGCCGTTCAAAGCGGTCCAGGCGTATGCGGGGCACCACAAAAAAATAGCACAGGAGCATCAAGATATTCTTCAGCGTAGAAAACACTGAAAGATTCTCCGTGGCGATGCCCAATTTGTCCGTCACCAGCAGGGGCCAGAAGGTGCCGTACACATTCTGCACCGTGGCGAAGCAGGCCACCACCCCCACCGTGAGCATCACCCGGCGATCCCGGAGCATGTTGCGCAGCACCCGGGGGCTGTCCATCAGGTAGGAAAAAATGGACACCCCGCGGGTATCGGCCATGCGCCGCTTGCCCACGGCGGTTTCCCCCGCGGTGAAGAACAGGATCAGGAACTTGGCGGTCATCATCACAAAGGTGATGCCATAGAGCACCCGCATGGTGGGCACCACCGTGTACTGCTGCACAAACAGATACGGGATGGGCGCCACAAACCCGGCAATCAGCCCCGCCACATGGGCGATGGAAAAATAATGCACCAGCTTTTCCGGGGGCGCGTCCTCGGCCATGAGCAGATTCCAGGAATTCTCCGTCACCCGCCAGGCGCCGTTGAACACCGCCGCCACCAGGAACCACCAGAAGTTCTGTGCGCACATCCACAGCAGCGCGGGCACCGACCAGCTGAGGCAATCGAAAATCACGGTGCATACCCGCCGCCCCAGCTTATCCGTCAGGGGGCCGCTGAGCAGCGCCCAGACCATCTGGCTGGCGAAAAACACCGTGGACACCAGCCCAATCTCCGTGGCGGAAAGCCCCAGGGCCGCCATGTACACGGAGACAAAGGGCAGGTAGAGATTATAGGGAATCCCCCACAGGGGCTCCAGCAGCAGGCAGGGCTTGGCATTGCCCTCCAGGTGGCAGAGCGTGTCCAGCAGGGGATTGCGCAGGCGGCGTATGCGTGTACTCACGTTTGATTCTCCCGCTTCTGTTGTTCAAATTCGCCGGGGGTCATGCCGGTGTATTTCTTGAACACCTGGCAGAAATAGCTCTTGTTGGGGTAGCCGCAGGCCTGGCTGATCTCCTGGAGGGTGCCATGCACCGGCGGGGTGAGCAGCTCCTGGGCCTTCTCCATGCGCGTGCGGGTCAAAAAGGTGGAGAAGTGCTGGCCCGTCTTTTCATGGAACAGCCGGCAGAAGTACGCCGGGGTCAGCCCCAGGGAACGGCTGAGGTTCCCCTGGGAATAGGGCAGGGAGCAGTCCGCCTGGATGCCGGCAATCACCCGCTCAATGGGCGCCTGATTGCCCGTGGCGGGGCAGGCACGCAGGGCTTCGGGCAAATGCCCCAGCCAGTCCAGCAGCGCTTCCCGGGGTTTCCGGGCCATTTCCTGCAGGCGAAGGCCCTCGGTGAGCTTTTCCAGGGACACTTCCGCGTGCTGGCTCCAGATAGCCTCAATCAGCAGGGGCACAAAGGCGAAGCACACGCGGCTGAGCTCCTGTTCCCCCCGCAGCGCACGGGAAACATATCCCGCCAGGGCCGCGTACTGCCGCCGCTTGAGGATGGTTTGCAGCCGGGTCCGGTGCTGCCGCGCCAGCGCGGGGGGAATCGGGTTGACCGTGGTCCACCACTCCGCGCTCTCCGTCAGCTCCTGGCACGCCGCTGCCGTTTGCGGGTCCTCCTCCTCACGGCCCACCAGCAGGGTGCCCTCCTGTTCCAGCATCAGATAACATTTTTCCGTCAGGGCGTGCATGCAAAGCCACAGTGCCACATCACGATGGGTCTTGGCCGGGTACTGCGTGCAGCATACCAGCAGGGTGAAGGCGTCCTCATCCTCCTCCCGGCAGGCACAGACGCCCAGCATGCGCATGGAGGAGCGGGCATATTCCTGCAGCTGCGCCCGTTGCTCCTCGGGCAATGGAATATCCGCCTCCCAGCGCAGAAGCCGCCAGCCATATACCGGCCCCAGGGCTTCCAATTCTTCCTCGGGCATGGTTTCCCCCGCCAGGATACGCCGCGCCCATTCCTCCAGGGCGGTATCACGGGACATCGTCATTTGCTTGAACCCCCTGTTTCATTTCGTCCACCGGTACGGCACATATCATCCGTAGAAATACCCACGATGCCGTATTGTATATTGTAGCGTGAAACCGCACATTTGAAAAGAAGCATGGAAGGTATTTCTTTATTTTTGTGGATTCTCTATGAAAAAGGTTCCCATGAATCGTATTATCACGCTAATACAGAAAAGCGGTCGCCACCCGGCAATCCCCGGAGGAATAGCCGTCTGGGCCGCACGATTCCGAATCAGCCTGCCGCGCCCGCCACGCCGGGGTCTCCCGTTGTGGATTTACAATACAAAAAAAGAGAAGCATCGCTGCTTCTCCTATATGGATTCCGGCAACGTCCTACTCTCCCGGGCCGTGTCCAGC
>MHCFR04200__coassemble_845_pt1 | contig 15876 bp, 15 predicted proteins | sample MHCFR04200__metabat2_low_PE_027 | metagenome-assembled genome bin MHCFR04200 | reverse complement strand
AAAGGGTGCATGTCTCATGGCCGCCCCCGGACCCCCCGTTGCTAAGTTACAGTGCGCCGCTAGCCTCGCAGGGGCGCGCCCAGCAGGGTTCACATCCGTTCCCGGGAGGGCCGCTGTCGCCTTCGGCGCAGTCGATCCCTCCCCCGGCTCCTGGACGCCGGTTTATCCCTGGAGTGATGGCCAGGGACTGCCACGGCCGGGATACCTTGGGAGAAGGCTTGCCGCGGCTTATAGGCCGGGCAAGGCACGGGCCCAACGCGGCGCATGGGGGGCTTGGAGGAGGTTGCGTGCTCTCCTTGCCCATGCCCTGCAAGGGCAAATCTCCCCCCACCCTAGAGGTTGTTTTTCTTGCCGGGAAACCCTTGCTTGCCGGGAAAATCACCTGTTTTTCCCTTTACAAATGGGGGGTTTTCTGCTACAATGAAACGCAGCGCTTTAGAACCGTGTGCCCGGGCTGCCGATCACTCCGACGGCGTACTTGGTGGACGGCGATGAGCGCCCCGCGGCCTTCCTGGCCGCCGCAATACCGCTCCCCGCGAGCGAAAAAAACGGAGGAAAGACCCATGACCAAGAGCGAGATCATCGCCGCCTATGCCCGTCACGAGGGCGACACCGGTTCCCCTGAGGTGCAGGTTGCCCTGCTCACCGAGCGCATCAACCACCTCAACGAGCACCTGAAGCTGAACAAGAAGGATCACCACAGCAACCGTGGTCTGCTGCTGATGGTCGGTAAGCGCCGCGGTCTGCTGGAGTACCTGAAGAAGACCGACATCGAGCGCTACCGTGAGCTGATCGCCAAGCTGAACCTGCGCAAGTAAGGTTTACGCGAGGGGATTTCGGCCCGCATCCGCGGAGCAATCCTGCTTGACAAGGGCCGTCGGGGAAAGCCAGTGCTTTCCCTGGCGGCTTTTTCAGGAGATTCACCCGCCGCGAGGACGCGGCAACGCAATGTGCCTGAGGGATGTTATCCCTTGAAAATCCCGGGTGGGGTTTTCATATGATAGCATCCGTCAGGCGGCCTGGGGCGCCTGGCCCCGTGAACAGCATGAGGAGATAAAGCATGAATTACAAGTCCTATACCATGGATCTGGCGGGCAAGCCGCTGACCCTGGAATTCGGCAAGTACTGTGAGCAGGCCGCCGGCAGCGTGTGGGTACACCTGGGCGACACCGTGGTCATGGTCAACGCCACCATGTCCCCCGAACCCCGGCCCGGCGTGGACTTCTTCCCCCTGGCCGTGGACGTGGAAGAGAAGCAGTACTCCGTGGGCAAGATCCCCGGCGGCTTCATCAAGCGTGAAGGCCGTCCCACCGAAAAGGCGACCCTGACCTGCCGCCTGATTGACCGTCCCCTGCGCCCCCTGTTCCCCAAGGGCATGCGCAACGACGTGCAGGTGGTGGCCACCATCCTGTCCGTGGACAAGGAAATTCCCCCGGAAATCCCCGCCATGATCGGTTCCTCCATTGCCCTGGCCATCAGTGACATTCCCTGGGGCGGCCCCACGGGTTCCGTGGTGGTGGGCCGGATCAACGGCCAGTATGTCATCAACCCCTGCGCCTCCCTGGAGGAGCAGAGCGACATGCACGTCACCGTCAGCGGCACCCGGGACGCGGTGCTCATGGTGGAAGCTGGCGCCAAGGAAGTCTCCGAGGAAGTGATGCTGGACGCCATCATGTTCGCCCATGAGGAGATCAAGAAGATCATCGCCTTCCAGGACCAGATCATCGCGGAGATCGGCAAGGAAAAGGCCGTGGTGCCCCTGGTGACCACCGGCGACGACGTGAAGGCCGCCGTGCGGGAGTTCGCCCTGGAGAAGTGCCAGTGGGTGTTTGACACCTTTGACCGGCAGGAGCGCCAGATCCGCGAGGCCCAGGTGAAGGAAGAGACCCTGGCCCACTTTGCCGAGGAGTTCGCCGGCCGGGAAAGCGAAATCGCCGACGCGCTGTACTACCTGAACAAGGAAGTCATGCGCAAGAAGATCCTGGAGCAGGGCATCCGTCCCGACGGGCGCAAGGTGACCGAGGTGCGGCCCATCTGGTGCGAAGTGGGCGTGCTGCCCCGGACCCACGGTTCCGCCGTGTTCACCCGCGGCCAGACCCAGGCCCTCACCGTGACCACCCTGGCCTCCACCAGCGAGGGTCAGGTGCTGGATGGCCTGAGCAACGAGGACTTCAAGCGCTACATTCACCACTATAACATGCCCCCCTACGCCACCGGCGAGGCGGGCCGGCTGAAGAGCCCGGGCCGCCGGGAGATCGGCCACGGCGCGCTGGCTGAGCGTGCCCTGCTGCCCGTGATCCCCTCCGAGGAGGAGTTCCCCTACGCCCTGCGCCTGGTGAGCGAGATCCTGTCCTCCAACGGTTCCTCCTCCATGGCCTCCGTGTGCGGCTCCACCCTGTCCCTGATGGATGCGGGCGTGCCGATTCACGCCCCCGTGGCCGGCGTGGCCATGGGCCTGATCAAGGACACGGAAACCGGCAAGGTGGTTGTGCTCACCGACATCCAGGGCCTGGAAGACTTCCTGGGCGACATGGACTTCAAGGTGGCGGGCACCATGAACGGCATCACCGCCATTCAGATGGACATCAAGATCGCGGGCATTGACCGCGACATCCTCAAGACCGCGCTGGCGCAGGCGCTGCAGGGCCGTCTGCACATCCTGGGCATCATGCTGGAGACCCTGGGCCAGCCCCGGGATCACCTGAGCCCCTACGCGCCCAAGATCGTACGCTTCACCATCAACCCCGAGAAGATCCGCGAAGTCATCGGACCCGGCGGCAAGATGATCAACAAGATCATTGCCGAGACCGGCGTGAAGATCGACATCGAGGACGATGGCCGCGTGTTCCTCTCCACCCCCGACGAAGCTGCCGCCGCCAAGGCCCGCAAGATCATCGAGGGCATCGCCAAGGACATTGAGGTGGGCGATGTGTTCACCGGCCGCGTGGTGCGCATCATGAACTTCGGCGCCTTTGTGGAGCTGGCCCCCGGCAAGGATGGTATGATCCACATCTCCAAGCTGGCCAACCACCGCGTGGAGAAGGTCGAGGACGTGGTGAACATCGGCGACGAGCTGGAGGTCAAGGTCAACGAGATTGACGCTCAGGGCCGTATCAACCTGATCCGTAACGACATGGTATATGAAAACAACGCCCCCGCGCGCCGCCCCGAAGGCATGCGCCGTCCCCCCCGCCGTGACGGCCGGGCGTGAGGTTCGGAAACATGAAACGCCGGGGGAGGCGGCTTCTCTGAGAGAAGCCCCTCCCCCGGGCCCCCTCCCGAAGAGCGGCGGGTAGGCCGGTGCTTGGGGCGGGGACAAGACGCGCTGCGGTGCTTGCGGCGCGCCTTTTTCGTACTGCTGCTTGGTTCCCTCCGTTGCTGCTCCCGGCAGCCGCAGAGGACAGCCAACCTAGCGGTATACCCGCCGCTTTCCGGGAGGGGGTCCGGGGGAGGCGCCTTTCTCAGAAAGGCGGCCTCCCCCGGCGGCCTCCCCCGGGGCCGGGCGGGATGAATAATTTTGAAGAAATGAGGCATGCTGGGAGTGCGGGAATGTTCCCAGTAAGATGGATGGAGAAGAGAATGTTTGACCATTGGACGTTGAGCAACGGGCTGCATGTGGTGGGCGAGCGGTTGCCGTACCTGCGCTCGGTTTCCATCGGCGTGTGGCTGCGGGTGGGCTCCATGATGGAGCTGCCCCGGGAGAATGGGCTTTCGCACTTTTTGGAGCACATGGTTTTTAAGGGGACGGAGAAGCGCAATACCCGGCAGATTGCCGAGGAGATGGACGCCGTGGGCGGCCAGCTCAACGCCTTTACGGGCAAGGATTGCACCTGCTTCTACGCCAAGGTGATTGACGAGGATCTGCCCCTGGCGGTGGATATTCTCAGCGACATGACCCTGCACGCCACCCTGGATGAAGGGGAGCTGAACAAGGAGCGCGGCGTGATCCTGGAGGAGATCTCCATGGAGGAGGACTCCCCCGAGGATGTGGTGCATGAGCTGCTCAGCCGGGTGCAGTTTGGAGATCAGGCGGCGGGCATGCCCATCCTGGGGCCCGCGGAGCAGATTGCCGCGTACACCCGGGGGGATTTGGCCGCCTACCGTGCCAAGCACTATCACCCGGAAAACTGCGTGGTGGCCCTGGCGGGCAACTATGTGCCCGAAAAGGTGCTGGCGCTGATGGAGGAATTCTTCGGCGGCTGGGGGAGCGCGGGCCAGGGCGAGGCCCTGCCGCCCATGGCGCCCCTCACCGGCAAGCAGGCCGCCAAGGAGAAGGACACCGAGCAGCTGCACCTGTGCCTGGGCTTCCCGGGCACCAAGCTGGGCAGCGACGAGCTGTATCCCCTGTCCATTATGAACAACCTGCTGGGCGGAGCCATGTCCTCCCGGCTGTTCCAGAAGATCCGCGAAGAAATGGGCATGGCCTATTCCATTTACACGTATCCCTCCACGTATGTGGGCTGCGGCACCTTTGCGGTGTACGCGGGGGTCTCCCCCAAGAACGGCCACGCCGTGCTGGAAGAAACCCTGCGGCAGCTGGAGCTTTTGCGCCGGGAGGGCGTGAGCGAGAAGGAATTCCGCGAGGCCAAGAACCAGCTGCGGGGTTCCTACCTGCTGGGGCTGGAAAGCCCCGGCGGGCGCATGCAGTCCATGGGCCGGGGGCAGCTGCACCTGGGCCAGTGCATGACCCCCGAGGAAACCATTGCCAAGATTGAGGCTGTCACCCAGGCGGACGTGAACGCCGTGGCGGAGCGCATCTTTGCCGCGGAGCCCTGCCTTTCCGTGGTGGGGAAGAACGCGTCGGTGTATCTTGCCCGCTGATCTTCCGTGCCCCGCCCGGCCCTTGCCGGGCGTTTTTTCCCCACAAGGCAAAAAACAGTGTAAATTCCAGCAAAACCCGGCTTGACAGATGGGGAAAAGTGAAGTATTTTATCAATATAGAACGATCTGCGGGTATGCATGCCCGTGAAAGGCGGAGGCGCTTACCATGCCCTACGAGTCCCTGGACGATTTCTTGGCCATACTGCCGCAGCTGGCCCTTTCCGCCCAAGAAAAGATCAAGGATTACCACGGGCTGTATAAATTTCAGCTTCCCCACAGGCAGTGCTTCATCCGCCTGGAAAACGGCCTGGTTACCGTGGAACCGGAAACGGAGGAATACCCCAACTGCATTATCATCACCGATGAAAAGCAGCTGATGGACCTCATTAACGGCAAGACCAGTCCCATGAAGGCTCTGCTTTTTGGCAAAGTGCGCATACAGGGGGATGTGAAGCCCCTGTTGCAGCTGTGCGCCCTGCTATAACCATACCGCGCCGCGCCCATCCATGGCCGGCGCCGTTTTTTTGTTGCGAGGAACGAAGGGAGGCCGGCAGCATGTACTGCATTTTGGTGACAGGTATTCCCGCGTCCGGGAAGAGTACCCTGGCCGCGGCGATTGCCGGTGCCCTGCACCTGCCCTGGATTTCCAAGGACCGCATCAAGGAGCTGCTTTTTGACCGCCTGGGCTTTCGCTCCCGGGAGGAAAAGGTCCGTCTGGGTCTGGCCGCCATGGACGCCATGTATTACTGTGCGGAACAGCTCATGGCCGCGGGCAAACCATTTATCCTGGAGAACAACTTTGAAAACAGTTCCCGGGAGCCGCTGCTGCGCCTGTTGGAGCGCCATGATTACCAGGCCATTACCTTGACCCTCACGGGGGATTACCGGCGCATCTACGAGCGCTTTCTCCTGCGCAACGCCGGTCCGGAGCGCCACCGGGGCCATGTGGTGAACACCTGTTATCCGGAGCTGCCGGGACAGCCCGCGGAAGCGCCCCTCACCTATGAGCAGTTTGTGGACGGCATTCGCGCCCGGGGCATGGAGAGCTTTACCGCCAATGGGCCGCGAATCGTGGTAGATGCCACGGACTTTGCCGCCCTGGATGTGCCCGGGCTGGTGCAGCGGCTGACCCGGTGCGCGGAGGAGATCCTGCAAGCGCAGCGCTCCCCGGAAAAGTAAGCGTCCCTGTTGCAAAACATGTAAAAAATGCTGTGGCCCCTGGGAACGGTGCGGGCCTTGTTTTGCGTCCGTCAAAAGATTTCCAGCATGAATCAATGCAAAAAAACGCAGACTGCAAACGATTCTTGTAAGGAAACGGGGCGCAGACATGAAAAGACGCAGGCAATCTCCTTCCGCGCTGCGGCGGGCGACGGGGCTGGTGCTGTCGCTGCTGCTGACGCTGAGTTATTTCTCCCCCAGCCAGCAGGCGCTGAGAAACTTGCCCGACACCCTGCATCTCACCGCCGGGCAGCTGCAAACCCTGGAACTGGGGTCCATGCTGACCCTGACCACCCAGGCGGGCACCGCCGCGGTGTCCGCCAGCGAGGATGAAACCCTCCGCGCCCAGGGCGCGGTATCCCTGAGCAGCGAGACGGCGGGCACCTCGGAGCTGCTGCTGTCCCTGATGGGGCTGCTGCCCCTGAAAAAGGTGGAGGTGGAGGTCAGCCCGGAAAAGCGGCTGATTCCCGGGGGCATGGCCATCGGCGTGGCGCTGCACACCTCCGGGGTGCTGGTGGTGGGCACCAGCGACCTGGGGGCAGACGGGCCCAGCCCGGCCCGGGTGAGCGGCATCCTGCCCGGGGACCTCATCCGGCGGGTCAACGACGTGGAGCTGACCTCCAGCGCGCAGTTTTCCCTGCTGGTGGCCCAGGCGGGCGGGCAGGACCTGCCCCTGACCATTGAGCGGGACGGGCAGCTGATGCAGGTCACCGTCACGCCCAAGCTGGACGCCGCCACGGGCGCGGCGCGGCTGGGCGTGTGGGTGCGGGACTCCACGGCGGGGGTGGGCACGCTCTCCTTTTACGATCCGGAAACGGGCACCTATGCGGCCCTGGGGCATGCCATCACCGACGGGGACACGGGCGAAGTGCTCACCGTGGACCGGGGGCAGATCCTCAAGGCTGACATTGTCTCCGTGCAAAAGGGTGAAAAGGGCTCGCCCGGGGAGCTCAAGGGCAGCTTTCTGCGGGAGGGCGTGGTGCTGGGCGATATCATCCGGAACAACATCCTGGGCATTTACGGCAGCATGAATGAGGCGCCCCAGCAGACCCTGTATCCCGACGGGCTGCCCATCGGGCTGCGCTCCGGGGTGCACACGGGCAAGGCCAGCATCCTTTCCACCATCAGCGGCGAAGGGCTGAAGGAGTACGAGGTGGAGATCACCCGGGTGAACCCGCAAACCGCCCCGGCCCCCAAGAGCATGGTGCTTCGGGTCACCGACCCTGAGCTGCTGGAGATCACCGGCGGCATCGTCCAGGGCATGAGCGGCAGCCCCATTGTGCAGGACGGGCGGATCATCGGCGCGGTAACCCACGTTTTCGTCAGCGACCCCACCCAGGGGTACGGGCTGTATATTGACTGGATGCTCCAGGAGGCGGAAAGCGCCACCTGAGGCGGAGGGCGGCATGCTTCCCAGGGGGCATGCCGTCCTTTTTTCATTTGCCGGGCATATAGTGGCGCTGCGCAATGAAACGTGAATTATTTAATGATTAACATTAAATAATTCTTGACAAGGATATAATGCCATGGTACCATGGGAACCGAGGTGATACCTATGAAGCTGCTGGAAAAGCTTATGACCCGGCGATTTGCGCAGCCTGCGGTGCAGCTTGCGAAATGGTTCTGCTACCTGGTGATCTTCTTTTATGTTTTTTGCCTGGTGCTCAGCTGCCTGGGGCGGCAGTCCTTCCAGCTGTACACCAGCACGGGGGTTCAGGAAAACGCCATCTATGCGGGGGCAGATTATGACGCCTCCCACAGCCTGACGGTTTCCATGGACGACCCGGTGTACGTGCATGGCAATGCCCGGGGGCAGGTGGACCTGGTGACGCAGATTGCCCTTTCCCTGATGTTCGCGGTAAAGGCCGTGCCTGCCATCATTGCCTATTGGCTGCTGGTTCGCGTGCTGGGCAATATCCAGGGCGGGAAGATTTTTACGGAGCAGAACGCGGTGTATCTGCTGGGCTTTGGGCTGCTTCAGGGGGCGGTGGCGCTGGTGGCGCCCTTTCTGCGGATGCTTCTGTGCTCCCTGGCCAATCTGCTGGCGGAGAGCCAGGTGTCCATCTCCACCGGCTCGGGGATGCTCAACCAGCTGATGCTGAGCCTTGCCTTTGTGGTGGCCGCGTCCATTATGCACTATGGCATTCGCCTGCAGGATGAGGTGGATCACACCCTATGATTATCATTCGTCTGGACCGGGTGCTGGCCGACCGGAAAATGCGCCTGAACGACCTGGCCGCCCAGGTGGGCATCTCCAACGTGAACCTCTCCTACCTGAAAACCGGCAGGGTGCGGGCCGTCCGCTTCAGCACCCTGGACGCCATCTGCAAGGCGCTGCACTGCCAGCCGGGGGACATCCTGGAATATGTGGAGGAGCCGTGAAGCCTGCGGCCCGCCTTGCCCTGCGCCACAGGCTGCTGCCCACGCTTTCCCCCGTTGCCCGGGGCGGGAAGCGCGGGCCTTTTTTTGTGCCGGAAGGCCATGGACACCCAGGCAGCCATATGCTATGCTAGAGGCAAAGAGAGAGAAAAATTGAATCCACCCGCGGACCTTGGGAGGTGCAAAATGACTGGCAAGCGATGGATGGCCTTTGTTCTTCTTGTTTTGGCGGCGCTATGGGTGCTGCCGGGAGCCTGTGCCCAGGAGTCTGCTTCCTACGGGAGCGTAGGCATGGCCGGGGGCCAGGTGTTCGCGCTGCGGCGGGGCGAACTGCTGCGCTACGACAACGCCGGAGGGGACTTTGTCCCGGCGGGGCTGTCCCCGGTGCCGGGGAATATGCTGGCGGACAGCCTGGAGGGGCTGTATCTGTTTTCCTGCCAGGAGCAGACCCTGACGCAGCTGGAAACCGCCGCGCCCTATGGCGCCATGGCCACCTGGAAGGTGGACCCGCTGCCCTTTACGGCGGATGAAATCTACCGTGCCGTGGTGGCGGAAGGCGTGCTGTATCTGCTCACCGCCCAGGAGACGGCCTTCCCCTTCCGGGGCGTCTGGGCCTATGAACTGGCCACCGGGCAGCAGGAGGATTGCCCCGTGCCTGCCACCGCGGACATGACCTGCGGGGAAGGTGGGCAGCTGCTGCTATACAGCGCGCCCCTTGGCCAGGAGGGCGGGCTGTACGCCTGGCGCATGGGCTCCGGGCCGCAGAAGCTATGTGCCGCCCCGGCCACCCAGGCCTACACGCCCGGGGGGCTTGCCTACGATCCCGCGGCGCAGGTGTGTTACATGCAGGCCAACGGCGTCATCCTGGCCCTGGAGGGCGGCGCCCTGCGGGAAACCGCCTATGCCCCGGACTATGAGAATGGCGACTTCCGCAGCGGCGCGGTGACGCCGGAGGGATGCTACCTGCGCTTTTACAGCGACGGGAGCCTGTGGCCGCTTTCCCTGGGCCAGCCCCAGCAGGAAGTGCTGCGCATTGCGGGGGTATTCCCGGACGCGTCCCTGCTGGATGCCTACCGGCAGGCGTATCCCCAGGTGGCGGTGGCCGTCTCCCCGGAGCTTCCCAGCCAGGAGGACGCCTTCGCCCAGGCCCTGGTCAACCGCACCCTGGAGGCGGACATCATCATCACATCTACCGCCAGCGAACTGTACGGGCCGCTTCTGGAAAAGGGGTACGTCCTGCCCCTGGATGGGGACAGCCGGTGCGCGGGCGCCGTGGACAGCATGTATCCCGCCATTCAGGATCAGGTGACCCGGGACGGGCAGCGTTTTGCCCTGCCCCTGGGGCTCTCCATGGAAACCATGTGGTATAACCAGCGGCTGTTTACGGAGCTGGGGCTATCCGTCCCCACCACGGTGGAGGAGCTGCTGCGATGCTGCGCGGAAGCCTCCCTGCCTCCGGAGGTAGGCATGCTGCGGGATGCCCTGCTGCCCCTGAGCGACGCACTATTGCAGCAGACCATGGACCTTGCCCTGCTCCAGGGCGAAGGGGCGGACCTGGACGTGGCCCGGGCGCTCCTCACCCTGTGGGAACAAAACGCCAGCGCCTACGCCAACGCGGACCGCGTGGCAGACCAGGCGCTGTTTGCCCGCATGACCAGCGTGCAGCTGGGGGAGGCCCTGTGGGACATGGAGGATTACCGGCCGCTGGTTTTGTCCGTCGCCCCGGAGCAATCCCCGTTGCTGCCCGCCTCCATGCCGGTCATGATGATCTACGCCGGTACGCAGCAGCCGGAGCGCTGCCTGGAGTTCCTGGCTTTCTGCGCGGAAAACCTGGATGCTGCCGCCTGGGTTGCCCTTTCCCCCCAGCGCGGCGAGCCCGTGGAAAAGGCAGGCCTGGAGGAGGAACTTGCCTCCCTGGAGGCGCAGCTGTCCGCCCTGGACACGCAGCTGGCCGCGCAGCCGGAGGTGGAGGCGCTGCAACTTGAGCGGGAGGAAGTGCAACTGCGGCTGCAAGCCCTGCGGGACGATCCATGGCAGGTCAGCCCCCAAGCCATTGCCAGCTATCAGGCCATTGCGCCCAACCTGGTATTTTACCAGCAGCGCTGGCGGTACGATACCACCGACGCGCAGGTTTATCAGCTGCGGGAACGGATGCGCACCCATCAAATCAGCGCGGAACAATTTGTGAAGGACTACCAGCACATGCTGTGGATGTTCAACCGGGAAAATGGGGATGAAGCCCATGGATAGCAAAAACCCCCCGCCTTCCTTGCTGGAAAGCGGGGGTTTTTTGTATGGGATGTTACTGGGCGTTGGCGTAAGCTTCCTGAGCAATGCGCAGGTAGTTGGTGGTGCCGGCCAGGGTGGCGCCGGTGGTGGTGTCGGCCACGGTCCACACGCCGTTCTCGTCCTGGGCAGCGGTGGTCAGGTCATAATCCACGCCGTTGGCCACCAGGTACGCCTCGATGGCCGCGATGTTGCCGGAGTACTTCAGGTCGCTGGGCCAGAAGTCCTCGCCGTGGCCAATGCCTTCCTTGGTGTTCACTTCCACGGTGACAGCGTTCTCACCGGCAGCGTTCAGCAGGACAGCCTCGGTCTGGGCGAAGTACCAGTCGCCGCCTTCCAGGGTGACGACGTAGTCCATGAAGGACACGGTCTCGCCGTTGATTTCCGTGGTGTAACCCACGCCCAGGGCTTCATCCGCCGCGCCGGTCCAGGTGTAGTCACCCAGGGTGAACTGCGCGGGGTACTTCTTGTCGTTGGCTTCGATGACCGCGTCGCCCAGCAGCGCCGCCGTCTCGTCGGTGAGCTCAGCCCAGCCGGCCGCGCCGCCCATGGCCACGGGGATCAGCTTCTCGTCCAGCTCCGCGGCGGTAATGGCGCCGTTGTCCAGGGTCAGCGTAACGCGGATCAGGCTATCGGGATGCTCTCCCTCGTTGGAGTACACGCCGTAAGCAACGCCCGTGGTGGTGGTTTCTGCCAGGGCCGCGCCGCACACAACCGCAAGGGTCAGGGCCAGCAGCAGGCTAACAAGCTTCTTTGCCATGATGATTGCCTCCTCGATGTTTTAGTACATTTGTACTAGAAGGGATTATAGCAGTTTGCTCATTTCCTGTCAAGCAAAGAAACACAGGCAAAGCAAAAAATTTTTGAGGCGTTTCTGTCCCCCGCCGCTGATCTGCGGGGAGCCATGGGCGTGCTTTGCACCGCCAGGCGCAAGGCACGCGCTTCCGGCCTGGAAAATGGCGGCCAGGTATTCCGGGAGCATGCAGGGTTCTTACGCTGCCTTGCTGGCGGATGCCTCAGCCGCAATAGGCAATGGCATCCGCCTGAAAGAGCAGGCCCTTTTCTCCCCCGGCGTGGGCAAAGTTGGTTTCAATGGATTTGCGGACGGGGTACTTTCCGTGAAAGCGCTCCTTGATGATTTTCTCCATGACGGGGACGTTCCACACGTCCCGGAACAGGCAATCCATCTGCACCACATGTTCCAGGGCAAGGCCCACCATGGCCAGGCGCTTTTCCATTTCGTCAAAGGCGCCGTTGATCTGTTCCTCGATGGTGCCGCCCACATTGCCCACGCAGTAGTTTAGAAAGCAGAAATCCCCGGCCTTGATGATGCCGGAATGCGCCCAGGCTTCATTGACGTCGAGTCTCTCGATCATGTTGACATGCCCTCCCAAGCAGCTGTTTTTTTTCTACTATAAGCCACCCGCCGGGCCAAGTCAAGGCGTGGAGCGTCACTCCGCCGGGGGCAGCACCATCACCTGGTTGGGATAGCCGAATTCCTGGGTGAGGGGGCCTTCCCGAAAGCCGAACTTCCGGTACAGCGCCCGGGGCGCGGCGCCTTTGGGGTCCTGCTCCCGGAAGGTGGACACGGTGACCGCCCGGGTGCGGTCCAGCTGCGCCAGGGCCTCCCCCAGGAGCAGGGAGGCAATCCCCCGCCGCCTGTACGCCGGGGAAACGCCCAGGCAGCAGATCATGTTCCGGCCCCGGGAAAACAGCAGGACGCCCGCGACCCGGCCGCCATCCCGCACGCACAGGGCCTGCCGTTTCTTCATGAAGCGCAGCACGGTTTGCCGGTGCTCCTCCAGGGCCTGCGGGGTCTCCAGGCCGGGGAAATTGCCGCGGATCTCCTCCACCAGCGCCATCCAGGGCTGGATCATCGCGACGCTGCCATACTGTACCTGCATGGGATGGCCTCCTTTCATGCTTCCTGACGAATGCAAAACAAAACACCGTGCGGATGAACGCGCACGGTGCCTTGAGCTGGTACACCATTAGGGACTCGAACCCTAGACACCCTGATTAAGAGTCAGGTGCTCTACCAACTGAGCTAATGGTGCATAACTTGCTTAGCAAAAGATATTATACGCGTTTTGCGCCATATGTCAAGGGGTTTTCTCCAAAAAAATGAAAAAAAGGCGGAAGCGCGCGGGAAACGCGCTCCGCCCTGGTCATCATTGCGGGGAACCCAGATAGGAGTTCTCCCCGGAAAGGTCATGGAAGCACACGGGCTGCTCCGGGTCCGCGGCCATGGTCAGGCGGCCCACGGAGACCTCATAGGCCATTTTGCTGACCACCGTGCCGTCCGCCAGCTGCTTTTGATAGGCGCGGCTCTGGAAACGGCCCAGGAGCTGCACCTTATCCCCCACATGCAGGTGGGAGGCAAAGCGCGCGGTGCGTCCCCAGGTAATGCAGGGGATGTAATCGCTCTTGCCATAGGCCCGGTTCACTGCCAGCATCAGGTCGGCGATTTCCCGGCCAAAGGGCGTGGTGCGGTAGCTCGGTGGCTTACAAAGCGCGCCCTGCAACTGCACCTGGTTGGGGTTTTCCTCGCTGTCCGGGGGCAGGATGCGCTGGACAAAGGCGGTAATCAGCAGCCGTCCCGCGCCCTCGATGACCTTGTTGTAGCTGCGCAGCTGCCCCTCGATGGTCAGGGGCGCGCCCAGCTCCAGCGGTACGCCCTCCATGAGCCGCTCGCTCAGGGTAATGGGCAGCAGGTCCTCCGCGCCGGACAGGCGCGGCACGGACAGCGTGGCGTAGTAGAACTTCTCCCCGAACACTTCATGGCCGTAGGTTGGGCTCTGACTGATTACGCCGCTAAGATGCAAGTAGTTCCCCAGTTCCTCCATGACGTATCACCTCTCCTTGGATGTGTCTTGTACAGCAGTAGGGTGCTGTTTCCCTTGCACGTCGATGGTGGTTTCCCCCTCCAGCAGGATTTCGGAAACCTTGACCATCTTCAGGCCCTTCTCCTGGTAGCTCTTCAGCAGTGTGGGCAGGGCGTCCAGCAGGTATTGGGAATCATTATGGAATAGGATGATGTCCCCGCTCTGCACATCCCCGGCCCGGCGGATCATGTCCTCAGGACTGATGTTTTTCCAGTCCAGGGAGTCCACGCTCCACTGCACCGCCTCGTAGCCCTCGTCCCGCGCCGTCTGGATCACCAGGTTGTTGTAGTCCCCATAGGGGGGCCGGAACAGCGTGGGCCGTACGGAGGTTAGTTTTTCCACCTTGTCGCTCATCATGCGCAGCTCCTCGCGAATCTTCGCGTCGGACAGCTGGGTCATGTGCGGGTGGTTATCGGAGTGATTGCCGATCTCATGTCCCCGCTCCGCAATGGCCTGCACCATCTCCGGGTACTTATCCACCCACAGCCCCACCAGGAAGAAGGTGCACTTGGCGTCGTATTCATCCAGGATGTCCAGGAGCTTGGGCGTATTGTCCGCGCCCCAGCTGGCATCGAAGGTGACGGCGATCACCGGGTCCTCCCGCTCCACGCTGTACACCGGCAGAATCCGCTTGGTGGCCAGCACGCTGGTGGCCGCGCTCTCCGGGGGCATCATGGCATAACAGCAGCCCAGCAGGCACAGGGTCAGGGCCAGGGCTGCCTGGCGCAGGGCGGGACGATGCCGCCAGGCCTTCAGCCGCTCCCCCAGGCCGGCGGCCCACTTGCGCACACGGCGGGGCTTTTCCGGGGGTTTTGCGTCCCAATTCAGGGCGCGCTTGGCCTTGGGCCGAAGGTGAACGGGAGACTGGGACATGGATCTCATCCTCCTTTACCTACTATATGTGGTACATGACGCACGAAAGAAGTCAACATTTGGCATATGCCAGGGTTCGACAAACAAAGTGTGAAAACGCGCGCGCCCAGCGCCTTCACACTTGAGCATACGGCCCGCCGGGTCCAAATAGAACGCCCCGGCGCGGAAATAAAAAAGCGCGGCGTTTTTCCCCGTTCCTGGGAGAAGCGCCGCCCTGGCTGTGTTATGTAAAAGATAAGCCGCAAAAAAAACGGGGCCGGTTATACCTCCGGCACCCAGCTCATGAGAAAGGTGTTGATGTACCAGTTGTCCGTGTGCAGCTTGTAGCTGGTGTACACGTTGGCCTCCAGGGTCCGCTCCTCCTCGGGGATTTTGCTCATGTTCTCGGTGGCGAACTCCTCGTTGCTGTTGTAATCGTAGATGTACATTTTCACCCGGTTGGAGACGTTGCCTTCAATGGTGGTGAGGCGGTAGATGCCGTCCCCCAGGTCCTGCACGTCGTAGACCAGGCCCACGTGCACGGTTTTGTTGGCGCTCTTCTGCACGCCATAGACCACGGCGTAGCCCGGCTGCGGGATCTGCGTGGTGCGGCCCAGCTGCTGGTAGCCCTTGAGGAGCTTGCCCACGCTGGCTTCCTTCACGTGGTACACGCTGCCCACCTGCTCGGGGATGTCCTGCAATTCGTCCATGGGGATGCCGCCTTCCAGCATGCACCAGGTCACAAAGCCCCCGCACCAGCCGAACTTGCAGCCCTTGCCGCAGCGCCACCAGGTATACTTGTTGCTCTGGGAAAGGGTCTTGCCGCCCAGGGTTTCCCACTCATTGTAGGCGATGTCCAGCACGTTGCGGATTTCCTCGGGCACCAGGGTGGCGGGATCGTTGGGGTCGGGGACGGGGGTGGGTTCTGGGGTGGCGGTGACCTCCGTATAGGTTTCCGGGTCCAGCACATCCCCCAGGGACAGTTCTTCTTCCGCTGCCCGGGCGGGCAAGGCAAACAGCATTCCCCCACAAAGGGTGAGGGCCAGCAAACGGCGCAGGCATCCCATGGCAAATCCCTCCTTCATACCAGGGATAGTGTACCACGTTTTGGCACATGGAGCAAGTCTTGTGGAAGGGCAGCAGCGCACCACAACGGATTGTGGAAAAAGTTATCAACAGTTTTGCCGGGAGATTTCTTTGCCGCAACCCCTTGATATTTCAGGCGTTTCATGATATGATTGCACGGAGTGAGAATCTTTGCGAGGGTTTTCCACAAGCGGGTTATCCACAGCGTACGGCCCGAAAACGGCCGGGACGCTTTTTTCACCCCCTTTTTCCTGCCGGGAAAAACGGGGAATTTGTCAGGCACGGCAGGCGCGGCGGCGCAAGGGTGTTTGGAAGCGGAGGATGAAGCGCATGGATATGACGGAGCTTT
>MHCFR04200__coassemble_754_pt1 | contig 17155 bp, 18 predicted proteins | sample MHCFR04200__metabat2_low_PE_027 | metagenome-assembled genome bin MHCFR04200 | reverse complement strand
GCGAGCAAAATCAACAACCCGCCCCGCCGGCAAAGCCGTCGGATACGAATAAAAGTCGGAGGGGCTGCGGCCCCTCCGACACCTCCTGGGAGTTTTTTGACAGTCTGACGCGCCTGCTTTCCATTGCATGGGAGGCAGGCGCGTTTCTATTGCCCAAAATGGGCAAAAAAAAATAATGGAATTTATTTCCTTGGCTTTGCGTGAGAAGCTTGTGCTTTCCAGGGGTTTCCGTGCGCTTCATGGCATATTTTCCCAATATGGTCATAATCTGTCCCTGATTGGCGGCTTTTGGCAAGGTTTTGCCGCATCAAAGGGGGGACACGGGCCGTTTGTAGTGGTGAAAGCGCCCGGGAAACGGGGCTTCACACAACAAAGGAGGAACCATCCATGAAGAACAAGCAACTGCAGTCTCTGACCCGTCGTGCACTGGGTACCGTGGCGGTGGCCAGCCTGTGCCTGGCGCCAGCTTTCTCCCAGGCTGAAACCGCTGAGAGCGCCCTGGTGGTGGGCGGCGCGCTGAACCTGCGCCAGACCGCTTCCCTGGAGGCGAAGGTGCTGGGGCAGTATCCCACGGGCACCCTGGTGGAAATTGAAGAAAAGGGCGACGAGTGGTGCAAGGTCACCGTCAACGGCAAGAGCGGCTACATGATGACCCGCTACCTGAGCCAGTCGGAAAAGAACCTGACCGCCACCGTGCGCACCAACACCGGCATTGGCCTGAACATGCGCGAAGAGCCCAGCCTCAGCGGCGCCATTATTACCTCCTATAAGCCCGGCACCAAAATCACCGTGCTGCAGAAGGGCATCAGCTGGAGCCGGGTGAAGATGGACGGCCGTGAAGGCTTTATGTCCACCACGTACCTGAACTTCGGCAGCTCCAGCTCCGGTTCTGGTTCCGGCTCCGGTTCCGGTTCCGAGTCCACCGCCCTGGCGGGCAAGGTGGCCGTGGTGAACAACCCCAAGTCCACCCAGGTGCTGAACCTGCGTTCCAGCGCCAGCCTGAGCGCCCACGTGATTGACTACTACCGCAACGGCGTGAAGGTGACCATTCTCTCCGGCAACAACACCTGGTACCGGGTGCAGGTGGAGGACGGCAAGGTGGGCTACATGATGGCCAAGTACCTGAAGGTCACCGACGAGACCGGCAGCACCACCCAGGTGCCCTATACCGCCAAGCTGATCAACATCAACGGCGGCTCCGTGGTGAACTTCCGCAAGGAGCCCGGCATGAACACCACCATCATCCGCACCTACCCCGTGGGCACCGAAGTCACCGTGCTGGAGACCGGCGTGAACTGGTCCAAGGTGGAGATTGACGGCGTCACCGGCTACGTGAGCTCCTACTTCCTGAAGTAAGCCCATGCGTACCAAAGACGCGGGCCGCCGGTCTGGCGGCCCCGGAAGTGCCAAAGAAACGTCAAGCCCCTCCCGCCCGGCAATCATGGCCGGGATGGGAGGGGATGATTTTTTGTGGGAACGTGGAACAGGCCGCGTACGCTGAAATACTGCATTGATTATCTCTGATTGAGATAAATGCAATGGGCGTTCCTTGATGTGGATATAATAGACAAAAAGGAGGTGAAGGTATGCGGCTGCGCGCGTTACGGGAGGACCAGGACCTGACGCAGCAAGCGGTGGCCGACTACCTGCACATCCGTCAAAACACCTACTCCCAGTATGAAACCGGCCAACGCCAGCTTCCCCTGGAGCTGCTGGTGGCGCTGGCGCTGTACTATCACACCTCCACCGATTATATTTTGGAGCTCACCGACCAGCGGGAACCCTATCCGCAGAGGCGCCGGTGAATTTTCCGTTGCAAAAGCCCCCTTTCCATCCAGCGGCAGCGCCGGAAGGAAAGGGGGCTTTCCTGCATATGGAGGGATCACAGCCGGCTTACAGCCTTGCCAGCAGGTCCGCTTTCTTTTGCTGGAATTCCTCATCTGTCAGGATGCCCTGGGCATGGAGCCTGGCCAGCTGTTCAATGAGGCTCGGAATGCTGTCCTGGGGCTGGGGCGCTTGCTGCTCGTCTTTTTTCGTTTCTTCCACCGGGGCGGGCGCCTCTTCCTGCAGGGGCTTGTTGCAGGCAAAACAGAGCGTGTTTGTCTTTTTGTTGGAGGCGCCGCAGTGCGGGCAAGTGACTTTTTCAACGACGTTGGCGGGTTTACGCTCCCGCCTGCAGCTAAGGCAATAGTCCAGGGATTCGGGATTCTTCGCCCCGCAAACGCATTCCCACTGCGGCTTCGGCTTTGGCTGCCCGTCAGGATACATGGGTCTGTACGCCTCTGCGGACGCCTGGGTCAGATTGGGACGGAACCCCACCACCAGCAGGCCGATAATGCCCAGGAAAAATCCCCAGGCAAAGCCGCCGTTATATCCCTTTGTGGAGGCTACATAGGAACAGATTACCCCAAAGATGATGCCCTGCAATACGTAAGCGATCAGCAGCGTCCACATGATTCCATTCTCCTTCAGCATCCGCTTGGCATTTCTTACCCTGAGTATAAATAGAGACATGCTCCCTGTCAAGGATAAAAAAACTCTCCCTGCGCACGGGGCGAAGGGAGAGAAAATGTTCATCCTGTCCGGCAGCGCGCCATGGCGCCTGCCGCTACGCTTGTACATTTTGTTTACGGAACAGCACCTTGCGATGCAATGCCTTACTTCAGCTCAGCGAAGTACTTGATGGTGCGGACCATCTGGCTGGTGTAGCTGTTCTCGTTGTCGTACCAGGAGACCACCTGCACCTGATAGGTGTCGTCGTCGATCTTGGCGACCATGGTCTGGGTGGCATCGAACAGGGAGCCGTACTTCATGCCGATCACGTCGGAGGAGACGATGGGCTCCTCGTTGTAGCCGAAGCTCTCGGAAGCGGCAGCCTTCATGGCGGCGTTGATGGAATCGGTGGTCACGTCCTTGCCCTTGACCACAGCCACCAGGATGGTGGTGGAGCCGGTGCACACGGGCACGCGCTGAGCGGAGCCGATGAGCTTCTTGTTCAGCTCGGGGATTACCAGGCCGATGGCCTTGGCAGCGCCGGTGGAGTTGGGCACGATGTTCTGAGCGCCGGCACGGGCACGACGGAGGTCACCCTTGCGATGGGGGCCGTCCAGGATCATCTGGTCGCCGGTGTAGGCGTGCACGGTGGTCATGATACCGCTCTGCACGGGATACGCGTCATTCAGGGCCTTGGCCATGGGAGCCAGGCAGTTGGTGGTGCAGCTGGCGGCGGAGATGATCTGATCCTCGGGGGTCAGGGTCTTCTCGTTGACGGAGTACACGATGGTCTTCAGGTCATTGCCCGCGGGAGCGGAGATAACAACCTTCTTGGCGCCGGCGTTGATGTGCGCCATGGACTTGTCCTTGGAGCAGTAGAAGCCGGTGCACTCCAGCACCACGTCCACGTCCAGCTTGCCCCAGGGGCAGTTGTTGGCGTCCTTCTCGGCGTAGATCTTGATTTCCTTGCCGTCCACCACGATGCTGTCCTCGGTGGCGGAAACGGTGTGCTTGTTCTCGCCGATGTGGCCGCAATAGGAGCCCTGGGCGGTGTCATACTTGAGCAGGTGGGCCAGCATGGCGGGGCTGGTCAGGTCGTTGATGGCGACCACTTCGTAGCCCTCAGCGCCGAACATCTGACGGAAAGCCAGACGGCCAATGCGGCCGAAACCATTGATAGCAACTTTAACGGACATTGGAAAAACCTCCTTGCATTGTGCGTTTATCCCAACACATATTGTACTCATTTTTCGCTTGTTTTGCAAGCCCAAAACCGTGTTTTCCCGCCACGGATTGTGATTTCTTTCGCAATATTTACAGGCCTTTGCGGTAATAGGCGCGGATGCGTCCGTCATAGGCGTTGCGCAGGTCCACTCGCACCCAGCCCGCCTTTTCAAAGCTGCGCAGGCTGGGCAGGTTTTCCGGGTCCACGGTGGCGTACAGGGCGGTCATGCCCGCTCTCCGCGCCTGCTGCTCGTACAGGGCCAGGAAGTGGCTGTGCATGCCCCGGCGGCGGTAGCGGGGGGAAACAATGATGTCCTGAAAGTCCAGGCTATCCGGCTCGTCCCGGCCCAGAATGGCGGCGTAGGATTTTGCGTTGTCCCGGGCCGGGCAGGCAATGGCAAAGGCGGCCAGCTCCCCGTTCACCCGCAGGCCCAGCACACGCCCGGCCCGCACCTCCTGGGCAAACTCCTCCTCTTTGGAGGTGAAGTACCACCGGGGCGAGGGCAGCGCCGCAACCATTTCCGCCTGCAGGGCCATCATGGCGGGCAGATCCTTTTCCGTGAGGGTCTCCTGGTACGCTGCCCAGGCATCCGTGGCCGGCTTGCCCGCCAATAGATCCGGCAGCTCCGTGGGGGCCTTGATGGCGGGGAAGCGTCCATCCGCCCGGGCCCCTGGCTCCACCAGGGACTGCACCCCACGCATGCCCGCCTGCTCCGCGCCCACCAGGTTGCAGGGCCGGTCATCCACAAACCAGCAGGCGTTGCCCGGCAGGCCCAACTGCCTCAGGGCATCCTGATACAGGGACGCATGGGGCTTAAAGGCCCCCAGGGCAAAGCTGAAGGTGCGCGCGTCCAGCAGATGGTCAATGCCATAGGCGGGGAGCTGCAGCTCCACCGAGGGCCAGGTGTCGGAGATCACCCCCAGGGCATAGCCCTGACGGGCCAGGCTCTCCAGCATCTCCCGGACGCCGGGCAGCAAGGTATAGTTGCCCGCCACGTTGTAGGTGTGGTCCTCCGCCAGGGCTGCGGCCTTGGCATGGGTCATGCCCAGGGCGGGGAGCGCCTCCCCCAGGAGCTCGTACCAGCGGGTGATCTGGGCAACCTCCTGGGGCAGGGTGGTAAGGCGGTGGTTTTCCGCCAGGTAGGCGGCGGGCCGCTGCTGCGCCCGTTCCATCTCCGTCGGGGAGATGGCCTCCCGCCAGGCGGGGAAGGTTTGCTCAAAGAGCGGCGTCAGCATCCAGTCGCCGCTGCGGGGGACCACCAGCGTCCAGCCCAGGTCAAACAAAACGGCTTGCCTTTGCAAGGGAATGCCTCCTTTTTTGCTTATCGCGTGGTTTCCCGGCGGATGAGCCGGGGGTTGAGCAGCGTTTCCCGGGCGGCTTCCCGGCCGGCCAGCACGTCCATCATGGTGTCCACACACCGGCGGCACGTCTCCTCGGCGCAGGTATCCACGGTGGTCAGGGCGGGGGTACAGGCCAGGGAGAGGTCCGTATGGTCATACCCCACCACCTGCACGCTTTCCGGGACCTTTACCCCTGCGGCGGTGAGCGCCTTCAGCGCCGCCACCGCCAGTGCGTCGGAGGACGCCGCCAGGCCGTCAAAGGCTACGCCCCGCTCCGTCAGCGCTGCCAGCTTGTCCGCCACGCTGTGCAGCAGCGCTTCCCCGGTGAGGCCCTCCAGGCAGGGCAGAATCAGCTCCTCCCGGGCTTCCATGCCCCGCTGGGCATGGGCCTCCCGGTAGCCCTCCAGCTTGCGCTGCCCGGCATAGCTCAGGGCGTGGCACAGGTACAGCACCTGCCGGCTGCCCGTATCCAGCAGCATGCCCACCGCCCGGCGGGTGGCGTCCCGGTCGTCGGGGAGCAGGCTGTACACCCCCGGCGCGTCCAGGGCGCCGATGAGCAGCATCACGGGCATTTTCTCCGCCGCCCGAAGGATGTAGCCGTTGTCCTCCGGCCGCTCCTCCACAAAGTGGGAGCCGCACAGGATCATGGCGTCCACCCGCTTGTTGAGCATCAGCTCCATGTACTTCTGGCGCACCTCCAGGTCATCCTCGGTACACAGGAGCATGCAGTCATACCCCGCCTGGCGCAAAAAGCGCTGCAAGAAAAACACGGCCCGGGCAATAGGCGGGTCGGACACGTTGGCGCACAGCAGGCCCACGGTTTTCATGGTGTTCAGCCCCAGGCCCCGGGCGAAGATGTTGGGGGTATATCCGCATTCCTCCATCACCGCCAGCACCCGCTGCCGGGTCTTGGCGCTCACCAGGTCGCTGCCGTTGAGCACCCGGGACACCGTGGCGATGGACACCCCCGCGCGCTTGGATATATCGTAAATGGTCAGCGGCAAGGTCCGCTCCTCCTCTCCCGGAAGGTCAGTCCGTCCCGGCGCCTCCGTCAAAGAACTTGCCTTTGAAAAAATTCTCGCCGCCCAGCTTCTCCGCCGTCAGGCGGAAGATGACGCAGCCATCCGGGCAAACGATCTGCTTGGTATATTTGCCGTCCCCGCCCAGGTTTTCCAGGTCGCCGCCGCTGCGCACGGCCTCCATGAGGGGAAAGAGCATCATCATGGTTTTGGAGCAGATGCCCTGGCCCTGGGCGTTCACCGGGCATCCATAGGTGCAGGCGTACCGGTCGCCAATCTCCTCGCCGTTGCGGCAATAGCCCTCCGTATGGTCTCCGCGCAGAAAGCCGGTAACCTCGACGGTGAAGGCATACTCCTCATCATACCACTTATGCACGCGCAGTCCTCCTGCCTTGCCGCCGGGCAGGGCCCGGCTGTAGTTATTCTATTGTACACCAGGCGCACATCCGGCGCAAGACAGGGAAAAAAGCGGCCGGCATTGTCTTTCCCGCGCGGGGGCGCTATAATAAATCATCTTATCTCCATGCCAAGGAGGAACGTCCATGGAAAACCAGCGGATACGCCTGAGCAAAAAGCTGCTGAAAAACGCGCTGCTGGAGCTGCTGCGGGAAAAGCGCATTGACAAAATTTCCATCAGCGAGCTATGCAGCGCGGCGCAGATCAACCGCACCACGTTTTATAAATATTACGGCAATCAATACGACCTGCTGGCGGAAATGGAGCAGGATTTTTTCCGTCAGCTCCAGGAAAATTTTCTGGACAAGGACCCCGATGATGTGGAGAATCTCACGGAACTCATCCGCTTTCTGGACGCGGACCAGGACCGCTGGAAGGTGCTGATTAACAGCGTGGGCGACCAGGTTTTCACGGAGAAGCTCTTTGACACGCCAGCCATCCGTTCCCTTTTCCGCCGGCATAGCCTGCGCAATGTGGACCCGCGCACGGAAGGGTATGTGCGCACGTTTTTCTGCCAGGGCGGGTATGCGGTGATCCGCCGCTGGCTCAACGCGGAACCGCCGCGGGAATCCCCCGAGGAGATTGCCCGGCTGCTGCGGAAATTGGCGTCCCAGGTCATGGGAGTATGATGCAAAACACCGGAGCAAGGGTACGTCCCGGTCAAACTGCCAAAAAAGCCACTTTGCGATGTTGCAAAGTGGCTTTTGCGAGGAAGCAAATTCGGTCAACCGGAGATCGTCCGAATATGTAAGGAACTGATTTTGCAAGCAAAATCAACACCCCGCCCCGCCGGATACGAAGGAAGGCCAGAGGGGTCGCGGCCCCTCCGACGCCTGTGGAGGGCTTTTTGATAGCCTGAGGGGTGCCCTCACCGAGAGGCAGCCCTCCCCATTTACGCTCCCGCCAAGCGCAGCAGCGCGTTGGCGAAAATCTTCGCACTCTTCATCAACCCGGATACGGAGGCATATTCCCCTGCCTGGTGGGCCAGATCCTCATCATCGGGGAAGGCTGCCCCAAAGGCCACGCCCTGCTTGAGCACCTTGGCATAGGTGCCGCCGCCGGTGGCAAAGGCCTTGGCGGGCAGGCCGGTCTCCTCATGATACGCCGCCAGCAGGCAGCGCACCAGCTCGCTGTCCTCGGGCACATGGTGCGGCGCTTTCTGCTCCACCACCGTGACCTCTACCCCGGGGAGATGCTCCCGGGTGGCGGCAATGAGCGCCTCCTGATCCGCGGCCACGGGGCAGCGGTAATCCAGCGTGCAGAAGATGTCGCCGTTCTCCACGTGCATGATGCCCATGTTGCAGGTCAGGGCGCCGGACACCTCGTCGGCACAGGCGCAGCCCAGGGAGGCCCCGTCGTGCTCCATGCCCACCGCCCGGGCAATGGCGGCCAGGGGCCCTTCCACGCCCAGCTCCGTAAGCAGACACAGAATCATACCAATGGCGTTGCGCCGGCCCTGGGGATAGGCCGAGTGCCCGGGGATACCCTCCGCCGTGACCAGCACGCCCTCGGGGGTCGCCTCCGCGGTGTAGGGCAGGCCGGTCTTGTCAGCGTAGGCCCGCACGCGCTCCGCCAGGGCTTCGCCTCCCGCCAGCAGCGCCTGCGCCACGCCGGGAATGACGTTCATCCTTTCGCCGGTGACCCAGCGCTTTACCTGCATGCCCGTGGCGGCCGCCTTGGCCTTCAGGTGGAACTGGATCATGCCCTTCTCCGTGTTAATCACCGGAAAGCTGGCGTCCGGGGAAAAGCCCACTTCGGGCATACGCGCATGGGCGGCATAATAGGCCATGTCCTCCCAGCCGCTCTCCTCGTCGCAGCCAAGAATCAGGCGAATTTTCTTTTTCAGGGGCACGCCCGCCAGCGCCAGGGCCTTCATGGCCACCAGGGCGGCAATCACCGGGCCCTTGTCGTCGCTGGTGCCCCGGCCATAAATGCGGTCGCCCTCCCGCACGGGGGTAAAGGGCGGCGTCTGCCAGCCGTCCCCGGCGGGCACCACGTCCAGGTGGCCCAGCACGGCAATGGTCTCCTCGCCCTGGCCCATCTCCGCGTCGCAGGCGTAGCCGTCATAATCCTTCACCGGAAAGCCCAGGGCGCGAATGTCCGCCATGGCGGTGTCCAGCATCCGCCGTACCTCCGCACCGAAGGGCGCGCCGGGGGCGGCCTCCGCCTTTACGGAGGGCACAGCCACCCAACGGTTGAGCAGCTCCACCAGGGTGGGCTCCAGGCTTTCGAGGGCCTGGCTAATTTTCGTATCCATCATCGTATTCCTCCTTGCAGTCAGCATCCCATGGGGCAAAGGACGTGCCCGGGATTTACTCCGCCGTTTCCAGGGCCACCTTCAGCCGCAGGATGCCCTCTTCCACATAGCGGGCGGGGCAGCCGATATTGATGCGCAGGAAGCCGTCCCCGGCCTCCTGGCCAAAGAAGGTGCCGCCGGTGAAGGCAACCCCCGCCCGGTGGGTGAGCTTCATCAGGGTTTCGTTGTCATGGCCATAGGCCCGCAGGTCTAGCCAGCCCAGGTACGTGGCCTCCATGGGGGTCAGCACTGCCTGGGGCAGATGCTCCCGCACCAGCTCGGCCAGCAGGCGGCGGTTGCCGTCCAGGTAGCCCAGCAGGGCGTCCAGCCATTCGTCCCCGTGCTGATAGGCGGCGCGGGTGGCTTCCAGGGCAAAAATGTTGCCGCTGCGCACCCCGGCCCGGTCCATCTGGGATTGAATCAGCTGACGGGTTTCTGCGTCCCGGCAGATCAGGCTGGCCTGCTGCAGGCCCGCCAGGTTGAAGGTCTTGCTGGCGGCGCACAGGGTCACCATCCGCGGGGCTTCCAGCTTCAGGCAGGAAACGAACTTCTCCGGGGCATAAACGAAGTCCGCGTGGATCTCGTCGGCGATGAGCGGCACGCCATAGCGGCCAAGCAGGGCCAGCAGCTTTTCCAGCTCCTCCCGCCGCCACAGGCGGGAAACGGGGTTGTGGGGGCTGCAGAGTATCATGGCCTTGGCGCCCTGCTGGAGCAGCGCCTCCAGGTGGTCGAAGTCCATGTCATAGCCGCCGTCCGCCCGGCGAATCAGCGGATTGTCCAGCACCTTGCGGCCCGTCTCCTGTACCGAGAAGCGGAAGGGCCCATACACGGGGCTTTGGATAATCACCCCGTCCCCGGGCTGGGTCAGGGCCAGCAGGGACAGGCGGATGCCCGTCACCACGCAGGGGATCATCATGACATCCTCCCGGGTGAAGGTCACCTCGTGCCGCCGTGCCCAGAAGTCAATCAGCGCCTGATAATCGTCCGCCTCGGCCTCGGTGTAGCCGTAGGTGCCGTGGGCCGCCCGGGCCAGCAGCGCCTGCTGCACCGCCGGGGGGCTGGGGAAGTCCATGTCCGCCACCCACAGGGGCAGGATGTCGCCGCCCTCCCGCTGGCGCAGCTCGTCCCACTTCTCGCAGCGGGTACCCATGCGATAGATGCCTTCGTCGAAGTACTCTTTGGTAAATGCCATGGTTCAGCCTTCCTTCTTCAGGGGTTCCCGGGCGCACAATACCCAGAAACCGCCGGATTTTCTGAGGATGTCCACTTGTCCAAACAGGGTTTTCAGGTACTTGAGGCAGCTTTCCGCCCCCTGCTGCTTGCGAATCACCAGGCATAGCCCGCCCCCGGGGAGCAGCGCCTTCGCCGCCTGGGCAAACATGCCGTAGATCACCTGCTTCCCCGCGCGGATGGGGGGATTGGTCACCACCCAGTCAAATCGCCGGCCGGCGAGGGCGGCAAAGCCGTCGCTTTCCAGCACCTCCAGGGAAACGCCGTTGGCGGCGGCGTTCTTTTCCGCCAGGGCCAGGGCGCGGTGGTTCACGTCCACCAGGGTCAGGGCCAAGGCGGGGTTGTCTTTTTTCAGGGCAACGCCCACGGGCCCCCAGCCGCAGCCCAGGTCCAGCACCGCCCCGTGCAAGGGGGGCAGGGCCTCCAGCAGCAGCTCCGTGCCCTTGTCCAGCTCGCCCTTGGAGAACACTCCCGCGTCGGTTTCAAAGCGCAGGGAGTGCCCATGAAAAAGCACCGTGCAGGCCACCGGGCGGGAAGCACTGGTGGGGTCCGCGGTGTAGTATTGGTCGTTCATGCTTCCGCCTCCAGGGTCGCGTCCTGATACAGGGCGCTGATTTCTTCTTCGGTGAGCTCCCGCCAGGTACCGGGCTCCAGGGTCGGGTCCAGGGTCAGGGAGCCGAAGGTCAGCCGGGTGAGGCGGGTCACTGTCCGCTCCCGGGCCTCGAACATGCGCTTGATTTGGTGGAACTTGCCCTCCCGCACCCGTACCCGGGCCAGGGAACGCATGGGCCCGGAGGAGAGGATGGTCATCTCCGCGGGCAGGGCCGTAAAGTCGCTCAGGGGAATGCCCTCCGCAAAGGCCTCCTCGTCGGCGGGGTACAGGGGGCCGTCCACCTCCGCCTCGTAGGTTTTCCATACGTGCCGGCGGGGGGAGAGCAGGCGGTGGTTCAGCTCCCCGTCGGTGGTGAGCAGAAGCAGCCCCGTGGTATCCTTGTCCAAGCGTCCCACGGGCATGCAGCCCATGGCCCCGTAGGCCGGGGGCAGCAGCTCCATCACCGTGGGCTGCTTCTTGTCCCGGGCCGCGGTGAGCAGCCCCGCGGGCTTGTGCAGCATCACATGGCGCACCAGCCGCCCGTCCACGGCTTTGCCGCCCACGACAAGGGGCGTAATCTCCGTGGGAAAGTCCGCCGATGGGTCGCGGACGCAGTTTCCTTCCGCGCATACCGCGCCGGAACGGATCAGCCGCTGCGCCTCCGAGCGGCTGCCCAGGCCCAGGGTTACCAGCCAGCGATCCAGCCTCATGCCTCCGCCGCCTCCGTTTGCGTCGCTTTTTTCGAGGGCAGCGCCTGGGTGAAGGCCGCGGGGATCAGCGCTTTCAGGGGCAGCAAGGGGCACAGCAGCACCAGGAAGGCGATGCCCACCAGGTAGAGGTTATCCGTCAGGGGCGGCAGGGTCACGCTACCCGTGGCCAGGCCGCTTATTGCGGCCACCAGCTGGGACACGTAGCCCCGGCCGATAAGGGCCACCGCCACCAGGAAGGGCACGTAGGTCAGCGCCCCGGCCAGGTTGGCCGCCAGCAGGCGCAGGCGGTGTCCCCGCACGGCGCTGCCGGGGAGCTTGCGCGCGTCCCCATGCCGCCGCCAGGACAGAAACGCCATGCCCACCAGCAGCACCACCACCGTCAGGGCGTAGATGCCAAAGCCCACCAGCAGCCCCTGGGTGAACTTGCCGCCGCCCAGGTCCATGAAAAAGCGCATCAGCGTAAACGCGTCCACCAGCCCGTTATAGGCCATGGACATGCTCACCGTCACCGCCAGGCAGGGCAGGCCCCATACCACCAGCCACAGCCCCTGCCGCAGGCTGCACAGCAGCTTGCGGCCATAGTCCTGGAAGGAAACCACCTGCAACAGCGGATACTCTGCCCCGTCCAGCAGGGAGGCCAGGGCCTGGGCGGCGTTTTGCCGCATGGGCAGCACCAGCAATACAAACAATACCGGGCACAGCCAGGCCAGGGGCGCGGCCTGGGGCACGGATAAAAACAGCAGCGGCGCCAGGGCAATCAGGCACACCACCGCCTGCAGCAAAAATCCCTGCAACAGCGCTCCGAAATGCGCGGTATACGTCCGCCAGGCGCAAAGCAATATTTGCCGAACTTTCATAAAAAGCAGCGTCCTCCTTGCGTATAACATCCCAGCCCATTATACCCAAGGCGCAAGGGAATTGCAAACATTTCACATTTCATGGTAGAATAAGAAATCATTTTTCCCTGCCATTGGGGAAGGAGGAGGCAACCCGCACCATGCGCGTAACCCTCGCCGGGCTGAGCAGCCAGTATATCCACGTGACCCTGGCCCCCTGGTGCCTGCGCCACGCCGCCCGCAAGGCGGGGCGTCCCGAGGAGATCACCCTTTGCGAAATGAACATCAACGAGCCCGCGGAGCAGCTCATGCGCCAGCTCATGGAGACCAGGCCGGACTTGCTGGGCTTTTCCGTCTACATCTGGAACCGCAGCCTCACCGGGGCGCTGATCCGCCGCATCAAGGCGGCGTTTCCGGCGCTGCCCATCCTGGTGGGCGGGCCGGAGGTCACCTGGTCCCCGGAGGAAACCTTCCGGGAAATGCCCTGCGACTTTCTGCTCCGGGGCGCGGGGGAGGAGAGCTTTCCCCTGCTGCTCTCCGCCCTCCAGGGAGAAATCCCCCTGGAGCAGGTGCCCGGCCTGTGCCGCCGCACCTTCGACGGAGTGTACATCTCCCCGGAGGTTGCTCCCGCGCCGCCCCCCGACCCCGGCGTATACGACGATGCCTATTTGGCTGCCCTCAAGGGGCGCATGGCCTATGTGGAAACCTCCCGGGGCTGCCCCTTCTCCTGCGCCTTCTGCCTGAGCGGGCAGCGGGACAAGGTGCTTTTCCTGCCCAAGGAGGAAGCCCTGGCGCTGCTTTTGCGGGTGGGACAGAGCGGCGTATCCATCGTCAAGCTCATCGACCGCACCTTCAACTGCGACCGCAAGCGCACGGCGTATTTGCTCACCGGGCTCATGGAGGCCCGGAAGCGGGGCGAGCTGGGGCAGGTGTGCTACCACCTGGAGGTGGGGGCCGACCTGTTCGACGGGGAGCTGCTGGCGCTGCTGCGGGAGGCTCCCGCGGGGCTGTTTCAGCTGGAGGCGGGTATCCAGTCCTTTCATGGGCCTACCCTGGAGCACTGCCGCCGCCGCACGGACATGGCCCTGCTGGAAAGCAACCTGCGCGCCCTGCTGGCCCCGGGGAACATTCACATCCATATCGACCTCATTGCCGGTCTGCCGGAGGAGGACCTGTCCACCTTCATCGCATCCTTCAACAAGGCCTACGCCCTGGGGCCGCACATGCTGCAGCTGGGCTTCTTGAAGCTGCTGTACGGCAGCGCGCTCCGGGAGGAGGCGGAGGACAACGCCTGCCGCTTTAGCCCGGACCCGCCCTATGAGGTGCTTTCCACCCGGTGGCTGAGCTACGAAGACCTGTGCCAGCTCAAGGATGTGGAGCAGGCCATCGAAAGGCTGTACAACAGCGGCAAGTTCCAGCGCACCCTGGCCTGGGCATTGCCTCGCACGGGGCTTACGCCCTATGCCTTCTACCTGGCCATGGGCCGGCGCATGGCAGAAGTTCCCGGCAAGCTGAGCCACGAGCGGCTCACGGAGCTATTGTATGCCTATCTCACCCAGGCCGGCCTGCCCGGGGAGCAGCTGCGGGATTGCCTGGTATGGGACCGCCTGGCCACGGACAACACAGGCTACCTGCCCCCGCTGCTGCAACGGGACCCTGCCGGGGTGAAGGCGGCGGCCCGCCGCTACCGGGAGCAGCATCCCGAGGCTCGCCGGGCGCGCTTCGCCCTGGTGGAGGGCGGCGCCACGCTGCTGGTGGCGGACTGGGAGGAGACGCACCCCGTGACCCGGCTGGGGCAGGTGCAGACGCTGAAAAATCCATAAGCATTCAGGGGAGCGTGAAATCATGAAAAAGGTACTTTTTGTGTGCCACGGCAACATCTGCCGCAGCCCCATGGCGGAAGCCGTCTTCCGGCATATGCTGGAGGAGCGCGGCCTGGGGGAGCGCTTCGCGGTGGATTCCGCGGCGGTGAGCGCGGAGGAGATCGGCAATCCCGTTTATCCGGAGGCCAACCGGACCCTCGTGGCCCACGGCCTGCCTGCCAGCAACCACCATGCCTGGCAGCTCACCCGGGCGGACTATGACCGGTATGACTTCTTTATCGGCATGGATCAGGAAAACATCTACCGTATGCGGCAGATTTTCGGCGGGGACAGCCAGCACAAGGTCGGCCTGCTGCTGGCCTATACGGAGCATCCCCGGGAAGTGGAGGACCCGTGGTATACCGGCCGCTTTGATCGCGTGTTCGACTTGATTACCCAGGGGTGCCAGGCGCTGCTGGAAGCCCTGCTGGCCGACGAGGCCGGTCAGGCCTGAGCCCCGCGCATGGGCCAAAGAAGCGTGGGCTTCCATAAAAAAGGAGTCCCTGGCGTTTGCGCGGGACTTCGCAGACTGCAAAAAAATACGGGAAGGTGCCGGAACAACAGGGATGCTTCCGGCGCCTTCCCGTTTTATAGTGGTGTGCGCTTTGTTCGCGTGCCAAGCGGCTGCGGGGCCGTATGGGAATGCTTCCCCGGGGACACGCTGAACCATGCCCGGGGCTTTGGCCCCCTGCTTCAAGGGGTGTGCGGAGGAGTAAAGGCCGCGTCCGCCTGCTGAAGCTGCCGGACATACCGGTCGTAGGCGGGGCTCATGCGGCGCAGGGCGGGCAAAAATATCTGCTGATAGCCCGGGGAGGAGGTCAGCGCGGCCAAGGACTGCTGGATCTCCCGCAGGGGATGATCCGTGGGAATGGCCGCCTTGGCCTGCTGCCAGGCTTCCATCTCCTGGGCATGGGCCTCCATGTATCCTTGGGGGTCTTTGGCTGCGCTTAGCGTAGCCGCGTGCACTTGCTCCCATACGGCGGGGGTATACCAGCCGCTGGCCTGGGCCAGAAATTCCTTTGCCTGGGGGGAAAGCTCCGGCAGGCTTACCGAATCCAGATAGCCCACCGCTTCCTCAAAGGCGGCGCGTTGCGCTTCTTCGCGGATGGGCTCCTGAAGGAAAGCGGAAAAATGCAGCGCCATGTATTGCCCGAAAAAACCCGGGAAAGCGTCCAGCAAGCGTTCCGCCAGGCTCTCCTGGGCCTGCAGGGTCTCCAGGGCGGCCCGGGCGGCTTCCCAGTCCCCTGTGCGTGCCAGCTCCTCCAGGGCGCGCTGGCGGACAGCGTCCCGTTCCTGCCGGAGATGCCCGGCCATGGCCGCCCGGCTCAGGGATACTTGATCTCCAGCGAAATACTCGCGTATGGCCTCCCCCGTCATGCCCAGGCCGCGCAGCACCGCGATCCTGCGCAGGCGGGTTACGTCTTCGGCCGAAAAGTCCCGGTAGCCGTTCTCCAGGCGGGCGGGGGCTAACAGTCCCTGCTCCGCGGCCACCAGCGCTGCCTTGCGGGTTACTCCCGCCAGGCGGCAGGCTTCCTGTATCTTCATGATGCTCACCTCAGGGGAAGCATACACCCGGCCCCAGGGGACAAGTCAAGCGGGGGCCAGCACTTTTCCGTGGGCGACCCGGATTTGCCGCAGGGCGCAGGCGGCCACCCCGGGGTCGTGGGTAATCAGCAGCACGGTGCGCCCCTCCTGATGCAGGCGGCCCAGCAAAGCCAGCACCTCCCGGGTGGCGTCCAGGTCCAGGTTGCCGGTGGGCTCGTCGGCCAGCAGCACGGCGGGGTCCCGCACCAACGCCCGGGCAATGGCCACCCGCTGCTGCTGTCCGCCGGATAGCTGGCTGGGCCGGTGATGCAGCCGTTCCCCCAGCCCCACCCGTTCCAGCAGCGCCTTGGCGCGGCTTTCGCGCTCCCGGCGTCCGGCGCCGGCCAGCAATAGCGGCATGGCCACGTTTTCCAGGGCGGTGAGCTGGGGCAAAAGCTGAAACCCCTGGAACACAAAGCCGATTTCCTCCCCCCGCACCCGGGAAAGCTCCAGGGGCCGCAGGGTGGATACATCCCGGCCGTGGAGGGTTACCTGCCCGGAGGTGGGGGTGTCCAGGCAGCCCAGCAGATGCATCATGGTGCTTTTCCCGGAGCCGCTGGGCCCCACAATGGCCGTATATTCTCCCGGGGCGATGTGCAGGGATACGTGGCTGAGCGCTGCCACCACCTTTTCCCCCACGGGATACAGTTTGCTGACGTCTTTCATATAGATCATAGGCGATCCCTCCCCTCAGCGTTTTAGTGTGCCAAGGGGCAGGCCTGTCCATGCGTTCGGGAAAAGCATCGCAGAGGAGGGAAAACTGCTTAGAAAGTGGACGAAGCATTTTGCTCCATGGTTTTTGCAAGCGCGGAGGGTTTCGCGCCTGCGGGCGCGACCAAAGGGCTTTCCGATCGCCCTTTGGAAACCTTCGGCCCCATACTGGTTGGAGGCCTTGTAAGCTAAGAAACCGGAAGGTTCTTCTTCAGCGTTACAGCTGGAATAAGCACGCTTTTTTCGGTAGCCTGAATTGCCTGGAAAGGGAGACTGGGGACTGGGGGATGGTTTTCCATTGGGAATTGGCTCCGCTGACTAAGTGGAATTACTTTCTGGGTATTGCAGCAAGTCTTTCCATTTGGAGCGTGGCTCCGCCGGCCAGGGGGGCAGGGGGGATTCCGACCTCCCCCCTATGCCCCCCTGGACCCCCTATACCCCCTTCAAACGGCCGAGGGATACCCCCGGACCCCCCTTGTGCCGAAAGGGGCACTTCCCCTTGTGTCTCGACCGACAGGGTCCGTATCGGGCACGCCATTTGGTTTGGCCTGGGGCCAGCAACCAATCGGGTGCCGCGGCGGGTACACACCTTACATGGCTCTGGTGCCGGGGCACGTACTGCTGCAAGGTGGCCCTGCCGTGGCGGCCCCATGCCTACACTCCAAGGATAAACCGGCGCCCAGGAGCCGGGGGAGGGATCAGCTGCGCCGAAGGCGACAGTGGCCCTCCCGGGAACGGATGTAAAGCTAGCTGGGCGCGCCCCTGCGAGGCTAGCGGTGCACTGTTCCTTAGCAACGGGGG
>MHCFR04200__coassemble_738_pt1 | contig 17400 bp, 10 predicted proteins | sample MHCFR04200__metabat2_low_PE_027 | metagenome-assembled genome bin MHCFR04200 | reverse complement strand
CGCCTCTGCGGAGGCGACCAAAGGGCTTTCCGGTCGCCCTTTGGAAACCTTCGGGTCCCCTTGCAGCAAAAGGGAGGCGGGAGGAACAGCTTTTTTGTGGAAGGCAAGGGAAAGGGCCTTTCTTGCTAGAGGATTTCGCCTCTGCGGAGGCGACCAAAGGGCTTTCCGATCGCCCTTTGGAAACCTTCGGCGCCCACCGGTTGAAGCGGATGGAAGCCACAAGAAACAGATTTCTTGTGGAGGGCAAGGGAAAAGAGCCTTTCTCTCTTTTTTCTGTTTCTCAGGAGCTTTCGCCTCTGCGGAGGCGACCAGGGGGCTTTCCGATCGCCCCCTGGACCCCTTCGGGGAATTTCTATCTCAGACAGAGCCCTACCCATCGGCTGTTTTTTATGCATATTGGCCAAAAAGTACCAAAACAACAAACCAACCTCCCCTGCCCCATTTCTTGCATTACTTTGGTAAAGATATAGACACAGCAGGCATCCACCTGTCATGTCCTGGGGAAATAAGAAAAGAATAGAAAAGAAAAAAATAATTTTTTGCCAAAAACCTCTTTACAAACTGCACAAACATGCTATAATGAAGCCGTAAAGCGCAAAAACGTTTTCGCGGCAAGGAAAGGGGCCGCGCGGCGCGGGAGCAGGAGCGGGAAACAAAGGAAGCGGGAGGTGCCGGGGCGTGGCGATTTCAATCCAGGATGTAGCCAAGCGGGCCGGTGTGGCCATCGGTACAGTATCCCGCGCCTTCAACGATTACCAGGATATCCGCCCGGAAACCAAGGAGCGGATCTTCCTGGCGGCACGCGAGCTGGGCTATACGCCCAACGTCAGCGCCCGGAATCTCTCCGCCAAGAAGCCGCCCAACATTGGGTTGATCGTTTCCGGACTGCTGGAAGGCAACCAGAAGGACAACCTGGTCTACCTGCTGCTGCAAGGGGTGCTCAGCTACGCCACCAAGCAACGGCTGGAGATTGCCCTGTATACCACGGACTCCCAGGAGCAGCGAAAACGCAGCTATACCGAGTTCTGTGCCCAGCACAGTATCTCGGGCACCATCCTTTCGGGGATCACCACCGACGACGCCTACTTTAGCGAGCTGATGGATTCCGGCATCCCCACCGTGGCGGTGGACGTGCCCATCCCCAATGAGAACGCGGGCTGGGTATCCATCGATAACCGCCAGGCGGCCCGGCAGGCGGTGGAGTTCCTGCTGAAGCAGGGGCTGCGGGACCTGCTCATCGTGGGCGGCAAGCAGAACGCCGACGTAAACATGGTGCGTATGCAGGGCGTGCTGGAAGCCTATCAGGCGGCGCGCCTGGTGGCGCGGGAGTGCGATTGCCTGTACTGCGACTTCAGCGAGGAAATGGCCTACCAGAAGGTGGCCGAGCGCCTGCGCAGCAGCGCCGGACGCCCCCAAGCCGTGTTCTGCTTCAGCGACCTGATGGCCCTGGGGGCCATGCGGGCCGTGCGGGAAGCGGGGCTGCGCATCCCGGAGGATATCTCCGTCATGGGCTTTGACGGGCTGTACATCGGCGAGCTGACCATGCCCCCCTTGACCACCATGGGCCAGGATATGCGGGCCATGGGCTACGAGGCGGCTTCCCTGCTCCACGCGCTGATGGAGCACCGCTGCCAGGAAAGGCATCGCGTCCTCCCCCACCGGCTGCTGGTGCGGGAAAGCGTGCAGCTGGGCGCGTAAGGACGGCAAAGGGTTTTTTTCAACCAAGCGCAAAAACGTTTTCGATTCCCAGGGGTATCAAAAACGTTTAGGAAGCAGGGTCTTGCGCCCGAAGCCAAAAACGTTTTTGCCCATACAAATAAAGAGGTTTTTTTTCAGCCAAGCGCAAAAACGTTTTCGATTCTCAGGGATATCAAAAGCGTTTAGGAAGAAGGGCCTTGCGCCCGAAGCCAAAAACGTTTTTGCATATACAAAATCATTTGTTTTTAAGGAGGCTACCCAAATGAAGAAACTGTTGGCTCTGGTACTGTCTTTGGTCATGCTGTGCAGTGTCTTCGCCGTGGCCAGCGCCGAGAACGGTGAGAAGATCACCATCCGCGTGACCTGGTGGGGCGAAGTCAGCGAGAACGACGCTGAGATGATGATGATCAAAAAGTTCAACGCGGAGCACGACGACATCGAGATCGTTCCCGAAGTTGTGCCCGGCGATGGCTACGGCGACCGTCTGCTGACCTCCTTCGCTTCCGGCGAAGGCCCCGACATCTTCGCTTCCGGCGAGGGTGACTTCTACAAGTGGGTGGGCGCGAGCATGCCCCTGTCCCTGAACGACCTGATTGCCAACGACACCGAGTGGACCAACGAAATGAACGAGTCCATCTACAACTTCGGCAATATCGGCGGCAACCAGTACTACATGGTGCGTGACTACAACCCCCTGTGCCTGTTCTACAACAAGGACGTGTTCGACAAGTACGGCGTGGCCTACCCCACCGATGACTGGACCTGGGACGACGCTATCGAGGCCGCCAAGAAGCTGACCGTGAAGAACGAGGACGGCACCTATGAGTGCTTCGGCTTCAACGCCCAGAGCTGGGAATACGCCGCGCTGACCTACCTGGCTTCCAAGGGCCTGGACATTGTCAACGAGGACTGCACCGAGGTGGATGGCTACCTGAACAGCCCGGAAATGGCCGCCGCTCTGAGCGAGTACGTGGGCTTCTCCGTGGGTGACGACCGCATCTCCCCCGACGCTGCCGACCAGGATACCTTCGGCTCCACCAGCGCCATGCTCATCAACGGCAACCTGGCCATGACCATCTCCGGCGCCTGGGATAAGGCGACCCTGGAGGAGGCCGGCGTGAACTACGGCACTGCCGTGGTGCCCGGCAACCATGCCAACTATATGTGCGCTTCCGCCTTCGCCATCAGCTCCAGCTGCAAGAACCCCGAAGCTGCCTGGGAAGTGCTGAAGGCCCTGACCGGCGCCGAGTGCTCCGCGCTGCGCGCTGAGTACACCGCTGCCCTGCCCACCAGCGACGCGCTGCTGGAGGAAATGAAGGCTGACTACGGCGAAGCCAACATGGGCATCCTGGACAGCCTGGAGTACTGCATCCAGCCCGTGGGCCTGCGCGGCGCCATGGGTAACCCCGCTGTGACCGCCTTCAAGACCGCCTTTGAGCGCATCCAGTTCAACGATGGCGCCGTGGAGGACATCCTGAACGACGCGGTGGCCGAAGTGCACGAGGCCATGGCTGAGGCTGAGTAAGCCTTTTCCCCAAGTCACGAAAAAAACCACATGCAATCGGGCCAGAACAGTCCATGGGCTGGTTCTGGCCCGATTTTTTCAAACGCAAGGATCCGGCGCGCACGGGCAAGCCGTGAGGGACAATGATGTCAAGGCGCGGGATTCAGAAGGAGGAAGTTACGCATGTCGCAGGCAAAAGCCGCCGCTAAGCGCCCTGTGTCCAACATGACGCGCCGGCAGAACCGATACGGTTACGGCTTCATCATGCTCTGGCTCATCGGCCTGTTTGTTTTCACGCTGATTCCCATGCTGTTTTCCCTGTTCCTGTCCTTCTGCAAGTGGGACATTGTAACGGGCTTGTCCACCATTCAGTTCATTGGCCTGGAAAACTTCCAGAAAATTTTTGACGACAGCAAGTTCTATAAGGCCCTGGAGGTCACCTTCAAGTTTTGCCTGATCTCCATTCCCTTCTATCAGATTGCCTCCCTGCTGGTGGCCATGCTGCTGAACATGCGCATCAAGTTCATGCGCACCTTCCGGCTGATCTTCTTCCTGCCTTCTATCATTCCGACCATTGCTTCCTCCATGATCTGGACCCAGATTCTGGGCAAGGACGGCCTGATTAACCAGGGCCTGGCCCTTATCGGCATTCAGGGCCCGGCCTGGCTGAATACCCCGTCCACGGCCCTTTACGGCCTGATCCTCATGGGCGTGTGGGGCATCGGCAACACGATCATCATTTACCTCTCCGGCCTGCAGGGCGTGGGCGAGGAGCTCTACGAGGCGTCCTCCATCGACGGCGCCAACTCCTTCCAGCGCTTCTTCAAGATTACCCTGCCCATGATCTCCCCCACCATCTTCTTTAATGTGGTGATGGCGGTCATCAGCTCCTTCCAGTACTTCACCCAGGCCTTCGTGATGACCGAGGGCGGCCCCCTGAACTCCACCCTGTTCTATAACCTGTACCTGTACACCAAGGCGTACAAGGAGCTCAAGATGGGCTACGCGGCGGCGCTGGCGTGGATTATGTTCATCATCATTCTGTTCTTCACGCTGCTGGTGATCAAGTCCTCCAGCTTCTGGGTGTACTATCAGAATGACGACCAGATTTGACGGAAGGAGGCGCAAGTAGCATGACAGCGATTCGTAGGAAAAAGGTCAATGTGCCCACCCTCATTGGCCGCAGCATTACCATGCTGATTCTCATTGGCCTGAGCATCCTGGTGCTCATTCCCCTGGTGTGGACCGTCTGCATGGCCCTGAAGCCCTCGGGGGAAATTTACAACGGCCGCTTCTTCCCCACCACCCTGGTGTGGGGCAACTTTGTGGAGGCGGTGACCTCCATTGACTTCTTCCAGTACCTGCTCAACACCCTGAAGGTGGTTATTCCCAACGTGATTGGCCAGGTCATCAGCTGCTCCCTGGTGGCCTACGGCTTCTCCCGCTACAACTTCAAGGGCAAGCGCGTATGGTTCCTGATCCTGCTGGCCACCATGATGATCCCCGGACAGATCACCATGATTCCCCAGTTCCTGCTGTACCGGGAAATGGGCTGGGTCAATACCTACCTGCCCCTGACCGTTCCCGCCTTCTTCGCCACCAGCGGGTACAACATCTTCCTGATCCGCTCCTACATGAGCGGCATCCCGCGGGACTTTGACGAGGCGGCCACCATCGACGGCGCCGGCCCCATCCGCAACTTCACCCAGATCATGATGCCCATGTGCAAGCCCGTGCTCACGGCCATCACCGTGTTCACCTTCATGGGCTCCTGGAACGACTTCAACGGCCCGTTGATCTACCTCTACGACGCCAACAAGTACACCCTGTCCCTGGGGCTGAGCTTCTTCAAGGGCCTGTATACCAGCAAGTGGAACCTGCTCATGGCGGCCACGGTGCTGGTGATGCTGCCCATCCTGGTGCTCTTCTTCATTGCGCAGGATTACATCATTGACGGTATTTCCATTTCCAGCGGTACCAAGGGCTAAGCTTTGCCCTGACGGCGGCGGGGCGGTGATTGCGTCCCGCCGCCGTGGGCTGCAACGAATATATGTATTGGAGTGGTTTATTTTATGGCATCCATGCGTTTGACCACTAACGCCCCCGCCCCCAAGGCGCTGTGCGCCAGCGAGCACGCCAAGCTTATCAGCGGCACGGACGGACTCTTCCCCGATTTCGGCCATCACAGCGAAGGAGAGATGGGCGGGCTATGGATGCACCCCATCAAGGTGCTGGACGGCTTCTGGCTGCGCTTCCGGGATGAGGAAGCGGACAACGTGGATACGTGGATTCTGGCGGACAGCTACGAGTGCGCCCCGGGTGAAAACGCCTTTGGCTACACCAGCGGCCTGGGCCATACCCGGGTGACCATCCGCCGGGAGCAGCTGGCGCCGGAGAGCGCCCCCGGGGTGATCCTCACCTACCGCCTGGCCAACCATGACCCCGCGCCCCGCCGGGTGCAGGTGGAGTGGCTGGCCCGCACGGACCTGTACCCCGCCTGGTTCTCCCTGGACAGCGGCTTCTGCCAGGATGGGCAGGACAGCGGCGCGTGGGATGCCGCCACCTCCACCTTCACCGCCAAGGATGACAAGAACCCCTGGTTCGCGGCCATCCGCTGCGCCACCGCGCCGGACAGCGCCCAGGTGGGCCAGCTCTTCGGCCCGCAGATCACCAAGGGCCGGGGCGTGTCCCTGTCGGTGACGTACGCCATGACCCTCCAGGGGGGCGAGGAGCGGGCGCTGACCTTCTACCTCACCGGCTCCGCCCAGACCGCCCAGCAGGCCCAGGAGCGCCTGGCGCTGCTGGCCTCCGGAAAGGACTTCCGCGCCGAGAAGCAGGCCCGCTACGACGTCCTGCTCGCCCAAAGCCGCCTGGAGGTGCCTGACGAGCATTTCCGTGAGGTGTGGGACTGGGTCAAGGTGAACACCGACTGGCTTATCGTGGATTCCGCGCCCTATGGCCGGGCCCTGAGCGCGGGCATGCCCGAGTATCCCTGGTGGTTCGGCTGCGATAACTGCTATGCCATCCAGGGCCTGCTGGCCATGGGCCAGTACGAGCTGGCCCGGGAGACCCTGAAGCTGCTGGCGGACTATTCCGAAAAGGTCAATGGCAACGGCCGCATCGTCCACGAGATCACCACCTACGGCCTGTGCTCCAACCCCGGCAATACCCAGGAGACGGCGCACTTCGTCACCGCCCTGTGGAACTACTGGCGCTGGACCGGGGACCGCAGCCTCATTGACGAGACCATGCCCCTGGCGCGCAAGTCCATGGCCTGGCTCCAGGCCCAGGACGACGACGGCGACCTGTTCCCCAGCGGCTATGGCATCATCGAGATCGCCGGGCTGAACGCGGAGATGATCGACAGCATCGCCTATACCGCCCAGGCCTGGGGCTGCTATGCGGACCTGTGCCGCCTCACCGGGGACAGCGGGGAGGAAGCCCGCGCCCGGGAGCTGTACCAGCGCACCTGCCAGGCCATGAATGACAAGATGTGGGACGAGGAGGCAGGCTCCTACTGCGACGCCTACGCCAGCACCGCCTTTGTGCGCAGCTGCCGGGACGAGATCCTGGGCCGCCGCCATGGGCATAGCCCGGAGGCGGAGCGCGCCTTCGACGCCATGCTGGCCCGCAAGGACTGCCCCGAGGACCAGGAGACCGGCTTCCTCATCAATGGGAACTGGACCCTGGTGACGCCCATGGAGGCGGGCCTGGCCCCGGCGGACAAGGCCGAGCGCGCCCTGGCCTACATGAACACGCCGGACTTTGTGGGCAAGTGGGGCGTGTACCTGAACGCCCTGAACCGGGACGCCATCATGACCATTTCCACCGGCGCGGCGGCGGTGGCCCAGGCCCGCTACGGCCACGCGGACCGTGCCCTGGACCTGCTCAAGCGCATGAACGCCACCTTCGGCATGGCCACCCCGGGCATGATCTCCGAGATGTCCCCGGACTACGGCTGCTTCTGCCAGGCGTGGACGGCCTACGCCCTGTTTACCCCGGTGGTGCGCCACATCTTCGGCGTGCAGCCCGAGGCGGACAAGGAGCAGGTCACCCTCACCCCCTGCATGCCCGCGGCCTGGCCTGAAGCGTCCCTGACGGATGTGCGGGTGCTGGATGGCAAGCTGAGCATCCGCTATGCCCGCCAGGATAAGGGCTATACCCTCACGCTGTCCGGGGAGAACTGCCCCGCCCTGCGCCTGAACCTCCAGCCCGGCGAAACCGCGGCGGTGACGGGCGCCCAGGCCACGGCCGTGGAGGGCGGCGTACGGTTTACCCTGCCCCAAGGGGAAACGGTCCAGGTGACGGTTTCCCGTAACTGATAGAGAAGGAGAATGCAGAGCATGTTGCAATACGATCTGGGAAAAGGCGCCAAGGAAAACTGGCTGGTGGCGGAGACCGCCTTCGAGCCCGACCATCAGGGAAAGTGCGAAGCCATCTTCTGCGCCGGCAACGGTTACCTGGGCCAGCGCGCCGCCTTTGAGGAGCGCTACGTGGGCCAGACCCGGGACCTGATGGTCACCGGCACCTTCAACAAGTTTGACGAGGACGAGGTCACCGAGCTGCCCAACCTGCCCGACGTGACCAACCTGGAGTTCCGGGTGGACGGCGTGCGCTTCGCCATGGACGCGGCCAACACCAAGGATTACCTGCGGGTGATGGACTTCCAGACCGGGGAGTGCAAGCGCACCCTCACCTGGACCCATCCCGACGGGCGGCGCTTCGCCCTGTGCTTCACCCGCTTCGCCTCCATGGACAACGAGCATGTGCTGGGCCTGCGGGCGTCCATCACCGCGCTGGACGGCGGCGCGGAGATCCGCGTGGACAGCGGCATCGACGGCCGGGTGAGCAACACCGGCTCCCAGCACTTCCACGAGGGCGACAAGCGCATCTTTGACAACCGGGTGCTGCGCATGGTTTCGAGGACCATCCAGTCCGGGGTGAGCTGCTGCCTGCACACCGCCCATACCTTCACCGTGAACGGCCAGGAGGCCCAGGGCAAGCTCCTGCCCATCATCGACCGGCGCTACATGGCCATGCGCGCCACCTTCACCCTCGAGAAGGGCCAGACCCTCACCGTGGACAAGCTCACCGTGGTCACCACCAGCCGGGACCTGGCCTATGAAAACCTGGAGAATAAGGCCGAGCGCGCCCAGGAGGACGGCGGCCGCATGATGCAGCAGGCCATCGAGGCCGGATATGACGCCCTGTTTGCCGCCAGCTGCGCCAAGTGGGCGGAGCTGTGGGACAAGGCCGATGTGCGCATCACTTCGAAGCGGCCCTTTGACCAGCTGATGGTGCGCTTCGCCCTGTATCACCTGAACATCATGGCCAAGAAGGACGACAACCGCGTGGGCATCGGCGCCAAGGGCATGACCGGCGAGGGCTACAAGGGCCACTCCTTCTGGGATACGGAAATCTTCATCCTCCCCTACTTCACCCTCACCCAGCCCGAGGCGGCCCGCTCCCTGCTGGAGTACCGCTATCGCGGCCTGTACGGCGCGCGGCGCAAGGCCCAGGAGAACGGCTTTGAGGGTGCCATGTATCCCTGGGAAGCCGCTTGGGTGGACGACGGCGAGGTGACCCCCCTGTGGGGCGCCGCGGACGTGGTCACCGGCAAGCCCATGAAGATCCTCACCGGCATCATCGAGCAGCACATCACCGCGGACGTGGCCTTTGCCGTGGAGCAGTACTTCGCCGTCACCGGCGACCAGGACTTCATGGACCGCTGCGGCTATGAGATGCTCATCGACACCGGCCGCTTCTGGGCCAGCCGCGTCACCTGGGACGAGAAGAAGGGCGCCTGGGTCATCCTGGACGTCATCGGCCCGGACGAGTACAAGGAGCACGTGGACAACAACGCCTATACCAACTACATGGCCGCCCATAACCTGCGCCTGGCCCTGCGCGCCATGGACGAGGTGGAAAAGCGCGGCGGCGAAACCTACGACCGGCTCCATGCCCAGTTCAATTTCGCCGAGAGCCGGGCGCGCATCCAGGGCGTGCTGGACAAGATGTACCTGCCCCAGCCCGACGCCAACGGCATTGTGCCCCAGTTCGAGGGTTACTTCGACCTGACCCACATCGACCTGACCAAGTACAAGCGCAGCAGCGTGGTGGGCACCATCTACAACGATTACAACATCGAGCAGATCAGCACCTTCCAGGTGCACAAGCAGGCGGATACCCTGGTGCTGCTGCTGCTCATGGACGATCTGTTCCCCGCGGATATCAAGAAGAAGAACTACTACTTCTATGAGGAGCGGACCCTCCATGACTCCTCCCTGAGCAAGTCCACCCACTGCGTGCTGGCGGCGGACCTGCACGAGGACGCCACCGCCTACAATTTCTTCAAGGGCTGCGGCGAGATCGACCTGGGCCCGGTGATGACCACCTCCGACATGGGTGTGCATACGGCCTCCATGGGCGGCATCTGGCAGTGCGCGGTGTACGGCTTCGGCGGCGTGCGCGTGGTTGGGGACGAGCTGCATGTGAATCCCCGCCTGCCTGAGGACTGGACGGAGCTGGAGGCTCCCCTGTGCTGGCGCGGCCAGGCCCTGCGCATGCATGCCGCCAAGGACGGCGTAACCCTGCGCAACCAGGGCCAGGAGGCCGTGGACGTGGTGCTGTGCGGCAACAAGCAGACCGTCGCCCCCGGCCAGACCGTGCGCGCCTGAATGAACTAGTCAACAGTTGCAGGCACGGCCAGGCTGGCCGTGCCGTGCGCAACTATCCTTCCAACTGTATGGGGGCCGAAGGGGTCCAGGGGGAAAGGCGGGCGTAGCCGCCAGTGGCGGCTATGATACGCCCGCCTTTCTCAACCGAAACGAGCGGCGATACGCCGCGACGATTGAGGTTGCGGAACGATCGGAAAGCCCCCTGGTCGTGCCCGCAGGCACGAAAAGCCCCACTCCCCCAGCATGCAGCTGAGAAGTTATATGGATACCCTGAAGGAGGCCGGCTGATGCTGCTTACGGAAAACCCCACCCGGCAACAGGTGGGGGAAACCACACTCTGCCGCTGGGAGAGCGCGCTGGTGAACCAAGGCAGCCAGCCGGCCTCCTTTGCGGGTTTTACCCTGCGGGTGGACACCTTCGCCCCGGAAGGGGCCAAGGCCCGCATTTACAAGAGCGACTGGGGCCGGGAGATGACCCCGCGCCTGGAGGACGCCCCGGGGCTGACCCTGGCGGTGACCTCCGGGCGCTCCTGCCACGGCTACGCCCCCTACCTCTTTGTGGAGGAAGCGGACGGCGCCTGGCGGTTTTACGCGGTGTGCTGGCCGGGCAACTGGCGCTTCACCTTTACCATGGAGGGGGAAGCCCTGTTCTCCATGGACCGGGACATGCTCCAGGGGGAGCTGGCCCCCGGGGAACGCCTGCCCCTGCCCGTGGTGCTCACCGCCTATTGCCCCCGGGGCCGGGAGCGGCTGTGCCAGGATGTGCGCGCCTACCTGCGCCAAACCCTGCCCCCCAGCCGCATGGATGGCGGCCTGGTGAGCTGGAACCACTGGTGGCGCTATGAGGACGCGGAGATCACCGAGGACATCGTGCTGGCCAACGCCCGCATGGCCGCGGAATTGGGGATCAACCTCATCGTGCTGGACGCGGGCTGGTTCGGGGACGCGGAGCGGGAAGCCCACTGGACCCGGCAGCGGGGAGACTGGGAGCAGGTGAACCTGCGCCGCTTCCCCCACGGCCTGCCCTGGCTGGCGGAGCAGATTCACGGCCTGGGGCTGCGCTTCGGCCTGTGGATGGAGCCCGAGGGCATGGGCGCGGACAGCAGCCTGCGCCGGGATCACCCGGAATGGGAAGCCCTGCGGGACGGCCAGCCCCTCCCCGAGCCCTACCTGTGCCTGGGGGCGGAGGGCGCGGCGGATCACCTCTACGCCCACATGGCCCGCCTGGTGCGGGCAACCCGGGCGGACTGGGTGAAGCTGGACTTCAACGTAAACCCGGGCATGGGCTGCAACCGGGGGGACCACGGCCACCAGCCGGGCCTGGGGCTGTACAGCCACCTGCGGGCCTACCTGTCCCTGCTGGACCGGCTGCGGGCGGAGTTCCCGGGGCTCATTGTGGAAAACTGCTCCTCCGGGGGCATGCGCATGGATTTGGCCAGCCTGGCCCACACGGACGTGTGCTTCCTCAGTGACCCGGACGAGACGGACCACAGCCTGCAAATTTTCCTTTCCCTGAATTTCCTGCCCCCGGAGCGGCTGCTGCACTGGGCCTGGTCCCAGACGCGGCTGTATCCCGACGGGAGCCGGGTATTCGCCACCGTGCCCGAGGACGGGCTGGCGTCCGCCCTGGCGGGGGCCATGCTGCATCCCTTCGGCCTGTCCCGGGACCTCACCGCCCTGACCGAGACGGAGCGGGACACCTTGCGCCGGGCCATCGGGGCCTATCGCCGGGAGATTGCCCCCATGCTCCCCCGCTGCCGCACGCACTTGCTCACGCCTCCGCCCCTGCGCACCGGTTTGCGCGCCGGGGACGATGGCCGCAAAACCACCCTGCCGGGCCGGGGCTGCGCCTGCCTGGTGGAGGACGGAACCCGGGCGGTGCTGATGGTGTACGGCCTGCCGGAGCTTCCCCCGGCGCTGCCCGCGCCCTGGGATGGGGCGGTGCTTATGCCGCTGCTGGGCGGCGATCCCTTATCCTGGGCGAATCTGCCCCTGGAAGCGGGCCGGGCCGCTGTGTATTCTTTGACCATGCCTTGAGGAGGTTACGCGGATGGATCAAACCTTTGTGCTGCGCCAGGAGGGCTTTCACCCGGAAAGCGCCGCCCGGGAGGAGTCCCTGTTCTCCCTGGGAAACGGCTTCCTGGGCTGGCGGGGCAACTATGAGGAAGGTTACGGCCAGTTCCGGGGCGGCGTGGAAGGCTGCTACCTGAACGGCTTTTATGAAACGGAGAAGATCCGCTACGGGGAAATCGCCTACGGCTATGCCGAGGAGAGCCAAACCATGCTGAACATCACCTCCAGCCAGCGGGTGCTGCTGGAGGCGGAGGGCACGGCCCTGCACCCCGACGGGGCGGAAAGCACCTGCCGGGTGCTGGAGATGGAGCGGGGCCTGCTGCGCCGGGAGACGGTGTACGCCCTGCCCGGGGGCGGGAAGCTGCGGGTCCGCGTGGCCCGGCTGGTGAGCTTTGCCCACAGCCACGGGGCGGCCATTTCCTTCACCGTCACCGCGGAGGGCGCCCCCTGCCGGGTGGCCCTGACCCCCCTGGTGGATGGGGACGTGACCAACCTGGTGTGCACCGACGATCCCCGGGTGGGCAGCGGCCTGCATGGCCGGGTGCTCTCCCTGCCCCGCATGGGCCAGGCCGGGGACGCCCTGGGCATGGTCCAGCACACGGGGAACACCCGCCTGGCGGTGGCCTGCGCCATGGTGAACCGCCTGGACCGCCCCGCGGAGATCACCCTTACCCAGACGGAAACCTGCCAGGCCCAGCGCTTCGCCTTCACCCTGGCGGACGGGGAAAGCGCCACCCTGTGCAAGTACGTGGCCTACTTCCGCGGCGGTGTCCAGGAGGAGGAAACCCTGCTGGCCCAGGCCCTGGCAGAGGCCCAGACCCTGGCGGAAACGGGTTTTGCCACCCTGGAAAGCGAGCAGGCGGCGTACCTGCGCGCCTTCTGGGAGCGCTGCGGGCTGTGGGTGGAGGGCGACGACGCGCTGCTCCAGGGCCTGCGCTTTAACCTCTACCACCTGCTGCAAAGCGCGGGCCGGGACGGGGAAACCAACATTGCCGCCAAGGGCCTGACCGGCGAGGGGTACGAGGGGCACTATTTCTGGGACACGGAGACGTACATCTTCCCCATGTTCCTGCACACGGCCCCGGAGATTGCCCGGGAGCTGCTCACCTACCGTTACCGCATCCTGCCCTTTGCCCGGGAGCGTGCCCGGGAGATGGGCCACCCCACCGGCGCGCTGTACCCCTGGCGCACCATCGGCGGCAAGGAGGCCAGCGCCTACTATCCCGCCGGCACCGCCCAGGTGCACATCGACGCGGACATCGCCCTGGCGGTGAAGCGCTACGCGGAGGCCACCGGGGATGAGGACTTCCTGTGGGACATGGGCGCGGAGATGGTGTGCGAAACCGCCCGGCTGTACCTGGACCTGGGCTTCTATAACCCCAACAAGGGCGGCAAGTTCTGCCTCAACGAAGTCACCGGCCCCGACGAGTACAACGCCCTGGTGGACAACAACGCCTACACCAACCTCATGGCCGCGGAAAACATGCGCTTCGCGGCGGACACCCTGGAGCGCATGGCCCAAAAGGCCCCGGAGAAATACGCCGCCCTGGTGGAAAAGATCGCCCTGAAGGACGGGGAAAAGGAGGCCTGGCGCCAGGCCGCGGAGAATATGTATGTACCCCGGGACGAGGCCACCGGCCTCATCTGGCAGGATGACGGCTTCATGGACCGCAAGCCCTGGCCCCTAAGCAGCATTCCCCGGGAAAAATTCCCCCTGCTGCTGCACTATCACCCCATGGTGATCTACCGCCATCAGGTTTGCAAGCAGGCGGACACCGTGCTGGCCATGCTGCTTTTGCCCCACCGCTTCACCCTGGCGGAGCAGCGCACGGCCTTTGACTACTACGACCGGGTCACCACCCATGACTCCTCCCTGTCCATGGCGGCCTTCAGCGCCGTGGCCAGCCGGGTGGGCAACCTGGAAAAGGGCTACGCCTATTTCCGGGAGACCGCCCGCCTGGACCTGGACGACACCCACGGCAACACCCGGGACGGCCTGCACATGGCCAACATGGCCGGGGCCTGGGTGTGCATGGCGTCGGGCTTTGGGGGCATGACCGTTACGGCACAGGGCATTGCCTTTGACCCCAGGCTGCCCGCGCAGCTGCGGGGCTACGGCTTCCGGGCGGCGTACCAGGGCCGGGTCATTGAGGTGCGGGTGGACGCCCAGGGCCCCCACTACGCGCTGATCTCCGGCCAGCCCCTGACCATCCGCGACCGGGGCCAGGAAATCACCCTGCAATAAACCATTACGACACGTCCCCACGGGACAAGGAGGTATACATTCATGCGTTACCAAGGCATCATTTTTGACCTGGACGGCGTCATCTGCACCACGGATCACTATCACTACCTGGCCTGGAAGGCCCTGGCCGACCGCCTGGGCATCCCCTTCAACGAAAAGGACAACAACCGCCTGCGGGGCGTAAGCCGCATGGCCAGCCTGGAGATCATCCTGGAGAAGAGCGACAAGGCCTACACCCAGGAGGAAAAGGAAGCCATGGCCACCGAGAAGAACGACACCTACCGCCAGCTCCTGCACCAGATCACCACCGCCGATCTGTCCCAGGAGGTCAAGTCCACCCTGGACCAGCTCCGCGCCCAGGGCTGCAAGCTGGCCATCGGTTCCGCCAGCAAGAACACGCCCTTCATCCTGGAGCGCCTGGGCCTGGGCAGCTACTTTGACGCGGTGGCGGACGGCAACTGCGTCACCCATTCGAAGCCCGACCCCGAGGTGTTCCTGAAGGCGGCGGAGATGCTGGGCCTGTCCCCCGCGGTCTGCCTGGTGGTGGAGGACGCCCACGCGGGCGTGGAAGCGGCTGTTGCCGGCGGCTTTGAGTGCGCCGCCATCGGCGATGCCAAGGACGACCCCCGGGCCACCCATCACCTGAGCACCTTCAGCGATCTGCTCCAGGCCACCAAGTAAAAAGTCAAGGCCGGTTTCCCAAACAGCGGGAAACCGGCCTTTTTAGACGGTTGAAAAAGTCTTGCGGAGGTGTCGGAGGGGCCGCGGTCCCTTCGATTTTTTTGTGCAGGCCGTCTTTGGTGGGGTGCTGAATTTGCTTCCTCGAAATAGTAGGGAAAGCCACTTTTTGGAAAAGATACATTCCATTGCATCCTTACATGCAAACAATGTGCTTGCTGTTTCCTTCCATTGTTCCCAAGGACAAGTGCAGACGGCTGGAGTTGGGAGAAGATAAACCGGCTCACTGACCAAGCGAAGATAACCGGCGTAAAGCATGAGCTGCGCTTGCCATGCCATCTTTTCGATGGCTGAGGGCTGCGTCTCCGGGGAATTCCTTGCTTTCCAACCGTCACATGGCTGCGCGGGCTACTTGTATGGCGCTCCATGATGCTGCTGTTGCTCCTTGCGGGTTTCTGAGCTATAGTCAATTGTAAGCATCAAGGCTGCGCAGGGGGGCAAGCCCACGCGCACCCTTCCTTGAAGCAAACGCATTACAACCTGTATGGGATGGAGGAGAAAAACATGGAAGAAGGATTGAGCAGGCGTACATTTCTGAAAGCGGCTGCGGTGGGTACCATGACGCTGGCAGCCATGGGCAAGATGGGCATCTTGACGGCCATGGCCGAATCCGACGATTCGGGAGCGCCGGTGGTGGCGGGGTTCGATGGCAAGACCAAGTTTGCCGGCGTACACAATATCCGCATGGTGAACGATGACCTGGTCTATCTGGGCGTAAGCGACAGAAGGCTGGAACTGTTTGAAAACGTTTATCCCATTCCGCGGGGCATCTCCTACAATTCGTATCTGCTGCTGGATGAACAGACGGTGTTCTTTGACACGGTAGACCGGTCGGTCAACGGCCAGTTTTTTGAGAACCTGGCCTATGCGCTCCATGGGCGCAAACTGGATTACTTCGTGGTGCAGCACATGGAGCCGGACCATTGCTCGGCGATTTCCGAAGTGTTGCAGCGCTACCCGGAAGCAAAAATTCTCTGCTCGGAACCGGCGGCCAAGATGATCACCCAGTTCTTCCATTTTGACATGACCACCCGCGGCTATATTGTCACCGAGGGTATGTAGTTGTCCGCCGGCAAGCACAAGCTTGTGTTCCTGATGGCGCCGATGGTGCACTGGCCCGAGGTAATGATGACCTATGACACCACCGATGGGATACTGTTTTCCGCGGATGCATTCGGGACTTTTGGCGCGCTGAATGGGAACCTCTTTGCCGATGAGGTCAATTTTGAAGCGGAATGGCTGGCCGACGCCCGCCGATATTACACCAATATCGTAGGCAAATACGGCCAGCAGGTGCAGGATGTGCTGGCCAAAGCCGCTACGGTGCAGATCAACACCATCTGCCCCCTGCATGGTCCGGTTTGGCGGGATAATCTCCCATGGATCATAGAGAAGTATGACAAATGGAGCTCCTATACGCCGGAGGATCAGGGCGCGGTCATGGTGGTTTACGGCTCCGTATATGGCGGTACAGAGAACGCAGCCAACATCCTGGCGAGCAAGCTTTCCGAAGGCGGCGTACGGAATGTAGCCGTGTATGACGTATCAAAGACCCACGTAAGTGAGCTGATTGCCGAGGCCTTCCGTTGCAGCCATATTGTATTTGCCTCCATTACCTACAATATGGGCATTTTCACGCCCATGAAAAACCTGTTTATGGATTTGCAGGCGCACAACCTGCAAAACCGCAGCTATGCGCTAGTGGAAAACGGAAGCTGGTCCCCCGCTTCCGGAAAACTGATGAACGAGATCCTTATGCAGATGCCGGATATGCGTCAGGTTGGCGACACAGTGACCATGCTGTCCACAACCAATGACGAAAGCTATAAGAAGCTGGGCGACCTTGCCACGCAGCTGGTTCAATCCCTGACCGGCACGCTGGTTCCACGGGAGGAAGAACCGGTGGCTGCCACCCAGTGGCGCTGCAAAGTATGCGGCTTTGTGTATGAAGGTGATGCGCTGCCCGAGGGGTACACCTGCCCCATTTGCGGCGTGGGTGCGGACATGTTCGAAAAGATCAGCTGAGTCCTACCGTCATTCCGGCATGCCATCCATGGATACTCTCGGGCCTGTGGGGCGAATCCTTCCAAGCGTTGTTGGAAAGCAGGCATATGCTTGCCCTAGCCGCGCGGGAACCGCGCCTTCCAGGGAGCATTGCCCCATGTCAAACAAGTGGCAACGACAATTTGTTATGAAGGCAGATTTGGGTAGACACCTGGAAGAAGAAATTCAGGACGGCAGCGGAGACTGCACGGCAGGATCTTCTGTTGCTTTTCGAGGAAGGTTTGTTGGAGAAAAAGTTAGAAGGTCGGAAGGCGGTATTTGCCATTCGGCACGAGGAATAATGTCATATTTAATGATTACCGGAAGCTAATATACGTCGATGAAATAGTACGCTCTTACGTCTGCTTCGCCAAAGGGGTACCGCAGTTTTTCCTGCTCAAACGCATACACCTTATCACAGAC
>MHCFR04200__coassemble_734_pt1 | contig 17432 bp, 18 predicted proteins | sample MHCFR04200__metabat2_low_PE_027 | metagenome-assembled genome bin MHCFR04200 | reverse complement strand
TAGCGCACAACACTGGCAGTGTTGGGGTCAGCGGTTCGAATCCGCTATGCTCCACGCAAAACGGGAAACCTCGTGTGAGAGGTTTCCCGTTTTTCTTTGTACTTTGGGAAGATTTGATTTTTCAGCTGCCATGACGTTCCGGGGGCGCGGTGCCGCGCAAGGGCTGTTACGGCAGGGGAAAGCCAATCCATGCTTCTTTGAAAAAATAGATGGGGAACAGCAAAACGGGAAACCTCCTGTCACGGCGGTTTCCCGGAGCGAGTTCCAAACATTCGGAAGGTGTCGGAGGGGAGAAAGCCCCTCTGACTTTCGTTCATGCAAGACGGTTTTGCTGGCCTGGCGGGTCATGGAGCTTGCTTGCGAAATCCATTCCTTACCCATTCGGGCGATCATTCGTTGACCGAATGGGCCGCTTTTTCCATACGCAGCGGAAAATCTCCCGTCACGGGGGGTTCGCCTTTACCCTTGGGGGGAGAGCAGCAGAAAGGGCTGGGAAAGGATCTCATAGCTGGCCTCGCCAATGTAGGCCTGAACCCGCACGCGATAGCTCCCCTCGGGGGCGTAGACGCCGTCCCGGGTTTTGCCGTTCCAGCACAGGGTGCTGCCCAGGGGCAGCAGCCGCTGGGGGCGGGTGGGCTGGCGGGAAGCCAGACGGTACACCACTTCCCCCTCCATGTTTTCAATCCATACGGTAAGCTCACAGGGGTACTGGTGATGCACCACCATGTTCAATTCCTGCCCCACCTGGGGGGAGAAGGCCTCGGGCAAGAGAACCTCCAGCAGGGGATCGCCGCTGGCGGGGGGAACGCAAATCACCCGGGAGGACTGCACGGTCAGCTTGTCCTCCTCCCGGGTAAGAATTTGTACCAGCACATAGCCGTAATCGTCGCTGTCCAGGGCGCTCAGGGTCAGGCTCCGCTGCTTGTAGCCGGGGGAGAGCACGCCCTGCTGGTCGCCGTAGGCGCCGTAACGCTCGGCATTGTCATAGATGAATTGCGCCTTGTCAAACTGCCAACCGTCCGCGCCGTAATAAACCATTTGATAAATCACCTGCACCGGGCGCAGCATGGTGAAGGAGAAATCCAGCTTGGGATGCTCCGCGCTGAGCACCACCGAATCAAAGGTGATGCCCTCCATGGCGGCATCCCGGCGCCTGCCGGAATAGGACGCCACATCATAGGTGAACAGGACGAAGTCATCCTCTTCCGGGTAGACCTGGGGGGTGGAGGCGCCGTGGTTTTCCAGCAGATAGGCGGTCAGCTCCGCCAGGGTAACGGCGCCGTCGTCGTTGATATCGGCGCCATAGCTGCCCTTGGGGCTGATGCCGTTGACCAGCGCGCCGGAGAAATACCCCGCGCCGGTTAGCGCGCCGCCCTGGGCGTTTCCGGCCCAAAACCAGCTTTCCTCCGCGCCGCCGGAGGAGCACAGCACCTTGTAATCCTCCCCCTGAAACACATTTTCAAAGGGCGCGTGCATGCCCTTGCCCAGCATGGCGCCGCTGCGGCAGGCGTCAATGAATAGCACCTTGGTGCCGGGGACGGTGTCAAAGATGCGGCGCATTTCCCGGGCGGTGATGCCCACCTCCGAAACCCCGTCCGACAGCAGCAGCTGCAAGTCGCCGTTTGCCATGCCGCGCTCCCATACGCCGTGGGTGCTGATATAGAAATAGCTCACATCCTCTTCCGTGGCGCCGTCAAAGGCCTCTGCCACCGCCTGGGCAAAGGCGTCCACGGAAGCGATGTCGTCCAGGTGGGTAATCAGCTGGTTCAGGTTCATGGCGCCACCGCTGAGGGCCTCCGCCACCTGGCTTACGTTGTTGGCCGAGGAAGGCGACGTGGAGGGCTGCGAAAGGAAGGAATCAAAGCCCATGACCAGCGCGCGGCGAACGCTCTCGGCGCTGGCGGTGGGCAGGAGCAGCAGAAGCAACGCCAGCGTCAGCAGCCCATGTACCAGCCGCTTTCCCATGCCGCTCCCCCCTTTTCAAACGATGATAACCTATTTTACACCATATTAGACGAATATGGGAGCGGAAATGTTCGGCGAAAAATGAAGATTTTGAAAATTCTCGATCATTTTCGGGAAAATGGCAGGCATGGGGGCCGGTCAATCGTTTCTTTTATATGCGCAGGGCGGCGAAATGCCTTTTACAGGTCTGATGGGAATGAAAACATAAGAAACACCGTGCCACACCGGGGGAGAAAGGAGCTGCGCCATGGGGAGAAAAGTGCTTTGCCTGATGCTGATGATCCTGGCGCTTGCGCCGTGCGCCCGGGCGGAGACGCCCCGGGCACTGCCACAGTGCAGCACCAGGGAAGAGGTGGAGGCCTGGGTGGACTTTGGCCTGGAGGAAGCGGATGACGGGATTCCTTCGGCCAAGGAAGTGGAGGCCGGGCGCGTGCGGCACATTGCCCAGGACATCGCCGAGGACCCCACCTTTGTGGGCTGGTACTGGCTGGGGGGCGAGGAAGGCGGCCCCCTGGACCTGACCCAGCGAACCTATGGCGTGGGCCAGCAATACAAGTATTATTGCGGCAACATGTGTACCCGGGCGGTATATTCGATGGCGCTGTCCTACCTGGGGGTGGACTGCGCGCCGGGGGACATGAGCGCGCTGATGGGTACGCGCAACCTGGAGGAGCCCTATGACAAAGTAACCCAGGCCCTGGAGAGCGTGGAGCGGGTGACCTTTACCCAGTATATTTTCGACCAGATGTATGCCCTGTACGAGCAGGACAGCAGCTATTCGCCCGTGTACATGTATTTCCGCAAATCCACGGGCGCGACCCACGCGCTGCTGATCGTGGCGCGCACCGAAAAGGAAAACGGCTTCTGGGTGGTGGACCCCGCCGGGAACAGCAGGGATGGGGGAAAGGTGCATGTTTTCCGCATCCGGTTCAATCCTGTGAAAAAGAAAATCATTGCCGCCACCTTTGAAAAATATGTGGACAGCACGGTGGTATGCTTTTGCCAATGGCGGCGAAGGGCGCAGGAATAGGGCAGAGACTCTCCGTGGGCCGCAGTTCCTCTCACTTTCCTTCGTATCCGGCGGCTTTGCCGGCGGGGCGGGTTGTTGATTCTGCTTGCAAAATCAATTCCTTGCCAATTCGGACGACCTCTGGTTGGCCAAATTGGCTTCCTCGCAAAAGGGCGCTGCGTAATTCGCAGGGCCCTTGTTTTTTTATTGCTTTTCTTCCCTGTGCGGGAAGGTGAGCGTCACCACCGCGCCTTGATCGTTGCGCAGGGTCATGTGCATGGTGCCCTTGCTGTAATAATGCAGCCGCAGACAGGTATTGATCAGGCCAATGCGGCCACCGCTGCTTTCAATGGACAGGCTGTTGGCCTCCACCCGGCTGATTTGGTACCGCAACTGCCGTAGCATGTCTTCCGAGAAGCCATTGCCGTTGTCCCGGATTTCCAGGACAAACTCTCCCTGGTGGATTTTCCCGGTAATCCATAGCTTGCGCAGGGCATTGCTGCCGTTGAAGCCATGGTTCAGCGCGTTTTCCACCAGCGGTTGCAGGGTCAGCCTGGGCACCACCAGGGCGTTGAAGACTGCTCCATGGAAATTTATGCCATGTGGGATGAGGAAAACCTGTATATCGCCGCCCGCATTCAGGACGACACGCCCTTTGTCTACCGGGAAGGTTTCCCCCTGGATGAGCTGGATGCCATCATCCTGTTCCTGAGCACCAACCCTGACGCGGACCCCGAGCGCACCGCCTACGAGGCTACCGACTGGCGCATCGTGCAGTCCACCGACGAGTATGACTTCTTCAACTATGTGGACCGCGGCATGGTTGCCGACAACATGGGCTATGAAACCCAGGGCGAATACGGCGACGAGCTGGTCTTTGAGGATTATGAGGCTGCCACCGTCCGGGACAAGGAATACGGCGGACTGTACCTGGAGAGCAAAATTCCCCTGCACAACCTGAGCAACGATCAGATCGCGCAGCTGGTGCCCCAGGCCGGCATGACCGTGGGCTTTGACTTCTCCATCCTGGACGTGGACCTGCCCTGCCCCGGCATTCACAGCCTGCGCATGCAGTCCTCCGCCAACCTGGACGGCCGTGACCGTACCCCCGAGGTTTATGACGTGGACAACAATCCCAGCCTGTGGGGCACCCTCACCTTTGTGGAAGAGTAAAAAGGAGGCATACCGCACATGAAGCTGAAAAAGCTGGGCGCATTGGCGCTGGCGGGGGTGCTGGCCCTGAGCCTGCTGCCCACGGGCGCACTGGCCGCAGCCGCTGATGACCAGCATGGGTCAGGTGTATGGCGAGGACTACGGCGTGTTCACCTTCCCCGGCACGGAGAACTGGTTCGGCATGTGCGTGGACGGCTTTGTGGTCAGCAATGACTCCGCGGATGTGGATGCCGGCGTGCGCTGGGCCTATACCATGTCCACCCCCCAGGCGCAGAACGCCTTCTCCGCCCTGAGGGAGTCCATCTCTCCCTATACCGACACCCCCGACGAAACCTATAACGAGCTGACGCTGAAGTTCAAAAACGAGCTGACCGCGGAGGGCACCAAGGTGTATCCCAGCTTTACCCACGGCACGGCTCTGCCCTGGAGCGCCTCCACCATCCTGCAAACGCAGATCCAGGAGTTTGCCACCTCTGCGGAGCATGACGCGGAATACTTTGCCAACCGTATTGTGAACATCCTCAAAGAAGCCGGTGTGAAAGGAGAGTGGAACCTTGTTGACTAAGAAGCTATGGCGCCGGGGCCTGTCCCTGGCGGCGGCTGTGGCCCTCACGGGCAGCCTGGCGGTTGGCCCCGCCTTTGCCCAGGAGGAGCGCTACCAGCAGCCCACCCTGAACCCCCATGTGAAGTCCATCATGGAGGTGGACGGGTATCAGTTCATCGACCTGAACAGCAATGGCGAGCTGGACGTATACGAGGACTGGCGGCAGGATGCCGACACCCGCGCCGCGGACCTGGTGAGCCAGATGACCGTGCGGGAGAAGATCTCCCAAATGCAGCACCCCACCTTCCTGCCCCGGGCGGACGGGGAAATCCCCTCCTATTTGCAGGAGTGGTGCAATGAGGAAGGCATCGGCATGCTGCTGATCCGCGAACTGAACAGCGTGGAAGCGGCCGCCAACACCATGAACATCATCCAGGAGTACGCGGAGGGCTCCCGCCTGGGCGTGCCGGTGCTGGTGTCCATGGACTCCGTGCATGGCCTGTCCTACGTTTCCGGTTCCACGGTGACGCCCCATAACCTGTCCCTGGTCGCCACCCGGGACGAGGAGCTGGTGACCAAGCTGGCGGAGATCGCCCGTGAGGAGCACCTGGCCGTGGGCATGCGCATGACCCTGTCCCCCGAAGCGGACATCGCCTCCGAACCCCGCTGGGGCCGCGTGATGGAAACCTTCGGCGAGGACCCCGACCTGGTTACCCAGATGGTCACCGCCCAGGTGGTTGCCTTCCAGAACAGCGCGGACGGGCTGAATGAGGGCTCCATCGTGGCCTGCATGAAGCACTTCCCCGGCGCCGGCCCCCAGATGGACGGCAAGGACACCTCTCCCATCGTGTCCAGCGAGGATAAGTAAAGGAGAAACAAAAAGAAAAACGCATGGAAAAAGGTTGCTTCCCTGATGCTGGCGGCGGCGCTGGGCGTAACGGCTTGCCCTGTGGCGCTGGCGGAGGAAGCTCCGGTGCAGCCGGAGCTGGTTGCCCGGGTGAAAAACATCATCGAGGTGGACGGCTGCCAGTTCAAGGACCTGAACGATAACGGCGCCCTGGACCCCTACGAGGACTGGCGCTTGACCCCCGAGGAGCGGGCGGAGGACCTGCTCAGCCAGATGGACGTCACCCAGAAGGCCTCTCAGATGGTGCACCTGACCCTGGTGAGCAAAAAGGACAGCTGGTTCAACGAGAACAACGTGGGCTTTGCCCTGGTGTATGAGTACATCTTTGACAGCGCCACCGAGGCGGCCAAGCGTACCAACGAGATCCAGGAGCTCTCCGAGAGTGCGCCCCTGGGCATCCCGGTGATCTTCTCCATGGACACGGAGGCGGGCGCGGCCTTTGTAAAGGACGCTACCTTCCTGCCGGACGAGATCAACCAGGGCACCGTGAATGACCCCGAGCTGGTGACGCGCCTGAACCAGGTGCTGAAGGAGGAGCACCTGGCCGTGGGCGTGCGCATGGCCCTGAGCCCCGACGCTGACCTGATTACCGATCCCCGCTGGGGACGGAACCAGGAGTGCTACTCCGAGGATACCGACGTGGTGCAGTCGCTGATTGTGGCGGCGGTGCAGGCCCTGCAGGGCGGCAGCGAGCTGACGGAGGACTCCGTCATCGCCACGGTGAAGCATTTCCCCGGCTCCGGCGGCCAGACCGACGGTGTGGACGGCACCCCCCTGACCATTCAGGAGGACTCCATTGACCTGCATCTGGCGGGCTTTCGGGCGGCCATCGAGGCGGGCGTGGCGGCGGTGATGCCCTACGGCTATTCCACCGTGCCCTACCTGGGCGGCGACGCGGTGGAGAATTCCGCGGACCAGTCCGCCGCCGTGATGACCGACCTGCTCCGGGGCGAGCTGGGCTACACCGGGCTGATCCAGACCGACTGGGGCCTGAACTTTGTGGGGGCCACCAATGCCGGGGCGGATATCCTGGGCGGCGCGGGCGTGCGCTCCACCCGGCAGCTGGTGGAGGGCGTGGACGAGGAGCGCCTCACCGATGCCTGCCGCCGGATCCTGATTGCCAAGTTCCAGCTGGGCATATTTGAAAACCCCTATGTGGACGAGGAGAACGCCGCCCAGGTGCTGGGCAGCGAGGAGCACCGGGCTGTGGCCAAGGAAGCCGCCGCCAGGTCCTTCACCCTCCTCAAGTATGAAAACGCTTCTCCCCTGGCCGGGCAGAAGCTGGTGGTGGCCGGTACCCTGGCCGAGGATGTCCGCGCCCTGAACAGCGGCTGGACCGCCAAGGACCCCATGGAGCTGGCGGGCACCACCATCCTGGAAGCCTTCCAGAACAAGGCCGGCAGCGAAAACATCACCTATATCCCCGATGCCTCCCAGGTGCCCGCGGATCTGAGCGGCACCACGGCGGTGGTGGTGATCGGCGAAGCCAGCGGCACCCATGAGCCTGCCTGGGGCACCGATACCCTGGAATTCCCCCAGGAGCAGGTGGACCTGGTCAAGGCCCTGAAGGACGCGGGCGCCAATGTGGTGGAAGTGGTGCTGATGAACCGCGCATACGTGATGACGGACATGGTGGACATGGCGGACAGCGTGCTGCTGGCGTACCGTCCCGGCGTTACCTGCGGCGCGGAGGCCATTGCGGACGCCCTCTTTGGGGAAACGGCCATCACCGGCAAGACGCCCTTCCAGATCCCGCGGACCATGGAACAGGCGCTCAACCAGCGGGAGGACCTGCCCAAGGACATCCAGGACCCCCTGTTCGACTATGGCTTCGGCATTGAGGTGGAGAGCTTCGGCGCGTGACCGTCGCCCCCTGTGCAAGGATGAAAACTGCTGTTTGAGAAAGGTGATCGTATGGCTTCCATCCATATTAAGGATATGAGCGTGTCCTACAACCGGGGCAAGCCCTATGTGCTGGATAAGCTGAACCTGGACGTGAAGGACGGCGAGTTCTGCGTGTTCCTGGGCCCCTCCGGCTGCGGCAAATCCACGGCCATGCACTGCATTGCGGGGCTGCTGCATCCCGCCCAAGGCGAGATCCGCTTCGGGGATGAGGTGATGACCCGGGCCGGGGAGCATGGCAAGGACAAGACCTTCGTTCCCCCCCAGGAGCGCAACATCGCCATGGTGTTTCAGGAATATGCCCTGTATCCCAACATGACCGTGCGGGAAAACATGTCCTTTGCCCTGAAAACCAAAAAGGCGCCCAAGGAGGAGATCAACAAGCGGGTGGACTACATGGCCAAGATGCTGTCCATTGAGCAGCTCCTGGACCGTCGCCCGGCGGAGCTCTCCGGCGGGCAGCGCCAGCGGGTGGCCTTGAGCCGCGCCCTGGTCCGTGACCCCCAGGTATTCCTGCTGGACGAACCCCTGGGCAACCTGGACGCCAAGCTGCGGGACTAGGTGCGCTATGAGCTCAAGAAAATCCAGCTGCAACTGGGTATCACCACCATTTATGTTACCCATGACCAAACCGAAGCCATGACCATGGCCGACCACATCGTGCTGCTCAAGGACGGGAAAATCATGCAGCAGGGCATCCCTGACGAGCTGTATGGCCACCCGGCCAACGAGTTTGTGGCGGGATTCCTGGGCACGCCGCAGATCAACCTGTTTTCCTGCGCGGTGCGACAGGAAAACGGCGGCCTGATCCTGGACGCGGGGGACTTCCGCCTCAAGGCGCCGGAGAACCTGAAAGCCTGCCTTGCGCCCTATGCGGGGAAAAAGGTGGATCTGGGCATCCACCCCTCCGACTTTGAGCTGTGCCAGGGCGGCGAAAACGCCATCCGCGCCCATGTGGATTCCATCGAACCCCTGGGCGATGCCTACCTGATCTATGTGCGGGTGGGGGAAAAGGTGGTTGTGTTCAAGTACGCCGGGGAGGAAAAGCCCACGCAACAGGAGCTGCTGCTGACGCCCAACATGGCCCGGCTGCACCTGTTCGACCCGGAAACCCAGAAGCGTGTGAATCCATGAAAAAGGGGGGGAAGCATCCAGACGGATGCTTCCCCTCACATATTGTCAAAAGAGGTGTCGGAGGGGCCGCGGTCCCTCTGATTTTTTTGATAGCCAGAAGCGCTACATGCCGCGCGTTACAGAATATTGGCCCAGTTGAAGGCGTCCCGGTGGGACAGGTGCTGGGCGCTTTCCTCCATCTGCGTGCAGCCCAGGGCGCACAGGGGGGCGCTTTGGGTGCGGATGCCCGCCTCCAGGGTGCGCATGGCCAGGGTCAACTCGTCGGTGTCCTCGTGATTCAGCTGCATTTGCAGCCCGGGGAGCGTATCCTCCCACTCCTGCTGAAGGGCGGTGAGCCGGTGGGCGGCGGCCTCCCAGTCCTGGGCCTCGGTGAGCTGACGCATTTCCGCCGCGGCGCCGGCAAAGCGCTGGGACACATCCTCCGCCCGCTGGGAGAGCCACAGGCTCCCCGCCAGCACCGCCGCCAGCAGCGCCAGGGTAATCACCCAATTGGTACGCACGGTATCACCATCCTGCCTGTCCTTCTTCCAGGGCCTGGAGCATCTGCATGCTGTCCTTGCCCTTGCCCTGCACCATGAGCTGGCCCTGGGTGTTCAGGCAGCAGAAGAGCACCGGCTCCGCAGAGGCGTAGCCCAGGCATTGCAGCTCCTTGGCCAGCCAGCTTTCCGTGAGCCCCCCTCGTTGCAGGTTGGGCCGGTTCACCTTGCCATCCATCACCAGGGGCAGGGGAAGCCCCTGGGGCGATACCTTCAGGCCCAGGTCCTGGGGGGAGACCGGCCTGCACTGGGCCTTGGGGAAAACGCTCACTGCGCCGCTGGTTTCCAGCACGGCGGTGCCCACCTCCGCCGGGTCCAGCATGCCGCCCATGCGCAGCTCCTCCATCAGGTCGTTCAGGGTGAAGCTGGACTTGCGCAGCTGCTTTTCACAGATGACCCCATTGCGGATGAGCACCGTGGGCCGCCCGCAGAGCCAGGCCCGGAAGCGCTCGCTCTTCATGCCCACAAAGCTCAATACTCCATGGCAAATGATCAGCGCCGCCATGGGCAGCAGTCCATAGAGCAGGGGCACGCCCACGCTGCCCATGGGCGTGGCGGCCAGCTCGGCAATCATAATGGCCACCACCAGCTCGAAGGGTTGCAGCTGCCCCACCTGCCGCTTGCCCATCATGCGCATGGCCAGCACGGAGGTAAGGAAAAGGATCACCGCCCGCACAAAAACCGTCAGCATACGCCGCCCCCGTTCCCTTTGCTTTCGCTGCCTAGTATGCCGCAAAAGCCCCCGGGGCATGCGGAAAAATCACGCCTCCGGCCCGGTGAGCACAAAGTTGTTTCCCTGGGCGCGCAACCAGCCCTCCCGGCGCATTTTGCTGATCTCCGTGGACAGCGCGCTGCGGTCCACCTCCAGGTAGTCCGCCAGCTCCTGCCGGTTGAAGGGAATGGCAAAGCTCCGGCTGCCCTGCTGCGCCGCCTCCTCGGACAGGTAGACCATCAGCCGACGGCGGATGGTGCGCGGCGCGGTGCAGCGCATGCGCCGGGAAAGCTGCAAATTCTTCCGGGCCAGCAGCTCCACCAGGTTCCGGGCCAGGCGCGGCTCCCTCAGCAGCGCCTCCGCCTTGAGGAAGATCACCTCCGCGTCCCCGGCGGCCACTACCCGCACCATGAGCGGCTCCCCGGGCAGGCAGGCGTATGCCTCGGCAAAAATCTGCCCCGCCTCCACCGCGCCCAGCAGGCTGCGCTCGCCCCAGGCGTCGCAGCTCTCGATATATACGCTCCCGGCGGCCACCAGGCCCAGGGCCTCCACACCGGCGCCCGCCTCGCATACCGTATCCCCCCGGGCGTAGTGCCGCCGGGTCCAGGGCAGGCGGCGAAGCAGGGAGCACAGCGCGTCCCGGCCCATGCCCGCAAACAGTGGAGAATCCATCCAGCTTTCCCAGCGCATTTTTCTCACCTCATGTTGTAATTCCAACAGACAGATACGCTTCATGGTAGTATACTCGCCACGTAAAGTCAAGCCGCCCATGGCGGCCATCAGGAGGTTGTTCCATGCTTCGGAAAATCATTCACATTGACGAGAGCAAGTGCGACGGTTGCGGCCTGTGCGCCCAGGCCTGCCACGAGGGCGCCATTGGTATGGTCAACGGCAAGGCGAAGCTGCTGCGGGAGGATTATTGCGACGGCCTGGGAGACTGTCTGCCGGCGTGCCCCCAGGGCGCCATTACCTTTGTGGAGCGGGAAGCCGCGGCCTATGATGAGGCGGCTGTGCGGGCTGCCAAGGCCCAGGCGGCTGCCCCGCAGCCCTGCGGCTGTCCCGGCAGCCGTGCCCGCGCCCTGCGGCCCGTCCAGGCGGCGCTGGCCACGGCCATGCCCTCCCAGCTGCGCCAGTGGCCCGTGCAGCTCCAGCTGGTGCCCGTGCAGGCAGCGTATCTCCAGGGGGCGGACCTGCTGGTGGCGGCGGACTGCGCGGCCTATGCCCATGGAAACTTTCACCAGGAATTCATCCGCGGCCGGGTAACCCTCATCGGCTGCCCCAAGCTGGACGAGGCTGACTATGCCGCCAAGCTCACGGAGATCCTGCGGCGCAACGACATCCGCAGCCTGACGGTGGTGCGCATGGAAGTGCCCTGCTGTGGGGGCATCCAGCGGGCGGCGGCCACCGCTCTGGAGCAGAGCGGCAAGGCCATTCCCTTCCAGGTGATTACCCTGTCCACGGACGGCCAGGTGCTGGCATGACGCAGACGCGCCCCTGGTTCCGCAAGGAACCGGGGGGCGCGTCGGAACGTTGGCAAAGTGTCTTTTCATTTTTCTGCAAGGGGAGGGTTTCGCGCCTGCGGGCGCGACCAAAGGGCTTTCCGATCGCCCTTTGGAAACCTTCGGGGCCCATGCTTGCGGGCGTTTTTGCAGGCCAAGGAAGCGAAAGGCCTTTCTTCTGCGGTTCAGCTTGGAAAGGCAGACGGGCCCCGGTTCCGCAAGGAACCGGGGCCCGTCAGACTGTCAAAAAACCTTTGGGAGGTGTCGGAGGGGCCGCAGCCCCTCCGACTTTCATTCGTGTAAGCCGGCTTTGCCGGCTTCGCGGGTTGTTGATTTTGCTTGCAAAATCAATTCCTTACAAATTCGGGCGACCTCTGGTTGACCGAATTTGCTTCCTCGAAAAAGTGGTGTCTGCCACTTTTTCGACACGCAAACGCGCCCCGGTTCCGCAAGGAACCGGGGCGCGTGGCGTCAGTCAAAGAGTGTGGTGGTTCGGTCCTTTTCGGTGAGCACCGCATAGGTGCCGTCCCCGGGGGTGCTGACCCGGATGCAGCCATCCAACAGCGTGTGATACATCTGCTGGCCGTCCTTGGCCAGCTTTTTTGCTGTGTTCAGATCCTCGATGGTGTCGCTGGTGATGACGTTGATCTGCGGGCTGACCGCGTTGCGCCACGCCAGGGAGGAGGAGGTGTTGCTGCCGTGATGGTTGGCCTTCATGACGTCGCAGTCCAAGGCTTCGCCCCACCGCTCCGCCACTTCCCGCTCAGCCCCCGCATACAGGTCCCCCGCCAGCAGGATGGTGGAGTCCCCATAGGTGAACTTCAGCGCCAGGGACTGGTTGTTGATGAACTGCGTGGCGCCTTCGGGGTAGCGGTCGGGATAGGTGATTTCCGCGGGCGGGTTGAACACCTCCACGGTGACTTCCTCTCCAAAGGAGAAGCTGTCCCCCTCCTGGAGCAGGATGGGCGACAGGCCCTTGTCCGCCATGGCGGCCAGGAAAGCCTGGTAGTACGCGGAAGCCTCGTAGGTCAGGGCGCTGGTGTAAATGGCGCCCACCTCATAGCGGGACAGCAGCGTGGGGAAGCCGCCGATGTGGTCGATATGGGGGTGGGAGGCCACCAGGTAATCAATGCGGGTAACGCCCAAGGCGTCCAGGGCGGCGGTGACATATTCCGCCGCCTGGGGATGCCCGGCGTCCAGGACCATCACCTTCCCGTCGGGGGAGGTGAGGATCATGGCGTCCCCGGGCTTGTCCTCGGCTACCTGGGGGCCCAGCCACAGGAAGCGCACGGTCAGCCGGCCTGCGTCCCCCTGGGCATCGAACACCTCCCCGTAGCGGGTGGTTTCCCCCAGGGCGGCGGCGCACAGGAGCAGCAGCGACAGGGTCAGGGCAAGCGCACGCCTGAGCATGGGTGAGTTTCCCTCCTTTTGCGGCTTACTTCATGGCCGCCTTGCTCATGCCGGTCATGATGTACTTTTGCAGCACCAGGAACAGCAGCACAATGGGGATAATGGCCATCACCGCGCCGGCCATGATTTCATTGTAGTTGGAAACCTCCTGCCCGGCGAAGGTGTTTTTCAGCTGCTGCACGCCCACGGCGATGGTGCGGCTGGCTTCGGTCTTGGTGACCATCTTGGGCCAGAAGTAGCTGTTCCAGCCGTTGATGAAGGAGATGATGCTCACGGTGATCAGCGTGGGCTTGCACATGGGGCACAGCACGTGGAAAATGGTGCCGATGCGGCCCATGCCGTCCACCCGTCCGGCCTCGATGTAGCTGTTGTCCACGGCCATGAAGTTCTGCCGGAGCATGAAGATGAAATACGCGCTGATGAGATTGGGCAGGATGATGCCCAGGTAGGTGTCAATGGAGTTCAGCCGGGCAATGAGCACGTAGATGGGCACGAAGGTCACCTGAATGGGCACCATCAGCGCGCCCAGCACCAGCATGAACAGCACGTTCTTGCCCTTGAATTCGCCTTTGGAGAAGCCGTAGGCCGCCATGACGCCGATGGTCAGCTCCCCGGCCATGATGCACAGGGTGGTCACCAGGGTATTGACCAGGTAGCGCAGGAAGGGCGCACGGTTAAGTACGTTGGGATAATTTTGCCAGATGAACTCCTGGGGCCACAGGGTGGGCACCGGGGAGAGCAGCTCCGTGCTGGTCTTGAAGGAGGAAATAATCATCCAGTAGATGGGGAAGAGCATAATCAGCGTCACAAAAATGGCCGCCGCATACTGCCCCACCTTGCGGTAGACCCCATGGGCAATGCGCAGGGAATCGTCCGCACGGACGATGGGAGACACAAAGCGCATGTACAGCAGGCAGACAAAGGCTACCACCACCAGGATCAGCGCCAGCGTGCCAAAGGCGCCGTAGCTCTGGGCCAACAGGTTCAGGTCCTGCTTGAAGTTATACTCCACAAAGTCGGGGAGCAGCCGGGCTTCCTCCAGGGTGGCGGGCACGGGGCCATCCCCCGCCGCCAGCACCGCGTGGGCATGGAAGGTGGCGTTGTAGGAAATCAGGCCAATCCCCCACAAAATGCCCAGCACCAGCGCCAGGATCAGCATGCCCACCACCAGGTCGAAAAAGCCGCTTTGGCGCATTGCATGGAGGTAGCCGCCCGCGGGCTTGCCGGCCTTGCGCAGGTTCTGAATTCCCTCCTGCCACATGATGCAGGCCGCCACCACGGGCAGCAGGATGCCGCCGCCCAGCAGCAGCCAGCGGATACGCATCTCCCAGGCAAAGGGAATGGACAGAAAGGCCAGCAGCAGGAGCGCCATGCCCGCCAGCGTCAGCCCAATTCCGAACTTTTTCTTGGCATTCAGCATCGAATCGCTCCTTTCTTAGGCATCGTAGTTGACGTTCTTGTTGGAGAAGCGCATGGTGGCCACGGTGCACACCAGCAGAATCACGAAGAACACCAGGGACACCGCGGCGCCGCGGGCGGTGCGGAAATCCTTGAAGGTAAGGTTGTAGATCCACTGCACCATCACGTTGGTGGCCGTGCCGGGTCCGCCGCCGGTCATCACGTCCACGCTCTGGAATACCTTCATGCTGGCGATGAACGTGGTCACAAACAGGAACAGGCTGGTGGGCGCCAGCAGCGGCACGGTGATGTAGCGGAAGCGCTGCACGCCGTCCGCGCCGTCAATAACCGCCGCCTCGTAGTAGTCCTGGGGGATGCCCTTCATGGCGGAGAGGTAGATCATCATGGCATAGCCCACCACGCGCCAGGCGGTGAGGAACAGAATGCCCGTCAGCGCCGTGGCGGAATCAATGAGCCAGTGCGGGCCGGTAATGCCGAACAGGGACAGGGTATAGTTCAGGATACCCTCGCTCTGGCTGGCGCCGGTGGCCGCGGGGCTGTAGAGAATCCACATGAACACCACCGCGCTGGTGGATACGGCGATATACTTGGGCATGAACGCGATGGAACGCATGACGTTGAAGCTGCGGCTCATGCGGTTGAACAAAAGCGCCAGTAGCATGCCGCCCACCAGGGTGATCATAACCTCCCAGAAGGTATAGATGCCGGTGATCCGCAGGGATTCCCAGAAGTACCGGGAGCCGGACTGGTTGAACAGCCAGTTGTAGTTGTCCCAGCCCACAAATTCCTGCTTGCCCGTGGTCAGGATGCCCATGTCCGTAAAGGAGATGCGCACCAGGTCGATGACCGGATAGTACACAAACAGCAGGAAGAACAGCAGCGCGGGCTCCACGCAGAACAGGTCCTTCATGCGCTCCATGCGCTGAATCAGCAGCATCACGCCGTTGAAGAGCATGATGACGCCCACCAGCAGCAGGATGATGGCGATGTTCATCAGCGTGCTCATGGGCGCGATGGGAACGTTGCCCTTGCTGGACAGGTAGAAGGTGCCCGCCTCGGGGATTTCAAAGGTGAGGGGCGTCAGGGCGCCCTCCGCCGAAGCCTGCGCCATGGCGGTGGAAACCTCCGCGCCGTTGCGGGTATTGTACAGCACCAGCTGCCGCTCCTGATCCGCCAGGGAGGACAGGGCGTATACCGTCAGGGTGCCCGGCGCTTCCACCGTGAGCTTCAGGCTGCGGTACTTGCTGGAGCCCGCCCCCCGCAGTTTCACGCTCTGGGTGAATTCCATGCCGTTATCCAGGGTAACGGGGGTTTCCTCGGCAATGACCAGGTTCTTGTAGTCCTTGGTGCCGGGGAATTGCAGGCCCTCGCCCTTGAGGGAGCCTTTGTCCTCGCCCAGCTCAAAGTCCTGGGCGCTGATGGCGCCGCTCTCCTCCCCGGCGGCATAGGTGGCGTAGAACACGCGCACGCCGCTGTCCTCGCCATACAGATCAAAAGCACCGGTCACCGCGGTGCCGGCGCTCTGCGCCGCCTCCCGGGCGGCATACACCTGATCGGAAAGCCAGCTCAGGCTGCTCAGCTGCAAATCTCCGGCCAGATAGCCGAACAGTCCCACAGCAAACACCAGCACACCCAATACGATCAGCAGAACGCCCACGGCGCGCTGTCGTGAGGATATGAGCTGCCTTTCCCTCAGTTTTTCCTTGTGCTTCCAGGAAAGCCCGACCATCTCTGTTTTCACATTACCAACCTCATTCGCTTTTGGCATGGGAGGGAAAGCTAGCGCTTTCCCTCCCAGCCATGAAATTCTCTATGGGGTCATGCGTTCGCCTCAGGCCGAAAGGAGGCCATGGGGCAGGCTTTGCAAAGGGTTACTGGTCATCCAGGGTCTCCTGGATTTCCACCGCCAGAGCGTCCAGGGTTTCCTGGATGGGCGCGCCCTCGTTGAAGATCTGTGCCAGGGCATGCCGCCACAGGTTCGCGCAGGCGTCGTAGGCGGGGTTCTGGTTGCGGGGGTTGATCCAGCTGCTCATGGACACGACGTCGGCCATGGCGGGCTTGCGGGAGAGGTACTCCTCGTATTCAGGGGTGCCCTGCACACTGGCACGGGTGGGGAAGTAGCCGGTCTTGTCCGCCCAGTACAGGTTGATTTCTGGGCTGGTCATGAACATCATGAACTGCCAGGCGGCATTCTTTTCCGCCTGAGAGGCCGCGGCGGGGATCAAAATGGCAGAACCGCCCACTTCGCTCTTGAAGGACTCGCCGTCGCTGCCGCCGGGCAGCCAGGCCATGCCCACTTCAAAGGGATCGGCGGAAGCGGCTACGTTGGTCAGGTAGGTATCATACATGGAAGAGGTGTGGAACACGCTGAAAGCTCCGCCGTCCCAGAACAGCTGCCGCATGTTGGTAGAGGCATTGGTGCCATAGGCATAGTAGGCGTAGCCCTTGTCAATCCACTCCTTGATCTTGGTGGTGATTTCCACGCTCTTGGCGCTGTTCACGTCGGTGGTACCATCGGCGGTAACCGTTTCCACGCCGTTGTTCTTGTAGAGCATCTCATAGTACCAGTAATCCCAGCCGCCGAACACGGTGCCGTAGCGCTTGGTGGTGCCGTCCTCGTTGAAGATGGTGGCCTTCTCCAAGAAGGCGTCCATCTCGTCGAAGGTCTTGGGCATGGTGATGCCTTCCTCCTCCGCGGCGGTCTTGTTGTAGTACATCACCTGGGTGGAGATCAGGTAAGGCAGGCAGATCTGCTCGTCCTCATAGCTGGTGGAGGCGATCAGGCCCTCGCCGAAGTCTTCCAGATCGTAGTCAAAGGCGTCGATGTAGGGGTCCAGCACCTCGCACAGGCCGTCCTTGCCATAGCTGGCGGGATAGGAGGTGTTGCAGGTAACCAGGGCGGGCACGGTGCCGGTGCCGGCGGCCGCCGCGGCGATGAACTGGGTGTTGATCTCGTCGTAGCTGCCGATATACACGGGCTCCACGGTAATGCCCATTTCGTTCTCGGTGTTGAACTTGTCCACCATGTAGTTCAGGTATTCCGTGAGCTGATCCTCATGGGCATGCCACCAGGTAATGGTGATGGGTTCCGTCACGTCAAACTCCGTGGCGGCCAGGGACGCGGTCATAGGCATAAGCATCAGGGCAACCAGGACCAGGGCAAGCAGTTTCTTCATGGGGCTACCTTCCTTTCGGGCCATATATATTTTTTATGGAAACACA
>MHCFR04200__coassemble_664_pt1 | contig 18685 bp, 12 predicted proteins | sample MHCFR04200__metabat2_low_PE_027 | metagenome-assembled genome bin MHCFR04200 | reverse complement strand
TGCCCCCCTGGCCGGCGGAGCCACGCTCCAAAAGAAAAATCATCTCGCAAAACCCGGCAACCAATTTCCCCTTGCTGGTGAAGGCCCCCCAAAAAATTTGTAGGGCCTTTCCTCACAGAAAGGCCCCTGCATCAAGCTATCCTTTTCTCTTTTCCTCCCGCCGCGCCTTCTTCCAGGCTTTGATCTCTTCCAGCCGCTGCTTGTACCGCGCTTCCAGCCCCTGCTCCGTGGGGCGGTAATAAACCCGGCCCGCCAGGTCGTCGGGGAGACACTGCATGTCCGTGAGCTTCTCCTGGGTGTCGTGGGCGTACTGATACCCCTCCCCGTAATGCAGCTGCTGCATCAGCCGGGTGGGCGCGTTGCGAATCACCAGGGGCACGGGCTCGGCCAGACGGGTGAGGGCGTCCTTCTTGGCGGTCTCATAGGCCATGTACAGGGCGTTGGACTTGGGCGCCATGGCCATGTATACCACCGCGTGGGTCAGGTGTACGCTGCACTCGGGCATGCCCAGAAAGTGGCAGGCCTGATAGGCCGCCACGGCCACTTCGAGGGCCTTTGAGTCCGCCAGGCCCACATCCTCGCTGGCGAAGCGCACCACCCGCCGGGCCACGTAGAGGGGGTCCTCCCCGGCCTCCAGCATCCGGGCCAGCCAGTATACCGCCGCGTCGGGGTCGGAATTGCGCATGGACTTGTGCAGGGCGGAGATCAGGTTGTAGTGCTCCTCGCCGCCCTTGTCGTAGAGCAGGGACTTTTTGGAGATGCACTGGGCCAGGGTGTCCTTGGTCACCCGGACGGCGTCGCCCTGGGTCTCCCCGTTGAGCACCGCCATTTCCAGGGTGGACAGGGCGCTGCGGGCGTCCCCGTTGGCAAAGACGGCAATGGCCTCCAGGGCCTCCGGGGTAATGTCCACCTGGTCCTTGCCAAATCCCCGCGGGTCCGTCAGCGCCCGGCGCAGAAGCCCCGTGAGCTCCTCCACGCTCAGGGCCTGGAGCACGAACACCTTGCACCGGGAGAGAAGCGCCCCGTTCACCTCAAAGGAGGGGTTCTCCGTGGTGGCGCCAATGAGGATAATGCTCCCCTTTTCCACAAAGGGCAGAAAGGCGTCCTGCTGGGCCTTATTGAAGCGGTGGATTTCGTCCACAAAGACGATGGTGCGCTCCCCGAAGCGGCGGTTTTCCTCCGCCTTGAGCATCACCTGCCGGATCTCCTTGATGCCGCTGGTCACCGCGGAAAAATCAATGAAGGCGGCCTTGGTGCGCTGGGCGATGATCCGCGCCAGGGTGGTCTTGCCCACCCCCGGCGGACCCCAGAAGATCATGGAGGACACGCAATCCCCCTCGATGAGCCTGCGAAGCACCTTTCCCGGGCCCAGCAGATGGGTCTGCCCGGCGAATTCCTCCAGGGTGCGGGGGCGCATGCGTGCCGCCAGGGGCTGCGCGGCGTCGTTGGTGAAAAAGGTCTGCTGTTCCATGGCGCTCCCTCCTTCCGGCGCGCGCCGGCTGATTTATGCGATGGTCAGCTCCACCGGGCAGTGGTCGGAGCCGAAGATTTCCGGGTGAATGGCCGCGCCCCGCAGCCGGCCTTCCAGGGCCTGGGACACAATCCAGTAGTCAATGCGCCAGCCCGCGTTCTTCTCCCGGGCGTGGAACATGTACGACCACCAGCTGTACGCCCCGGTCTGCTCCGGGTAAAAATAGCGGAAGGTGTCAATGAACCCCGCGTCCAGCAGGGCGGTCATCTTGTCCCGCTCCTCCCGGGTGAAGCCCGCGTTCTGCTGGTTGCTCTTGGGGTTTTTCAGGTCGATTTCCTCATGCGCCACGTTCAGGTCCCCGCAGAAAACCACGGGCTTGTCCTTTTCCAGGCCCTTCAGGTAGGCCAGGAAGGCGTCCTCCCAGGCCATGCGGTAAGGGAGGCGGGTCAGCTCCCGCTGGGCGTTGGGGGTGTAGACCGTCAGCAGGTAAAAATCCCCCATGTCCAGGGTAATCATCCGCCCCTCCCGGTCGTGCTCCTCCACCCCCATGCCGTAGCGCACGGACAGGGCGGGCTGCCGGGTAAAGATGGCCGTGCCCGAGTAGCCCTTCTTCTCCGCGTAGTTCCAGTATTGGTGATAGCCGGGGAGGTCCAGCGTCACCTGGCCGGGCTGCACCTTGGTCTCCTGCAGGCAGAACACGTCCGCGTCCAGGGCGCGGAAGCTCTCCAGAAAGCCCTTTTCGAGGGCCGCCCGCAGGCCGTTGACGTTCCAGGAAATCAGCTTCATGCCTTGCCCTCCATCATGTCCAGGATGCGCTGGGCCTTGGCCTCCAGCTCCCCGGCGGTGATGCGCCCGGTGAGGCAGCCCACGTGCTGCACGCATACCCCGCCCATGATGTTGCCCAGGGCCACGCACCGGGTCAGGGGCGCGTCGTGGTACAGCCCGTACATCAGCCCCGCGATGAAGGCGTCCCCCGCGCCGGTGGTATCCGCCACCGGGCCCTCCAGGGGCAGGGTGGGCACCTGCGTTATTTGGCCTTCCTGCATGACCAGGCAGCCCCGGTCGCCCACCTTCACCAGGGGCGCGCGCAGGTAGGGGGCCAGGGCCTCGAGGGCCTTTTCCGGGGTGGGCTGGCCGGTGATCTTCTGCGCCTCCTGATGGTTGGGGGTGTAGTAGTCCGCCAGGGCCAGGTAATCCCCGTAGCGGCTCAGGGAGAGGTCGTCCCGCCAGCTCTCGTCCAGCACCAGGATGACCCCGGGGTTCTCCCTTTTCAGCTGCTTGTACACGTCCATGAGCTCCAGCCCCATGCGCAGGATCTTCGCCCCGCGGAATTGTTCCAGCAGGGCCTGCTTCATTTCGTCCGTGTACACAATGTCCTCGCACCGGGAGACAAAGCTGCGGTCCGTGGGCAGGATCAATACGCTGGTGACGGTGACCGGCTCCCCGCTGCCCTGGTAGATGTTGCGGTAGGCCGCGCCGCTCGCCCGCAGGTGGCCTTCGATAAAGGCGGAAATGTTCCCCTTGCCCAGGAAGGTGCTGAAGTCCACGGGCACCCCCAGGCGGGCCAGGTGAATCATGGTGGCGGGCAGGCCGCCCCCCAGCTGCATGTCAAAGCCCTGGGCGTAAAGCTCCTCCCCCTCCACGGGCAGGCGGGGCAGGCCGCTGAAAAGCAGGTCGCAGTTTAACAGTCCCACGCCGCTGGCGTAGGGCACGGAATGCTGGGTCATGGTGTGCATCCATCCTTCCTATGGCGGATATTATGTTAAGAAGTTTTTCTCTGCCCGGGGGAAAAATCCTTCCCCGGGACCCTCCCCCCATGGTATAATGCAAGGGAGAGCGGCGGCAAAAAACGCCGCGGGAGGAACGGATGAGTTTTACACACCTGCATTTGCATACGGAATACAGCCTGCTGGACGGCGCCTGCCGCATCCCCAAATTGGTGGAGCGGCTTAAGGCCCTGGGCATGGACAGCTGCGCCGTCACCGATCACGGCGTGATGTACGGGGTTATCGACTTTTATTCGGCCATGAAGGACGCGGGGATGCACCCGGTCATCGGCTGCGAGGCCTATGTCTGCCGGGACCGCAGGGACAAAAGCTATGTGAGCCGGGAGTACAGCCACCTGATTTTGCTGTGCGAAAACAACACCGGCTACCAGAACCTGATGTACCTGTGCTCCCAGGGCTTCCTCACGGGCTATTATTACAAGCCGCGCATGGACTACCAGCTGATCCGGGAGCACAGCCAGGGGCTGATCTGCCTCTCCGCCTGCCTGTCCGGGGACCTGCCCAAGCTGCTCCTGCAGGACCGGCACGAGGACGCCGTGGCCTATGTGCGGGAGATGCAGGACATCTTCGGCAAGGAAAATTTCTTCATCGAGATCATGGACCACGGCATCCGGGAGGAGCGTATCGTGCTGCCCCGGCTGGTGGCCCTGGCCCGGGAGCTGGACGTGCCCCTGGTGGCCACCAACGACTGCCACTACCTGGAGGAAAAGGACGCCGACGCCCAGGAAGTGCTCATGTGCATCCAAACGGGCAAAATCCTCGAGGATACCAGCCGCATGCGCATGGAGACCCGCCAGCTCTACGTCAAGAGCGAGGCGGAGATGCGCGCCCTCTTCGCCGCCTACCCCGACGCCGTGGACAACGCCGGGAAAATCGCCCAGCGCTGCCAGGTGGAGTTTGAGTTCGGGGTCACCCGCCTGCCCAGCTATCCCGTGCCCACGGAGGAAACCCCCGCCCAGATGCTGGAGCGGCTGTGCCGGGAGGGCATGGCCCGCCTCTACCCCGACGCCGGGGAGGAGGACGAGCCCTACCGCCGCCTGCGCTACGAGCTGGACACCATCGGCCACATGGGCTATGTGGACTACTTCCTCATCGTGTGGGACTTCATCCACTACGCCAAGAGCCAGGGCATCATGGTGGGGCCGGGGCGCGGCAGCGGCGCCGGCTCCATCGTGGCCTATTCCCTGGGCATCACCATGCTGGACCCCCTGAAGTACAACCTGCTCTTTGAGCGCTTTCTGAACCCCGAGCGGGTCACCATGCCCGATATCGACGTGGACTTCTGCTACGAGCGCCGGCAGGAGGTCATCGACTACGTGGCCCGCAAGTATGGGGAGGACCACGTGAGCCAGATCATCACCTTCGGCACCATGGCGGCCAAGGGCGTCATCCGGGACGTGGGCCGGGTGCTGGGCATGAGCTACCAGGAGACGGACGCCGTGGCCAAGGCCGTGCCCTTCGACCTGGGCATGACCCTGGAAAAGGCCCTGCAGCTCTCCCCCCTCCTGCACCAGATGTACACCGACCGGGAGGACGTGAAAAAGCTCATCGATACGGCCCTCACCCTGGAGGGCATGCCCCGGCACGCCTCCACCCACGCCGCGGGGGTGCTCATCACCGGCAAACCGGTGATTGAATACGTCCCCCTGCAGCGCAACGACGAGGTGATCACCACCCAGTACCCCATGGGCACCATTGAGCGGCTGGGCCTGCTGAAAATGGACTTCCTGGGCCTGCGCACCCTTACGGTGATCCGGGATACCTTGGAGATGATGCGCCAGCTGGGCGTGGACATGAAGCCCGAGGACATCCCCATGGACGACCCCGAGGTGTACAAGATGATCTCCGACGGGGACACCGACGGCGTGTTCCAGCTGGAAGGCAGCGGTATGCGCACCTTCCTCACCGCCATGCGCCCGGAGAATTTCGAGGACATCATCGCCGCCATTTCCCTTTACCGCCCCGGGCCCATGGAGTCCATCCCCCGCTATATCCAGGGCAAGCAGAACCCGCAAAGCGTCCACTACGAAACCCCGCTTTTGAAGCCCATCCTGGACGTGACCTACGGCTGCATGGTCTATCAGGAGCAGGTGATGCAGATCGTGCGGGACCTGGCCGGGTACAGCTATGGCCGCAGCGACCTGGTGCGCCGGGCCATGGCCAAGAAAAAGCACAAGATCATGGAGCAGGAGCGGGAGTACTTCGTCCACGGCATGGTGGACGGGGACGGCCAGGTGGTCATCCCCGGCTGCGTGCGCAACGGCGTCAGCGAGGAAGTGGCCAACCAGATTTACGACGAGATGATCTCCTTCGCCTCCTACGCCTTCAATAAATCCCACGCCGCGGCCTACAGCGTGGTGGCCATGCAGACCGGCTGGCTCAAGCGCTATTATCCCGAGCCCTTCATGGCCGCCATTATGAACAGCGTCTTTGGCAACTCCGCCAAGATTGCCGCCTATATCCAGTACTGCCGGGGGCGGAACATCCCCATCCTGCCCCCCAGCGTGAACGCCTCCCAGTGGAAGTTCACCGTGGAGCGCCTGCCCGACGGCCGCCTGGGCATCCTCTTTGGCCTGGGGGCGGTGAAGAACGTGGGCGCGGGGGCGGTGGACGCCATTGTGGCCCAGCGGCAGAAGGCCCCCTTCAAGGACATCTTCGATTTCTGCCGCCGCATTGACACCGAGGCGGTGAACAAGCGCGTGGTGGAAAGCCTCATCAAGGCAGGGGCCTTTGACTTCACCGGCGCCCGCCGCAGCCAGATGATGGCCGTGTACGATACGGAGCTGGACGCCGCCATCTCCCAGCGCAAGAGCAACGTGGCCGGGCAGCTGAGCCTGTTCGACCTGGGCGCGGACATGGGCATGGCCCCCCAGCCGCCCCGCATGCCTCCCCTGCCGGAGCATCCCCTTCGGGCGCTGCTGGCCATGGAGAAGGAGGTCACCGGCATCTACATCACCGGCCACCCCCTGGACGAGCACCGGGCCCTGCTGGAAAAGATGACCTTCTCCACCGCGGACCTCAGCGAGCTGGAGGACCGCCCCGACCACGGCATGTCCCTGGACGGGCAGCTGGTGGAGATGGGCGGCATCCTCACGGAGGTGAAGGGCAAGGCCACCAAGAAGGGCGCCTACATGGGCTTCATCACCCTGGAAGACCTCAGCGGGCAGATTGAGTGCCTGGTGTTCCCCAAGGTATTCGAGCGCTACCAGGGCACCATCGCCGCGGACGACCTGGTGGTGCTGGAGGGCCGGCTGTCCATCCGGGAGGAGGAGGCCCCCAAGCTGCTGGTGGAAACCATCACCCCCCTGGAGGAGTGGACCCCCGGCGGCCTGGAGCGCCAGCGCCCCGCCCACCAGGGCCGCCGCTCCGCCGCACCCCACAAGGCCCCCGCCCCCAAGACCGACGCCCAGTGGGCCCAGGAGGCCCCGGCCAAGCTGTTCCTCCGCCTGCCCCGCAACCTGCTGGAGGACGCCACCGCCCGGCTGGCCCTGCACCCCGGCTCGGTACCCGTATACCTGCACATCCCCGCGGAGAAGCTCACCCTGCTTTCGCCCCGCACCTCCTGGTGCGACGGCTCCCCCGCCTGCCTGGACCGCCTGCGGGAGCTGCTGGGCGCGGGCAACGTGAAGCTCACGGAGAAATAAAGCGCGTGTCTTTTCGCCATGGGGCGTAACCAATACATTTCCATGAAAGAGGTGGCATTACATGACAAAGCGACTGTTGACCCTTTTGATGGCGTTGCTGCTGCTGGCGGGATGCGTTCCCGCCCAGGCGGAGGAAGCGGCCGGCCCGGTGGTAACCCTGCTGGACGGCGCCGGTCAGGCGGTGGGGCAAGGTGTGCTCCTGGAGGCCGGGCAGGAAGTGCTGGTGCCCGCCTCCCTGGCGGAAACCGCTGGCCTGCAGGTACAGGCCGGTGAAGCGACCATCCCGGTGTCGGGGGTGGAAGCCAGCGGGGAGCTGGCCGCCGTGCTGCGCCTGGAGGCGCAAACCCGGGACCCTCTGCCCCTGGCGGCGGAGGACCCCGCGGTATTCTCCCGGGTGGAGGCGGTTTCCGCCCAGGGCGAGACGTCGGCCTGCACGGTGCTCACCCAGGTGAGCCTGGCGGACGGCTGGGGCTTCACCTTCCGGGATGAAGCCGATACGGCGCAGCCGGGCAGCGCCCTGATCAACGACGCGGGCGAACTGGCCGGGCTGGTGCTGGGCGCCTGGGCGGATATGCCCAATGCCAAGGTAGCCCTGGGCGCCGAGGCCATCGCCGCCCTGCAGGGCAATGCCCAAGCCAATGTCCTGAACCCCCTCCCCGAGAAGGAAGCGCCCGCCGCTCCCGAGGGCAAGCACGAGGACCCCACTGCTTCCAAGCCCAAAAAGGAAGAGCCCCTTTCCGCCAGCGGTACGGTGTTCCTGGAGAACATCTCCCTGACCATGCGCGGCGCGGATGAGCTGGAAGTGGACTGGGCCGGCAGCGAGGTTACCGACCGGCGCGACGACAGCGTTTTTGCGGTTTACTACGGTAGCATGGACAGCCCCTACACCTGGTGGGAGGAAGCAAGCGGGGAGGAGACTTCCCTGATTGTGAACGTGATCCCGGGGCAGACCTACGCGGTATGGGTACAGCACGGCCACGGAGAAGTGGACACCACGCTGGACATGAGCGATGAGGAAATTTTCACCTGCGTGGCATTCATAGATGTTCCCGAGGCCAAGGTATTCAACAAGTACGGCTATGTGCAGGACGAAACTTACTTCTGCCTGGCCACCGATGACGGAAAAACGCTGCTGCCTGCCGCAGGCTCCTTCACCTCGGAGGCGCTTTCCCGCCGGGGACAGGAATTGCAGCTGAACGCAACCTCCACCTACCGGGTAAAGCGGGATACCAGCGCCAACATGGGCATTGCCATGATGACGCCTTCCGGCGATTGCTACGACTTCTGGGGAGAATTCCTTTTTGAGGCCGACCTGGACGAGGATGTATGGTTCATCTCCCTGAGCAGTCTCCAGGATGACTACCTGCAATACAATACAGCCTGGGAACCGGGGGTTTATACCGTAACGGTGTACTTTGACGGCGCACGGGTTACCCAAGCGATGTTTACAGTGGAATAAATAATAGAGACCCCGGCTGTGATGGCAGCCGGGGTCTCAGCCTGTCAAAAAAGGCTGCATGACGCGACCTTTTTTGACAGGCTGATGGTTGCAGGCGCTGTACCCTGCAACACTTTTTTTCAATTACACTTTGCAAAGCGCATCATGCGACCCCATCCACAGGGAAAACCCGCCGCTTTTCGGGAGAGCGCGAGAGGGGCTTTTCTCAGAAAAGCCGCCTCTCGCATCCCCCGCAGGTTCCCTCACCTCCCGGCGAACCACATCACATCCGCCAGCCCCTGGGGGGAATCCGCCGCCACCTGGGCCAGAATGCGCTCCCGGTCCTCCCCCTGGGCCAGAACGGGCGAAAAATCATTGGCCGGGATCGCCCCGGAGGTCAGCACCGGCAGCAGACGCAGCTGCGTGCCGGTGAACTCTCCGTCCCGGAAGTGCAGCTCCAGCTGCGCCAGCATGGCGTCAAAGGTGGTCATTTCATGGGTGCCGCCAAAGACCAGGTTGCCCAGGCTCCAGAGCACCAGCGCGCCGTCCCGCTTTTCAATTCCCTGCACCACGTGGGGATGCGCCCCAATGAGAATGTCCGCGCCGCAGTCGATGGCATAGTCCGCCATGCGCTCCTGGGTGCGGTTGTGGGTGGGGCTGTATTCCTTGCCCCAGTGGCAGGAATAAATAATCACATCGCACTCCGCCTCTTGCAGGGCGCGGATGTCCTTGCGCACGGTCTGCGGGCTCTCCTTCCATACGGCTTCCCGGCAGCCCCCAAAGCCAATGCGCACGCCCTCCGCCTCCCAGATGTACAGGTGCCCAAAGCCGCTGTACGCCACCTCCGCCGCTTCCAGCGCCGCCAGGGTGGAAGCCTGGCCCGTGGCGCGGTAGTCAATGAAGTGGTTGTTCGCCACGTTCACCTGCTCCACCCCGGCCCGGGGCAGCATTTCCGCGTAGGCCGGATCGCCCCGGAAGGTGTGCTGCTTGCCGTAGTCGTGGCCCTGGTTGTCCGCTTGCAGGACGCATTCCAGGTTCAGCAGGGTCATATCGTCCTCCAGGAAGATTTCCCGCAGGTTGCGAAAGGGCCAGTCCGCCCCCCGCTCCGCCACCACGGTGAGAAAGGTGCCCTCCTCCTGCTGCCATTCCTCCCGGGTGCCCAGTACACAGTCCCCGCCCACGGTGAGGGTCAGCACCACCTGCTCCGCCGCGGCCCCCGCCGCCAGCAGCCAGCACAAGCATACCGTGAAAAGAAAGCGCCCCATGCTGCGTCCTCCTCCCATACCCTATACCCTTAGGACGTCCCGGGAGGCGCAAAAGTTTTCTCCCTTTTCTTAAAAATTTTTTGCATTTCCCGTGTTTGCAGCCTGCGCTTCCTTGCCCGCGCGCTGTCCCCGCAAGGGATGCATGGGCCCTTCCATTTTGCATTTTTCAAAAAAGAAAATTGCATTTTGCGCTTTTGGGGGGTTGCGTGAAAGGCTGGAAATGTATATAATGGAATTTGCAACCGTATTGCTTGCAATTCTATCATCACAGCACCTCCCGCAAACCCTGATTCTTCCGTGGGGTTTGGGGCCAGGAATGCAATCCCAAAGACGGGAAAATGCAAAAGGAGGAGCTTTTCATGGCTTTGACCGTATCGCACCGTTGCCAAAATATCGCCCCGTCCATGACCCTGAGCATTGACGCCCGGGCCAAGGAAATGAAAGCCGCGGGGCTGAACGTCATCGGCTTTGGGGCCGGGGAGCCGGACTTTCCCACGCCCCAGCATATCTGTGACGCAGCCAAGGAGGCCATCGACCTGGGCATGACCCGCTACACCCCCGCCGCAGGCACCAAGGAACTGCGCAAGGCCATTTGCGAAAAGCTGCGCCGGGATAACGACATGACCTACACCTACGGGGATATCCTGGTGTCCAACGGCGCCAAGCACAGCCTGTTCAATATTTTCCAGGCCATCCTGGACCCCGGCGACGAGGTGCTGATCCCCACGCCCTGCTGGGTCTCCTACCCGGAGCTGGTGCGCATGGCTGGGGGCGTGCCGGTGTTCATCCCCGCCACGGAGGAGACCAACTTCATCCCCACCAACAAGGACATCGCCAGCCGGGTTACCCGCCGGACCAAGGCCATCGTCATCACCAGCCCCTCCAACCCCAACGGCAGCGTGTGGGAGCAGGAGCAGCTGCAATTCGTGGCCGACCTGGCGGTGAGCCACCCCTTCTTCGTGGTCAGCGACGAGATTTATGAAAAACTGCTGTACGACGGGCGCAAGCACCTGTCCATCGCCCAGCTGGGCGAGCAGATCAAGAGCCAGACCTTCCTGGTCAACGGCGTGAGCAAGGCCTATGCCATGACCGGCTGGCGCATTGGCTACGTGGCCGGGCCGCGGAACGTGATCTCCGCCATGTCCAGCTTCCAGTCCCAGGCCACCAGCAACCCCAACAGCATCGCCCAGTACGCGGCCATGAAGGCCCTGCAGGGGGATCAGAGCTGCGTGGACGCCATGGTCGCCCAGTTTGAAAAGCGCCGGGACGCCATGGTGGAGAAGATCAACGCCATTCCCGGCCTGAGCTGCCGCAAGCCCCAGGGCGCATTTTACATTATGATGAACATCAAGCAGATGCTGGGCAAGCATTATGACGGGCGCATGATCGAAAGCTCCCTGGACTTTGCCGAGCTGCTGCTGGCGGAAAAGCAGGTGGCCCTGGTGCCCGGCGTGGCCTTTGAGGCCGAGGGGTACTGCCGCCTGTCCTATGCCGTGTCCATGGAGAACATTCTGGAGGGCCTCAGCCGCATTGGCGAGTTTGTCGCCGAGCTGAGCTAAGGCGCGCCGTACCGTCTTTCCCGTCCTCCCGCACCATGCACGGGAGAACGTTTCAATGACGCAACGTTCGGGAAAAAATCGAAAGGAGGACGCTTTTTATGCTGGAATTCGACAAAAGACTCAACCTCATCAAGCAGGCGAAATACAAATATTCCCTGCAAAACGTGGCAGAGCCCAACCTGTACCGGGAGATTTATGACTACAAGCATATCCCCAAGATTGCCTTCAACATGCGGCACGTGCCCGAGGATATGCCCGACGAGATCTGGATTACCGACACCACCTTCCGCGACGGTCAGCAGTCCGTCAGCCCCTTTACCCCGGAACAGATCGTGCACCTGTTCAAGCTCATGAGCCGCCTCAGCGGCCCCAAGGGCGTGGTCCGGCAGAGCGAGTTCTTCCTTTATACCGATAAGGACAAGGATGCCCTGCGCCGCTGCCAGGACCTGGGCCTGCGCTTCCCGGAGATCACCACCTGGATTCGCGCCAATGAGAAGGACTTTGAACTGGTCAAGGCCGCGGGCGTGAAGGAGACGGGCATCCTGGTTTCCTGCAGCGACTACCACATTTTCAAAAAGATGCACATGAACCGTGCCCAGGCCATGGAGAAGTATTTGGGCATCGTCAAGGCGGCCCTGGATCAGGGGATCACCCCCCGCTGCCACTTTGAGGACATCACCCGGGCGGATTTCTACGGCTTTGTGGTGCCCTTTGCGGAGGAATTGATGCTCCTGTCCCAGGAGAGCGGCCTGCCCATCAAGATCCGCGCCTGCGACACCATGGGCTATGGCGTCACCTATTATGGCGCGGCCCTGCCCCGGAGCGTCCCGGGCATCATCTATGGCCTGCGCCACTATGCGGAGGTACCCTCCTCCCAGCTGGAGTGGCACGGGCACAACGATTTTTACAAGGTGGTGTCCAATGCCGGCGCGGCCTGGATGTACGGCTGCTCCAGCGTGAACTGCTCCCTGCTGGGCATTGGCGAGCGCACGGGCAACTGCCCCCTGGAGGCCATGGCCATTGAGTACCAGGGCCTGCGCGGCACCGACGACGGCATGGACCTGAGCGCCATCACGGAAATCGCCGATTACATGGAGCGGGAGATCGGCATCGAGATCAGCCCCCGTCAGCCCTTTGTGGGCCGCCACTTCAACGTGACCCGCGCGGGCATCCATGCCGACGGCATGCTCAAGGATGAGGAGATTTACAACATCTTTGACACCACCGCCATCCTCAACCGCCCCGCCACCGTGGCCGTGGATTCCCATAGCGGCCTGGCCGGCGTGGCCCACTGGATGAATGGTTATTTCCGCCTGAAGGGTGAGAATACCATTCCCAAGGACGACCCCCTGGTGCAGGCCGTCCGTGCCCAGGTGGATGAGCTTTACGCCCAGGGCCGCAACACCGTCATGGGCGATGAGGAACTGGAGATCATGGTCCGCAACGCGGACGTGAACCGTTACGAGCGGCTGCTCTTCCATAAGAGCAAGTAACCTGCGGCATGTTGCGAGAGGCGGCTTTTCTGAGAAAAGCCCCTCTCGCGCTCTCCCGAAAAGCAGCGGGTAGGCCGGCTATTACGGGAAGGATTGGCGCGGTGCGGAGCAAGGGCCTTGCGTGAAAAAAATCCCCCGGTGGTTCTTTCGCCACCGGGGGATTGCTTTACTTATCGGCTTTTCCTTTTAGCTCCCTGATTACCCGGGAGGCGATGAAGTACGCAAACACGCAGGTGCATACGTCGCCGATGGGCTGCGCCAGCTGGATGCCCAGCAGGCCCAGCGCCGGGGGAAGGATCAGCAGCAGGGGAATGAGGAAAATACCCTGCCGGGCAATGGAGATCAGCGTGGCCTGCAGGCCGTAGCCGATGGACTGGGTGAACATGTTGCTCATGGTGATGTACGCCCACAGGGGCAGGGTGCACAGCTGCAAGCGCAGCGCCAGCGTGCCGATTTCAATGACCTGCAAGTCGTCCCGGCGGAACAGCGTCACAATCTGCTGCGCGAAGATGAAGGATACCACGCCCAGCCCCAGCAGCACCACCGTGCCCACCTTGATGCAGTAGGTATAGGCCTGGCGCACCCGGCTGTACTTCCCCGCGCCAAAGCAGAAGCCGCACACGGGCTGGAATCCCTGGCCAAAGCCGATCATGGAGGAGTTGATGAACATGACAAACCGGGTCACAATGGACATGGCCGCGATGGCCGCGTCCCCGTACACCCCGGCGGTGGTGTTGAGCAGAATGGTGGATACGCTGGCGATGCCCTGCCGCCCCAGGGAGGGGAAGCCATTGTAGAGTATCCGCTTGTAGAAGCTCCACTTGGGGGTAAAATCCCGGAAGCGGATGGGGATGGCTCCCGCCCGGCGGTTGGTCATGACAAGCAGAATGCAGAAGCTCACCACCTGGGAGATGGCCGTGGCAATGGCGGCCCCCGCCGTGCCCAGGTTCAGCCCGAAGATCAGCAGCGGGTCCAGCACCATGTTCAGCACCCCGCCGCTGGCAATGCCGATCATCCCGTAAAAGGCCAGGCCCTCAAAGCGCAGGAGGTTGTTCATCACAAAGGAGCACATCATGAAGGGCGCGGCGTAAAAGATGTAGGACGCGTAATCCTTGGCATAGGGGGCGATGGTCTCCGTGGCGCCCAGGAAGCGCACCAGGGGGTCAATGCTCAGGTTGCACACCACCGCAATGAGAATCCCCGTGGCGAAGGCCGTGAAAAAGGACGTGGCCGCAAAGCGCTGGGCACGCTCCTCATCCCGGGCGCCCAGGGCCTGGCTCACATTGGTGCCCGCGCCCATGCCGAACATGAAGGCCACCGCCTGTATCAGCGACATGGCGGAGAAAATCACCCCCACCGCCCCGGAGGCGGAGGTACCGATCTGGCTGACGAAATAGGTGTCCGCCATGTTGTACACGGAACTGATCAGCATGGAAACAATGGTGGGAAGGGCCAAGCGGGGAATCACCTTCGAAATGGGTTCCTCCAGCATCATCTTGGCCCGCTGTTCGGACGCGCTGCCGGGCATAAATATTCCTCCTTTGTACGGTACATAAAGCGCTGCGGGCCTGCCCCTCAGCCCATATCATAAACGCTGCGCACGGTGAGCTGGCGCTGCACCTGGTCCAGGGACAGGGGCGCGGAAAGGGCGTCCTTGGGCAGGTACACGGCGCGGGGCCGGCCGGGCAGCAGGGCAAACCAGTTGTCGGAGAAGCGGCCGTCCGCCTGGCTCAGCTCCAGGCACACGCCCCAGGCGGCGGCGTCGCAGTCCAGGGTGATGCGGAAGCGGTCCGCCTCCTGGGCAATCTCCCAGCGGATGCGGGGAGGCTGGAAGGCGAAATGCTTGGGCAGGGAGAACAGCTCGCAGCCCTCGCTGACGGCCTGGCCTTCCCCGTCCAGGAGGGTGAAGTACACCATGCGGTCGTCCTCGGGGTGGCGGGCCGCGGGGTCAAAATCGCCGGTGAAGTCCATCAGCCCCACCTCCAGGGCGCTGAGGACGGGACAGGTTACGGCGCGGCGCTCCGTGCGCAGCACCTGGCCCCGGGCGTCGGCCAGCAGGCAGACTAGCTCCCCGGAAAAGTCCTCCGGGCGGTCGTTGGTCACATAGAAGCGGGCCTTGCGTCCCTCCAGCACGCAGGAGGCCAGCACCGGCGCGAAGAACCGCCGGGCCGCGTAGTGCAGGGCCTTCCACCGGCCGAAATAGTCCACCGAGGACCAGGAGGCCACCGGCCAGCAATCGTTGAGCTGCCAGTAGATGGCGCCCATGCAGCGGCCCCGGTTGCGCCGCCAGTGCTCCACCCCGTAGCGGATGGCCTCCGCCTGGAGCAGCTGGGAGGCGTAGAGCATCCCCTCAAAGGAGACGGGCATGCGCAGGGTTTGGGCCAGGTAGGCCAGGATCTTCTGGTTGGCGCCGCCGTTCTTTTGGTGGCTCTCCATCACCCGGGAGAAGATGTTCTGCTCCCGCCCCGTGGCAAAGGACGCCACGGTCTTCATGCAGGGGAAGGACTGGAAGCCAAACTCCGAGCAGAAGCGGAAGTAGAACTGCCGGTAGGCGGTGAAGGGCTTGTTGCCGTGCCACACGTCCCAGTAATGCACATCCCCGCGGTTCTCGTCGTTGGGGTTGTCAAAGCCGCCCCCGGAGGAGGGGGAGGAGGGCCAGTAGAACACGTCCGGGGCCGCGTCGTGCACGGCGTTTTTCAGCACGTCCTCAAACTGGGTCAGGTAGTCCCGGCGCAGGCTTTCGGGGTGGCGGGTCACGTCCTCCCAGCAGCACCAGGCGGTTTCCATTTCGTTATTGCCGCACACCAGGCCCAGGCAGGCGTGATCCCGCACCCGGGTGAGATTCTCCTCCGCCTCCCGGCGGATGTTCTCCCGGAAGGCGTCGGTGAGGCGGTAGACATTGCACGCGAACATCAGGTCCAGCCACACCACCAGGCCCATCTCGTCGCACAGGTCAAAGAAGAAGTTGTCCGGGTAATACCCCCCGCCCCACACCCGCAGGCAGTTGAAATTGGCGTCCACGCAGTCCTGGAGCAGGCGGCGGGTACGCTCCCGGGTGACCCGGGGGAGCAGGCTATCCTCGGGGATATAGTCCGCGCCCATGGCGAAGAAGGGCACGCCATTGCAGCTGAGGGCGAAGCTCTCCCCCCAGGGGTCCTTGTGCCGGTCCACGGTGAGGGTGCGCAGGCCCAGGCGGCGGCTCCAGCGGTCCTGGACATTGCCTTCCCCGTCCAGGAGGGTCACCTTCAGGGTATACAGGGGCTGGCCGCCCAAGCCCCGGGGCCACCACAGCAGCGGGCGCTCCACCGTCAGGGTGCAGGCGCCGCCGGTGAGGCCGTCCTCCCGCACGCACAGGCTCCCGTCCGGGTGCATCAGCTCCAGGCGGCAGCGGGCGCACTCCGTCCCGGAAACCAGCAGGGGCGTAACCTCCAGCGTCACATGGCCCCGATGGTGCCGCTGGCGCACCCGCACTTCCCGCAGGCGCTCCCCGTTCCAGCTCTCCAGCTCCAGGGGCCGCCAGATGCCCGCATCCGGCAGCTGGGGACCCCAGTCCCAGCCGAACATGCAGTGGGCCTTGCGCAGGGCATGGTTGCCCCGCATGGTCCCCGCGGCCTCATAGGTGACCTCCGGGTCGGCGGCCACGGCCTGACGGAGAAAGCGGTTGGGGGAGGCAAAGACCACGCGGATGCGGTTCTCCCCCGAGCGGAGCAGGCGCTTGACGTCAAAGCGCCAGGAGCGGTGCATGTTGTCCGCCTGGCCCGCCTCCTGGCCGTTGATGTACACGGTGGCCAGGGTATCCAGCCCCTGGCAGTACAGGGTCACATGCTCCCGGGCCAGGAAGGCGGCGCTGAGCTGGAAGCTGCGGGTGTAGGCGTAGTCCCGGTCAAACAGATCCCGGGCGTCGTATTCGTTTTCCCCCTGGAAGGGATCGGGGATCAGGCCGTTTTCCAGCAGGTCATGGAGCACGGAGCCGGGCACCTGCGCGGGAATCTCCCGCTGGCCCAGGGCCTCCTCCAGGGTCCACGGGCCGCATAATGAGAACGTTTCCACCATGGTCGGCAGCCTCCCATTTTTTTCAAGCATAAGGGTTCGCGGGGGTCAAATGTTTTGCAGGATAAGGGCCAGGCCGGAGAGCATGAGCATCACCATAATGATGCGGGAGAGCTTCTCGGGGTCCAGGCGGCGGGACAGGGCGGAACCGCCCAGGAAACCCGCCACCATGCAGGGCAGCAGCTTCAGGGCCTCCACCAGCACGGGCAGGGTAATCAGCCCCGTAACGGTGTACAGCGCCAGGCGGAACACATTCTCCGCCACAAAGACAAAGCCCAGGTTGGCCCGGTATTCCCCGGGGTCCTTGGCGGTGCGGCTCATGTAGGCGGCCAGGAGCGCGCCCACGCCGAACAGCCCCGCCGTAATGCCCGAGAGCAGCGCCACCGCCCCCTGGAGCACCGGGGAGCCCTTGCCGTTTCCCCCCTGGGGACGCATAATCCGCTCCAGCCCCAACCCGATGAGCAGCACGCCGAACACCACCTTCAGCGCCGCGGGGGACACCCCCTTGAGCAGCAGCGTCCCCGGGATGCACCCGGCCAGGAGCACCGCACACACGGGCAGGGCCTTTTTCCATTGAATGCTGCGGCGCTGCTGGAGCATCATCCACACATTGGCGGGGAAGGAGAGCAGCAGATCCATGGGGGTGATGTCCCGGCCGCTCCTTTCAAAGCTCATGATGGCGGTGAGCACCAGGGTATTGGCAAACCCTGTCAGGCCCTTGACCATGTAAGCCAGGCACACGGCAATATACATCAGCATGGGTCGTTTACTTCCTTCTTATGCAGGATGGGCGGCACTTTCCCCGCCGCGCAAGGACATTATGGACAGTATAACATAGTTCCCGGCGTATGTCATGTGAAAAACGGCAAGATTTCCCACAAAATCCGCCCAGGGAAAAGAATTCCCGCCCGCCGCTTTTTGCCGCCCCCACAATGTGATATAATACCCCTTGGAAACAACCCATGCAAAGGAGAAGGGGCCATGTCCATCAAGTCCTACCGCTTTGACGGCGGAAAAAATCTGCGCCTGCAGGAGCAGCCCACCGGCGCCGGAGAACAGAAACAGCAAAAGGCGGAGCTCAAGGCCAAGACCGCCGAAAACCTGCGCAAGGCCGCGCTGCTGGCGGAAAAGCTCTACGCCGCGGGCACCGAGGGGCTGGTGATCGCCATTCAGGCCCGGGACGCAGCGGGCAAGGATAGCCTGGTCAAGCACGTGTTTTCCGCCCTGAACCCCCAGGCCATGGAGGTGCACGCCTTCAAGACCCCCACCAGCCAGGAGCTGAGCCACGACTATCTGTGGCGCATTGTCCAGGCGCTGCCGCCCCGGGGGAAGGTGGGCATCCTGAACCGTTCCCATTACGAGGATGTGCTGGTGGTGAAGGTGCACCACCTGGAAAAGACCTACCGCATGGCGCCCCGGTGCCTGGGGGATGACTTTTTTGAAAAGCGCTACCGGCAGCTGCGCCACTTTGAGGAATACCTCTACGAAAACAGCTACCGGGTGGTGAAGCTGTTCCTGAACGTCTCCCGGGAGGAGCAGAAAAAGCGCTTCCTGGACCGCATTGAGCGGGAGGACAAGCACTGGAAGCTCTCCACCGCCGACATGAAGGAGCGCGCCCTGTGGGCGGAGTACGACGCCGCCTATGAGGACTGCATCAACGCCACGGCCACCGAGCACGCGCCCTGGTATGTGCTCCCGGCGGATGACAAGTGGTACACCCGCTATCTGGTCAGCGAGATTCTCCTGGACACGCTGACGGAGATGAAGCCCGAGTTCCCGCCCCTGAGCGCCACGGAGATGGCGCTGGTGCCCAGCGTGAAGGCGGAGCTGGAAAGCGGAAAATAATTGCAAAAGCCCTGGCTGCGCGCAGTCAGGGCTTTTACAATGTCTTTTTGAGGGGAAAAGCGTTTTCTCTTTGGAGCGGGGTTTCGCCTCTGCGGAGGCGACCAAAGGGCTTTCCGATCGCCCTTTGGAAACC
>MHCFR04200__coassemble_631_pt1 | contig 19466 bp, 29 predicted proteins | sample MHCFR04200__metabat2_low_PE_027 | metagenome-assembled genome bin MHCFR04200 | reverse complement strand
CTATGATGGGCATGCAAAAACAGGGCCGGTACTGCCGCTACCACGAAGCGCCCCAGCGGCACCCGGGGCGGCGCGGGCTGGGTGCGTGGCTGAAAAGCCTGGCAGGCGGCTTGTGGCCCCGGGAGCGGGAAGGGCGCAAGCGTATCCTGCCGGGGCAGGACAACAGGAACCTGGGCGCGGGGTGGCACGAGGCCAAGCGCCCATGAGGTGAGCACATGCGAAGCACGGACATACACATCGAATGGAACGACAGCCGGGACAGGACGGAAAACATGTATCTCCCGTCCCAGGTGCCGGTGGAGGAAATGAGCCTGAGTGAGGCGCGGCGGGGGCTGTGCGCCCGGGCCATGGGGAGCACGGCGGCCTGCCGGAGCGGCTGCGCGGCGGTTTGCCGCTTTGGGCGGCGGGTCATGGAACTGGAGGACGCGGGAGCAACCGGGGAAGCGTCGCCGCGGGAACAGCGGAAGCACCTGCCAGTACCGGAGCAAGCGAAGCGGGCGGAAACACCAATCAGGCAGCAGGCCGCGCCTGTAAAGACGGCCAGGCGGGAACGGCCACGGGAAGAGAAGTGGCGCTATCAGGCGGGGCTGGCGATCCGCCGGCAAGGGCGGGTGGACATGGCCCGGAGCCTGATAGCCGCCGGGATGGAGATGGACAAGGCCATCCGAGCGGCGGGGTATGCATCCAGGAACGCCTATCACCGGGCGGCGAGAAAAACGGACGAGGAGCGGGAACAGCATGGGCATGAAGCACATTTTGCGGGCGCTGAACCAGGCGCTGGAAGCGGCGGAAATTGAAAGGAAATACCTGCGGGACGAGCTGGAAGCGGAGCGGGTGGAAAAGCAGCGCCTGGCGGCGGAGCTGGAGCAGCTGCGGGGTCAGGCGGAGGAACCCAGGGCGGAGCTGGACAAGCTGCTGGCAACCTTCCGGGCGCGGGAACGGGAATGGGCCGGAGAGCGGGACAGCATGGCGGGCAGACTGTGGGAGCTGCGCAGGGAAAAGGAGCGCATGCAGGGAGCGGTGGACAGCCTGGAGAGTGAAAACGCGAAGCTGCGGGAGGCGCTGGAAAAATGGAAGAACTGACGCTGATCGGGAACCTGGGCAGCGACCCGGACGTGCGCTACACCAACGGCGGGGAAAAGGTGGTGAGCTTTTCCCTGGCGGTACAGGCGGGGAAGAACGCCCAGGGGGAGGCTCTGGCGCACTGGTACACCTGCGACGCCTGGGAGCGGCTGGCGGACGTCTGCGAGCAATACCTGCGCAAGGGCAGCAAGGTGTTTGTGCGGGGGCTGCCCCGGGCGGAGGCGTACCAGAGCAAGCGGGACGGGAAGCCCCGGGCGGCCCTGAAAGTGACGGTGCACAAGCTGGAGATGCTGGGAAGCAGACAGGAGGAACAGGCCCATGGAGCGGGAAGGGCAGACGGAGCGGGAAGTCCGGAGGGAGCCGGGAGAAGCGGATACACCCAGGTGGAAACGGACGAGCTACCTTTTTGACGGCGGCGGCAAGGATGTGCCGCCATGCAAGCCCGGATGCCCGGACAGGAGCGCGGAGTGCCACGGGAGCTGTGAAGCCTATCAGGCATGGAGCCGCGCCCGGCGGGAAAAGCAGGACGCCAGGTTTGCGGACCGGGACAGGCACGGGGAAGTAACGGCGTACATCCGGGACAACTGGGCGAAGAGAAGCAAAAGGAGGGCGAAGCATGTCACAGAGTAACGCTTCGTCGAAGGTGCGGTGCCCCTTCTATTTTTTTCACCGGCTGCGGGAGCGGGAGATCCATTGCGAGGGGCATATGGCGGGCTGTACGCTGGTTAGCCAGTTTGGACGGCTGGCGGACATGAAGGAACAGATGGAAAGCGTATGCCAGAAAAACTATGAAGCGTGCGCCATTTACCGCATGGTGATGGCGGAGAAATACGGAGGGGACGAAGCATGCAGGGCATGACCAGGCTGCGGGCGCTGGAGCACTGCCTGACGCTATTGGAGGCGCAGGCGCGTTGCTTTTCCACGAATTTCAGCCTGCTATGCGCCCGGGAGGGCTACGAACAGGCCCAGGGCGAGACGGTGGAGGCCATGGAGCGGGTACGGGAAATGATGCGCGAGGAACGGGAGCGGGAGGAAGCAGCGGCCCGGGAGCTGGCGGAAAAGAGGAAGGAACCATGAACAAAAAGCAATCCCTGCGGGCAATGCGGCGGAAGGCGGAGCGGGAACAGAGAGCCGAAAAGCAGCGGAAGGCGGCGGCGATCCTGGCGACCAGGGACCTGGAAGAGCGGAAGCGGCTGCTGGGAAAGGCCATGGCGGAAGGCGAGGAAAAGGCGCGGAATCAGGCGATTGAGTACAGCTTCCGGTGCATTTACGCGGCGGTGCTGCTGGCGGGGCAAGAGGTATACGGGTTTGGGCACAAAAGAGCCTGGCGGCTGCTGAAACGGGTGGACGAGATTGTCTGCACGGCATTGAGCAGCGAGGAAGTCATCCAGGAGGTCTGGGACCGGATGGGGCTGGAGATCAACTTCCGGGAGGGAATCGACCGCATCCGGGAGGTGGAGGAGGCGTGAGCATGGAGCCATGGAAGCCGCTGAGCTTCAAGGAATTTGACGCCCTGGAGAAGGAGCCGCTGGACAGGAAGGTGGAGCGGGCGGTGGCGGTGATCCGGGAAGCGGTCAACCTGTCGAAGCATCAAATGGCGGTGGCCTTTTCCGGCGGGAAGGATTCCACGGTGCTGCTGCACTTGATGACGCGGCATTTCCCGGAGTTGCGGCCCTGGGTGATTTTTGCGAACACAGGGATTGAGTACCCGGAAAGCCTGCGCTTTGCACGGCAGATGGGAAAGGAACTGGCGGGAGAGCGCTATGTGGAGGCGCTGCCGGACAAGCTGGAGGAGGACGGGCTGAAATACCAGGCGCAACAGGAAGTGCTGGAATGGCTGGTGCAGGCGGGCCGGGTGAGAGAAGTGCTCAAGGAGGACGGCAAACTGAAAAGCACCAGGGCGCTGGAGCAGGCGGCCACGCCGGAGATGTGGGAGGACTTCCGGAGACGGAACCTGGTATGGCGCAAAGGTATGCGAAAGAGCTTCTGGTGGTGCTGCGATCAATACGGGTTCCCATTGCTGGGGAAAAGCAAGAGCAAGCTGGACGCCCGGCGGATCAATATTGATTGCTTTCTGCGCTTTTCCACCTCGGAAAGCGAAAGCCCGGAGCTATTGGAGTATTACCGGCTGCTGCGGAATGTGAAAATCAGCCAGCACTGCTGCAAGGAGTTGAAAAAGGCGCCCTCCGAGCGGGCGCAGGCGGAGCATGACGTGGATGTGATTTTCAAGGGGCTGATGGGCACAGAGAGCCGGACGCGGAAGATCAGCTTCATTACCCGCGGGTACATCATCCAAAGCCACCGGGAGCACCTGCCGTCCACGGATCCATTTTGGCACGTCTCCCCCATGGCCACCTGGACAGACGAGGACGTATGGGCATACATCAAGGCGTATCAGGTGCCGTACAGTCCCCTGTACGACATGGGCTACAAAGACAGCCGCGGCACGGAGCACAGGATTGCCCGGAACGGGTGCATGGGATGCGCCACGGGCATTGCATTTGCGGACAACAGCATCGCCATGCTGCGACGGACGCACCCCAAGGCATGGGAGGCAGTGATGCGGGCGGGCATGGCGGAACAGCTGCGGACGCTGCGGCAGTTCCGGGCGGACGGCTCCATGAGCCTGCTGGACCTGATGCCGGTGGAGGACGTGATGGAGATGCGGCCCTGCGCCTTTGACACCGTTTCCCGCTTGACCCTGGCGGACGACACCTTCCGGGAATATGACGCGGACGCATGGGAGGACGAGGAAGCATGACAAGTTCGGGAAAGCTGAGCGAAATGCAAAAACTGCTGACGAGAAAATGCCCCCTATGCGGTAAAACCATGGAACCCATAGGGTCATGCAATACACAAATGGATTATTCCACAGGAACAAAGTTTACACAAAAATATCAATGCGAACTAGGGCATGTGGATATTCGTGTTTTGGAGTTTAACGCAAAGGACGTATTTATTAGCGTAAGCTGCACGTTGGAAGAGGAAGCAGAAAATGACCTACCGTGAATTTCTGGAAAGCAAAATGGTGATAGCGCCGGAGAGTGGCGTGGAGATTGACCCAGGAGAAGTGAACCCGGCGCTGAAGCCGCACCAGCGGGACGCGGTAGTCTGGGCGCTGCGGGGCGGCAAGCGGGCGCTGTTTGAATCCTTCGGGCTGGGCAAGACGGTGCAGGAGTTGGAATTCTGCCGCCTGGCGGTGGCCCATGAAAGCGGCTATGCGCTGATCGTGCTGCCCCTGGGGGTGCGGCAGGAGTTTGCCCGGGATGCGGTGCGGCTGCTGGGATGGCCATCTGCGCCGGCATACGTGCGCACCATGGAGGAAGCGCGGCAGGTGATGCGCCGGGTGGAGGCGCAGGAGACGGCGGAGGGCGGCTGCACGGCGGGCGCGTGCCGGGTGATGATGACCAATTACGAGCGTGTGCGGGACGGGGACATGGACCCGGAAGCATTCACCGCCACAAGCCTGGACGAGGCCAGCGTGCTGCGCTCATTTGGGAGCAAGACCTACCAGACCTTTCTGGACAAGTTCCGGGGCGTGCGGTACAAGCTGGTGAGCACGGCCACGCCCTCCCCCAACCGGTACAAGGAGCTGATCCACTACGCGGGATACCTGGACGTGATGGACACGGGCCAGGCGTTGACGAGATTTTTTCAGCGGGACAGCACCAAGGCCAACAATTTGACGCTGTACCCGCACAAGGCGGAAGAATTCTGGCTATGGGTGAGCACCTGGGCGCTGTGCATCCAGCGGCCTTCCGACCTGGGCTATGACGATACGGGCTATGCGCTGCCGCCCATGGAGGTAAGGTATCACGAGCTGGCCGTGGACAACAGCACGGCGGGGTGCGACAAGTATGGTCAAATCAAGCTGCTGCGGGACGCAGCCCTGAGCCTCCAGGATGCGGCCAGGGAAAAGCGGGAATCCATCCGGGCGCGGGTGGCAAAGGCAAAGGAGATCGTGGACAGCGACCCGGAGGCGCACTTCATCCTGTGGCACGACCTGGAGGAAGAGCGCAGGGAAATCAAGCGGCAAATGCCCCAGGCGGTGGAGGTGTACGGGAGCCTGGACATTGAGGAGCGGGAAAAGCGGATCATCGCCTTTTCCGAGGGTGAGACGCGGCTGCTGGCCACGAAAAAGGAGATCAGCGGCAGCGGGTGCAATTTCCAGCGGCATTGCCACCGGGCCATTTTTGTGGGCATCGACTACGAATTCAACGACTTTATTCAGGCCATCCACCGCATTTACCGATTTTTGCAGGATAAGCCGGTCATCGTCGACATCATTTACATGGAAAGCGAAGTGGAGATTCTCCGGGCGCTGCAAGCCAAGTGGGAAAATCACCAGGCCATGCAGGCCAAAATGGCCGGCCTGATGCGGCATTATGGGCTGAACAACCGCGCCATTATGGAAAAAATGGAAAGGAGCATCGGCGTGGAGCGGATGGAAGTGCGGGGAAGCCATTTCCGGGCGGTGCTGGCGGACACCATCGAGGAAACCGCGAAGATGGAGACGGACAGCGTGGACCTGATTGTGACCAGCATCCCCTTCTCGAATCACTACGAATATACACCCAGCTATAACGATTTGGGCCATAATGAGGACACGGAGCGATTCTTTCAGCAGATGGATTTTCTGGCGCCCAACCTTTTGCGGGTGCTGCGCCCCGGGCGGGTATTCGCCTGCCATGTGAAGGATCGGGTGCTTTTCGGCAATGCCACGGGCACAGGGATGCCCACCATTGAACCCTTCCACGCGCTGACCATTGACCATTACATGAAGCACGGATTTCAGTACATGGGCATGATCACCGTGGTCACCGACGTGGTTCGGGAGAACAACCAGACGTATCGTCTGGGCTGGACGGAGCAGTGCAAGGACGGCACAAAGATGGGCGTGGGATGCCCGGAGTACATCCTGCTGTTCCGCAAACTGCCTAGCAGCCGGGAAAAAGCCTATGCGGACGTGCCGGTCACGAAGTCCAAGGAGGACTACACCCGGGCGCAATGGCAGATTGACGCGCACGCCTACTGGCGCTCCAGCGGGGATCGGCTGGTAAGCAAGGCGGAACTGATGGCCGCGCCGGTGGACAGGCTGCAAAAGCTGTACCGGCAGTTCAGCCGGGAAAGCGTGTACAGCTACGCCGAGCATGTGGCCCTGGCGGAGAAGCTGGACAAGGAAGGCAAGCTGCCTAGCACGTTCATGGTGGTGGCGCCTGGGAGCTGGACGGATGAGGTATGGGACGACGTGAACCGCATGCGTACCCTGAACAGCGAGCAAGTGCGCAAAGGGCGGCAGATGCACGTATGCCCCTTGCAGCTGGACATCGTGGACAGGCTGATCAACCGGTACAGTGCGCCGGGCGAGGTGGTATTCGACCCCTTCGGCGGGCTGATGACGGTGCCGGTGGAGGCGGTGCGCCTGGGCCGGGAGGGCATTGGCACGGAACTGAACGCGGACTATTTCCGGGACGGGCTGGGCTATCTGCGGGAAGCGGACGCGGAGCGGGACGTGCCGACGCTGTTTGACCTATTGGAGGCGAAATGAACAGCAGACAGGAGTAGAAAGGAAAACACATGGGAAAGAAAACGAAAATTGACTGGTGCAACAGCACATGGAACCCGGTCACAGGATGCCTGCATGGTTGTGCATACTGCTATGCGCGGAGGATTGCGGAGAGATTTGGCGGCTATCCATCAGACGAAAAATTGCACGAGTTTAACGTGCGGCAGATGGTAAGGCATCGCAATGATGATGGTGAGTGGAACAGATGGTACAAGTGTGCATACCCTTTTTCATTCGCACCGACATTACACCGCTATAAACTGGAAGAACCCCGACACTGGAAGAAGCAGCGCAACATATTTGTATGCTCTATGGCTGATTTGTTCGGCGATTGGGTGCCGGACGAGTGGATCAAACAGGTGTTTGAGGCGTGCGAGGCTGCGCCGCAGCACCGATACCTGTTCCTGACGAAGAATCCGGCGCGATATATTGAGTTGGCCGAAAAGGACATCTTGCCCGACGGCGCTGATAACATGTGGTTCGGAAGCACGGCAACGACGCCGGAGACGGAGTTTTTCTTTTCCGTGGGCCATAACACGTTTTTGAGCATCGAGCCTATATTAAAGCCCTTCCATGATTCGCTCGGTGCAGGGGAGCAGGCTTGTGAAAAGACAGATTGGATTATCATAGGCGCTGAAACGGGAAACCGAAAGGATAAGGTGATCCCGAAAGTAGACTGGATCATGGAAATTCTGCAAAACGCAGAGAAAACCGGCACGCCGGTTTTTATGAAGAAGAGCCTGCGCGAGTTGATGGGCGACGACTTCCGGCAGGAATTTCCGTGGGAGGATGAATGAGGATGGAGATGCAGGCAGCCAGGGAAAGGGCGCGTAGGGAGCTGGAGGTGACCAGGAACAACCTGGCGCGGGCGGAATGGCGAAAAGCGCCGGAAAGGGACCTGGAGGCGCTGCGGAGCAAGGTGGACTTCTGGGAGACGGTGTGCGGGCTGTTTCCTGGAGAGGAAGAAGGGAGGAAGGCGGAGCCATGACCAGAGCAATGCAAGGCCCCTGCGAGGAGATCGAGCAGACCTGTCTTTTCCGGTGGGCGGCGCTGGAGAGCGGGGCGCACCCGGAGCTGGCGCTGCTCCACGCCATCCCCAACGGCGGGAAGCGGAGCAAGAGCGAGGCGGCCCGGATGAAGGCGGCGGGGGTGAAGCCGGGGGTGCCGGACATGTTCCTGCCGGTGGCCCGGGAGGGCTGTCACGGGCTGTACATTGAACTGAAGCGCCGGGACGGCGGGCGGGTTTCCACCGAGCAAACGGCGTGGATGGAAGCCCTGGCCCGTCAGGGATACAAAACGGCCCTGTGCCACGGCTGGGACGCGGCCCGGGAGGAAATACAAAGGTATTTGGGAGGGAAATGGTCATGCGGTTGAGCAAGATCGGGAAAGTGGTGAAGGACGCGCGGCAGTGCATCCTGTGCAATACCCGGGAGCGGACGGGCCAGGAGGCGAACCTGATACAGCAGTGGATCGGAAGCGGCGAGGCCATGTATCCGGTAGACGAAAACGTGCGGCTCACGGAGCAGGGCGCGGCGGCGCTCATGGAGATGGAAGGCAAGGACGCGGAGGCGGTGGCCTGGCGCAGCGTAGGCGACGGGAGCGAGCTGGCGGAGGCGCTGAAGGGAATCCCCGCGAGGATCGACGGGGCGGCGCTGGCCTGGAAGGTCTGCCTGAAAGTGGAGATCCAGAGTGGCACGGTGCGGGTGAACGAACTGGAGGATGGCTCCATGGCCTATGTGTGGGAGCAGCTGCTGGAGCCGTGCAAGCGCAAGGGAAAGGTGCTGCGCATGACGCGGGTAGACGGGAAGCAGGGCGTCTACGCGGTGTACGCCGAGGATGACCTAGCGGGCGTGGTCAGCGGCATCAGCCAGGAGGAGCGGGAGGAAATGCTGCGGACGCTGCGGGAAATCTGCTGAGTATCTACTAATAGAAACCTTTTTTGCGGCGGCGGGGAGGCCGCAAAAAAGGCTTGTATGAGGTAGTAACAAATCACACACAGATGTCCTTGCACAGGGGGAGGCTCCGCGCCGGGGGCCTGCCCCCTTGAGCGGGAGGAAGCACGGAGGATGCCATGAGGAAGCGCGTGCCCAGGGAATACGCGGAGCTTTTCTGCGTGGGAGAGCTGACGGAGATGGAAAAGCGGCTGTATGGCGGCGATCCCTACCGGGAGCGGGTGGGCGGCATGCACTACTGCACCAAGACGGAGAAGGCCGGGGACACGCTGGTATTGACGGTGTATCCCATCCTGGGCAGGAGCGACCGGGCCAAGGCGGAAGCGGCAAGGAAGGCCATGAGCCGGGAGCGGCAGACCCGGTACAACCGGGAGCGGGCGCGGCGGCGGCTGGCGCTGCTCATGGATGCCAATTTCGGGCGGAATGACCTGCATGTGACGCTGACCTACCGGGGGACGCCGCCGGACTACGAGCATGCGCGGAAGGATGTGCGGAACTACCTGCGGGCGGTGAAGCGCATGCGGGAGAAGGCGGGACTGCCGGAGATGAAATACATCTACGTCATCGAGGAAGAAGGCGGGGATGGGGAGAAGCGGCGCATCCACGTCCACCTGATGATGACCGGGGGCGTCAGCCGGGAAGCCCTGGAGGAGAAATGGGGCCGGGGATATGCCAACTGCGACCGCTTGCAGCCGGAGGAAGGGACGGGGCTGCTAGAGCTGGCGAGGTATTTCACGAAGGTGACCATGGAGAAGCACCGGCGGGCCTGGAGCGCGTCCAAGAACCTGCGGCAGCCCAGAACCACCGTCAGCCGCACACGCATGAGCAACGCCCGGGTGCGAAGGCTGTGCCAGGAGATGCCGGGGAGCGCGGTGGAGGTCATGGGGAAACTGTATCCGGGGTACAAGGTGGGCGCGGTGGAGCCGTATGTGAGCGACTGGATACCGGGGGTCTATTTGCGGATACGGCTGCGGAGGCGTGCCCATGAGTTGTGAAGTCAAGACAGCGAAGGAGGCGAGCGCCATGAACGTTGATTTATGCCGAATGCGTTACTTGATGAAAAGATTGCCCATGGCGGCGTTCAACGTGGAAAAAGCCATGAGCCGGGCAACGAAAAGCACCCGGGCCATCAGCGCCACGCCTGGAGGCGGAGGAAAAGGCGGAAGCCAGGTGGAGGACGCGGCCATGCACTACATGCAGGCCAAGGAAGCGCTGGAAACCATCCAGCAGGAGCTGGAACAGCACCGGAGGGCGCTTGCGCCTGCCTTGCAATCCCTGGAGGATGCCCTGGGGCGGCAAGTCATGCGCATGCGGTACATGGAAGGCCGAAGCGTCCGGGAAATCGCCTACTGCCTGAGCTATTCAGAGCAGCATGTTTTTCGTGTGCTCAAGCGGCAGGAGGCCATCACGCAAAAACTCACAAAAAAAGAGAGTTGAGAGAGTTCATTTTGTGCGAAAATGGTATCGTGGGAGAAGAAAGGAACGGGAAATGACGTCATTTTACCAAAAATCGCGGCATAAGCAGTGGCGCGAGAAGGTGCTGAAACGCGCAAAGTACCTCTGCGAGGAATGCGCCAAGTATGGCCGCGTGGACGCAGACGGATTGCCAATCCGCGCCACAATCGCCCATCACGTGAAGCACGCAGACATGTTCCCGGAACTGCGCTATGATGTAAGAAATGGACAAGCACTCTGCGCAGCGTGCCACAACAAGCTCCACCCGGAGAAGGCCGCGAAGAGATCCCCCCCGGGTCATCGTCCCTAATTGGGGACCCACGCGACCGGAGGAGGGGCACTCCTTCCCTCCCGGGAAGAATTTCAGGAAGGGGGGTATGACGTGGACAAGAAAAAGTACAAGTCACGCATTGTACGGAGCATGAAGGCGCTGGGAATTTACCGAGCGGAGTTCCTGCCCATCATCGAGCGAACGGCAGGGCTGTACGTGCTGCGGGACAAATTCGCCCAGGAATTTGAGGACAGCGGCGGGGAGGCTGTGGTGGAGCACACCAACAAGGCCGGAGCAACCAACGTCATAAAAAACCCCCGCCTGGTGGCGCTCAACGAGATTGACGCGCAGCTGATTATTCACGAGCGGGAGCTGGGCCTGACGGCCAGCGCGTTGAAAAAGATCAACGAGCAGGGGTTGAAGGTGAAAAAGGCTTCTTCCCTGTCGGAGGTGCTCAAGAACCTTGATTGACATCAAAGGCAAATATGCCCAAGAGGTGATGCAGTATGCACGGGACGTTGTAGATGGCAAGATCATTGCGGGAGAAGACCGGGTGCTGGGATGCCAGCGATTTTTGCGCATGGTTTCTTCCGGGGAATATGACGTGCGGACAAAGGACGCCGATTTCGTCATCGGCGTGATCGAGCGGACATTCCGGCACAGACAGGGGCAGACGCTGGATGGAACGCCCCTGCGGGGAAAGCCTTTCCTGCTGGAAGCGTGGGAAAAGCTGTGCGTCTATGGCATGCTGATTTTCTTTATCAAGGGAACCCAGGAACGTCTTGTGAAAGAGGCGTTTATTTTTATTCCCAGAAAAAACGGCAAGACCATTTTCGTTTCCGCGCTGGCCTGGGCCCTGGGCATCCTGGAAAGGAAATCCGGCTCCAAGGTGTACGTGGTTGGCGCGGCGCTGAAGCAGGCCATGGAAACCTTCGACAACTGGGCATACAACGTGGAAAAGGTGATGTACGCCAGCCGAAAGGAAGCCCAGGCAGACGGGTGGAGGATTCTGGACAACAACATGGAGCACAGCGTAAGCAACGCAGACCTTGCGGGCGGATCGCTGGACATGATTGCCCTGGCATCCAACCCGGACGCACAGGACAGCTTCAACTGCAATATAGTCATTGCCGACGAGCTGCACGCCTACAAATCGCCCAAGAACTACAACATCCTGAAAGAAGCGACGAAGGCATACACTAACAAGCTGGTGATCGGCATCACCACGGCGGGCGACGACGGAACGGGATTCTGCGCCCAGCGCTTGGAATACTGCCGGAAGGTGCTGCGCGGCGTGGTGCGGGACGAAAGCTATTTTATATTCATTTGCTGCGCGGACAAGGCCGAGGACGGGACCGTGGATTTCACAAACCCGGAGCAGCACGCCAAGGCCAATCCCAACTATGGCATCACCATCCGCCCGGCGGACATCATGAACGATGCCATGCAGGCGCTGAACGACCCGCAGCAGAGAAAGGACTTCTATGCAAAGTCGCTCAACGTGTTCACGGCGTCGGTGCGGTCGTATTTCAACATTGACGAATTCAGGCGGAGCAACGAGCGAGCAGGCGCAAAGCTGGGCATAGCCGAGGACTGGCCGCTGGAAAGAAAGCTCAAGGCCCTGGCGGCGCTGAAAATCGACTGGTTCGGCGGCGCTGACCTTTCCAAGCTCCACGACCTGACGGCCAGCGCCCTGCATGGGCAATACAAAGGCGTGGACATTGCCATCACCCACGCATGGTTCCCGGTGGTGGCGGCGGCGGTGAAAGCAGACGAGGACAACATTCCCTTGTTCGGGTGGAGGGACAGCGGGTGGTTGGATCTGTGCAACGCGCCGACCAACAACCACGCTGCGGTGATCGAATGGTTCAAGCGTATGCGCTCCATGGGGTTTCACATCCGGCAGGTGGGGCATGACCGGAAATTCTGCCGGGAGTATTTTGTGGGGATGAAATCAGCCGGGTTTTCGGTGGTGGATCAGCCGCAGTATTTTTATAAAAAAAGCGAAGGCTTCCGGCACATTGAAAAGCAGGCTAAGAACGACTGCTTTTATTATCTGGGAAGCGAAGCCTTTGAATACTGCCTGCAGAATGTGGCCGCCATCGAAAAGACGGACGACATGATTCAGTACGAGAAGGTAGACAAACCGCACCGGATCGACCTGTTCGACGCGGACGTTTTCGCGGTGGTGCGCATGCTGGAAAACATGGAGAAAAGCGAGAAAGCGAGGAAATGGCTGGATGAATAAGGCAAACCTATGGCCCTTTGGCAAGCGGAAAAACAGCCGGGACGCGCCCCAAGCCAGGAGCACGGTGGGCGTGGTGGCTACGGACAGCGCGTGGGAGATCCTGTGCAAAGATGGGTACAAGCCGCTGACCGCATGCCCGGAGGTGCAGATGTGCGCGGGCGTTTATGCGGACCTGATCGCCAGCATGACGCTGCACCTGATGCAGAACACGCCGGGTGGAGATGTGCGGGTAAAGAACGAGCTTTCACGGAAGCTGGACATTTCACCCCACGGGCACATGACCCGTCACACCTTCATGAGCCTGATTGTCTGGACGCTGATGATGCACGGGAACCAGGTTACCATTCCCAGATACAGAAACGGTTACCTGGAGGATTTGCAGCCCATTCCCCCATCGCTGGTCAGCTTTGTTCCCACCGCGGAAAGCTATGCGGTGATGGTCAACGGCGTGGCCTTTGCCCCGGATGAGGTGCTGCATTTCATGCTGCGACCGGACCCGGAAGCACCCTACCGCGGCATGGGCTACGGCGTGAGCCTGAGCGACGTGGTGGGCAGCCTGCGGCAGGCGAACGCCACGAAAACGGCCCTGATGCAAAGCCCGGCGCCGTCCATCATCGTGAAGGTGGACGGGCTGACGCCGGAATTTTCCAGCAAGGAAGGCCGGGCCAAGCTGCGGGCGGAATACATCGACTCAAGCGACAACGGGCAGCCGTGGTTCATCCCGGCGGAAGCCTTCAGCGTAGAGCAGGTCAAGCCATTGACTATCAACGACCTGGCCATACGGGAAAACCTGGAACTGGACAAAAAGGCAGTGGCGTCCATCTTCGGCGTCCCGCCTTTTTTAGTGGGCGTGGGCGACTTCCGCAAGGAGGAATTCAACTGGTTTGTGACCACGCGGGTGCTTTCGGTGGCGAAAGCCATTGAGCAGGAACTGACCAAGGGACTGCTGGTATCCACGGAGCTTTACTGGCGGTTCAACAACCGTTCGCTGCTGAGCTACGACATCGGAGAATTGGTGACGGCGGGAAGCGAAATGGTGGACCGCATGGCCCTGAGGCGCAACGAATGGCGGGACTGGATCGGGCTTCCCCCTGATCCGGACATGGAGGAGCTGCTGGCGCTGGAGAACTACATCCCGGCCAACCGGCTGGGGGATCAGGCGAAGCTGACGGGAGGAGGTGAAACAGATGCGAAATGAGCGGCAAACCAGAGGAATGCCGGCGGAATTCCGGGCCATGGACGAAAACGGGAGCAAGGCGATCGAGGGGTATTTCGCCGTTTTCGGGAGCAGCTATGAGCTGTTCCCAGGGGCCAGCGAAAGCATTGACCCCCACGCCTTTGACGATGAACTGACCGGGGATGTGCGGGCCCTGGTGAACCATGACAGCAGCCTGGTGCTGGGGCGCACCAAAGCGGGTACCCTGGAGCTTCGGGTGGACGCAACGGGCCTGTGGGGGCGAATTGCCATCAACCCGGAGGACACCGACGCCATGAACCTGTACGCACGGGTCAAACGCGGAGATGTTTCGCAGTGCTCCTTCGGCTTTGACATTCTGGAGGAACGGACGGACGTTGACCCGGAAACCGGGCACGTGCACTGGACCATCCTGCGGGTGAAGCTCTACGAGGTTTCCTGCTGCACGTTCCCGGCCTATCAGGAAACGTCCATCACCGCAAGGGCACAGGCATACAAGACCATTCAGGACCGGCAGGCGGAAGCCTGGAAGGAAAAGATGAAAGCGAGGAAAAACGCATGGCACTGAAACAGCTGATGCTGGGAAAAAAGCTGGAGGCGCTGCGCCAGAAGCTGCAGGAGTTCGGGACGCGTGAAGCGGAGCTCCAGGAGAAGCGGGCAGGCTTGCAGCAGCGCGAGGAAACCCTTTCCGCGGCCATCGAGGAAGTAAGCGGGGAAACCTCCGCGGAGGAAAAGGAAGCCCTGGAAGAAGAAATGTCCAAGTTTGAAGCCGACACCCAGGAATTGGAGCAGCAGACCAAAGACACGAAGCAGGAAAAAGAGCAGATCGAGCGGCAGATCGCCGAGCTGCAAAATGAGCTGGAGGAGCTGGAAAGCCGCAGCGCTGCGGCGGCCAAACAAGAGCAGAGAAAGGATGAACCGAAAATGGAAAACCGCAAGTTCTTCAACATGAACGCCCAGGAGCGCGACGCCTTTTTCACCCGGCAGGATGTGAAGGAATTCTGCGACCGGGTGCGCAACCTGGCCAAGGAAAAGCGCAGCGTAACCGGCGCGGATCTGCTGATTCCCACCGTGGTGCTGGACATCCTGCGCCCGCGGGTGGAGGAAGCCAGCAAGCTGCTCAAGCATGTAAACCTGCGCAGCGTGCCCGGAAAGGCGCGGCAGACGGTGGCCGGTACGATTCCCGAAGCGGTGTGGACGGAGCAGTGCGGAAAGCTGAACGAGCTGGCCATTTCCTTCACGGGCGTAGAGGTAGACGGCTACAAGGTGGGCGGATTCGTGCCCGTGTGCAACGCCACCCTGGAGGACGCGGACAATGTGGCCCTGGCCAGCGAGATCATTACCATGCTGGGTCGCGCCATCGGCATGGCCCTGGACAAGGCCATCCTGTACGGCACGGGCAAGAAAATGCCCCATGGCATTGTGCCCCGGCTGGTGGAGGATTCCCAGCCTGAGGATTATCAGGCCACCGATCGGGAATGGGTTGACCTGAGTACCTCCAACGTGGTGGCCATCACGGGCAAGACGGGGCTGGAGCTGTTCCAGGAGATTGTCACCGCCGCGGGAGAGGCCAAGGGCAAGTATTCCATGGGCCGCAAGTTCTGGGCCATGAACGAGAAAACCTGGAACAAGCTGCTGGTCAACGCCATGAGCATCAACGCCATGGGCGCCATCGTATCCGGCCAGGGCATGACCATGCCGGTGACGGGCGGGGACGTGGAGCTGCTGGAATTTATGCCGGATGATGTGATCGTGGGCGGCTATGGCGACCTGTACCTGCTAACGGAGCGGGCGGGCACGTCCATTGCCCAGAGCGAGCATGTGCGCTTCATTGAGGACCAGACCGTTTTCCGTGGCACGGCCCGCTATGACGGCATGCCGGTGATCGCGGAAGGATTTGTGGCCATTGGCATTGGCGGAACGAAGCCCACGGGGGACGCGGTGACCTTTCCCACGGACAGCGCAAACCCTTAACGGCGTCCCTGCAATCGCTGGTGGTAGGGGCGCTGACGCTTAACCCAGCATTTGACCCGAACACGCTGGCCTATACGGCCAGCACAACCAACGCCACCAACAAGGTTACGGCGACGCCTGTAAGTCAGAAAGCGCGGATCACCATCCTGAACGGGGACGCTCCCGTGCAAAACGGCGGAACAGTCACCTGGACGGACGGTGAGAACGTGCTGAAGGTGACCGTGGAGAACGGCACCACCAAGCGCATTTATACCGTAACCGTGACCAAGAGCGCGGCGGCAGGATAAAAAAGGCCCGCGCAGGTGCACAACACGCCTGCGCGGGTCACTTTGAAAAGGAGGCGCAGGCGTGGAGGAAATGATTTCTTTGGCGCTTCCGCTGGTGAAAGCACGGCTGAACAGACTGGTTACGGATACATCCATGGACGGATACCTGACAAGCAGGATCACCGGCGTTATTCAGCAGATGGAAAAAATAGGCATAACCCTGGACGCAGCAAGCACGGACGACCTCTTGCTGCTGGTGGACTGGACTGTATGGGAATACAGCAACCGGGACAAGGCCGGGGGCGTGCCGGAGTGGCTGCGCCTTCGCAGGCGTGAAAGATGGCTGAACAAGTGAGGTGGGGACAATGATTCTTGACAGCGGTATCCTGACGGTTTTCCGGCAGGAGGATGTGAGCGAAGCCGGGAGCATGCCGGTCTTTCGGCTGGTCAAGACGCATCAGAGCTGGTACGGCAGGCTGGCCTATGAAACGGCGCCAGTCTCCCCCACCGACCGCCGCGAGGACGTGGAAACAAGCCTGCGGGTGCGCATCCTGCGGAATGACGCCATCACCAATCACAACATCGTGATTCTGCGGGAGACAGACCAGCCGAAAGACGGAGAGAAAAAGTTCGACATTACCCGGGCCTACCACGGCACGGATGAAGACAGCGGCGAGCTGATTACCGACCTGACGCTGCGGGAGGTGGAGGCGTGACGCTTGCAGAGTTCGGGGCCATGATCGCGGACATTGACCCAAAGGCAAAGCGCTATTTCAGCACGGAGCGAGGGCCGTTCACCGTGTGGCACGAATACGAGCAGATAGACGCATACGCCAGCGGGAGCAACCAAGGCGGATGGAAGGTGCAGGTGGAGCGGTACACCAGGGAGGCGCAGGACCCGGTGGCGGAAGCGCTGCGGAACGCCTTTGAGCAAAGCGACAGCGTAGCCTTTGCGTACCTGGTAGATCCCCAGCAGGAGGAAGAAGGAGTGCTGATCCGCCACTTGTTTGATTGCGAGGTGTGGTAAATGGCAAACCTTCGTGTACAGGGGCTGGATGAGCTGGAAAAGGAGCTGCAGCAATTCGCGGGGAAAACCGAAGTCATTGAAGCAGAAATGCTGGAGGCAGGCGCGGAGGAGCTGAAACAGGCCTGGAAATATCACATCCTGAAAAACGGACACGTGGACACCGGAAGCATGGTGGACGCTGTAAAAGCCAGCAAGCCCAGAAAGGGCCGGGGCGGAACGTCTGTGGACGTATACCCGCAGGGGAAGGACCAGAAGGGTGTACGCAACGCCGAAAAGGCTTTTCTGCTGCACTATGGGTGGAAAGATAAACCGGGAGATCATTTTGTGGACAATGTGGAGCAGGACGCGGAGGAAGCCGTGGCAGACGCCATGGAGAGCGTACTGAACGTATACCTGACAAATATGTGAAAGGGTGAAATCAATGGCTTATACGGGCCTGAAATACTGCGTGTTCGCGCCGATCACCACGGAGGAGCCGTTCTCCCCCATCGTTTACGGCACGGGCGTGGTACTGGGAAAGATGATCAGCGCGAACATCACCATGACGCGCAACAGCGATCCGCTGTACGCGGATGACGCAATTGCGGAAAGCGACAACAGCATCACCGGAGGCACCATCAGCCTGAACCTGGATGACATCGACGACGCGGCGCGGGTGGCGGCCTTTGGCGTGCTCAAGGAAGGCGAACCGAGCTCTGAGACATACAGCGAAACGGGCGATCCCACCCCCAACGGCGGCCTGGGCTACATCCGCGTGCGCAGGCTCAAGGGCGTGACCAGCTATGTGGCATATTGGGTTCACAAGTGCCAGATCGCCATCAACACGGATTCCGCCAACACCAAGGGCAGCACCATTACCTGGCAAACGCCCACGGTAGATGGAACTATTATGGCCGCGTATCCCAACGCGGACAAAAAGGCGCGGTTCCGGGACTATGCTTCCTTCGCCACGGAGGCAGATGCATACAGTTGGATCAATGAAAAGGCGGGGATTGCATGAGCGGCGGCAAGCAAAATCCGAAGGAGCCTGTGAAAAAGGAGCCTGTGATTCACGCGGGAGGGCGGGAACTGCGGTTCCTATTTGACGTGCGGGCCTGGTGCGAGATTGAGGAAATTTTCGGAAGCCTGCAAATCATGAACCAGCGCATGGGCAGCAAGGAAAAGCCCATGGAAGCCAGCCTTGCGCTGATTGCCGTTACCATGAACGCCTGGAACCGGCACACAGGCGCACAGGCGGATATAACCACAGACTGGCTCAAGGAAAACCTGACGCCGGGGCAGGTCACAGAGGCGGCGCTTTTCTCGAAAGCGGCGGTGGTGGAGGGCATGAAGCGCGAGGACGCGCAAGAAGAAGAGGACACCGACGTGGGCGCCGAAGAACTGCAAAAAAAAACGGGCGCATGACGGCCCGGAAATGCATGGCCTATGGCCTGATCGCGGGGCTGTCGATGGCGGAAACGCTGTCGGCAGCCCCTGGCCTGGTCATCGACCTGTTCTGTATGCGGCGGGACTACGACGACCAGCAGCACGGCATCAAGCGCGAAAGCCTGACGAAATGGAGTGACTAAGCATGCCTGTACGCGAGATAAAAACCAGCCTGGCCCTAGACGGGGAAAAAGCATTCAAACAGGCCATTGCGGACGCCAGCAGGCAGCTGCGGGTCATGAACGCCGACTTGAAGGCCGTGGCGGCGGAGTTTGACCTGACGGGCGACAAGGAACAGATGCTCACCCAGAAAAGCGGCATTCTGAAAACGGAAATCTCCCAGCAGGAAAAGATCGTGGAGGCACTGAACAGGGCCGTGCAGGAGAGCGCGGAAGCCTTTGGGGACAGTTCCAACAAGACAGACGGGTACCGCATTAAGCTCAGTAATGCCAAAGCATCCCTTTCAAAACTGAAAAGCGAGCTGCAGGACGCGGACCGGGAAGCCGAGGAATTCGGGCGGGACAGCGTCAAGGTAGGCCGACAGATCGAGGACGGCATTGGAGACAGCGCCGAGGACGCGGAGAAAAGCGTCAAGGGGCTGATCGAACGCATGAGCGAGGACATCGGAGCCATTAAAGGGTCTGCTGCTTTTACGGTAACCACCAACATTATGGGCTCTGTAGTAGATGCTGTGCAAGGTTTATTAGGATTTGTGGAGGAAAACCGGGACTACAGACGACAGATGTCTTATTTGCAGGAAGCAGCAAAAACGGCAGGGAAAGACTGGGTAGATGTGGAGGATTTTCTGTTCCAGATCGCTTCCCTGACCGGAGACATGGATGGAGCCTTCGAAGCCACCAGCAACCTGCTACGAACAGGGCTGGACAATACGGGGATTCAGAACGCCATTGACTTGTTTACCGGAGCAGGGATTCTGTGGGGAGACACGTTTAGGATTGAAAACCTTGCGGAGAGCCTCCAAGAAAGCATAGCTACCGGAGAAG
>MHCFR04200__coassemble_613_pt1 | contig 19762 bp, 24 predicted proteins | sample MHCFR04200__metabat2_low_PE_027 | metagenome-assembled genome bin MHCFR04200 | reverse complement strand
ACAAGAGGTAAAGACTTCAGGAGCGTATGGTACATTGGCACATAGCTGACCGACCAGCGCCGCCGTGAGAGCATGCGAACATAGAAAGGGTGATACCATTGTACGAAGAGGAAGAGCAAGACTTCGGCGTGATCGAAGGCACCGATGAGGATGGAAATAAAGTCCTGCTGCAGGTCCTGGATTATTTCTTCTACAATGGCGAAGAATACGCGATTTTAACCGATGCAGAGGACGAGGACACCTGCGAATGCGATGCCTGTTCCGACCACGAACATGACGATCATTGCCAATGCGATGACTGCGCGGACGAAGAAACCGACAATGAAGAAATCACCTGCTATATTATGAAGGTGATCACCAGCACCGAGGAAGACGGCGAAGAAGTCGAGGAATTCGTCCCCGTAGATGATGCTCTGGAAGCGAAACTGATTGAGGTTGCAACAACCAAGCTCAGTGCTGAAGACGACGCCGAAGACGAAGAGTAAAAACGGGCATCGGAAAACTGCATAATCAAAAAGTATGAAAACGCAGCACCGGATGGCAGCGGCCATCCGGTGCTTTACATCATGGCGATCAATCATCCGGTGATAGGCGGCCGTATGGGGAGAGGCGGGCGTCACTTGTCCCAGTCCCGCACGGCATCCTGCGCCAGGCGGAGAAACTCGCTGAGACGGGCACGCTGACCGGAGGAGAGGGCGTCGGGATAAGTGTTGCTCTGGTTCAGGGATGCTGAAAGCAAATAATCCGGGGTGACCTCCAGGGCGTTACACAGGGCGACAAGGGTATCCACGCTTGCAACGCGGGTTCCACGCTCAATATGGCCAAGAAAGGAGGGGGATATGCCAGCCATTTCTGCCAGCTGCTCCTGGGTCATGGATTTCTGCCGCCGTAGCTGTCGAATTTTGAGGCCAAGGTCAATATAGTCCATATGTTTTTGCCTCCCGAAGATAGGTTTCTATCATTCTAACGTACCTTTTTTTCTCGATGAACAGACCATAAGACCTCTTTGCTTCTTATAGAATTGTGCGGGATGAAAAGAATTTGGCAGAAAAAGAATTTTTTTCCAGGTCTGTACAAGGCTATAAAAACGTGCTATAATATACCACGTTAGCCCAGCCAGGTATGCAAATTCATTCCTCCTTTGGTTGTCACGCATCCGGTCGTAAACCATGGAAGCACTGAATGGCACACGGTATAGGGTGCAACAATTTTTAGGAGGTATACCACCATGTATCAGGACAAGACCCTCAAGTGCCGTGACTGCGGCGCCGAATTTGTGTTTACCGCTTCTGAGCAGGCTTTCTTTGCCGAGAAGGGCTTCCAGAACGAGCCCGGCCGTTGCCCCGCTTGCCGCGCTGCTCGCCGTAACGCCAACGGCGGCAACAATGGCCCCCGTCAGATGTACGAAGTGATCTGCGATGGCTGCGGCTGCACCACCCAGGTGCCCTTCCAGCCCCGTGGAGATCGCCCCGTGTACTGCCGCGATTGCTTCGAGGCCCATCGTCAGAGCCGCTATTAAGCAACACGCAGAAGGGTCGTCGACGTCAGTGTCGGCGGCCCTTCTTTTTCATATACGGGGGCATTCCCGGGCATACTGCTTGGGGAGGTGCGCCATGGCGGAGGATCAGGAACGGACGGAGGACAGGGAGCGCCTGGAAAAGCTCATGTCCCGCCTGGAGAGCTATCTGCTCAGCCTGGAGCAGATGCGCCTGCGGGAATATATTCAATTTCTGGGGGATAGAAAGCGGCTGATGCGCAGCCATTTCTGGGGCGGCGTGGCCCGGGGACTGGGCATGGCGGTGGGCTTTACCATTCTGGGCGCCATGCTGGTGATTATGTTGCAGCGCTTGGCCAGCCGGAACCTGCCGGTGATTGGCGACTTTCTGGCGCAAATTGTGAGCATCGTCCAGCGCAGGCTGGAGTGAAGGAGGCGTACCAGATGAAGCGGTTGTGGATTGCCCTGGGGGTGATTGCCCTGGACCAGGGCAGCAAATTTCTGGCGGTGCGCTATCTGGCGCCGTCCGGGCCGGTGACGCTGATCCCCGGGGTGCTGGGCCTGCGCTACGCGGAAAATACGGGTATGGCCTTCAGCATGTTTGCGGGGCGGAGCTGGTTGCTGGGGCTGTGCTCCCTGGGGCTGCTGGTGCTGGCGTGGCTGTTCCTGCGGCGTTACGAGCTGGGGAAGGCAGCCGGGGCAGCGGCAATGCTTATGCTAGGGGGCGCGGTGGGAAACCTGGTGGACCGTTTTTTTACCGGCTACGTGGTGGATATGTTCGAGGTGCTGCTGTTCCGCTTCGCCATATTCAACGTGGCGGATGTGGCGCTGACCCTGGGAGCGGTGCTGCTGGGGATTACCATACTATGGATGCCCAAGGAATGGAGAGAGAAAAAGCATGGAGATACAACAGGGGAAGCGGTATGAAGCCCTGGGAGACGGCACGAGCCGGGCGGACGTGCTGCTGGCGGCTGCCTCGGGGTTAAGCCGGAGCCGGGTGGCGGCGCTGATGGAGCAAGGCTGCTGCACGCTGCAGGGCGCGCCCCTGACCAAGCCGGGGATCAAACCCGCCGCCGGCGCGCTCCTGACGCTGCTGGAGCCGCCGCCCAGGGAGGCTCGTCCACAGGCGGAGGATATTGACCTGGAAATCCTTTATCAGGATGAGGACCTGGCCGTGGTGGTGAAGCCCTGCGGCATGGTGGTGCATCCCGCCGCGGGCAATGAGGAGGGCACCCTGGTCAATGCCCTGCTGTATCACCTGGACAGCCTTTCGGGCATTGGCGGGGAGATCCGCCCGGGGATTGTCCACCGGCTGGACAAGGATACCTCCGGCCTGCTGCTGGTGGCCAAGAACGACTTTGCCCATGGGGAGCTGAGCCGGCAACTGGCCGCCCGGGAAATGGAAAAGCATTACCGTGCCCTGGTGGAGGGCGTCATGAAGGAGGACGCCGGCGAGGTAGCTCTGCCCTTGGGCCGCAGCAAGACGGACCGCAAGAAAATGGCCGTGGACCCGCAGGGACGGGATGCCCTGACCCGCTGGCGGGTGCTGGCCCGAGGCCGGGCCGCCACGCTGCTGGATGTGCGCATCCTCACCGGGCGTACCCATCAAATCCGCGTACATATGCAGGCCATTCATCATCCTGTGGCGGGGGACCCCTTGTATGGCACCCGCCATGGGGTACCGGTGGGGCGGCTGATGCTCCACGCTTATTCCCTGGCCTTTACGCACCCGCGCACGGGAAAGCGTATGGCGTTTACCGCCCCCTGGCCGGAGGACTTCAGCCGGGGGTTGCGCTCCGCCGGGCTTCCAGGGACAGATAATCCATAACCCCCTGGGCAATGGCTTCCCCAAGCCTGGCCTGATAGGCGCTGTCCAGCAGCAGCTTTTCCTCCGCGCTGTTGGAGATGAAGCCACATTCAATCAGCACCGAAGGAACCGGAAGACGAAGAATGAAATAATCCCCTGCCAATGCCGCGCGCTCCTTCGGCGGAGCTAGCGCGGAGATCAAAGCCGCCTGCATGCAGCCCGCAAGCAGGCGGCTTTCGTCGCTCTCCTGGCGGTAGAATACCTGCGGCCCGGACTGGGAGCGATCCCGGTATTCGTTCATGTGGATGGAGAGCACCATGTCCGCGCCGATTTCTTCCCCCAGGGCCACCCGGCGCTCCATGTCCTCGCGCTTTTTGGAGCCGGAAGCGGTGGTTTCGTCGCACAGGGCAATATCCTCCCGCCGGGTAAGCGTGACGGAAGCTCCCCGGGCGGTGAGGGCCTTCTCCACCTGAAGCGCCACGGCCAGGTTGATTTCCTTTTCCCACACGCCGCTGTCCTGGGCGCGGGCTCCGCCGTCGTACCCCCCGTGACCTGGGTCCACCAGGATGACCATATCCTTCAGGGGCGCGTCCACAAAGGGGTCCAGGGTGGTCACGGCTGCGGGTGTGCGCAGGCAAAGCCCGGCGGTCACCACAACGCCAAAGAAAACCGTAAGCACGGCAAGCAAGCGCAGCCGCCGTTCCAGCAGGCGAAGGGATGCGGTAGACGCCATGAAGTAACACCGTCCTTTTTTTCAAAACATACAGAAGTCTGCATAATCCGTCCCGGTGCCGGGGAACGCAGGCAGCCAAAGCGCCGGCGTAGATAACCTGTCCTTTTTGGGGAGCAGTTCAGGCAATGCATAAGCGGAATATGGGCGCAGGACAAGCGCCGCAGGCAGGCTGTGGAAAACTTTTGCGGGCTTTCCACATTTTTCACAGGGTTTTGCACAGGGCAGACAAGGCTCACCCCTGAAAAATGAAGAACTTCAGGAAATGTTCCCATGGTTATCCACAGTTATCACAGGTTTTCCACAGTTCCATTTCACAAACGTACTTTTTGTGGAAAAACGGACGATAACCTGAAAAATGGCACAAAAACCAGTCCGCAAATCCTTCCACAAGCAAGGGCAATGCATAAAAATAGAATAAAAATACAAAAATGCGAGAGGCGTATACCACCGGCATTGCGAAAATTGGCCGCGCTGCGCACCGGATTTTTCATGGCGGGGCGGTATAGGCATCCTGCTGTGGGGGAAGCGCTGCATAGTTGGGGCTCAGGGTTTGAAAGCGTACCCAGTAGCCCTGCCCATGGCGGCCCTGCATCCAGCAGTAATCCCGCAATCCGCCGGGGGGCAAGGCAGCAGCGCGGCCGGGCAGGGCATAGGCCACCCGGAGCAGCCGTCCGCCGCGGGCCAGGATGCCCACCGCGCAGGATGCCGCGGGAGCGTCCGCGGCCAGGGGAACCTCCACAAATCGCCAGCCGGGCGCGTCAAAGGGCGCGGCGGGAGGCAGGGAAGCAAACCACCCGGGAAGCTCCGCCAATCCCTTGGGCCAGCGCAGCACGGGCAAGGCGCCCACCGTGAGCCGGGGACGGACCGAGGGAGGAAGCGGCGGTTTCCAGCAGCGGGCGGAAGTATCCGGCGCGGGTGCCGGGGAAGCGGAAGGCGTGGGCCGCGCCGCATCCGGCCTGGAGGCGGGACGTTCCACCGGCACGGCCAGGTAGCGGGTAACGGCGTCCTCCAGCTGCCACAGGGGAGGCGTGCGCGCCCCCAACGGCCCATGGAGCAGCAGGGCGGGGGTGGGCCAGTCCGACACCACGGCCAGGGTGTGGTAAAGCTTGAAGCCTCCGGGCAGGGGCAGGTTGTCCCGGTAGCACTGTCCCCGCCCCTCTCCATCCAGGGGGGATACGCCCAGGTCCAGCACGGAGCCCGTCTCCGCGTCACCGGCCAGCAGCAGGATGCGCACGGCCCCTTTTCCGCCGGGCACCGCCATGCGCAGGGCCACGGTTCCCCGCCCGTGGCGAACCTCCAGCCGGGCATATCCCGCATGATTTCCTTCCCTGGAGCGTAAAAGTATGTAACGGCGCGCGACGGCGCTTTCCATGGCGAACCACCTCCCTTGTCTGTCAAGGGAACCTATGCCGCTGCGGATGCTTTCCATGCCTGGAAAAGAAAAAAACCCCTTTGGGGAGCATGAAGCGCTTCGAGGATTTACGCTGATGCTGCGCGAAGGGAAAAAGGGGGAATGCCATGGACATGGAGCAAATGATCGCGGATTTTGAGGAAATGCTGGGTTGGCCCTATGCGAGCCCCGGCAGCAACGACCGGCAGGGCATTGACTGCTCAGGGGCCTTTGTGCGGGCATACCGGTTGCAGGGCCAATCCCTCTACCACGGCAGCAACCGCATGGCGCGCACGGCCTGCGCCTGGCTGCGTCCGGCGGGGCAGGTGTTCCCCCGGCGGGGCATGGTGGCCTTCAAGGCCCGCGACAGCCAGCCGCCCCAGGCGTACCGTCCCGGGGGAGACTACTATGATCCGGAACTGCCGCAGGACTTTTACCACGTGGGACTGGTGGTATCCGCCGCGCCGCTGCGGCTGATTCACGCCACGCCGCCCTGCGTGCGCGCGGACGACAGCCTGCGGGGATGGACGCATTTGGGTTGGCTGAAGGAGTTTCCGCAAGAGGAGGGAAGCATGGAAGAACGCACGGTAACGGCCAGCACGGTGAATTTCCGGGCGGAACCCAGCACCAAGGCGCAGCTGCTGGACCGGATTCCCCAGGGAACCGTGCTGGAGACCGAGCAGGTGGATGCGGCATGGGTGCGCACCCAGTGGCAGGGGAAGACCGGTTACGTCATGGCGCAATATCTTACCCCCGGACAGGAGGACACGGTGGCGCTGCCGCGGACGCTGCTGGAAAGCCTCCGGGAAGCGCTGAACCAGGCGCTGGGGGCGGAGGCATGACCGTCTGGCCGGCTATCATCAGCGCCCTGTGCGCGCTGCTGGGGACCCTGGCGGGCTTTTGCGCCACGGTGCGGCGGCAGGCGGCGGACATGGCGCAGATACGCTCCCGGCTGGACTGCCTGACGGAGCTGGGGGAGGAGATCCGCCGGGAGCAGCGCCGCATGGCGGAGCTCTCGGTGGAGATGGTCCAGCGTCTGGCCCGGGAGGAGGAAGCGGTGGCGCAGGCGCATCGGCGGCTGGACCGCTTCGTAAACTGAGGGGAAAGGAGGCGGATGTATGCAGCAATCGCGTTTTCGCAGCAAGGCTGCCTGGGCGTCGCTGCTCTCGTTGGTGGGCTTATGCCTGGCCAACTTCGGCATCTATGAGCGCCTGGGGATTACCTCGGAGGTGTGGCAGACGCTCACCACGGCGCTGCTGGCCACGTTAACGGCCTTTGGCGTGCTGAACAATCCCACCGACGGGGAAAACTTTTAGGTGGTCATGGCGGTGAAGGAACGAAGGTTCCTTTGCCGCTTTTTTCATGCCGCGAAATTTGGTAAAACCCCGCGAATATGCTATAATGGAAAAAAACGTCGCGTTGCGGCGGGAAAGCGGGGAAACGCCATCCATGGATCAATCGCCTGCGCTGTGGGAAGCCCGTGCCATGCTGGAAAACCTGACGCCTCTCAAGTCCGATTGCGGAAAGCGCTGCGGGCATGCCTGCTGCCAATCCCCGGCCGGGGAGGAGCGGGGCATGCTGCTCTTTCCTGGGGAGGCGGAGTATTACCGGGACCGGGAGGGCTACCGGCTGGTGCCCTGCGCCCAGGGAACGCTGCTGATTTGCCCGGGACGCTGCCGGCGGGAGGAGCGGCCGTTGAGCTGCCGGCTTTTTCCCTTGCTGCCCCTGATACGGCAGGGCGGCGTAATCCCGGCCATGGACCGGCGGGGGCGGAGCGTATGCCCCCTGGTGCGGCAGGGCATGGAGGCGCTGGACCCCGCCTTTGTGGCGGCGGTGGCGCGGGCGGGCGAAGTCCTGCTGGCGGAAGCGGAGCAGGCGGCTTTTTTACGGATGTTGACGGCGGAACAGGATGAATGGGCGCGCCTGAGCCAGGCGCTGGGGGCGGAAAGATGAGCTTTGAAATGACGCACTTGGGCCGGGAATGCCACGGAAAAGGCGACCGGGGGACGCTCCTGATGGGCGACGGCAGCCGCGGAGAGCTGGTGGCGGCCTGGGCGGGACAGGCGCAATGCGTGTATGTGGACCCGCCCTTTCAGACGGGAAATGATTTTGTCCGCCGGCAACCCATTGGTGAGGAAGGCTGGGAAAAGGGCAAGCCTTTTCTAACCCTGGCCGGTTACGGGGACAAGTGGGACCGGCAGGCCTATGTAGAGCTGCTTACGGGCCTGGCGGACTGCGGCCGGAGCCTGCTGGGGGATACGGGCGTGTTTTACATGCACCTGGACTGGCGGGGCAGCGCGCTGGCACGCCTGGCCTGCGACCAGGTGTTTGGGGAAAAGGCGTTCATGAATGAGATCATCTGGGCCTATGAGACCGGGGGACGGGCGCAGCGCCACTTCAGCCGCAAGCATGACACCATCCTGATGTATGCGGCGGGGAAGCATCCGCGCTTTGACCTGACCCGGGTGCCCATCGGGCGGCATGGCAACCGGCAGAACCACCTGCGCCGTACCATGGACGAACAGGGCCGGCCCTGCCGCACCATACGCAGCGGTGGCAAGCTCTACCGCTATTATGATGACGAGCCCGTATACCCCACCGACGTATGGACCGACGTGCCGCACCTGCAGCAGCGGGACCCCGCCCGCACAGGCTGGCCCACCCAGAAGCCCATACGCCTGCTCAGCCGGTTGATTCGCCCGGTGTGCCAACCCGGGGATCTGGTGGCGGATCTGTGTTGCGGCAGCGGCACCACCCTGGCCGCGGCCCTGGAAGAGGGCTGCCGCTTCCTGGGCGTGGATAGCAGCGGTGCGGCCTGCGCCCTGACCCGCAAGCGCCTGCTGGGCACGGACATGACCCTGGACATACCCTGCGCCGGTGCGGCGGCGACCTTGACCGGAGAGGTGCATCCCGCGGGGATTACCCTCACGGCCTATACGCCCGCGCCCCACGGAGAAATGCCGGAGCTTCACGGCCTGGATGCCCTGGAGCAGTGGTCCGCCGGCCGCGTGCGGGAGGGATGCTTTTACCCCGCGTATTCCTTTGCACGCTCCGGGGCGGCGCCGGCGCTCCCGCAGAGCTGCTTCCTCCCCGGCGGGGAAGGCGAACTGGCGGTGGAGACCATCGACCTGTGGGGGGAAAAGCGCCTGTTCCTGTACCGGTAGCCTTCCTGGGTGAAGGTTGTATGAAATCTCCTCAAAAGCGGGGGGCGCGCCTTGACGCGCCTTGCCTGGGTGGCTTATAATGCATATAATCCCGAATGTGGAAGAGGGGGGGTTTTCTTGTGTTTGACATTCAAGGCGAAAAAGTTGCGCTGGTGACGGATACTTCCTGCGACCTGAGTGACGAACAGCTGGCGCGTTACGATATTTCCATGGTGTCCCTGCGTGTGGTTGCCTCCACGGGTGAATTCCGCGACCGGACGGAGATCAACCAGGAAGAAATGTATGACCTGCTGAAAACGGAGCTGCCCAAAACCTCCCTGCCCCTGCCGGAGGACATCACCGCCCTGTATGGCAGCCTGCGGGACCGGGGCTGCACCCGGGTGCTGCACATTTCCATCTCCGCCGGGCTCAGCGGCACGTACAACATGTGCCGCATGCTGGCCGAGGAGGCCGAGGGCATCCGCGTGGATGTGGTGGACAGCCGCACCCTCAGCTGTGGGCTGGGGCTATTGGTGCTCACCGCGGCGGAGATGCTGGAGGCGGGCCATCCCGTGGAGGAAGTGATTGCCGCCCTGGAGGAAAAGCGGAAGACGCAGCTGGGCTGCTTTGTGATCCGCACCCTGGAATATCTGCGCAAGGGTGGACGCATTGGCCTGGTGGAGGGCGTGGTTGGCTCCATTTTGCAGATCAAGCCTGTGATCTACGTCAACCCCGATGGCGTGTATCAAACCCTGAATAAGGCGCGGGGCTTTGGCAACGCCATTGAAACCATGTTCATGGAGTTTGTTCGCCGGTATCAGGGCCGCCCGGTACGCCTGGCGGTGGTGCATGGCAACTCGCTGGCGGACGCCGAGAAATTCCTGGAGCGGCTCAAGGAAAAGCTGGACGTGTGCTCCGCCTTCATATCACCGGTGAGCCCCGTACTGGCCATTCATACGGGGCCCGGTCTGGTGGGCGCCATCGTTCAGGACGCATAAGAAAAAAGGCTGGAACAGCGGATGCATGCATCGTGTTCCAGCCTTCTTTTTATGCTTTAGTCGTCATCGTCGTCGTCATCGTGGTCGTCGCGGTCATCGTCGTCATCACGGTCGTCATCACGGTCGTCATCGCGGTCATCGTCGCGGTCATCGTCGTCATCACGGTCGTCATCGCGGTCATCGTCGCGGTCATCGTCGTCATGATCGTCGTCATCACGGTCGTCATCGCGGTCATCGTCGCGGTCATCGTCGCGGTCGTCATCATCGCGGTCATAGCGATCATCGTCGTCGTCATATCCACGGGAGGAGGAGCTACCAGAAGAGGCACTTCCCTGGCCTTCCAGCTCCCAATCCAGAATGGCGCCGGTCTGGGCGTCAATCTCAAAGTCATACCGGTTGTTTCCGTTGATGACGGTACCTTCGTATACGGTGCGCCCGTCATCGCGGTCCACTTCGTGCACGGAGGCCTGGCCGCCGCCGGCCTTGTTCACGGCAATTTCACTGGCCTTGCTGGTGCCGATCAGGCCGCTCTGCGCGGTGGAACCGGCGCTCGATACCGTCCCGGTGCTGTTGGATGCCGTGGGAACCGGCTGATTGTAGGACTTTGCGTACCACTCCAGGAAGCGGCCAGTGGCGGCATCCACTTCAAATTCATACCGGACGTTTCCACTTGCGATTTCGCCCTCAAAAATCACCCGGCCGTCGTCGGTGTCTTGGTCCAGGGAGACCAGCGTCCCCCCGGGAACACGCGCCAGGGCCAGGGTCTGCACGCTGGCCAGGGTCTGCGCTCCGGCGGTTTGCGCGGAGGCGTACAGCAAGTCGCGCTGCGTCACGATGCCGGTCTCGGGGTTCACGGCCGCCACACCGTTGAAGCTGGGCGTGGTGAAGGCCACTTTATAGCTGCTGAGGCCGTCGTCGGTATCCAGCCACACAAAGTCCACGGAGGCATCGGGATACATGGCCTGCACCTTGGCCTGAGCGTCTTCCTTGCTCAGGGCAACCGTTGCGCTGCCATTGTCGTTGCGCTGTTCGTATTCCACGCGCTGGAGCTGCTGGGTGGCGGGATCAATCAGAATTTCCACAAACTCCTGGCTGCTGTCCACCCAATATTCAAAGGACGTGAACCCGTCCTCCTTTTCCTGGGAAATCAGCACGGCGCTTTCGGGCACCAGAGACTGGGCCAGGGCCGCGGCGTCGCTTTCAGCCAGGGCGGGGACAGCGAACATAGAGGCGGCCAGCAGGGAACAAAGGAATCTTTTCAAGGGAATCAGCTCCTTATCTTGCATTAAAGGATACAGACGAATTCAGCGGCGCAACCCTGACGGGAACGCTTGCTCAGTCCATGAGCTCCTGCTCCCACTGGAGGATCTCACCGGTCTGGGCGTCCAATTCCAATTCATATTCGTAGCCATTATACAGGGCTTCCACCTCGTAGACCTGACGGCCGTGCTCCCGGTCCAGCTTGATGCTGGTGACCTGACCGCCGCCAATCTCCTGCTGGGCAATCTCCATGGCCCGGGCAGTGCCAATGAGGCCGCTCTCCTGCGTGGAGGCAATGGCGGAGGTTTCCGATCCAGGGGTGGCGCTGGGCTCGGCGGTACGCTGGGCAGTAGCGTTCGGGTCCATCAGCCGCTTCTCAATATCGAAGAAAGCCATCGTTTCGGCGTCCAGCTCAAAGGTAACGCGCATGGCGGTACCATTCTCGTTCACAACCGCCTCGCCGTCATAGACCAGCCGGCCGTCGTCCAGGTCCAGGGACAGGAAGGAGATGCTGCTCCCGGGCCATTGGGCCAGGATGGCCTCCTGGGCGGACTGAAGGGAGAGGCCCCCCTGGGTAACGTAGTACAGTTCCCGCTTCATCAGCATACCGGTGGCGGCGTTCACCTCCGTGACGCCTGCAAACTCCGCTGTGGTGAAAACGATCTCGTAGTGGTAGCGCCGGTCGTCGATTTCGCACTTGGTGTAGGCGATGGAAGCGTCTGGGTACACCTCCAGTACCTTGGCCTGGGCCTCGGTCTCGGTCAGTACGATGCTGGAACCTCCCTCATCGCCCTGCAATTCAAACTTGTCCAGGATGACTTGATTCAAGGTGGAGTCATAATAATGTTCCAAGATCTCATTGCTTTTGGGCAGCCAGAAGGTTGTTTTTTGCAGCCCGTCCTCCATCTCCTGGGAAAGCATCTGGGCGCTGCTATCGGAGTAGGCTGGCGCCAGGGTGTCGGAAACCTGCTGGGCCAGGGCGGGGAAGGCCATCAGGCACAGGAGGGTCACCAGGCATAGCATCTTTTTCATAAGGGGTTTCAGCTCCTTTATTTTTTGTTTGCAAGGTGAGTATAGCGCAGAAAAATGAAAAGAAAATGAAAGCTCCACCATTTTTTTCCTGCAAGGCGCAATTCCGGGAAACCGGCAGGACTTTCCCGGCAAAAGGCAGAACATCAAACAACATAGGGCTCCGTGCATGGGCGGAGCGGAGGGAGGCGCGGCATGCGCGTATTGATTGCGGAGGATGAGGCCTACCTGAACCGCATCCTGGAAAAAGTATTGACCAAGGCCGGCTATGCCGTGGACAGCTGTGCCGATGGGCAAGAAGCCCTGGAATATCTGGAGAGTACCGATGCCTACGACGCGGCGATCCTGGACATTATGATGCCGCGGGTGGACGGCCTGACGGTGCTGCGGCGGATACGGGAGCGGGGCAGCGACCTGCCCGTATTGCTGCTCACCGCCCGGGACGCCGTGGAAAGCCGGGTGGAGGGCCTGGACCTGGGCGCGGACGATTACCTCACCAAGCCCTTTGCCACCCAGGAGCTGCTGGCGCGCCTGCGGGCGCTGCTGCGCCGGGGCGGAGCCAAGCAGTCCACGGTGCTGGCCGTGGCGGACCTGCGCCTGGACCCCGCTTCCCGGCGGGTGACCCGGGGCGGACGGGAAATCGCCCTCTCCGCCCGGGAATTTGCGCTGCTGGAATACATGATGCGCAATGCGGGCATGCCCCTGACCCGGCAGATGATTGAGGAGCATGTATGGAACTATGATTATCAGGGCGGCTCCAACGTGGTGGACGTGTACATCCGCACCCTGCGGGGCAAGCTCGAAATTCAGGGAGAAAAGCGCCTGATCCACACCGTGCGCAATGTGGGCTATGTCCTGCGGGAGGAAGCATGAAGGTTTTCTTTTCCATTAAAGCCAGGCTGACGCTGTGGTATGCCCTGCTGATGCTGGTGGTAACGGTGCTGGTGCTGGTGGCGCTCATGTGGAGCGTGAGCCAGGCGGCGCTGGCCTACCACGAGGGGCTGCTGTTGCAGGCCATGGCCGACGCTGCCAAGTCCGTTACGGAGGTAAATGGCGTGCCCGTGCTGGACAACCGGGACCTGGCGGACTTCGATAAGGTCTTCTTTGCCCTGCTGGACCAGCAGGGGGGGCGGTGGCAGGGCAACTGGCCGCCCTTTGAGCTTCCCTTTGCCGATGGCGCCGTGCGGCAGGTGACAGGCATCTCCGGAGGCTCCTATTTGACCCAGGACCTGCTTTTACCCCTGCCCCATGGGGCGGTGTGGCTCCGGGGGTACCTGGTGCTGGATACCATGCTGTTCCTGGAGCAGGCCACGGTATACCGCCTAGCGCTGCTGTTGCCCCTGCTGGCGGTGGCGGCGGCCCTGGGCGGGTACTTGCTCACCAGGCGCGCTTTCCGCCCCATTGCCCGGATGACCCGGCAGGCGGAGCGCATCCTGGATGGCCGGGACCTGACCCAGCGGTTCCCGGAGGGCCGGGACGAGGTGGGACGCCTGGGCAGCAGCTTCAACGCCATGCTGGAGCGGTTGTCTGCCTCCTTTGAACGGGAACGCCGCTTCACCGACGATGCCTCCCACGAGCTGCGCACCCCCCTGGCGGTGATTACCGCTGCATGCGATTTTGCCCTGGAGCAGGGGGACGAGGCGGAATACCGGGAGGCGCTGGCCACCATTGCCCAGAAGGCGGGGCAGATGAACGCCATGGTGGAGCAGATGCTGCAAATGGCCCGCATGGAGGGCGGCCGGGTCTCCCTGCGTCGGGAGCAGCTGGATTTTTCAGCCCTGTGCGTTTCCGTCGCGGAGGAGACCGTCCGGGGCAAGCAACTGGACGCAAGCGGGGTGGAACCGGGGGTGCTCCTCTGGGGAGACGAGCTGCTGCTCATGCGCTTGGTGACGCTGCTCACGGACAATGCCCGCCGCTATGCCCGCACCTGCGTGACCCTGCGCCTGGAGCGGCAGGGAAACACCGTCACCCTGCGGGTTTGCGACGATGGCCCGGGCATTGCCCCGGAACTCCGTGAGCGGGTGTTTGACCGGTTCTTCCAGGCGGAGAGCCACCGGGGCGGGGAGCATGGGGGCGCAGGGCTGGGGCTGACCCTGGCCCGGGGCATCGCGCGGCTGCATGGGGGCGATGTGCGGGTGGAGGATACCCAAGCCCCCGGAGCAACGCTGCTGCTGGAGCTTCCCGCGGAGGAAACGGACGGTATGCCTGCCGCCAAATCCGGTCACGCTTTGCGCAAAAGCGAAAAATGAGGGTTTTCACCGGAAAAAGGCCATGCTATACTTGAAAGAAGCATAGGTGGAAGGGAGGCATGCCCTTTTTTCACAGACCGTAGCATACCAAAGCGGGGATTAACCCGGGAAAGGAAATGATATCTCATGGCGAAGAAACATTCCCTGAAGGAAAGCATACAAACGTATTTTGTGGATATATGGAACGTACCCAACGTCCTGACCATGTTACGACTGGCGTTGATTCCTGTATTTGTGGCGCTTTATTGCACGGGGCATGAAAAGTGGGCGCTGATTACCTTCCTGGTGGCCAGCTTTACCGATTTTCTGGACGGGTACCTGGCCCGCAAGCACAACCAGATTACCGCCTTTGGCAAGCTCATGGACCCTCTGGCGGATAAGGTGATGGTGGTAACGGCCCTGCTGTGCCAGACCCTATCGGGCATTGTGCCCTGGGCGGCGTTTGTGATTGTCATGCTCAAGGAACTGATGATGGTGCTGGGCGGCGCTTTCATGCTCAAGCGGGACGTGGTGGTGTACAGCAACATGCTGGGAAAAACGGCGCAGGTCACCTTCATTGCCGCGCTGGTGCTGAGCTTCTGGCATGGAGAGCTGCAGGCCGCAGGCGCGCCCGTGGATCTCTGGGTGCTGTGGCTGGCGGTGGCGCTGGCATTGGCCGCCATGGTGGACTATGCCGTGGACGCTTGGAAAAAGCTCCGGAAACGGCAGGAACAGATATAAACAACCAAACATTGCGGAGGGCGCCGCATATTGCTGCGGACGCCCTCCTTTTTTGTGCCTCTTGCAATCTTTTCCCCGGTGCGGTATCCTGTTTGGTAAAGGAGGTGAGGGGCATGCGGCAAACGGAGAATACCGCTATTGTGCTGCGCTATGCCAATTACCGGGACTATGACCGGATGCTCACCCTGCTCAGCCCCACCCGGGGCAAGCTGGAAGTGCTCTCCCGGGGATGCAGGCGGCCCAAATCCCCCCTGCTGAACGCCAGCGAGCTTTTTGCCCTGGGGGATTTCCAGCTCTATACCAAGCAGGAGCGGGCTACCCTGGTGTCCGCCAACCTGCTGGAAACCTTCTATCCCCTGCGGGGGGATTTCGACCGCCTGTCGGTGGGCGTGTATCTGCTCAATCTGGCAGAGGCCGCGGCCCAGCCCGGGGAACCCTGCCAGGAGCTTTTCATGCTGCTGCTGCACACCCTGAGCCGGTTGACCTTTTCCGGCCAGGAATGGAAGCCCCTGCTGGCGGGCTTTTTGCTGCATTATGCCGCGGTGATTGGCTTCAAGCCCCGCCTGGTGCACTGCGTGGACTGCGGGCGGCATCTGACGGAGGGGGAGCAGGTATACTTTGACCTGGCCGAGGGCGGACTGTGCTGCGAGGCCTGCCATGGCAAGGGCACCGTCCCCCTGGCGGCGGGGCAGGCCCGCTGGATGCGCCAGAGCCTGCTGGGCGGCGCGTCCACCTGGGTGAACACCCCGGAGGCCTACGCCCCCTACGTGCTGCTGCGGGACTTTGTGGAGCGGCGGTTGGACCGTCCCCTGCGCAGCGCGGCCATGCTGCCCAAATGAGGAGAGGAGGGGCCATCCCCTTGAAAATACTGCTTTTGACGGATATTCACGGCAACCTGCCCGCCCTGGAAGCGGTGCTGAATACCCCCCAGGCCCGAAGCGCTGACCGCGTTGTTTCTGCCGGGGATCACACGGGCTTCGGGCCCTGCCCCCGGCAGGTGACGGAGCGGCTCCGGTCCCTGGGCGCGGAGATACTGGCGGGCAATCATGAGGAGCGCCTGCCCCAGGCCGACGCCCCGGAATTTGCCGGGTACAACTGGAGTTTGCTGCGCTGGACGCGGGAGCAGCTGGCTGGGCTTCCCCTGGCATGGCCCCGCACCCTGCGCCTGGATAACATGCTCTTTGCCCACGGTACGCCGGAGAATCCCAACCTGCTGCTATACCCCGAGGATCTCCCGGCGCTGCTGGCCGGGCTGCCCGAAGGCGTCGCCTGGTATTTCAGCGGGCATAATCACCACCCCTGGGACGTGTCCGCGGGGGGACGGCGCGGGGTGAATCCCGGCAGCCTGGGCATGCTGGAGGACGGGCACGGCGGCACCGCGCCCTTTGCAATCATGGAAGCGGAAGGGGAGCGGGTGTCCTGCCAGGTATGCCACGCCGCCTATGACCCGGCGGAAACCCGGCGGGCCTATGTGGCAAGCGGGGCGGCCCAGGCGGCCCCGGAGATGTGCCGGGCCGCCATGTATACCATGGAGACGGGAACCTATCAGGCGTGCCTGAAGTTTGTGCGCCTGGCCCGGGAGCTGGGGGAACCGCGGGGCCTGACCCTGGCGGACCCGGAGGCTTTCCGGCTGGCCGCCGCGGCCTGGGACTGGGGCGACGGCATGAGCTGCGCGGAATACTGGCGCAGGGCGTAAGGAGAGAAAGCAAATGAACGACACCATTGCGGCACTGGCCACCGCCCCGGGACAGGGCGGCATTGCCATCGTGCGCATGAGCGGCCCGGAAAGCGGACGCATTCTGGGGGAGATATTTCAACCGGCATCAGGGAAGCATCCCTTGAAAAGCCATCTGCTCACCTATGGCCACCTCATGGGCGAGGGCGGGGAGCGGGTGGACGAATGCATGGCGGTGATGATGTACGCTCCCCGGAGCTATACCCGGGAGGACGTGGCGGAACTGCAGCTTCACGGGGGCGTATACGTGGCCCGGAAAGCCCTGCAATTATGCTATGGGGCAGGGGCGCGTCCGGCGGAACCTGGGGAATTCACCCGCCGGGCCTTTGAGAACGGACGCATTGACCTGGCGGAGGCCGAGGCAGTGATGGGCCTGATCTCCGCCACCGGGGAAAAAGCGGCCCGCGCGGCCATGCGGCAGCTGGAGGGCGGCGCGTCGGTCTTTATTCGCCAGGCCCAGGAGCGGCTGTACGCCCTGGCCGCCGGGGTGGAGGCCGCCCTGGATTACCCCGAGGAAGTGGATGAGGAGGAAGCCACCCGGGAGCTTGCCCAGGGCCTGGAGCAGGTGGTCGGGGTACTGGAGGGCGCCTGCGACGAGCGCGCCGCCCGCATCCTGGAAAGCGGCCTGCGGGTGACCCTGTGCGGTCGCCCCAACGTGGGGAAAAGCTCCCTGCTCAATGCCCTGCTGGGGGAGGAGCGGGCCATCGTCACGGAAGTGGCCGGCACCACCCGGGACGTGATCACCGGGGAAATCACCCTGGGCGGTATGAACGTGCGCTTCTTTGACACGGCGGGACTGCACGATTCCGGGGACCAGGTGGAGCGCATCGGCATGGAGCGGGCGGAGAAGGCCCTGCGGGAGGCGGACGTGGTGCTGCTGACCCTGGACGCCAGCCGCCCCCTCACCCAAGAGGACCGGGGGCTGCTTGCCCGGGACTACGCGGGGGAACTGCTGGTGCTGCTGAACAAGTCGGACCTGCCCCAGGCGGTGGACGCGGCGGAGGTGCGCCAGCTGAACCCTGCGGCGGAGGTGCTGACCCTGTCCGCCGTGCAGGGGGAGAGCCTGGCCCCGCTGAAGGCGCGCCTGACGGCCTTTGCCCAAGGGCTGGAACAATCACCCCTGACCCAGCAGCGGCACCTGGACGCGGCGCGCCGGGCCGCCGCCGCCCTGCGGGAGGCCCGGGCCTCCCTGGAGAACGGCGCGGGGCTGGAGCTGGCGGCGGTGGACCTGCGCCAGGCCATGGCCTGCCTGGGGGAGATCACCGGCGACCAGGTGGAGGAAAGGCTGCTGGACGAGGTGTTTGGCCGCTTCTGTGTGGGAAAGTGAGATCGGGAGGACACACCAATGACGGAACAAAGCATTCGGGCGAAGACGGCGCAGGCGTTGTCTCAAGCACGGAGCATCGGAGGAAGGGAGCGTCTTAACTGCATCGCCGAGTTGGACCCCACGGCGCTGGAACAAGCGGCAAAGCTCGAGCAACAGGGCTGCGCTGCGGCCTGGCCGTTTCTCGGCATCCCGGTCCTGGTGAAGGATAACATTGATGTTAAGGGCCTTCATACCACGGCGGGCAGCCTGGCGCTGGCAAATCATGTGGCGGCATCCGATGCGCCGGTGATTCGAAATTTACGCAGAAATGGCGCGGTGATCCTAGGAAAAACCAATATGACGGAATTTGCAAATTACACCACCCAGGGTATGCCGAACGGGTACAGTTCCCGGGGCGGCCAAGTGATTCACGCTATGAATCCGGCATTGAGCCCTTCAGGATCATCCAGTGGTTCAGCGGTGGCGGTGGCTGCGGGAATTGTCCCGGCGGCGGTTGGAACGGATACTTCCTTTTCTATTCTGGCCTGCGCGCAGGAAAACGGCGTGTGCGGCCTGAAACCTCCGGTAGGAGCGTTACCGTGGGCGGGCATTCTTCCGATTGCGCGTACCCTGGACAGCGCTGGCCCGTTGGCAACAAATATGAGCGACACCCTGCGGCTGTATTCTGCTATGCGGGATAAACCCTTGCCGGAAATACGTCCTGCACTGCACGAGCCCATACGTATGGCGGTGAACATTGCAAATCATCAGGTGGTGTCAGAAGCGCAGCGGTCTTTTTTACAGGATACCATGACGTTATTGAAACAACATGGCGCATCCGTGGACGAAGTGCGGCAGATGCCTTCTCCCTATCAGTCGGTAATCATGCAGTGGGAATTCAAACCGCATTTGGAAGCATATTTGCGGGCGTCCCATGCGCCATGGACCACCCTGGCGGAAATTGTAGCCTATTATGAGGCGCACCCGCAAACCATGATGAGGTATGGTATTGACTTGCTGAAAAAAGCGCTGGAGGAGACGCCGGGAGGCTTGGAGAGCCCGGTTTACCTGGAAGCGCTGGAGGAGCGGCGCAAGGCCATCCTTCAAGCACGACAACTTTTGAAGGACTATGATGCTGTGGTCATGACAGGGCCCACCAATATCATGCACTTTTGTGGGTTTCCAGCCGTCACGATAGTGGGAAAACAGAAAAATAAATACGGCGTACCCCGGGGCTTGATTTTGTATGGAGTGGATGAATATAGACTGTATCAGGCGGCGCTGACGCTGGAGGCATACTGGCAGGAGAAAGCCGGGAACGAGGCCGGTTAAAGGGCCGGCCTTGATGCGCGCGCGATTCCGGCGGGGAATTCCCGTATGAAAACAGCCTCCTGCGGTTTGATGGCGCAGGAGGCTATTGATTGGGTGATTGTTCGGGAATGAACAGCTCGCAGCATGCATCAATGATGCTTTCTATGATCCGGATTTGAGCGGGTGTCAATTTCCGAAGCTTGTCTGCCAGCAGCAAAAGATCCTTATCGATGATATCGCCGGTCAGCAGGTAATCGGTGCTGACTTCCAGGGCGGCGGCAATCTTCATGAGATTCTCAGGACGCATGGCCCGCTTTCCGGCTTCGGCATAGGAAACGAATTGTGCGGTCACATCACCCTTTTCGGCCAGCGCTTCCTGGGTCAACCCCAGCGTCTTGCGCCGTTCCATAATCCGTTGGCCGATTTCCTTTAAGCACAGCTCTGCGTCTGTCATCCTCTCACCTCTATTCCATCTGTTAAATTATATCCACAATTAACGATATAATTAATGGCGTATTGTTGACTTAAATCAACAATGTGAGATATAATAGCAGGGAATGGAGCGTTGAGAGAGAAAATGAAAGAC
>MHCFR04200__coassemble_581_pt1 | contig 20321 bp, 18 predicted proteins | sample MHCFR04200__metabat2_low_PE_027 | metagenome-assembled genome bin MHCFR04200 | reverse complement strand
ACCTGTGACCCTCTGCTTGTAAGGCAGATGCTCTCCCAGCTGAGCTATGCTCCCCTGGTGCGCCACCAACCAAGGATTCCGGTCAACCCCACTGGGCTTACCGCGGCGACGTGTTATATAATACCGCAGGGTTTCCCATTTGTCAAGGGCTTTCTTGCACAAATTTTCCGGAATTGTCGTTTTCTTTCTTCGCGGCGCCTTTTTGCCCTTGCCATACTGCGGCGGCACGCCTCTGCGGCCGCCGCGGCATGGCTTGCTGATGATCTTAGAGCACCTTCAGCCGGAAGCTGAACTTCATGGGCTGATCGGAAGGAATGCAGAATTCCGGATGCACCGGCGCGCCCCAGCTGTCATCGCCGCCCACGCCCTTGCGCTTCATGGCAATATCCAGCACCGTGCGGCAGGAGCCCTGCAGCTCATCGGGATGATTCGCGGCCTCCAGCTGTTCGGCAGTCCAGGGCAGCACGCTGATCTCCAGGGGCGTTTCGATGGCCTCCACCCGAACGCCCGCGCCCTGATCGTCCGTCACGGTAAGCTCCCGCACGCCCATGCGGTTGCCGCACTCCTGGGGTTTCAGATAGCGGACGAAGTTTTCCGCCACCTCATAGTGATAGCGTCCCAGCATGGCGCCGCTGCAACGGTCGGCATAGTTATCCATGGGGCCCATGCCATAGTAATCCACATGGGTGAGGGAAGCGTCCAGCAGGAAGGAAAGCCCCAGGGCGGGCAGGTCGCTCTGCCCCTGAACACCGGGGAAGTCCACCGTCACCTTCACGCTGTCCTCGTCCTCGCAGGTATAGGTCACGCGCACCACGCACTCGGGCAGCAGGCAGGTGTAATATTTGCAGGTCATCTCCGCCTTGCCCTCCTGGACGGTGATGCGCTCCACTTCCTTGAAGGCATGCTCGCTCAGGGCGTGCCAGATGGCCTGACGGGCCTGATCCCGGTTGCCGCAGTCGTTATCCGTGGCGGCGCGGAACAGGCTCAGCTTGGGGGCATGGAGTAGCATTTCCTTCCCGGCGGCGTTGCGCAGGGAGACCATGCCCGCCTTGGACCGGCTGAACATGGTATGGAGCTTGGGCATATGCACGCCCACATTGTTGGACCCCGCAACGATGCCCGTGGCGCAGGGGGCAGCGGGCAGGGGCGCGTCAGCTTCCCGCAGGATAGCCTGCCCCTGGGCCACGGCCTCGCCCTTGGCCAGGAAGGGAACGTCCGATGCCGTCACCAGCAGGCAGGTGAGGGTTACTTCCCCCGCATCCTCCGGCAGGGTCAGGGGCAGTTCCACGTGAGCGATTTCCCCAGGCAGGATGGTGGGCAGGGTAGCCACGCCCGCATCCAGGGCCACGCCGTTCAGGGCCACGGTCCAGCGCAGGTGCAGGTCGTCCAGGGAAGTGAACAGGCGGCGGTTCTGAATGGTAACGCCGGTGTCATCGGGGGTAAGGAAGACGGGCTGGAAGAGGTACTTGGCTTCCAGGAGCTTGGACGTAATCCCCCGGTCCGCCAGCACCAGACCATTGCCGATAAACTGGTAGTCCGTGGGCCGCTCCCCGAAGTCGCCGCCATAGGCAAAGCGTTCCGCGCCATTGGGGGCCTTCACCCGGATGCCCTGGTCCACCCAGTCCCACACAAAGCCGCCCTGATACATGGGATACTTGTCCTCCAGGGCGGTGTACAGGTGCATGCCGCCGCAGGAGTTGCCCATGGCGTGAATGTATTCACAGTTGATAAAGGGCTTTTGCGGATCGCCTTGCAGATATTTTTCAATATCCGCGGGCTTCATGTACATACGGCTGTAGATGTCCGTGGTATCAGGGTAGCGGAGATCATTGACCACGCCCTCATAGTGCACCAGGCGGCTGGGGTCCCGGCGGCGGAAGGATTCGGACAGCTCGAAAAGATTCTTGCCGCCATAGCTTTCGTTGCCACAGCTCCAGATGAGCACGCTGGGATGGTTCTTGTCCCGCTCCATCATGCTCTTGCCCCGGTCCAGGGTGCAGGCCAGCCACTCGGGCTTATCCCCGGGCAGGGCATAGGCATGCCCATCTTCCTCCGCCCCGGGATAGGACCAGGTGCCGTGGCTTTCGATGTTGGTTTCGTCAATGAGGTAGATGCCGTAGCGGTCGCACAGCTTGTACCACCGGGAATCGTTGGGATAGTGGCAGGTACGCACGGCATTGATGTTGTGCCGCTTCATCAGGCGGATATCTTCCAGCATGTTTTCCTCGGTGAGCACCCGGCCGGTGTCGCAGTTGAACTCATGCCGGTTCGCGCCATGGAAAACAATCCGTTGCCCGTTCAGGCGCATGATCCTGTCCTTCATCTCAAAGCGGCGGAAGCCCACGGCGGTGGTGGCCACCTCCACGGTCTCCCCTGCCGCGCCGGACAGCGTAAGGGTCAAGGTATACAGATGGGGCGTCTCGCCGTTCCACAGCAGGGGATGCTCCACAGGGAAGGAAAGCTCCATTTTCTCCTGCGCGGCCACGGTATGGGTAATCACGGCCTTGCCGGAAGGATCGGTAAGGGTCAGGGTCAGCTGCGCCCCCTCCGCGGGCAGGCGCAGGGCGGCCTCCACCTCCAGCCTGGCGGAGGTGAAGTCGTCGCTCAGGGGCGTATGGACAAAGATGTCCTCCACGTGGGCTCCGGGCTCAAAGGTCAGGGTCACATCCCGGAAAATGCCCGAGAAGCGCCAGAAGTCCTGGTCCTCCAGCCAGCTGCCGGAGGTGCGCTGGAAGCACTGCACGCACAGGCGGTTTTCCCCCGGGCGCGCCGCCTGGCTCACATCGTAGCGGGAGGGCGTGAAGCCGTCCTCTCCATAGCCGATGAACTGGCCGTTGAGCCACACCGCCGCGGAGGACTCCACGCCTTCCAGGGTGAGCACCACCCGGCTGGCGGCCTCCGCCTCCGTGAGGCTGAAGCGCTTGACATAGCTGGCGGTGGCGTTATGCTTCACGGACACTTCCCCGGGTTTCAGGTCCTCATTGCCATCCCAGGGGTACTGGGTGTTCACATACTGAATGGTGCCATATCCCTGCATTTGAAGGTGGCCAGGCACCTGCACCCAGTCGAAGTCGTGGTCGTCAAAGCCCTCCCGCCAATACTCCGCCGGAGCTTGGGTGGGGCATTCGGCATAGCGCATGCGCCAGGCGCCGCGAAGGCTGCGCTTCAGGGAGCTGACGCCCTGCTCCGCCTCCTGGGCGCTGGCATAGACGTCATGGTCGGACACCGCGTCCAACCGGTTCACCGCAAAAACCTGCGGGTCGGAAATCCAGGGCAAAGAAAATGAATCCGCTTTCATGCTCATTGCTGTACCTCCCGCGCGTGCGCGCATAATGTATAGCAGTATTGTAACGGATTACATGGGGTTTGTAAATGCCAGGTTTGACATCCCGAAAAAACCGGGTATAATTTGAAGCGTTCCCTGATTTTCTCAAAAAGCATTTATACGGAGGTGGCGCAGGGGTGCGGCTGGCATTGGTGGCGGATCTACACGGCAATCTTCCAGCGCTCGAGGCAGCGGACCGGCATCTCCGGGCGCTGTCCCCGGACGAGATTTGGTTTCTGGGGGATGCCGTGGGCAAGGGGCCCGGTAGCGCGGCCGCCTGCGACTGGGTACGGGAAAACTGTGCCCGGGCCGTGGGCGGCAACTGGGATTACGGCATTGGCCGCAAGCAATTCAGCGCCGACGGCTATTTCTGGGACCAGCTGGGGCCGGAGCGCATGGCCTACCTGGCACAGCTGCCCCCGGAAACGGAGGCATGGATCAGCGGCGTGCATTTCCGCTTCTTCCACGGGCGGCCCGTATCCCCCCTGCTGCTGGCGCAAACGCCCAAGGAGGAAATCATCCCCTTCTTCCGCGCCGGAGGGGAGGTCTATGGCGGCCTCTGCTTTGCGGACAGCCACCGGCCCTTCTTCCGTACCCTGGACGTAGGCTACTACATGAACACGGGCAGCGTGGGCAACAGCATGGGCGTGCCCCGGGCGCATTTCCTGCTGCTGGAAGGTGAAATGGACAGCCGGGAGCCCGCGCCGCTGCTGGCCACCGTGGTCACCGTGCCCTATGACAACCGGGCCGCCGCCCAGCTGGCCCGGGAGGACCCCAACCTTCCCCACCGGGAAGCCTACATCACCGAAGTGCTCACCGGGGTCTATTCCCGGTAAGAAAAGGAGGAGCCATGCGCCTGTTCGTGGACGCGGATGCCTGTCCCGTGGTGCCTCAGTGCCTGGAGGAAGCCGGCAGGGCCGGCTTCCCCGTTACCCTGGTATGCGACCAGGCCCACCGAATGGAACGCCCGGGCGCGGAGACCGTCACCGTATCCCAGGGGGCGGACAGCGCGGACTTTGCCCTGGTAAACCGGGTGCAGCCCGGGGATGTGGTGGTTACCCAGGATTACGGCCTGGCGGCCATGTGCCTGGCCCGCCGCGCCCGGGTGCTTCACCAGGATGGGCACGAATACACCCCTGAAAACATAGACGGGTTGCTGGCCTTCCGCCATGAGGCGCGCAAGCTGCGCCGGGCAGGCGGACGCACCCGCGGTCCCGCCAAACGCACCCCCGCCCAGGACGAAGCCTTCCGCGCCCTCCTGGCCCGGGTCCTGGCCGGGGAAAAATAAAAACCCAAAGGATAAGGAGGAAACAACCACATGGGCCTGTTCAAACGCACAGCCGCCTGCCTGGTGGGCATGGCGCTGCTCTTCTCCACCGCCGCGGCGGAAACCACCCTGCACTTCACCTTTGCCGGGGACTGCACCCTGGGCAGCGAGGAGGCCAAGCGCAAGCAGGCCACCTCCTTTGACAGCGTCATCACGGAAAAGGGCTACGACTGGCCCTTTGCCAACATGCAGGAGCTATTCCAAAACGATGACCTCACTGTGGTGAACCTGGAGGGCGTGCTCTCGGACTCCAACCGCAACGAAAACAAGGACAAGACCTACCGCTTCCGCGGGCCCACGGCCTTTGTGGATATTCTCACCCGCAGCGGCATCGAGGCGGTCAATCTGGCCAACAACCATACCCAGGATTTTGGCAAGCAGGGCTACACCGCCACCCAGGAAACCCTGACGGCGGCGGGGGTGGGCTACTTTGGCAGCCGGAGCGTATATATTTTTGAAAAAGATGGGATCAAGGTGGCCTTCTTCGGGCTGAACTCCACCGCCTTCAACGGCAACAAGGCCTGGGCCAAGGAGGAAATTGCCCGCTTGAAGCAGGAGGAAGGCGTCAACGCCGTGGTGTTCACCTTCCACGCGGGGCAGGAATACGGCAAGCACCGCAACCAGGCCCAGGAAACCTATGCCCACTATATGATCGACGCGGGGGCGGACCTGATTATCGGCCATCATCCCCACGTGGTGCAGGGCATGGAAATTTACAACAACCGCACCATCTGCTACAGCCTGGGCAACTTCTCCTTCGGAGGCAACAAGGAGGTGCGCGCCCTGGAGACCGTGGTGGTGGACGTGGCGCTGACCTTCGACGACGCGGGAAATTACCTGGGCCAGCAGTTGACCCTCTACCCCGCCAATATTTCCGGCACCTATCCGGAGAACAACTACCAGCCCGTGCTGGTCAGCGGCGACGCCGCCCAGGATGTCATGACCTTGATCCAGAACGATACGGATTATGAACTGGCCCCCTACACCGACGAGGCCGGTTGCGCGCAGCAGCCCTACCTGCCCGCCCAGCCGGAAGGCTCCTCCGGCAGCGATGCGGACGGGGACTTCACCGTGGCGGAGGAGTAAGCCTTACGCCAGCCACAGCCCCAGCTGCAGCAGGAACTGCGCGGTCAGGTACGTGGACCAGATGGCCCCGTTCATCACCGCGCTTTTCTCCCGCCGGTATTCCCGTACCACCAGGATGCAGTCCGACAGGAAGAACAGGCATGCCCCCAGGGGCAGCATCCACAGCCGTCCCCCGGTTTCCACCCCCACACGGAAGGCCAGGGAAGCCATCACGCCCACCACCATCAGGTAGGCGCAGGCGGCAACGGTGAACCCCGTGGCCCGCTTGCTGGAACGCGCAAACAGCCAGGCATGGAACCCCACCGCCAGGGCAAAGGCCGCCACCAGCAGCGAGAAGTTCAGCCAGCGGAAGGGCAGCCCCATGGCCCGCAGCACCATCACCGACGCCGCCCCATAGCAGGCATGCGCCAGGGCGAAAAAGCCCGCCCCGATAAAAAATCCCCCCGGCACTTTTCCCAGCATCGGCGGATACTTGGCCAGCAATCCGTCCGCCAGCCAGGAAGCCACAATCGCGCCCATGCCCCACCAGCCCCAGGGCCTAAAGCGCGTAAGCCAGGCCAGACATACAAGCGTGAGCATGGCAGTGGATGCAAGCATTTTCCGCTGGGCAGAAGTCAATCGTGTCATGGGTTACCCTCCGTCGTTTTTTTTCTAATATTTTGTCTACCGGACCGCCAAAGGAGGAAGAGCAATGGAACAGTTGATTCAAAAGGCCGCAGAGGCCATGACCAAGCGCGGCTTCACCGTGCATCGGGTACAAAGCGCCCAGGAGGCGCGAGATTTGGTGCTGCGCCTGATTCCCCAGGGCGCCAGCGTGGGGCTGGGCGGCTCCATGACCATCCGGGAGCTGAACCTGGTGGAGGCGCTGGAGGAGCGCGGCTCCCAGGTGTGGTGGCACTGGACCAGCCCGGAGGAACGCCTCACCGTGTATGAAAACGCCCGCAAGGCGGACGTGTACCTGGCCTCCTCCAACGCGGTAACCCGGGACGGGCGCATCGTGAACATCGACGGCCAGGCCAACCGGGTGGCGGGCATGATCCAAGGCCCCAGCCGCGTCATCCTGGTCATCGGGGAGCAAAAGGTGGTGGACGGCGGGCTGAACACGGCCATTGCCCGCATCCGCGCTCAGGCCTGCCCCGCCAACGCCAAGCGGCTGAAGCTCCACACCCCCTGCGCCCTCACCGGCGTGTGCAACCAGGCCGAGTGCGGGGACGACTGCATGTGCCGCGTCACCGCGGTGCTGGAGCGTCCGCCCCGGGGCCGGGAGATTACCGTCATTTTCACCGAGGAAGCACTGGGCTATTGATTTCCAGTGAAAAGCCGCCCGGGATCGCCGAAGCCATCGGCGCCCGGACGGCTTACTTTTTTATGTGTCGTCTGCTTTCTCCCAGGGGGCGGCGTTTGCCGCGCGGCGCTTCCGCCACTGCTCCCACCCCAGGCGCAAAAGCAGTACCGGCCCCAGCAGCACGCTGAGCACGTACAGCAGCCCTACCATGTTATGCATGCTGCGCAGCTTGGGCGCATCCATGCCGCCCTGGGAAATGCTTTGGCTGATCCAGGTGCCCGCGGCATACAGGCACAGGGCAAACGCACCGAAGAAAATGCAGCTATCCGCGCCCACAATGCCCACGGCGGGGTCCAGCAGCCTCAGCAGCAGCGGCAGCGCCGCTCCGCCCAGGGTCCAGGCCACACAGCCCCAGCAAAAGCGGTGAAGTTCCTTCGGGGTACGAAATTGCAGCCGCAACGGCGTCGCCTCCCCTCGGCCGATGGCTTTACTCCTCCGTCAATGTCTGTACCAGGGTCAGGCTGCGAATACGCCACTGGCCGTTCTCCTTGACCAGCACCGCCCGGTAGCTGGCGCTTTGCCAGTCGGGGGGATAGAGGGCATCCGCGCCTCCGGCAGCCACCAGGGCGTCGGCGGTGGTGCCCTTGGCCCGGCCGTCTATGCGCGGAATGCGCTCGATAATATTCGCCCGGGCGGTATCCTCCCAGGGCCAGCACCACATCCAGTCCATCTCCAGCCGGTGGTCAATACCGCGGACGTTGTAATCCTTATAGGGGGAATTTCCCTGCTTGGTGGCCAGCAGCACCTGATCCTGCTCCAGGAAGCTGGGCATGAAGTACTTGGTCAGCTCGCTCTCGTCGGCCTCCATCATGACCACCTGGGCGCGGTAGGCCATGCCGTCCTTGAGCACCACATAAATATTGGCCATGTTCATGGCGTAATAGAACGCCACCACCATCAGCCCCAGCACCACGCAGATCAGCAGCAGCCGGGAAGCAAGGTACCACACGAATCGACGTAAATATTTCAAAGCGCCCGCTCCTTTATGTGTCGTCATGCATTTAACGGAGGAAAACCTCCACACCTTGCATTATACGTCATTTTCCCTGGAAAAGAAAGAGGGGCTCGGCGCCCCGGCCGTCCGCCTTGCGCCGGGTGGTAAAGCATGGTATGATAAAGCGAAGACTGTCCATAAAGGAAGTGACCGCTTGTGAAAAAAGTGTTATCGCTGCTGCTGGCACTGCTGCTCACCTATGGCTGCGCCGCCGCGGAAACCCTGAGCCTGTCCCTGATCGGGGACTGCACCATCGGGGATCAGTACAAGTATCGCGGCTACAAGTCCGGCTTTACCTACAAAATTTCCCAGGCAGGGCTGGATTATCCCTTTTCCCTGGCGGCGGATCTTTTCGCCCAGGACGACCTGACCATCGCCAACTGCGAGGGTTGCTTCACCAACCGCGCCTCCACGGGCAAATTTATGTCCCTGGGCGCGGCGCCGGAATTTGCCGAGGTATTCAAGCTGGGCTTTGTGGACGTGGTGAACACCGCCAACAACCACATGCGGGACTTTGGCAGCGCCGGGCGGGAGGACACCCTGGAAGCCTTGGCCGCCCAGGGCATCGGCTACTTTGGGGACGATGATACCTATATCACCGAAATCAAGGGCGTCACCATCGGCATCGTGGGCTATACCTATCCCATCAACGAAGGCAAGCTAAAGAAGTACCAAAAGAAGATTGAGGAGCTCCGGGCGGCCGGCTGCACCTTCATCATCGCCAGCGCCCACTGGGGCAAGGAAGAAAGCCTGAACATCAACCTGGAGCAGCGCCAGGGCGCCCCCGCGCTCATCGACATGGGCGCGGACCTGGTCTACGGCCACGGCTCCCATACGGTGCAGCCCCTGCAAATCTACAACGGCAAGCTCATTTGCTACAGCCTGTCCAACTTTACCTTCGGGGCCAACGCCGCCCCGGAGGACGACGACACCGTGGTGCTCCAGGTGAGCTATGACATCGCCGCGGATGGCAGCTGCACCCTGAGCAGCATCACCGCCCTGCCCTACAAAATGCACAAGGACAAGGATTTCCGCCCCTACCCCATCGAGGACGCGGCGGGGAAGGAGCAGGTATGGCGCAAGCTGGTGTTCCAGGGGGAGAAAAACCCGGATTCCGGCCTGCCGGAGAGCTTCCTCACCACCGGGTACGCGGACTTTCGGGGCATGATGGTCGTGGATGAAGAGTGACGGGAAAGGAGCGCCTATGCATCTGCTGCTTACCAATGACGACGGTTTTCACAGCCCGCTGCTGGCACTGCTGTGCCGGGCGGCGGCGGCGCGGGGGCACCGGGTAACGGTCTGCGCTCCCCGCTATCCCCAGAGCGCCAAGTCCCACGCGCTGACCATTCACACGCCGCTGTGCGCGCACCCCGCGGCCATGGAGGGCGCGGCGGCAGCCTGGCAAGTGGAGGGCACCCCGGCGGACTGCACGCGCCTAGGGCTGCGCGCCCTGGTTCAGGAGCCGGTGGACCTGGTCATCAGCGGCATCAATGACGGCTGGAACCTGGGGCTGCTGACCTACGTGTCCGGCACGGTGGCCGCCGCCCGGGAGGCCGCCTTCCTGGGGTATCCCGCCCTGGCGGTCTCCGCCGGTGTGGACACGCCGGAGGAAACCATCCGCTTCCTGGCCGAGTGGGCCGTGCGCCTGGGGGAACAGATTCCCGCCGCCCATCTTCCCCCGCAAACCCTGGTCAATGTCAACATACCCGCCTGCACCATCGCCCGGCTGTGCGCCCCACGGCTATGCCCCGTCTCCACCGTATATGACCGCTCGGGCTACGCCCGCTGGGACAGCGGCCGGGGCAGCTTCTACGTCAGCGGCAATCTGGAACTGAACATGGACGGCCTGGACCCTCGCAGCGACGATGCGCTGATCCGGCAGGGTCACATCACCGTCAGCCTGGTAAGCCCCCGCCCCCTGGATGCATCCCTGTGGAGTGCGCTGCTGGATGAAATGTGAAAAAATGAAAGTTTGATGCTCCAGTCTTGCAAATTTGCCCCTTCTCCCGTATAATATGAGTGCTTTCTTGATTTCTGGAGAGGTGCACATGCAATGCAAGACATGCAGGATATGATCGAGCGGCTGAATCATTCCGGCCGCAAGCTGAGCAAGGGCCACCGGCGCATTGCCCAATATATTGTGGAGCACTATGACAAGGCCGTGTTCATGACCGCCAGCCGTCTTGGTGAAAGTGTGGGCGTGAGCGAGTCCACGGTGGTGCGGTTTGCCGCCGTGCTGGGCTACGAAGGTTACCCCCAGCTCCAGCGTGCCTTGCAGGAGCTGGTCAGCCACCGGCTGACGGCGGTGCAGCGCTTTGAAATGTCCTCGGAAATCGATCCCAACGCGGTGCTGCGCACGGTGCTGAAAAGCGACATGCAAAACATCCGCGCCACGGTGGAGGAGCTGGACAACCACGCCTTTGAGGAAGGGGTCAAGCGCATCCTCAACGCCAAGGAAATTTACGTCATCGGCCTGCGTTCCGCCGCGCCCCTGGCGCAGTTTCTGGGCTATTATCTCAACTATATCTTCGACCGGGTGCACCTGGTTTCCAGCGCGGCCACGGATGTGTTTGAAGAAATCGCCCGCATCAGCGAGGCGGACGTGGTCATCGGCATCAGCTTCCCCCGCTATTCCACCCGCACGGTGAAGGCCATGCGCTTTGCCCGCTCCTGCGGGGCGCAGGTGATCTCCATCACCGACGGGCCCATGTCCCCTCTGCACGAGGTCAGCGACGTATGCCTCAATGCCTGCACGGACATGGCTTCCTTTGTGGACTCCCTGGCCGCGCCCATGAGCGTCATCAACGCCCTGGTGGTTTCCCTGGGCCTGCACCGCAAGGAAGAGCTGAGCCGCCATTTCAAGCAGCTGGAGGCCATCTGGGCCGCCAACGACGTCTATCTTGGAGAAACGGATGAACAAAAGACCTGAAATTCTGGTTGCCGGCGGGGGTGCGGCCGGCATGATGGCCGCGCTTTTCGCCGCCCGGGCAGGGGCAAGCGTTACCCTGCTGGAGCGCAACGAAAAGCTGGGCAAGAAGATTTATATCACCGGCAAGGGCCGGTGCAACCTGACCAACGACTGCTCCTTGGAGGAGTTCCTGCGGCAGGTGCCGCGGAATCCCCGCTTCCTCTACGGCGCGCTGAACCGCTTTGGCCCCCAGGACATGATGGCCCTGATGGAGGAGGCCGGCTGCCCGGTGGAGGTGCAGCGCGGCCAGCGGGTTTTCCCCCGCAGCGAAAAGGCCAGCGATGTGATCCGCGCCCTGGCCCGGCTCATGGAGCAGGCAGGCGTGCGGGTGCGGCTGCACAGCCGCATACAGTCGCTGATTGTCCAGGAGGGCCGCGCCGCCGGGGTGGTGCTGGAAAACGGCGAACGCCTGGAGGCGGATGCGGTGATTCTGGCCCTGGGCGGGCAAAGCTATCCCATGACGGGTTCCACCGGGGACGGCTACACCCTGGCACAGGCGGTCGGGCACCATGTGCTGCCCCCGGAGGCCGTGCTCTCCGCCCTGGAGACGGTGGAGAACTGGCCCCGCGCTTTGCAGGGATTGGCGCTGAAAAACGTGCGCCTCACCCTGCGCAGCGGCCGCAAGACCCTGTACACCGAGCTGGGGGAGATGCTCTTTACCCACTTCGGCATCTCCGGGCCTTTGGTGCTGGAAATGAGCTGTCATTTGCCTGCGGAGCTGGCCCAGGCCCAGGTCACCCTGGATTTGAAACCCGGCCTGACCCCGGAGCAGTTGGATCTGCGGCTGCAAAGGGACTTTGCGACCCAGCCCCGCAAGCAGCTGCAAAACGTATTGCCGGGCCTTTTGCCCCTGCGGCTCAGCGCCCTGTTCCCCGACCTGGCAGGCGTCAGCGGGGAGCGCGTCTGCGGGCAGATCACCCGTGGGGAGCGTGAACAGCTGGGGGCGGCGCTCAAGGCCCTGCCCATCACCCTGCGCGCCCGGCGGCCCCTGGCCGAGGCCATTGTCACCCGGGGCGGCGTGGACGTGAAGGAGATTCAGCCCGCCACCATGGAGAGCAAGCTGCTCCCCGGGCTGTACTTTGCCGGGGAAATGATCGACGTGGACGCCCACACCGGGGGCTTCAATCTGCAAATAGCGTTTTCCACCGGTGCGCTGGCAGGCAGCAGCGCTGCCGGCATGGCCTAAGCGCGTACTATCACAGTCAGGAGTAAGCATACCATGCATTATATCATCCTAGACCTGGAATGGAACCAGCCCATGTCCTACCAAAGCCACGTGTACCGGGAGGTGGGCGACCGGCTGATCTTTGAAATGATTCAGATCGGCGCGGTGAAGCTGGACGACAGCCTCGCGGTGGTGGACAGCATTTCCATTCCCATTCGTCCGGTGCACTACGTCAAGATTCATCCCCGTATCCGCCGGATGACCCAGCTGGGGGCGGAGGAGCTGGCGGACGCGCCGGAATTTCTGGAGGCCATGCGGCAGTTTGTGTCCTGGTGCGGCGAGGACTATGCGCTGCTCACCTGGGGCTGCGACGACGTGAGCGTGCTCAAGCAGAACATGGACTTTTTCCAGTGTCAGGAGGTGCTGCCGCCCCTGTGCGACATTCAGAAGCTGTACAGCGACGAAACGGGCTGCAAGGACCGCAAGGGGCTCAAGGCCGCCATGGAGGAGCTGTCCATCGCCCCGGACGAAAGCCGCAGCTTCCACAATGCCCTGCACGACGCCTACTATACCGCCCTGGTCTTTGCCAAGCTGCCCCACCCGGAGCGGGTGCTCCAGTATCCGCAAAAGCCCAAGCAGCTGATCCACGCCAACCGTACCCGCCGGGAGAAGCTCCCCGGGGAAACCTTTGACAGCCTCCACGATGCCCTGGCCAGCGATATGGCGCAGCATCCCCGCTGCCCCCGCTGCGGTAAGCCCGCAACCCTGGAGGCGGAGGGCTATGTGAAGCAGTGCGCCGACAAATACATCGGCCTGGGTCAGTGCAAGGATCATGGCGCGGTGCTCATCCGCCTGCGCTTCCAGCCCACAGACGACGGCAAGCGGATCATGCACATGACCACCGCCTTTGCCACCGCCGCCAACCGGGCCTATATCCACACCAAACGCCTGCAAGTGGCGGAAAAGGAGGCCCGGTACCTGGCCGAACACGGCGCCCTGCCCGATCCCGAAGAGGAGCTGATGAACGCGGAGCGCTCCAGCATGCCCTTTGAGGATTAACCACGGAAAATTTCTTGATACTGTTTCGTTTATTCTGGCAGAAGAAGGCGGGGGCTCCGTACTTTTTCTGCCTTTTTTCTACCGCGATCCCCACCGGACGCAGACAGGAAAGCAAAAGCAAGGAGGTCGAAATGCATGTTGATTCGTTGGCAAGATAAAGAACTTACGCTGCCCCCGGGCACTTCCGTGCGGGATTGCCTGGCCGCCCTGGGCATATCGGAAGGCGCCCTGGCCGCCATGCGCGGCGGGCAGGTGCTGGAGTTGAACGAAACCTTGCGGGAAGACAGCGAGCTGAATCCCATCACCCTGCGCCATGAGGAAGGCCGCCGCATCTACGAGCGCTGCCTGCGGATGATGATGCTCCTGGCCGTGCGCCGCCTGTATCCCGGAGAGCAGGTGCGCATTGAGTATTCCGCGGGGCACGGGGTGTTTGTGCGCCTGCCGCGCCTGTCGCTCTCCGAAGGCATGGTGGCGGAAATTGAGCAGGAGATGCGCCGCATTGCTGACGCCGGGCTCCCCTTTGAAAAGCGCTGCTGGGCCCTGGAGGACGCCATCGCCTATTTCGAGGCGGAGGGACAGCAGGACAAGGTGGAGCTGCTGCACTACCGGCCCTTCCCCTACTTCAATATGTACCGCCTGGGCAACCTGTGGGATTACTTCTATGGGGCCATGACGCCCTCCACCGCCTGGGTGCGGGTGTTTCAGCTGCATTACCACGCGCCGGGCTTCGTGCTGCTCATGCCCGACAAGGCGGACCCGTCCAAGCCCGCGGCCTATGTGGATATGCCCAAGCACCTGGCCGTGTTCGCCCAGTCCGCCGCCTGGTGTGAGATCCTGGGCGTGGTCAACGCCGCGGACGTGGGCCAGCTGATGGTATCGGGCAACATGCGGGAATTCATCCGCGTCAATGAGGCCCTGCACGACAAGGCCATTGCCGCCATCGCGGACAAGATTGTAGCCGCAAACAAGCGGATTATCCTCATCGCCGGCCCGTCCTCCAGCGGCAAGACCACCTTCGCCCAGCGGCTGCGGGTGCACCTGAAGGTGCTGGGACGCCATCCCCTGCAGCTGAGCATGGATGACTATTACCTGGACCGGGATACCCTGCCCCGGGAGGCCGACGGCTCCCTGGACCTGGAGAGCATCCACACCCTGGATCTTCCCCGGCTCCAGCAGGACATCTGCCGCCTGCTGGAGGGCGAGGAAGTGGAAACCCCCGTGTTCAACTTTACCACCGGCAAGCGGGAATCCCAGGGCACAGCAAACCGGCTGGAGCCGGGCCAGCCTCTGATTATCGAGGGCATCCACGGGCTGAACCCCTTGCTGGCCCAGGGCCTGCCCCAGGAGCAGATTCACCGCATCTTCGTCAGCGCCCTGACCTGTGTGAACCTGGACGACCACAACCGCATCCGCACCACGGACGTGCGGCTCCTGCGCCGCATTGTCCGGGACAGCGCCACCCGGGGCACCCCCGCCCGGGGTACCCTGGCCATGTGGGACAGCGTGCGCCGGGGGGAGGATACCTGGATTTTCCCCTATCAGGAGCAGGCGGACAGCATGTTCAACACCGCCCTGCACTACGAGCTGCCCATCCTCAAGCACTTTGCCTATGACGCCCTGAAGGCCATCGGCCCGGAGGATCCCACCTACCTGAAGTCCCGCCGGCTGCTGAAAACCCTGCACTATTTCCCCAGCCTGGACCCGGCGCTGCTAACAGAAATCCCGCCCCTGTCGCTGGAACGGGAATTCATCGGCGGATGCACGTTCTATGAAAAATAACCGGGTTATCTTTTCCCCTTGGCGCCGGGCTTGACCTTACGGATACGGGCCACAAAGAATCCCTCATACAGGGGGCCGGGAGCCACCAGCAGCGTGCCGGGCACAGCGCTGGGCAGCAGGGGCAATGCCCCGAAGGGCGTCAGGTCCAGGGGCAGCACTTCGCCCCCGGAGGAAGCCACCGCCCGGCGAAGCACATCCTCATTCTCCTTTTGCAAAATGGAACAGGTGGAATAGATCATCTCGTGGCCCGGCTTGAGCAGGCGCAAGGCTTTCCGCAGCAGCGCTTCCTGAAGCCGGGCCGAATTGTCCACCAGCTCCCGGGAAAACTTGCTCACCAGCTCTCCCTCCCGCACCGCCAGGGTGCCGCTGCCGCTGCAGGGGGCATCCAGCAATATCTTGTCAAAGGAAAAGAAATCGTCCAGCTTGCGGGCGTCCTGCACCAGCACGGACACCCGGCCCGCGCCCTGGCGCTGGATGTTGAACTTCAGCCGCTCGGCGCGGATGGCGTTCTTTTCGCAGGCGGTAATCATGGCCTTGCCCCCGGAGAGGGCGGCCATCTGGGTGGTTTTGCCGCCCGGGGCCGCGGCCATGTCCAGCACGTTCTCCCCGGGCTGGGGCTGCAAGAAAAGCGGCGGCAGCATGGAGGACAGGCTCTGGAGATAGATCTCCCCCTGCTGGTACATGGGCAGGGCCTCCAGGACATCCTCCCGGCAATGGGGCAGTATCAGCGCCTCCGGGCTCCAGGGCACGGCTTCCCAGGCAAGCCCCGCCTGGGTGAGGCGGGCCTGTATGTCCTCCGGCGCGGCCTTCAAGGTATTGACCCGCAGGGTAACCGGCCGCACGCAGGCATAGCCCGCCAGGATCTGCGCCGCCAGGGTTTCGCCGTATTGCGCCTGCAATGCCTGGGTCAAGAATTCCGGGATGGATGCCATGGGAATACCTCCTTGCCAATGGGGTAAGGAGAGTATAGCACATCCACCTCCGGGGGACAAGGCGTTGGGCAGGATGCCTGCGCGTGCAGCCTACGGACGCGAATTTGCAGGGAACAAGTGGAAAAGTGTATCTTTTGCAGAAATTGCATGACAACGTGGCGTCTTTGCGTTATAATCATGTCAACGCCTGGTACCCAGGCAAAGACCACCAAATGTAGGAGGATTGGATCTTATGAAGAAATGGCTTGCTGCGCTCCTGGCGGTTATGCTGCTGGCGCTCCCGCTGTCCGGCCTGGCGGAAAGCCCCGATGAACTGATGGAGAAAGCCCTGGATGCAGGATTGACCCTGGAAACGCAGATTTCCCTCACCCCCGGCAATCTGCCCTTTGGCGAGGATATCAACACCCCCGTGAGCGACCTGCTCAGCGCGCTGAGCATCTACCAGCTTTCCTCCCGGGAGGGCCGCAACGCCTTTGCCCTGCAGCTGTCGGGCAAGGATGCCTTCCGCGTGGACTGGGAAGACGCCGACGGCCGCTTCTACGTACTCAGCAACTGGCTGGGTGAGGATGCCATCTCCTTTAACGACGAGGAGCTGGCCGCCACCATTACCCGCTTGAGTGAGCTGATGGGGGAAGCCGCAAATGTAAGCGCCGAAGAGCTGAACAAGGCGCTGTCCTCGCTGGAGATAAGCCAGCCGGAGTTTACTGAGGAAGAGATCGCCAAGATTACCGACTATATTCAGACCCTCATGGAGCGCGTGGAAGTCAGCGAAGTGACCCAGCAGCCGCGGAATTGCGACGCCGCGGAAGAGATGCTCGCCCTGACCCTCACCGCGGAGGACATTGCCCAGTATTACGAGATTGTTTTCGACATCATGCTTCAGCATGAAGAAATGATGAACTTCCTGCATCAGCTGAACGTTACCGCCACCGTGGACGGCGAGGCCATGACCGTGGAAGAGGCCATGGAGCAGTTCCCGGACAAGATCCGCGCCCAGGCAGACGCCATCGGCGAAATCCCCATGACCATCTATCTGGACAGCAACGGTGAGCCGGTGATGCTGACCGCGGACATGAACATTGTTCCCGAAGGCGGCGAAGCCGTTGCCATGAACTTTGAGATGACCCGTCAAACCACCAGCGACGGCATCGGCTGGGCCGCCAATATGGAAATATCGGAAAATGGCGCCCCCCTGGCGGGCCTGACCGTCTCCTACCTGGCAGACAGCCAGACCATGGATGTGTTCACCCTGGTGGTGGTGGCCAAGCAGGAAGGCGCCGACGATGTGGAAATGCTGAACATCAGCTACCTGGCCGACAAGGACTACGCCGCCGACCAGGCCAAGGAGACCGCCACCCTGAGCTTCTCCTTCCGTCCGGAAGTGGATCAGGAAGCCCTGGCCTTGACCCTGGAAAGCACCACCGAAGCCTCCTTTGACGGCACTTCCGCCGCCCTGAACAATACCGCCAACCTCTACCTCACCGGCGAGAAGGAGCCCATTCTCACCCAGACCCGTACCGTCGCCAGCGTGGATGCCCCCGCTTCCCTGGCCGAAGGCGAGGTCGTTACCCCCGGCACCATGGACGACACCGCGTTCCAGACCTTCCTGAATCAGGAGCTTACCACCATCACGTCCAGCGGTACCAAGATGTTACAGCTTCTGCCCGAGAGCGTGCTGCAGATCCTGCTGCCTGCACTCTCCATGATGTAATACCTAAAGCCATCAGCCATACAAAAGCGGCCTGCCGCGGCCCTGGTTCGCCGCGGCAGGCCTTTTTTCACCTGTGAAGGAGGCACCTATGCAAGAGAAAGTCCGCCGTTTCCTGGATACCCACGGCATGGCCTGCGGCCCCGAGCACCGCTACATGGATATGACCAGCGAGCTGGGAGAGCTGGGAAAGGAATTGCTCAAGGCCACCAGGTATGGCCAGAAGCCCTTCACCCCTCAACCCGGCTGCGAGGAGGAAATGGGCGATTGCCTTTTCTCCCTGCTGGCCCTGTGCTGTGAAATGGGTCTTGACGCAAGCAAAGCCCTGGACGCAGCCCTGAAAAAATATGAAGCCCGCTATGCCCTGTACGGGCACACGGGCTCGGAAAGATAGCTTTCTGCAACGATCAGAGACGGGCGCCCATACGGATGCCCGTCTCTGTGCATTTACATGCTTTTGCAAGCCGCTTACTCCGCCATATGGTGAATATACGGCATATCCGGCAGGTCATGGAAGCGGTAGAAACCTTCGCTGTTACGGTGGAAAAACAGCTGCTTTTCCTCCGGGGTCAGCAAGGGGGACTTATCCACAAAGTCCCAGCTCATGCGGTAGGTAATGGCCGTCATGGTGCGGGGGTAGTCCGAGCCCCACATGAGCTTTTCCATGCCGCAGATGTCCCGTGCCTCCAGGATGGCCCGCACCGCCGAAGGGTAGGGATAGAACTCGCTGTTGAACAGCCAGGTAATGCCGCCGCTTTCCACAAGCACATTGGGGTATCGGGCCAGGCGGATCTGTTCCTGCCAGCCCGGCGTGGTCACCATGCCGAAATGGCCGATGGCCATGCGCACGTTGGGGTACTGCTGGATCATCTCCCGCAGGGAGGCTGTCTGCGTGTCGCCGTCCGCCAGGTCCAGGCCAATGAATTTGTCCTCCGCCGCAGCGCGCCGGAACGCTTCCGCATGGTGGGTCAGGTCCTGATCCGCCAGCCTGCCGGCGCAGATTTTGATGCCGTCCGCCCAGGAAATATCCCCCAGGGGCTTTTCCTCATACAGGGCGCTGACCCGCAGCCGCAGGGGATGCGCCTGACGTACCTGCCGCAGGTAGGCGTCCTGGTTGCCGTCGATATACTCCTGGGTCACCACGGCCCCGGCCACCTGGGCAAAGTCCATGTTGGCCAGCAGGCGCTCCACGCTGTTCACGCCGTCGTTGATGTAGGCGGGAGTCATCTGGCGCACCACGCTGCCAAACTGGCTCCGTCCGCCGCCCAGATCATACACGGGCAGGCCGTCCACCATGCCATGCTGCTTGTCCCACAGGTGAAGATGCGCGTCGATCATGGTCCGTCTCCTTTAGTCGAAGGGGTAGGGATAGTCCGCCAGGTACTTGTCCGTCAGGCCGCACTCGTCAATGAGCTTGAACAGGGTATAGCGGGTACGGTAGTCCTTGCCACAGTGCATGGAGCGGCACAGCAGATCCCGCGGGATATGCTCCTCCTCCGGGGTCATTTCCGCGTGCAGGGTGGTCATGACGTCCTTGATCTTCTCCAGGGGCGGCATGGCGGCAATAATTCGACGGATCTCCTCCACATGCTGCTGGGCAGCGCGGATGCGGCGCTCCTGCTCCTCCCAGGTGAGGAAGTCCCCGGGGTTCTCCCGCATGATCTGCGCGCCGCCCTCGTCCCCATAGGCATGGCGCATCCAGCGCTCCCGCTTCTCCCGGGAAATGCGGTTTGCCCGGATAGCGTCCAGGTCCAGGGCGGAGAGGTCCTCCCGGGCAAAGCGCTCAAACATGGGCCACACCAGCAGCGTGCTCACGCCCACGGAAGCGCCATGCATGGGGGGCTCCTTCCCCTGCTGCACCAGGATCATCTCCCAGTACTGGGCAATGTTGTGTTCAATGGAGGCCACAGCCCGGGTGTTGTCGATAATCATGATGGTTACGCCGGAAAGCAGCAGCGCTTCAATGAGAATGCGCATGCCCTTCTCCGTCTTGTGGGCAATCTCCTCCACGTTATCCACCAGGGCGTTCACCGCATTGGTAACCATTTCCACGCACACGGGGCAGCAGGGCTCCCCATTGATGACCTGACCCAGCTGCCAGTCCGCCTTGGCAATATACTTGCCCAGCACATCGCCCACGCCGCTGGCGATGAGGCGCATGGGGGCGGTGGCCAACACATCCAGGTCACAGACGATAATCTCCGGGCACACGGCGGGGCGCTGAATCTTCAGCCCCCGGTGCAGCAGCGGCGCCACGGCGGAGGCGTAGCCATCCATGGAAGGGGCGGTGCCCACGGAGACGAAGGGCAGCCCCGTGCGCTCGGCATTGATGCGGGTGGTGTCGGTCACCGTACCGCTGCCCACGGCAATCAAGAACTCGGTCTCCCGGGTAATGGACAGAAGCACTTCACCGCAGGAGAGGTCGTCCGGGAGCATGTCATGTTCCCGATGAATCACGCAGGCCACCACCGAGAAGCCCGCATCGGTGAGGGCCTTTTCCACCTCCGCCCCGGCCACGCGGTAGGTATTGTCGTCCGCCACCAGCACGCAGTGGGTGCCCAACCCACGCTTGGCAATGTAGGATGGGATGCGGGGCAGCAGGTCCTTGCCGATATAAATGTCCTTGTCAATGG
>MHCFR04200__coassemble_576_pt1 | contig 20359 bp, 19 predicted proteins | sample MHCFR04200__metabat2_low_PE_027 | metagenome-assembled genome bin MHCFR04200 | reverse complement strand
TCCGTAGGTCGTGCTGTAACTGCCGCCAGAGAAAAGATAAAGGCGGAGATGAAGAAATACCTAAATGCATGACCGTTAAGCATACCCTTATATCTTTGGATATGAGGGTATTTGCTTTGTGTTCTCTAATGGAACTTCACAGAGCCTGCCCAACCTGCGTTCCTATACCAATGCCGTATGCACCCTTACCTCGGATGCATACAGCTCCATGGGCGCGGTGTGCCTGGATATTCCCGGCCTGCCGTCCATCAATGGCAGCCTGGGCTTTGCGTACGGCAGGGAGGTTTTGCAATATGTTTCCAGGGCGCTGGCGGACCTTTTCGGGAGCACCCATCTTTTTCGCACCTGGGACGCTGAGTTTGTAACCCTCTACCCCAATACCACCCACGAAGTATTTCTTGGCCGGTGCAATCGCTTGCGCTCCGTGCTGGAGTGCCGGTATCCCAAGACGGTGCGAGTGGGCTATACCTGGGCGGACGGTGTGTTTACTGGCAAGGAGCTGGTCAATGAGGCCCGGTCCATCATGCGCTGCGAACGGGTCCCTCTCCAATACCGGCAGGACTGTGCCCAGGGCGCGACGCTGCATTCGGCCAGGGACTTTATCCGGCCGAAACGGTTTACAGTGTATTTCCAGCCCAAGGTCAACATGACCGATGGCACAGTTACCGGCGCGGAGGCCCTGGTCCGCGGCCTGGACGAAAAGGGACGCCTGGTTTCGTCCGGCCGCTTTATTCCGGAAATGGAGGAAAAGGGACTGATACGGGATCTTGACCTGTATGTGCTCAACCGTAACCTGGCGCAGCTGGACCAATGGCGGCGAAAAGGGCTGGCATCCCTGCCGGTTTCGGTCAATTTCTCCCGGTTTACCTTGTCTGATCCCGCCTTGCCTGCTTCCGTGCTGGCGATCCAAAGCCAGTACCCCCTCCTGGAGCCCGGCTTGGTGGAGGTGGAGATTACCGAGAGTGCCGGCAATGTGGAAAGCAAGAGCCTTTCGGATGCCATGGACCGGTTCCATCAGCTGGGACTGCAATTTGCCTTGGACGATTTCGGCTCCCAGTACGCCAATGTTGCCCTGCTGACCCATGTGAAATTTGACTGCCTGAAGCTGGACCGGACGCTGATTTCCGATCTGGCCGGAAATCGTTGCAGCCAGATGCTGGTGCGGGATTTGGTGGAGATTTGCCATACCAGCGGCATGCGTTGCGTGGCGGAAGGCGTGGAAACTCAGGCGCAAAAAGAGGTGCTGCTCCAGGCTGGCTGTATCTATGGCCAGGGATTTCTCTTTGATCCCCCGCTTTCGGCGGAAGCGTTTGAGAAAAAATATTTGCATGGGACGCAGAAGCAATAGGAGAAGACCTTTGCATGGCAGGCATTGGGCAAACAGTGAAAGCGGCGTTTCGCCTGTGCACTGCCGTGCATGAGCTGAATCATCTGTGTGGGCACAAGGAAGAATTCCCCCGGGGGAAAAGCACCGGAAAACTTGAACAGAAAAAACAAGAAGCTCCCTCTCTGACGCGCAGTTTTTGCACTGTGTGCCGGAGAGGGAGCATTTTCAGCCTGCCGCGCAGGGTTCGTACTACGTTATGATTTTCCTGCGCTGGCAGGCGTGCGCGGTATCTTGGAAATGGACGCCCCGCCATCGCCAATCCACTTTTGCGTATAGCGCCGGACGCGCTTGCGATGCCATTGCCTGTACAGCCTATCGGCGCCAAGGCCAACCAGGCAGCCCAGGAAAAAGAAAACCACGGCAATGATTACGTAATGGCTCCCGCTGCCCTCAAACACAAGCGAACCGTAGGATTCGGTATAGCTGGCGACGGTCATGCCGGTTTTGCCATTGAGTAGAAAGAGAAGCGCCAGGGACAGTACCACGCAGCTGAGGCCCATGAGCAGCTTCCTTCGTTGGAGTTGCTTTTCGCGGATGACCTCGGCGCGCCGGAAGACCTCCTGCATTAAGGCATCATTGATGCGCATGTTTTTCACCCCGTTCTAACCGTTGTCTTGCAAAGAGAACTTTACCTGCGCCAATCAGGGTGACCGGGAGCATATACCCAAGCACACGGGAAAGGCCGGCGCAGGACACCAGCAAATTGTATAGCGCATGGACCGTGACGGTAACCGCGTAAACGGCCATCAGGCCGGTTACGGTTTCCATGGCCATGCGATGGATCATTTGTATGGACAGAATAAGCATCAGCGCACACGCAACGTGTATCGCGGAGGAAAAGAAACACCGGAAAAACAGCGCCAGCAGCGACGCGTTCCCAGAGGAAAAAAGCAAAGCAATGCTTTCCAGCAAAGAAAACCCAATGCCTATGCCAATGACAATTTCCTGCGTTTCCCCTTCCTGTAACTGCCATATGAAAAAGAAAAGCGCAAACAGCAGGAGCTTTGCTCCCTCTTCCACCAGGGGACTGATGTACAGTACAGCGGCCATGCTGTCGTATTGCACGATTCCTGCAAGAACACCGCTGACAGTACCGGAGATAAAGGCGGCCAGCATGCCACCGGAGACCGCGGCCAGCAGGCGGCGCGCATTTCCCCGAAGCAACAGCGCGGCCAGCAGCGGCCCGCTGATGCAGGCCAGCAAGAGCTCAGAGCGCATGGCACGCTTCACCTTCCTTAGAAACGGATCGGGCAAAATAGGCCAGAAACCCCAGCATCAACAGCTGAAAGACGTTGTATGCCACGCCTGTGCACAGAAAGGAAGCGCACTCGCAGTATACCAGGATGAGCACCCGGCCGGGCATGGCTAATTGCGCAAGCGTGCCTTTCCCCTTGAGCAGCCGGATGAACTGGACGAGGGAGAGCAGCCATACCAAACTGCAAAGCAGCTTGACCTTTTCCCAATGGACAGCCGGCAGCAGGAAAGCAAACGTCTCTGCCACCATCAATGCGCCCAGCAGAAGTGCATACAAAGCAAAGGTGCGGGAGGACAGGTCCACCTTTGTGCGCAGAGCGCTGCGCACGGCAATCAACATCAGTGGAATGGCCCAAAGCAGGTTAATTAACCAACTGCTGGTCCAAACCATCCAACCAATGCAATTCAGCAGGATAAAAACCCCCATGAGCGCCGCAAAGGCCTTGCTTGATTTTTCCGGCTGCGCCGCACGGGGAAGCCCCGCGTTGAGAATCAGCCAAAAGCCCAGATAGGCCGCATCGCAGGCAGAGAGGATCACCGGCGTGCTGCCCCGGATCATCAGGTGCGCCAGCCAATAAACATCCCCCAGGAAAAGGCAGACGACTGCAACGGTTACCGCGTACAGCGCAGGATACCCCGGCACGTGAAGGGTCTTTTGAATCAACCAGCATGCCAGCACCATACAGACCAGACAATGCAGCATTTCATAGAGAATCGTTGCGTCCATGTTGCTTCGTCTCCATGTGCAGCGTTTTTACAAGCATGGCGGCAACCACGCCAAAGAGAAAGGCCAGCACCGCAATCAGGCAGCAGGTGAGAAGTTCATGCATATTACCTTTCCTCCTTACGTAGCCATTCGCGCAGCCTCTTTTTCCCGCGATAGGCCAGGTTATCCACTTTTTTTTTATCCATGCCCAGGACTGTGGCCGCCTGGGCATAGCTGATGTTTTCCAGATACAGCAGCGTCAGCACTCGGCGTTCGCCCTCGGGCAAGCGGCTCAAGTGCGCCAGTACTTCCTGCCGCTCCTCCTGCTGCAGGTAGACTGCTTCTGCGCTGGAAGCCGCCAGGCATTGCGCTGCGCCCAGGTTCATTTGGTTCATTCGCAGGGTCCGGTACCGCGAAATGGATAAATTTCTTGCGATCCGGTATAGCCAGCCCTGAAAGCTGCCGCCACGCCACAGGCTCTTTCGCAAGGCCACCACGGCAAAGGCGTCCAGCGCCATTTCCTCGGCCTCCGTGACGCTGTGCAGAAAGGTAAAGCAGAACAGCGTCAGCCGGTTCATGTGCCGGTCCATAAGCTCCCTGAGCCCGTCATCCTCCCCACAGAGAAAGCGGGCATACAGCTCTTCATCGGTAATCAAACATTCTTTGCCTCGCTTTCTTGATGTATTGCCTGCTCATTTTGGAAGGTACCATGTTTTCAAGGAGAACGCAAACCCTCTTGGGGCAAAAATCCGGGCGAGGACAAAGAAAAAACAATCAGCACGGGGCCTCAAAGGGGACGCATGGCGTGCCCCGCCGCACCGGCAGAGCACGCCACGCGCCGGGAATCACCGGCGGTTACCTAAAAACTTGTTCTTGCCCAGCAGGTAGCCGAACACCAGAATGGTGCCGCATCCCAGGAGCATTGCCAGCAGGGGCAGCAGCGGGAACTGGTCCCCGGTCTGCGGCGCAGGCTTGACCACATCCAGCCTGGCTGCTTCGGAGACAACCTTTTGCCCAATGTCATCCTGTATGACGCAATAATACTGGTTGCCGTTGAGCTCAATGCTGGCGGTAACGGTCAGCTGGCTGGAAACAGCCCCGGCTACGGGCGTTCCTTCTTCCGCAATGGCGCTGGCAAAGACGCTGCTCTCACCGCGCGTGCCCGGAATGACATACCACTGATAGGTATACGGCTGCACGCCACCGGAAACGGATACGCTGAAAACCGCGTCCTCGCCCACCAGGCGTGTGGCATCCTGGGGTGACTGGAGCAGGATCAAAGCCGGCTGGGAGACAAATAGCGTTGCGGCGCCGGAAATCACCCGCTGGTTGACCACATCCTGCACCACACAGTAGTAACGGTAGCCGTTCAGCGCCTGGCTGGCGGTAACGGTCAGGGTGGCGGCATTGGCCCCGGAGATGGGGGAGCCCGCGCCGGAGGCGGGATCACCGGACTGCCCGGCGGGAATACGGTACCACTGATAGGTCAGGGGCCGCTCGCCGCCGGAAACCCCCACGGCAAAGGTGGCCGTTTCACCGCTTTCCAGGCAGGCATCATCGGGGGAGAAAAGCAGCTTCAGCGGTGACTGCGTTACGCGCAGCGTGGCCGCGGCGGAAACAACCTGTTGCGCCACCACATCCTGTACCACGCAGTAATAGCGGTTGCCGTCCATAGCGTAGTCGCCCGTTACGGACAGACGGTCGCTGGTGGCCCCGGAGATGGGGGAACCAGTGCCGGAGGCGGGATCGCCGGACTGTCCGGCAGGAATGAGATACCACTGATAAGTCAGGGGCAGCTCGCCGCCGGAAACGCTTACGGTAAAGGGGGCCGTCTCGCCCTTTTTCACGGAAATATCCTGGGGGGAGGACAGCAGCACCAGCGGGGATTTCCGTACCGTGAGCATTGCGGCGTCCGATACAACCTGCTGCGCCACCGAATCCTGTACCACGCAGTAATACCGGTTGCCATCCATGGCATAGTCCGCAGTGACGGAAAGGGTGGGGGTGGTGGCGCCGCTGATGGGGGAACCGGCGCCGGAGGCGGGATCGCCGCTCTGGCCGGCGGGAATCATATACCATTGATAGGCCAGGGCCGGTTGACCGCCGGATACCGTAACGCGGAAGACCGCGCTTTCACCTTTGCGCAGAGCGGCATCCTGGGGCGAGGACAGCAGCTTCAGCAACGGGTAACTGGTATATGTGGCAGTATAGGTGGTATCCTTGGAGACCGGCTCGATGGCGGGCTGCCAGGAGGAGAAAACATAGTACCAGGAATCGTCCGGCTCACGGTGCGGCGTTTCTCCCGTGTAGCTGGGGATAACCCCTGCATCCAGGTCGCGGTTAGCATCCAGCAGAGCGCCGTCCCAGTTGAGCCAGAAGACATTGTAGGTCACGGGCTTCCAGTGGGCCACGTAGGTTCTGTTGACGAAGTCAGATTCAGTTCCAAATTTTTGATTCCATTGGACAGTTACATCCAGCTTTGGTGTGGTGAGTCCGACCACTTCCTCTTCACATGTCCAGCCAACAAAAACGTAATCCTTGCGCCAGGGGTTGACCAGGGGGAAGCCATCGACGTTAGAAAAGTAGATCTGGGGATTGTCCGCCAGCACCACGTCAGCGCCATCGCCATCAGCATCGGCGACGTAGGTGATGGTGCGGAAATCCACCTTGGGTTGATCTTGCGTCCAAATCGCAAACAGCTGAATGTTCGATGCCTCAACCTTGATCTCGGCACCTGGGATATACCCGGCTGTCTTGCTGTTCTTATCCTCTGACCAACCTACAAAAATGTAGCCCTCACGCCGCGGAACCTCGTTTGGAATGGTGCCCGTATGGTTTTCTTCCACCCAAAATGGATTTGGCATATTTTCCACGGTTTCGCCGCCTGCGTTTTCGTCAAAGTACACCAGTGCCATAAAGTGATAACGGATAAGCTCGATGTCGACTTTTTGGCCTTCTTTGCTCGGCCTAACTTTATACTCTGCCGTAGTAGAGACTTTGTGCGGGTCAGTGACAGGAGTGTCTGGATCATCCTGCCATGAGGTGGCGGTGATTTTGACGTCGCCTACGGGCATGTACAGGTAGACATAGCCGTCCTTGTCAGTTACCCCTTCAATGTAACTTTTGCCCCTTCGGTCGGCATATGGCGGCACCTCCGTATAGGTGACGGTCACGCCCTCCATCGGGGTTTTCTTTTGCGAACCTTGTTCCAGGACGCGTACGCCTACCTGATAGAGATAGTGTTCGCAGGGCGCGAGCTCAAACTCCTTAAAGGTAAAGGAGTAGTGGAAATCGGAGTACTTTTCATGGGCCAGGTCATAGTGCGCTGACCAGACGTGTCCGGCCAGCTGCGCCCAGGCTTCCAGCTTCACCAGCGCATCAATTTCCCCCTGCAGGCAGGAGAGCTCCTTGCAGACGTGCCACTCGTTGGGATTGATGGGCTGCACCCCCACCAGCGGATCGGGGTCTCTGCCGCCCTCGTCCCCCGTGAGATCAGCCGAAATGGCAATGCCCGCGGCAATGTCGCAGCCTACGCCGGCAATGGAAAGCACATCCAGAGAGGGTCCCAGGGTCAGGTCCACTTCAAAGTCGCCATTGGCAATGATCTCTTCCACATTCAGCTGGGGTTTTTGCGATAGGTTGCTGAACTTCGGCGTGGAGAAAGGCGCGGCTTTGAAGCCGAAGCCGGTTTTGCCGTCCTGCATGTCAAAGCTGACTTTCGTGTCTCCTTCAACAAAGAGCCCAAGCCCAACCCCGACTTCCAGCCCCACACCGGGTATGCCGGAGAAAGGAAACTTCAAAATGGGAATCTCTTGGGAAAAGTTGTCGCTGACTTCAAGGACAGCATCCTTCAAATTATAGCTCACCCAGGTGTTCGTTTCCAGGGTGAAACCGTTGTATTTTACCTGGACGTAGAAATCCCCGGTGAGCGCGCCGCTAAATTTTAGCGTACCGGCAGGGTTGCTAAAGGAAAGATTCTGGCTGAAAGGAAAGGTTTTGGAGGTATCGATGCCAATTTTGAAAAACAGCTCCTCCGGCTGCACATCCTCGGGGCTGCAGGTAAAGACCATGCGGTCGGACTGAACCGTGACCTGGGTGGGGAGAAAGAAGAAGGCCTCCAGTGTTGTTTCGTCAACAAAGGCCACCGGCGTCCCGGGCGCGATGCGTTTCGCCTCGCTGGAGGGATTGTAGAGGGTATAGGTGGTATTGTCATCGGAAGCATCCATGCTCATGCTGGCATCCGCGTAAAGAATGGCGGAACCTTCACGCATGACGACGAAATTGGCATCATCGGTGATGTCTTCAGCGTTTAGGTTCAGGTCGATATACAGCGGATCATTCCCATAGAGCGCCTTGCTCTCAATGGTGAAATCCTCTTCGGCAGCAGCCGAACAGATGCCCAGGCTAAGCACCAGGGCCAGCAGAAGCAACAGGGAGAGAAGCCTTCTACGCATCGTCATTGTTTTTCACCGGCGCGTGCATGCACGTGCCCCTCGCGGGTCCTTCCTTCATGGGTTTGGGTCAGTGGTGGGCGGGAACCTTGCTGCGTTTTAGCAGGTCATGAAAAAACGCAAACGTTTCCGGCTGGCATGGAGACCGACCGGAAACGTGTCAGGCATTATTCCGCCTGTGGCTCGTTGGTGGAAAAGGCAATCCCATACAGCAGGCTGCGGGCAAAATTGTCATCCGCTTCTGTTTGCTCCGTAAAGTCGTCGTGGTACTGGATCAATTCCACAAAGTACCCTTCGTAGATGGTGAAAAGGGAATCCACGTCCCATTCATCATTGGAACTGACGAACAGGTACAGGTTGCCCTCGGGAGAGGCCTCCGTGGCATAGGTTGGGTTTTCATACTGGGAGCCGGCAATCTCCTGCAGCTCTTGTATCTCCTCTTCCGTCAGATCCGACATGGACATGCCCGCGTACACGTCGGAGGGCGCAATGCTGATGACCACGTCGGCGTGATCGTCGCTGTGAACCGTGGCGCGAACCTGATCGGCGGGGGCGTAGGGGCTGAACTCAATGTCCAGGGTCCCGGTATAGGTCAGCGTAATGGTCACCGGGCTATCCGGCTGGGAAAGGGGAATGGTGGTTTCCACCGCCGCGATCTCTTCCGCGCAGGCAAAGCTCATCATGAGCAGTGCGGCAAGCAACAGTGCAATCAACTTCTTCATTGACTTACCTCCTCCAAACCGAAGCTCAGGGGCACCAGGAATTCCTTCATCATGAAACCGCAAATGTTCTTCTGGGTATCATAAACCTGGCACCAGGTTTTGCTTTCAGCGATTACCTGCAGGGTGGACCCGGAATAGTAGATGTCGTGGACGGCGGTGGACTTGGAGGGCGCCCAGCGCATGTTCACATAGCCCGAAGGCGTGGAGGGCTTGACCGACGCGAGGTAGTAAGTAGACTTGAAGTCCTTGAAGGATAGGCTTTCCGCGGTGCTGGGCTGGGTGGAGGGCGGTGTCAGGCTTAGGTATCGGGTCATGACATAGCCGTCACGTCCGCCATAGCCGATATGCGCCCAGGTGTTGCTGTTTAGAAATTCATAAACAACAACCGCCGCGCCATTGGGAATGGAGGTAAGGATGTTATTGCCCAGGTCGGTGGAGCTGCGCATGTTCAGGGATTTCTTGTTTGCTGTGTTTACATAATATACCATGGCATCGGCATAGGCGCTGACCAGCAGGGGGGCGCACAGCGCGGCCACCAGTACCAGGGCAAGCAATCCTGTCCAAACTTTTCTCATGTTGATGCTCCTTTTCAATGGCGTTTATTGCTCAAAACAAGTGGAAACCTTGAAAGGTACGTTACTCAATGGCCCCTTCCGTAAAGGTGGTGGCGACGATGGTCACCTGCAGCTCACTGTCTACGGCAATGTCGTACACCAGCGTGTACAGGGGGGCCTCCGCCTCCCACGAGCGGCCATATGTAAAGGTGACGGTGGTGCATTCCTCCGCTTTTCCTTCAAAAACGTAGCGCTGGAAGCCGCCTACGCCCGTGGCGGTTCCTTCTGCGGCATCCTGGGCAAATCCGTCGTCAACCACGGCCACGACCTTTTCATCCGCCACGGTGGCGGTCCAGGTGTAGCCGGTGGTGGGGTTGCCACGCAGGATCACGGCCGGCTCCGTGGGGGTGCTCCCGTCCTCCTGGGCGAAGGCGGAGAATGTCAAGGCCGCCAGCAGCACCAGCGCCAGGAACAGACAAATGCGTTTCATTTTCATTGCTTTTCATCCTTTCATAAATGCATCAGGGCTGAGTGTGTGTGCTTCCGGGGAAACGATGCGGGGAACCTGATCGCGGGCTATCGCCTTTGCGGCTTTTTTAATATCGGGCGGTTGCCGGCGGAAGCGTTACTGCGTGGGTGCGTCCGTGGATTCGCCGGGGCGTACGCGCCGGGCGCATACCAGCAGGCGCTCCCGGTCATCCCCTGTGCAGGTGGAGAGAATCAGCAGCTGGTCGCCCGTGTTTACGTCCACCGGTGCGGGAAACGCATTCAACCGTAGCAGAGCGGCCAGCGTCTCCTCCTGTTGCGCTGAGGTCATTTGATTGTACATGGTGTAGTTGACAAAGCGGGTGGAACCGTAGACCGTATTCACGCGCAACGCGGCAAAGACCAGGAAATCCCCCTCTTCGTACTGCGTATCACAGGTGATGATGGGGTGGGTACGGAAATAGCTGTAGGTCTCATATTTTCGCAGATTGCCAAACATTGCCCCGGTTTTCATATTGTGCCCGTACAAAATCAGCGCCTTGGGGTTGCCGGTCAGGTCGCAACCCATATCCAGAAAAATCGCGCCGTTGTCATTGTGATATCCCAGGTAATCCCGGTCCAGGTAGTAGGTGTTATCCCGCTGCACCACGGCGATGTCCAGCTGCTCCGGAATGGTGAGCCAGGCGACAATGTCCTGATTCTGCTGCTTGAGCTTTGCAAAACGTGGCGACATGATTTTGAAAGTGATGGGGGTCGCCGTGGGGGAAGCTGTCGAGGGGCTGCTGTCCGCTGCCGGGGGTGAGGCGGCGGCGGATGCAGCCTGCGGCGTGGGGGAAGCCGTATACGCAGCCGCTTCCTGAATAGCCAGCAGGTTTGCTTGCTGCAGCACCGCTGCCTGCTGCCTGCTGCGTAGGGCTTGAAGGCCATAATTCGCCAGCTCGATCAGGGCAAATACAAAACCTGCTGCGGCCAGGACCATCACCAGTTTGCCAGGCCTGCTCCATAGGGAGGGGCGCCGGTGCGCTGGGGGCCTGGGCGCCCTGGACGGCGGACGCCGCTGCGCTGGGGAGGGGGCAGGACTATAAGGCGTCACACTCACCTCCTGGTACAAAATAACAAACAATACGCTCTCATATATTAAGTCGCAGCATGGCAATAAAATCCTTATCAAAAATGGAGAAATTTTTACCATGCTGCGACTTTTTTATGTTTTTCTGTTTTTCAAAGGGAAAGGGGGAAACGGAAAAGACAATCCGCAGTGGGATAGCGTCGGGGAAAGGTGCATGACCGATGGCAACCGGCGCGGATAAGCGGGGTTATTTCTTTTGCCCGTAGTAGGCGTTGGGACCGTGCTTGCGCAGGAAATGCTTGTCCCGCACATAGTCGGGCAGGGAGGGAGTATCCTGGGCCTTGGGCAGGGCTTCGGTGTGCCAGGCCATCATGGCCACTTCCTCCAGCACCACGGCGTTGTGCACTGCTTCCATGGGATCTTTCCCCCAGGCAAAGGGACCGTGATGACGGGCCAGCACGCAGGGAACGTGCAAAGGATTCAGGTGATGCGCCTCGAAGTGCGCGGCAATCACCTTGCCGGTTTCCAGCTCATAGGCGCGCTCAACTTCCTCCTGGGTGAGATCCCGGGCGCAGGGAACGGCACCATAAATGTAATCGGCATGGGTGGTGCCATAGGCGGGAATGTCCCGGCCCGCCTGGGCCCAGATGGTTGCCCAGCGGGAGTGCGTATGGACAATGCCGCCCACTTCCGGAAAGCGCCGGTAGAGCTCCGCATGCGTGGCCGTGTCCGAGGAGGGATTCAGCTCACCCTCCACCCGGTGACCTTCCAGATCCATAACCACCATGTCCTGGGGCTTGAGCTCCTCATAGGGCACGCCGGAGGGCTTGATGACGAACAGCCCCTTGTCCCGGTCAATGCCGGATACGTTCCCCCAGGTGAAGGTGACCAAGTGATGGGCAGGCAGCAGCAGATTGGCTTTGCAGACCAATTCCTTCAATGCTTCCAACATGCGGGAATGCCTCCTTTGCAATATGTCCGTACTTTTCTTCATTGTATCACAGATCATGCAGCGGCGCAAGGCGTCTTTTGCGATATGGATAGGATCCCTGTTTTAATATGAAATAATTTATATATTGATAAAACATCAAAAGTTTTATGAAAAAATTTATGGACTTAACACATAAAACGTGATACAATATGACTAAATAAAGCAAATTGTCACCTGGAGGAGGAAAAAGCCGGCCGACGAGCGCGGGTGTATTTCCTGCGCCTTCCGGGCGACCGTAGAAGGAAAGGGCTGAGTCAAATGAGTGTGAACATTTTCATCCGTGATGCGGTGAAAAAGTACGGGGAAAACACGGTCATCCAGGATCTGACGCTGGACATCCACGGGGGAGAATTCTTTACACTGCTGGGGCCTTCCGGATGCGGCAAGACTACGCTTCTGCGCATGATTGCGGGATTCAACTCCATTGAGGGCGGGGATTTCTATTTTAATTCCACGCGGATCAATGACTTGGACCCGGCCAAGCGGAATATCGGCATGGTATTCCAGAATTATGCGATTTTTCCCCACATGAGCGTGCGCAAAAATGTGGAATTCGGCCTGAAGAACCGCGCCTTTGACCGAAGCAAAATCCATGCCCATGCGGATAAATTCCTGAAACTGATGCAGATAGACCAACTGGCCGACCGCATGCCGGACCGTCTCTCCGGCGGCCAGCAGCAGCGTGTGGCGCTTGCCCGGGCGCTGTGCATCGAGCCGGACGTATTGCTCATGGACGAGCCCCTGTCCAACCTGGATGCCAAGCTGCGGGTGGAAATGCGCACAGTCATTAAACAGATTCAGAACAATGTGGGCATCACCACCGTATATGTTACCCATGACCAGGAAGAAGCCATGGCGGTATCCGACCGCATTGCGGTGATGAGCGGTGGCGTGATCCAGCATGTGGGTACCCCCAAGAACATTTATCAGCGGCCCGCAAACCTGTTTGTGGCCACCTTTATTGGCCGCAGCAATATCCTGGATGGCCGGATTGTGGAGGCGGGAGAGGGCAAGGCCACGGTGGAGCTCCCCACCGGTTATCGGGTAACCTTTGAGAATCTGTCGCCGGCTTACTGCAAACCCCAGCAGGTGAAGCTGTGCGCCCGCCCGGAAGAGCTGATTGTGGAAACGGAGGGCACAGAAGGGCTGCGCGCCGTGATTGACGATTGCGTGTTCCTGGGCCTGAATACGCACTATTTTGTGCATCTCACCAGTGGGGAAACGACGGAGATCATCCAGGAATCCACCATTGACTCGGTCATCGCTCCGGGGACGGAGGTACGGCTGCGCCTGAACACCCGGAAGGCAAATCTGTTTACCGAGGATGGTTCCACCAATATCCTTACGGGGGTGCAAAATGATCTGGCCGCCATGGACGGCAGGAAAAAGGCGGTGGGCGCATGAAAATCAGAAAACCGGAGGTCTGGACGGCCATCACCTGGATCTTCCTGGGGCTTTTTGTCCTGTTCCTGATTTATCCCCTGTTTGGCATTTTGCGCCAGTCGGTGTTCAATGCGGAGGGACAATTCAGCCTGGAGCAGTTTGACAAGTTCTTTTCCACGCCCTACTATTCCCAGACCATCCTGAACAGCTTTAAGGTTACCATTGCGGTAACGGCTGTAACGCTGCTGCTGGGCATCCCCTTTGCATACTTCTATTCCTTCTATCAGTTAAAGGGGTCAAAGTTTCTGTTTGTGGTATCCATCCTCTGCTGCATGTCGGCCCCCTTTATCGGCGCCTATGCTTGGATCATGCTGCTGGGGCGCAATGGGGTTATTACCAGCTTTATCAAGGATATCTTTGGCATACAGATTCAAAGCATCTACGGCTTTGGCGGCATTTTGATGGTTCAGGCGCTGAAGTTTTTCCCGCTGGTGTTTGTGTACATGAACGGCGCCTTCAAGTCCATTGACAACACCCTGCTGGAGGCCTCTGCCAACATGGGCTGCACCGGGGTGAAGCGCTTTTTCACGGTGGTGATGCAGCTGTCCATGCCAACCATTCTGGCGGCATCGTTGCTGGTGTTCATGCGTGCCTTTGCGGACTTTGGTACGCCGCTGCTCATTGGCGAGGGGTACCGCACCTTCCCTGTGGAAATCTACAACCAATACCTGGGTGAAAATGGCACGGACCATAACTTTGCCGCAGCCATATCGGTCATTGCCATCCTGGTGACGGCCGTGGTGTTCTTCATTCAGAAATGGGCTACCAAGAAATACAATTTCTCCATCAACGCCTTGCATCCAGTGCAAAAGCGCAAGCCCAAGGGCCTGGGCGGCGTACTGATGTACTTGTACTGCTATGGGCTGATTGCCCTGGCCTTCCTGCCGCAGATCTATATTGTTTATCTCTCCTTCCGCAACTGCGAAGGCGCGGTGTTCAAGCCCGGATTCTCCCTGATCAACTACGAAAAGGCTATGAAGAAGCTGCTGGTGCGCTCTATTGAGAATACCGTGATATTTGGCGTGGTTTCCCTGGCCATTATCATTCTGTTGGCCATTCTCATCGCCTACCTGGTGGTGCGCCGGCCCCGGCCATTGAATCATGCTATTGACACCATGTCCATGCTGCCGTACATCATGCCGGGCTCCATCATTGGTATTGCGCTGGTGATCGCCTTTGGCAGGCAGCCCTTTGCCCTGACGGGCACCATGGCCATTATGATTATAGCGCTGGTCATACGGCGAATGCCCTACACCATACGCTCCGCCACGGCAACGCTTCAAAGCATCCCCCTCAGCACCGAGGAGGCGTCCATCTCCCTGGGGGCGGGCAAGATCAAGACGTTCCTCACCGTCACCACCCCCATGATGGCCAATGGTATCATGTCCGGCGCTGTGCTCAGCTGGGTGGCCATTGTAACGGAGCTGTCCAGTGCGATTATCCTGTACAATAACAAGACCATCACCTTGACCATGTCCACCTACGCGGCTATTTCACGGGGAAATGACGGCCTGGCCTGCGCCTTTGCGGCGATTCTGACGGTGCTGACAGCCCTTTCTCTGATTCTGTATCTGGCGGTAACCAAATCGGAAGACATCAAGCTGTAACCCTCCAGGCGGTGGCGCCTGGTTGCAAATCACTTTCTTGTAAGGAGGTATCCCCTATGAAGAGACTGGTTTCCCTGCTTGTGGCGGCGGCGATGCTGCTGGTGGCCTTTTCTGCAGTGGCGGAAGAAATCAGCGGTCCCCTGGTACTGTATAGCTCCATGACGGACAACGATATCGATAACCTGATTGAAGCGTTCAACGAGGTGTACCCCAACGTGGAGGTTGAGGTGGTGAACGGCTCCGCGGGCGAGCTGGCGGCGCGAATCCGCGCGGAAAAGGACAATCCCCAGGGTGACTTGCAGTGGGGTGGATTGTCCCCCGCGGACGGCGATGCCAACGACGATATTTTTGCCGAATACCTCTCCCCCTATGAAGCAGATCTCCCCGACGCCTACAAGTCGCATAACGGGCGGTACAACCAGGATCACCTGAGTACCATCTGCTTCTGCATCAATGTGGAGCTGGAAAAGGAACTGGGGCTGAATATCCAGAGCTACGAGGATCTGTTGGACCCGGCGCTGAAGGGCCGCATTGTGCTTTCCGACCCCAACTCCTCCTCGGCGGCGTGGAATAATATGTGTAATATTTTTGCCGTATATGGCTATGATACCCAGGAGGCCTGGGACTATCTGCGGGCGCTGCTGGAAAACGGCCTGGTGATCTCCACTTCTTCCTCCGTGTGCTTCAAGAGCGTGGACAGCGGCGAATATGTGGTTGGCCTTACCTATGAGGATGGCGCCGATACGCTGCTGAAGGCTGGCTCCACCAATATCCGCATGCAGTACCCCACCAATGGTGCATCGGCTACGTCCATGGGTTGCGCCATGATTGAAGGCTGCCCCCATCCCGAAGCGGCAAAAGCCATGATTGATTTCCTCATGAGCCCCGAGGGGCAAACCGAACTGGCGAACCGTTTGCAAACCCTGCGCTTCACCAATCCCAAGGCGCAGTATGAGATTGCCTGGCTGCCGCCGGACAGCGAGATTACCTGGGTGGACCGCGACGTGGCATGGCTGACCGAGCATAAGGACGAAATGCTGGAAAAGTGGAACGCCCTGTACGCGGAGATCAACCAATAAAATATAATTAAGCGGAAAGATGCCGCAGGTTGTACAGGCAACTGACGAGCGCCTACCGCTAAGAAGCGTGAGAAATCCGGCACTTGTAAAGTAAATCTGAGTACATACAAAAGGGCTTGCTGTCTGCGAAGAACGGGCAGCAAGCCCTTATTATGAAAAAAGTGTATGCTCATGGTAAAAAAGGAAGCATTGACCAGCTCATACCATGCGCAGCAGGCTTGCGGAGGACCGAGCGTCCCCAAAGCTGTAGGCCCAAGGGCAATGCTATGATCCCCAAAACGAAAAATGGATCAGATGTTTCATCTGACCCAGCGTCTGGGTGAGAGGATTCGAACCTCCGGCCTCTTGAACCCCATTCAAGCACGCTACCAAGCTGCGCTACACCCAGTCATTCTCTCGCAGGGGCTATCGCTCTTGCGAACGTGTATTATTATATCGCAGGGGAAGAAGGTTGTCAAGCACAAATTTCAATTTTTTTCCGTATTTCCCGTATTGTGCAGTCAACAGCGGAAATGCCAGGCCGCAAAGGCGCCAATTTGCTTTTTTTCCTTGCGCTTTTGGGCCTGGGCGCTTATAATGTTGGAACACGCTGGCATTGCCAGCGCATGAAGTATGGGAAGAAGGAGGAGTCTGCTTTGGAAAATCATGTGGAAGAAAAAGCAACGCGCACCAATTTTATCTGGGACGCCATCGACCAGGACCTGAAGGAGGGGCGTTACCAGCAAGTACACACGCGCTTTCCTCCCGAACCCAATGGATACATGCATATTGGCCATTGCAAGGCCTTGATCATGGATTTCCTTACCGCGGAGAAGTACGGCGGCAAGTGCAACCTTCGCTTTGACGATACCAACCCCGCCAAGGAAGATACCGAGTACGTGGAGGCCATCAAGCGGGACATTACCTGGCTGGGTTTTCACTGGACCGGCGGGCTGTACTATGCGTCCGACTACTACGACAAGTGCTACGAGATTGCCGAGGACTGGATCAAGCGCGGCCTGGCCTATGTGGATCAGCTGTCCAAGGAGGAGATGCGCGCCTACCGGGGCACGCTTACCGAGCCGGGCAAGAACAGCCCCTGGCGTGATCGCCCCTGGGAGGAAAGCCTCGACCTGTTCCGCCGCATGCGGGCAGGGGAATTCCCGGAGGGCAGCCTGACGCTCCGCGCCAAGATTGACATGGCCTCCCCCAATATCGTGATGCGGGACCCGGCCATGTATCGTATCCTATATAAGGAGCACTGGCGCACGGGGAATAAGTGGTGCATTTATCCCATGTACGACTTTGCCCACCCCATTGGGGATGCCCTGGAGGGCATCAGCCATTCCCTGTGCTCCCTGGAGTATGAAATTCACCGTCCGCTGTATGACTGGGTGGTGGAGCACAGCCAGAACATGCTCCCGGCCCGTCCGCGCCAGCTGGAATTTGCCCGGCTGAACATGACGCAGACCGTGATGTCCAAGCGCTACCTGCGCCAGCTGGTGGAGGGCGGCTATGTGCGCGGCTGGGATGATCCACGCATGCCCACCCTGAGCGCCCTGCGCCGCCGGGGCTATACTGGCGCGGCTATCCGCGACTTTGTGGACCGCATCGGTATGAGCAAGGCGGATTCCGTGGTGGACCTGGCCCTGCTGGAAAGCTGCGTCCGGGACGACCTGGGGGAAAAATCGCCCCGGGCCATGGCCGTGCTGAAGCCCCTGAAGGTGGTGCTCACCAACTGGCCCGCCGGGGAGATCAAGGAGATCCAGGTGGAAAACCATCCCGATCATCCGGAAATGGGCACGCGCACCATCCGCTTTGGCCGCGAACTGTATATTGAGCAGGACGACTTCATGGAGGTCCCCGCCAAGAAGTATCAGCGCATGTTCCCCGGCAATGAAGTCCGCCTCAAGGGCGCGTACATCGTCCGCTGCGAGGATTGCGTAAAGGATGACGCCGGTGAGGTGGTGGAAGTACACTGCACCGTGGACCTGGATTCCTTCTCCGGCAGCGAAGGCGCCAATCGCAAGATCAAGGGGAAAACCCTGCACTGGGTCAGCGCCGCGGATGCCATCCCCTTTGAGGCCCGGCTGTACGAGCCCCTGCTTTCTGCCGACGAGGACCTGGAGGAGGCGGAACCGGAGCTGGCCGAGGAAGGCGACACCCCCGCCGTGCCTGCCAAGAAGGACTTCATCAGCCGCCTGAACCCCAATAGCCTTACCATCTGCCGGGGACTGGCGGAGCCTGCCATCCGGGACTGCGAGGTGGGAACTACCTTCCAGTTCCTGCGCAACGGCTATTTCTGCAAGGACCCCGATTCCACGCCCGAATTGCCGGTGTACAACCGCACCGTGGGTCTGCGGGATACTTTCGCCAAGCAGGCGAAAAAGTAAAACATTCAAAATCACAGCTTGGAGGCGTTTCCCCATGGAAGTACGTACCCGGTTCGCGCCCAGCCCCACGGGCTTTATGCACCTGGGCGGCCTGAGAACGGCACTGTATAATTACCTTTTCGCCAAGAAAAACGGCGGCAAGTTTATCCTGCGCATTGAGGATACCGACCAGGAGCGCTTTGTGGAGGGCGCCACGGAGGTCATCTACGATACCCTGCGGGGTTGCGGCATGGACTGGGACGAAGGCCCCGATGTGGGCGGCGACTACGGCCCCTACATCCAGTCCCAGCGCAAGGAGCTGTACCTGCCCTATGCCCAGCAGCTGGTGGCTTCCGGTCACGCGTACTACTGCTTCTGCACCAAGGAGGAGCTGGAGGAGCGCCGCGCTGCCGCCGAGGCCCGGGGTGAGGTGTTCAAGTATGACAAGCATTGCCTGCACCTGAGCAAGGAGGAAGTGCAGCAGAAGCTGGATGCGGGTGTGCCCTATGTCATCCGCCAGAATGCGCCCACGGAAGGGGAGACCAGCTACGATGACCTGGTCTTTGGCCACATGACCTTCCCCAACGATACCCTGGATGACATGGTGCTCATCAAGCAGGACGGCATGCCCACCTACAACTTTGCCAACGTCATTGATGACCACCTGATGGGCATTACCCATGTGATGCGTGGTACGGAGTACCTCTCCTCCACGCCCAAATATAACCTACTTTACGAGGCTTTCGGTTGGCAGGCACCCCAGTATATCCATCTGCCCACCGTGATGCGGGATGCCCACCACAAGCTGAGCAAACGGGATGGGGACGCCTATTATTCCGACTTTATCGAGAAAGGCTATCTTACCGAGGCGCTGATCAACTACCTGGCCCTGGTGGGCTGGAACCCCGGGGACGACCGGGAGTTCTTTACCCTGCCGGAGCTCATCGAGGCCTTTGACATTCATCGCCTGAACAAGGCGCCGGGAATCTTCGACATCGACAAGCTCACCTGGTTCAATGCCGAGTACATCCGCCGCATGGACTTTGAGCGCTACCTGACCATGGTGACGCCATGGTTTGACAAGGTGCTGGCCGGAAAGGGCATTGACTACCGCCGCCTGGCCGAGCTGATGCAAAGCCGCACGGAGGTTTTCAACCGGGTGCCGGATATGGTACGCTTCCTGGCGGAACTCCCGGACTACGACCTGGAGCTGTATACCCACAAGAAGATGAAGAGCAATCCCCAGGTGGCCATGCAGTCCCTGCAACTGTGCCGCCCGGTGCTGGAGGCTGTGAGCGACTGGACCGAGCAAAACATCCATGACGCGCTCATGGCAGCCATTGCCCAGGCAGGCATGAAGAACGGCGCTGTGCTCTGGCCCCTGCGCATTGCCATCAGCGGTCAGGCCAATACTCCCGGCGGCGCCATTGAAATTGCCTGGCTCCTGGGCAAGGAAGAAACCCTTCGCCGCATGGACGACGGCATGGCGCGGCTGACCCGGGCAGCGCAGGGCTGATGCGGGAGCGTGCTGGAACATGAAAATCAAAAGGCTGACCCTGGGTGGCGTCATGGCGGCGCTGGTGTTCGTAATGACCTATTTTCCGAAGGTTCCCGTGCCTGTTACGGGCGGATACATTCACCTGGGAGACGGGGCCATTTTTTTGGCAGGCATGCTGCTGGGACCGCTGGCTGTGGCGTCGGCGGCCATTGGCTCCGCGCTGTCGGACCTGGTGGGCGGATATGTGCCCTATGTGTTGCCAACCCTGGTGATTAAGGGCCTGATGGCGCTGCTGGTCTGGCGGCTGTACCGGCCGGGAAAGCCGCTGAGGCAGCTGGTGGCGTTCTTCCTGGCCGAGGCGCTCATGGTGGTGGGTTACTTCCTGACTGAATGGGCATTGACGGGCTTTCCGGCCGCGCTGGCAGCCGTGATGCCCAACCTGATTCAAGGGGCGGCGGGGATTGCCCTGGGCATGTTCTGCGTGCCGCTGATGCCCCGCATGGAAAAAGCGTTGCGGTAAAGCGAATCCTCCCATAGCCGGGTATGGCTATGGGAGGATTTAAACTACTGGAAAAGCGTGCTATTTCAAGCTGAAACGCTGATGAAGAAACTTCCGCTTTGTTAGCCTGCAAGGTTCCCAACAAGTATGGGGACCGCAGACTGTCAAAAAAACCTTCAGGAGGTGTCGGAGGGGCCGCAGCCCCTTTGACTTTTCTTCGTGTAAGCCGGCTTTGCCGGCGGACGGTTGGCTTTTCGAACGA
>MHCFR04200__coassemble_562_pt1 | contig 20657 bp, 18 predicted proteins | sample MHCFR04200__metabat2_low_PE_027 | metagenome-assembled genome bin MHCFR04200 | reverse complement strand
TCAAGATAGTTCATTATTTTCTCCTCATTTTTTCGACCTAATAGCTTCCTAAGATCATGCTATCATGCAGAGCCTTGCCGTGGCAATGAAGGCAAGGCAAAGGTATGGTTAGATAAAGACCGTTCTTGACTTCTTGAAACTATGCTTTTTAGAGTAACCCTGCTATCCTCGCCTTCCTCTTGACTTTTCGCACAGGATGCGGTACGCTTCAAGCAGCTGGGTTTGGCTGATTTTGCCTGAAAGGAGAGACGGTATGAGCTTTACCGTGCATCCCTGGAAAGTGGTGGAGACGGGCTGGGACCCCGGGCAGATGCGCCTGGGGGAGAGCCTGACCTCCCTGGGAAATGGATATATGGGCCTGCGCGGCAATTTTGAAGAGGACTATTCTGGGGATTGCCACCGGGGCACGTACTTGGGTGGCGTTTGGTTCCCGGACAAAACTCGGGTGGGATGGTGGAAAAACGGCTATCCCAAGTATTTTGGCAAGGTCATCAACGCCGTGAACCTCATCGGCGTGCATGTATTGCTGGATGGCGTTCCCCTGGATTTGAATACATTAACCGTATGGGAATTCCACCGGGAGGTGGATATGCGCAACGGTATCCTGACCCGCAGCGTCATGGCGGAAACGCCCAAGGGCAGCCTGCGCATTGACTGTGAGCGCTTTGTCTCCATGGCGCGCAAGGAACTGCTGGCCCTGCGCTATACGGTTACGCCTTCCTTTGATTGCAAACTGGAAATGACCCCTTATCTGGATGGAGACGTCCGTAACCTGGACGCCAATTATCAGGAGCGCTTCTGGGATATGCTGGATGGCGTGGCGGAGGAAAACGCTGCCGCTGTGCTGGTCAAGACACGTGAAAACCCCTTCGGTACGCCACGGTTTACGGTGGCGGCAGCCATGGCCGCCCGGTGCGAGGCCCTCAGCTGCATTGATACGGCGGCGGTGAAGGGTGGCTGCGCCATGCGCTTTGTGGGGGAAGTCAAGGCGGAGGATAGCGTTTCCCTGGATAAATTTGCCCTGGTGTACACCAGCCGGGATCATGACGAGAAGCAACTCCTGCGCTTGGCCATGGACGCGGCCTATGACGCGCTGGAGGAAGGATATGAGAAAGCACGGCAAGCGCAGTGCGATGCCTGGAAGCAGAAATGGGAAATGGCCGATGTACAGATTGAGGGCGACGACAGCGCCCAGCAGGGGATTCGGTTCAACCTGTTTCAGTTGCTAAGTACGTATACGGGGGAGGATGCCCGGCTCAATATCGGACCCAAAGGCTTTACCGGGGAGAAGTATGGCGGTGCCACCTACTGGGATACCGAGGCTTACTGCTTCCCGGTGTATATGGCGGTGGCTGGGCCGGACGTGGCGCGTCAGCTGCTGATCTACCGCTGGCAGCAGCTGCCCGGAGCCTATGAGAACGCCAAGAAACTGGGCCTGGAGGGCGCGCTCTATCCCATGGTAACCTTCACCGGCGAGGAGTGCCATAACGAGTGGGAGATCACCTTTGAGGAAATCCACCGCAATGCCGCCATTGCCTATGCCATCTACAACTATGTGACCTATACCGGCGACGAGGATTACCTGCGCCGGGAGGGCATGGAGGTGCTGCTGGGGATTGCCCGGTTCTGGGTTTCCCGGGTGCACTTCAGCACCCATGCGGGGAAATACATGATTCATGGGGTTACCGGGCCCAATGAGTACGAGAATAACGTGAACAACAACTGGTACACCAACCGTATGGCGGCCTGGTGCCTGGACTGGTGCGTGGAGGCAGCGCATATTGTGGGGGATAAGCGCGCCCGGGAGCTTGGCTTCAGCAAGGATGAACAGGATCGCATGAAGAAGATCTCCTTCAGCATGTATTACCCCATGGACGCGGAACGGGGCATATTTCTCCAGCAGGATACCTTCCTGGACAAAGAGCTGAAGCCCGCCAGCGAAATCCCCGCTGCGGAGCGCCCTATTTGCCAGCACTGGAGCTGGGACAGGATTCTGCGCTCCTGCTACATCAAGCAGGCGGATGTTCTCCAGGGCATGTACTTCCTGGGCCACCTGTATGACCATGAAACCAAGAAGCGGAACTTCGACTTTTACGAGCCCATGACGGTCCATGAAAGCAGCCTGTCGCCCTGCGTGCACAGCATTCTGGCGGCGGAGCTGGGCTACCGGGATAAGGCCGTGGAGATGTACAAGCGCACTGCCCGCCTGGACCTGGACAATATCAACCGCGACACCGTGGATGGACTCCATATTACCAGCATGTCGGGGAGCTGGTTGGCCATCACCCAGGGCTTTGCAGGCATGCGCACGGTGCGCGAGCTGTCCTTTGCGCCGTTCCTGCCGGATTGCTGGAAAGGATATGCCTTTAAGTTCAACTACCGCAACCGGCTGATTCAACTGTCCGTGCATGGGGAAGAGATGAAGTTGGCCCTGCTCAAGGGTGAACCGCTGACCCTGCGGGTATATCGGAAACGCTACCGCCTGGAACACGAGCTAACCCTGCCCCTGCAGTAAACCGAGGAGGATGCACAATCATGAAGCGCGTTTTTTTAACGGTATTGGATGCCGTTGGCGTCGGCTATCTGCCGGATGCGGATAAATACGGAGATGTGGGCGCGTGTACCTTTGGACATGTGGTGGATGCATGTCACCCGCAGTTGCCCAACCTGGCGCGCCTGGGACTGGGCCAGATTCAGGGCACGCATTATCCTGCCGACCCTCAGGCCAAGGGCGCCTATGGCCGGGCTCTGGAAAAGAGCGCGGGCAAGGACACCACCACCGGACACTGGGAGATTGCCGGCCTGCGGCTGGAAAAACCCTTTCCCACCTATCCCCATGGTTTTCCCCGGGAAGTCATGGACGCCTTTGAACAGGCCATTGGCCGTAAGACCCTGGGCAACAAGCCGGCATCGGGTACGGCAATCCTGGATGAGCTGGGCGAGGAACATATGCGCACGGGCTATCCCATTGTGTACACCTCTGCGGACAGCGTATTCCAGATTGCGTGCCACGAGGATATCGTTCCCGTGGAGGAGCTGTACCACATGTGCGAGATTGCCCGGGCACAGCTGACCGGAGACCATACGGTGGGGCGGGTGATTGCCCGGCCCTTTGTGGGAACACCGGGACACTTTATCCGCACCAAGGGCCGGCGGGACTACTCTGTGGAGCCCTTTGGCCCCACCCTTTTGGACGCGGTGAAGGAAGCCGGCATGGAATGCCTGGGGGTGGGAAAAATCGAGGATATTTTCTACCATCGCGGCTTGACCGGCAGTAACCATGCCGCGGGGAACCCTGCGTGCATTGACGCGTGGATGGACTACATGCGCCGGGACTTCCAGGGCCTGGTGTTTACCAATCTGGTGGACACCGATATGCTCTATGGCCATCGTAACGACGCCCAGGGCTTTGCGGATGCCTTGGCCTATATCGATGGAAAGCTGCCGGAGATTCAGGCGCTTATGGGCCCGGAGGACCTGCTCATCATTACCGCGGATCATGGGTGCGATCCCACCTTTCCGGGCACGGATCATACCCGGGAGTACATCCCGCTGCTGGTATGGTACCCGGGTATGGAAAAGCTGGTAGACCTGGGAACCCGCGCCACCTATGCGGATATCGCTGCCACGGTGGCGGAATTTCTGGGGCTTCCCCAGCGCTTTGGGGCAACGTCTTTCTTGCGGGACCTGTATTGACGAAAGGATACGCGGACATGAGTGAATACATGCAAAAGATACAGACCGCCGCGGATACCATTCGCCAGGCGGTGGGCGGCGCGGACGTCGGCATCATTCTGGGCAGCGGCCTAGGGGACTATGTGGAGGCCCTGGAAGAAGCCCGGGCCATCAGCTATGCGGATATTCCCGGCTTCCCGCGCTCCACGGTGCCGGGACATAAAGGCCGCTGGGTAACCGGAACGCTGCATGGTAAGCGGGTATGCATGATGCAGGGACGTTTCCATGCCTATGAAGGGTATGATTTGAAGGAGGTAACCCTCCCTGTGCGGGTGATGGCCCTGCTGGGGGTCAAGACGCTGATCGTTACCAATGCGGCGGGCGGCGTGAACCTGGCCTTCCATCCGGGAGACCTGATGCTGATTACCGATTGCATCAATTTCTCAGGCATGAATCCCCTGCGGGGAGAGAACTTGGATGCCTTTGGCCCGCGCTTTCCGGACATGAGCCAGGCGTACAGCCGGGAGTTGGTGGCCCTGGCGGAGCGGTGTGCCGTGGAAATGGGCGTGCAGGTGCAAAAGGGCGTATATTGCTGGTTCAATGGTCCCTGCTTTGAGACGCCCGCAGAGATCCGCATGGCCCGGGTATTGGGCGCGGATGCGGTGGGCATGTCCACCGTGCCGGAAACCATTGTGGCCCAGCACTGCGGGTTGCGTGTGTTTGGCGTGAGCTGCATTACCAACATGGCTGCGGGCATCCTGGATCAGCCCCTGAATCATGAGGAAGTCATGGAGACGGCAGAACGGGTGAAGTATACTTTCCGCGGTTTGCTGGACCGTGTGATTGCGGCGATGTGAGGTTGTTTTTGCAGGCGCCATGGGTAGAGCCCATGGACGCCTTTTTTCACACCTTTTTCCAAGCATGAACCAAATGCATAGCCTGCACCGTCTAACGGATATGAAAAGCCATGGAAAACGGAGGGAAACGTATGCGGGTTTGGATGGGGACAATCCTGGCAACCCTGTTGCTGATGGGCTGCGCGGTGGCGGAATCCCTTTCTGTGCAGGCGTCCGGTACGCTGTATCCTTTTGAGACGGCGCAAATCATGGTGGAGGTTCCAGCGTCCGGCGTGTTAACGGTGGGGGTTACCGACGGCTATGGAGAGCAGCAGCCTGTGGTGAGCAACTTGGCGGTTAATCCTGGGCAGGTTACGCTGCCCTACGAAGCCCTATCCTACTGCGGAATGCCTCTGATGTCCGGCCGTGCCACGCTAACCGCGCAGCTGTGGACGGCGGATGGAGGATATCTGGAGGCAACAACCGGCGTGCGCATCGGTGGCGCGGAGGCGGTGCTGGAATATGCCCTCCCCAGGAGCGAAACATATTACCTGGACCAGCGGGAGAGCTGGATGGTGGACTGCGGCGTCAGCGGCAAGAGTGAAGTGGTGCTGAGCATTTTTGCCGATGCGGATCGGACGGAGCATGTGGTATCCGTGCGGAAATCCATCGCGAATCAAGGCATGTTTTCCATTCCGTGGAAGGGGGAAACCGCTGAGGGGCGGGTGGAGCCAGGCATTTACTGGTGCAGTGTTTACCGCAAGGAGCAGGAAGACCGTGTCTTTACGTTCCCGCTGTATGTGGAGGCGGGAGCGCCGCCGGAGGAAACCATTTACCTGACCGGGGAGCTGCTGACCGGCAGCGATGATCCGGATGAGCTGCTGGAAAAGCTGTATGCCCCACTGGTGGCGGTGGACATCGAGGCCACCGATCATCAGAAAATCTATGAGGAACCAAGCACCAAGAGTGCCGTTTTGGGAACGGTGCATGGGCAATCCCAGGGCCTGGAGGTGCTGGAGACAGGAAAAAATTTCACCCTGGTAGGCGTATGGCGCCACGAGGACGGTGCGTACATTCGCGGCTATGTGCCCAGTGACCGGCTGATGGTGGTGCGTCCCTTTGAGCACTACGGCGTGGTCATTGACAAGCCAAATCAGGAGCTGCGGGTATACGAATACGGCACGCTCATTGGCAAAATGCGTGTAAGCACCGGCCTTATGGCGGAGAACAAACTGTTCCGGGAGACGCGGGCGGGAGCCTTCCTGACGACAGACCGTATGATTGCGTTTGAAAGCAAGGGCTTCACGTACCGCTACCCCATACGCATTGACGGTGGAAACCTGATGCATCAATTGGGATTCAGGACCGCATCCCAGGGCGGCTTTGCCCAACAGCTGGAGGAATTGGGATGGAAAGCATCGGAAGGCTGCGTGCGCATGGATTACCGCACGGATGAGACATACACCATCAATGCCTACTGGATTTGGACGCACCTGGAGCGGGGAACCAAGGTGCTGGTGCTGGATGATCCGGAAGCGAGGGAGGCGCGCATGGAGGCGCTTAACAGATAGTCCCTGCAAGAAAAACATAAGAAACGCAGGGAAAAACTTGCATCCGGAGCCATGAACAAGTAAAATATTTCTATTCTATGGCTTTATGAAAGCCGGTGTGCAAGGACGCACACCCTTGAAAGGAGTATTGGTCCCATGAGTGATTATGCCCAGCGCGTGTTGGATGGATTAAAGGCCCGCAATGCCCATGAAAAGGAGTTTATCCAGGCGGCCACGGAGATTTTGACCACCTTGAAGCCTGTGATTGACAAGCACCCCGAATATGAAAAGGCGGGCCTGCTGGAGCGCTATGTGGAGCCCGAGCGGGTGATCCTTTTCCGTGTACCGTGGGTGGACGACCAGGGCAATGTGCAGGTGAACCGTGGCTACCGCGTGCAGTTCAACAGCGCCATTGGTCCCTACAAGGGCGGCTTGCGCCTGCATCCCAGCGTGAACCTGTCCATTATCAAGTTCCTGGGCCTGGAGCAGATCCTCAAGAACAGCCTCACCGGCTTGCCCATCGGCGGCGGCAAGGGCGGCAGTGACTTTGATCCCAAGGGCAAGAGCGACAATGAAGTGATGCATTTCTGCCAGAGCTTCATGACGGAGCTGTACCGTCACATTGGCAAGGATGTGGACGTGCCCGCCGGCGACATTGGCGTGGGCGCCCGGGAAATTGGCTACCTGTATGGGCAGTACAAGCGCATTACCGGCCTGTATGAGGGCGTGCTCACCGGTAAGGGCCTGACCTATGGCGGCAGCCTGGCCCGCAAGGAAGCCACCGGCTTTGGCCTGTGCTACCTGACCCAGGAAATGCTCCGCTGCAATGGCAAGGACGTGGCCGGAAAGACCGTGGTGATCAGCGGCAGCGGCAACGTGGCCATTTACGCCGCCCAGAAGATTACCGAAATGGGCGCCAAGGTTGTGGCCATGAGCGACTCCAACGGCTACATCTATGATGCCAATGGCGTGAACCTGGAGGTTATCAAGCAGCTGAAGGAAGTGGAGCGCAAGCGCATCAAGGAATATGTCAAGGCTGTGCCCACCGCCACCTATACCGAGGGCTGCTCCGGCATCTGGACCATTCCCTGCCAGATCGCCCTGCCCTGCGCTACCCAGAACGAGATCGATGAAAACAGTGCCAAGACGCTGATTGCCAACGGTGTGGAAGCTGTGGGCGAAGGCGCCAACATGCCCTCCACCCTGGAGGCCACCGCAGCCTTCCAGCAGGCGGGCGTGCTCTTTGCTCCGGCCAAGGCAGCCAACGCCGGTGGCGTGGCCGTCTCCGCCCTGGAAATGAGCCAGAACAGCCAGCGCCTGAGCTGGACCTTTGAAGAAGTGGATGCCAAGCTGAAGGACATCATGATTGAAATCTTCCACAAGGTAGACTTGGCCGCCAAGGAATATGCCACCCCCGGCGATTATGTGGCTGGCGCGAACATCGCGGGCTTCCTGAAGGTTGCCGATGCCATGATGGCCCAGGGCGCGGTGTAATCCCTCAATCTTTCATAAACATTTGCAAGCGCGGGACTGCCGGATCTGCCGGTACTCCCGCGCTTGTTTTGTATCCGGCAGTGTTGACAGGAAAACAGCGCTTGTGCTACCATCCAAAGGAAAAAAACAGCAGCATTGCAGCGAGGCGAAACCATGAAAACGGGACTTGTGCTGGAAGGCGGCGCCATGCGCGGACTTTATACCGCGGGGATGCTGGATATACTGATGGAAAACGGCATCACGGTGGATGGCGTGGTGGGGGTTTCGGCGGGAGCCGTGTTTGGCTGCAACTACAAATCGGGGCAAATTGGCCGCGTGCTGCGGTACAACCTGGCCTATTGCCGGGACCCACGATATATGGGCCTGCGCTCTTTGATCCGAACGGGGGATCTGTATGGGGAACAGTTTTGCTACCACGATATTCCGGATCGGTTGGATCCCTTTGACCGGGAAGCATTTCGGAAAAATCCCATGGCCTTTTATGTGGTGTGCACGGATGTGCATACCGGCGAAGCTGTGTATTACCGTCTTTCCGATGGCGGTGACCGGGATATTCAATGGATGCGGGCATCGGCATCCATGCCGCTGGTATCACGCACGGTACAGGTGGATGGATATGAGCTGCTGGATGGCGGCATAGCGGATTCCATACCCATTGCATGGTTCCGCTCTCAAGGCTATACTCGTAATCTGGTAATACTGACGCAACCGGCCGGGTACAGGAAAGCGCGCTCTGCGGCACTTCCCCTGATGCACCGATTGTTGCGGAAATATCCGGCAGTTGTCCGGGACATGGAAAACCGCCACCTGCGTTACAACGAAACCCTGTCATTGCTGGAGCAGCTGGAAACCCAGGGCGATACGCTGGTGCTGCGCCCCAGCCGTCCACTGCCCATTCGACGCGTGGAGAATGCCCCGGAACGGCTTCAGGCGGCCTATGACATTGGACGAGAGGACGCCCAGGAGCATCTGCCGGAGATACGGCAGTTTCTGGAGGAAAAGAACATTACTGGAAAATAACAAAAGGGCGTCCGTGCTTTGCGGACGCCCTGAAACGTTGCAGCATTATAGATTTTCGATGGCGGCAATGAACTGATCCACATATTCATCCGGGGTAGCCCAGCTGGTGCATACGCGGAATACGGCGCGGGACTCATCCAGACGCTCCCAGGCGGAGAGGTCAAAGGCCTCTTCCAGTTTTTCCATCTGCTCGTCGGTGAAGATGGGGAAGAGCTGGTTGGTGGGAGAGTCTACGTACAGCGGAATGCCCTTGGACAGGAAGGTGTCACGAATCCGCATGGCCTGATTCACTGCCTTTTTGGCGATGGCCATATAGCGATTCTCTGCCAGGAGCGTCTCAAACTGAATTCCCAGCAAGCGGCCCTTGGCCAGCATGCCACCCTTTTGCTTGATCATGTAGCGGAAGCAGTGATTCAGCTTGGGGTTGGTGATCACCACGGCCTCTCCAAACAGGGCGCCCACCTTTGTGCCGCCCACAGTGAACACATCGCAGTAACGGGCGATGTCCGCAGGGGTCAGATCATTCACGGGAGAAGTCAGGCCATATCCCAACCGCGCCCCGTCAATGAACAAATACAGCCCTTGCTGCTGGCAGGTGTAGTACAGGTCCTTGAGCTGGGAAAGGTTATACAGGGTGCCTACTTCCGTGGGGAAAGAGATATACACCATGCCTGGCTTGACCACATGCTCGTCATCTCCCTGCAGCGCACAGGCAACGGACACCTGCGGCGCGGAGATGCGTCCGTCCTTGGCGGGCAGAGCGAGTACTTTGTGGCCCGTCGCTTCCACGGCACCCGTCTCATGGACGTTGATGTGGCCAGTAACCGGGCTGATCACCCCCTCCCAGGGGCGAAGCGCGGCGGCAATGACCGTGGTGTTGGCCTGGGTGCCACCCACAAGAAAGTGTACCGCTGCGTCGGGACAGTCAAACGTCTCACGGATCATCTCGGCTGCGTGCGCACAATGCGGGTCCAGGCCATAGCCGACGGTTTGCTCCAGGTTGGTTTGCGCGAGCGCCTCCAGGATAGCCGGATGGCACCCCTCCAGATAGTCACAGTTCAAGCGAATCATGCGTGTTTTTTCCACCTTTCTGCCAGGCTAATCAGTAGGTTCCCACAGCCAGAATGTCGGGAACAGCGCGGTCGTTGGTATCAATACCGCCGTTTTCGGCCAGCTGCACGCTTTCGCCCATGAAGAGCATGGCAGCGGTATTTCCGCCGTCCAGGTTAATGGCATCGGTGCAGCCCATGTTGTACAGGATCTCCGCGCATTGCATCAGTGTCGCGCCGTTGGAGTGGGACTTGCGGCCTTCCACCAGCAGCCCCACATAATGGCCGGGCTCTACCACGCCGATGCAGCTGCGGGGCTCCGAATAGTTGTAAGCGTCCTTATCCACATCCTGAATTTCTCCATCACGCACCAGGATGGGGCCAAAGGCCACCACTGTGGTGGCGCCCATGTCCACATACTCCGAGGCGCTGACTTCCCAGGCCTCGTTGACTTCCGCACGGCCCGAGGGATAGAAAGCCATGGTGGCCAGGTTTGGAACGGCCTCGATCATTTTGGAATAGGACTGTTCATAGAGCGCCTTGCCATTGCGGACAATGTTACCGGGATAGCGGTCATTGGCTATGCGGTATGAATAGAAATCTCCGCTTTGCGCATAGACTGCCCGGGCGGCGTCCGCTATCTCCTGGGGCAGGGCGTTGGTGCGCCCGGGATTTTCTTCATTATAGGTGACGGTATACAGGCTGGTGCCCTCATTGCAATAAATATCGGCAATGTAGTAGGTCATTGTGGGCGAACCTTCCTGGGTGCGCATGATCTCAATGCGTACGGTTTGATCCAGGTAATACCAGTAGCCTTCCCCATGGTTCTTGTAGACATACGGGCTTTCCCCTTCGGGGAGGAAACCGGATTCGTTGGTCTCAGGAAGGACGGAAGGATCATCCAGAGGCGAGGTGGCTGCCATGGCAGGCAGCGCATAAACGCAGACGCAGAGCAACGCCACAAGCACCAACAGCGTTTTTTTCAAAGCATATCCTCCTTCATCGAATGAGTTTCAAAGTGCACAAGATTCATTATAAACGCATTGACTGCCTTGCGTCAACCGTGATGGGGGAGGAAAACGGGAAAGATGTCCGGCGAAAAAGATTTTCGTTTTTGATTGAAACAGGCTTCCTTTTCGGGAAAAATCGACGTACAATAGCTGTGCGCAAACGATATTGTACAGGAGGGAAATTCCCATGAGCTTTCCTAAGGATTTTCTTTGGGGTACCGCCACGGCAGCCTATCAGATAGAGGGCGCCGCCCTGGAAGACGGCAAGGGCCCCTGCATCTGGGATGACTTCACCAAGGAACCCGGGCGTATTTTGGATGCCTCCTCCGGGGATGTGGCCTGCGACCATTATCATCGCTTCCGGGAGGATGTGGCGCTCATGGCCGCCATGGGCATTAAGAATTATCGCTTTTCCATCAACTGGTCGCGTGTGCTGCCGCGAGGCGTGGGACAAGTGAACCCGGCGGGGCTGCAATTCTATGCTGACCTGGTGGATTGCCTGCTGGAGCACGGCATACGCCCGTTTTGCACGCTGTACCACTGGGATTTGCCCAGCGCGCTTCACCAGCGCGGCGGCTGGCTCAATGACGATATGCCGGAATGGTTTGCCGGGTATACGCGCGTGGTGGCGGAGCGGCTGGGTGATCGGGTGAAGGATTTCTTTACCATCAATGAGCCACAATGCGTGATCGGCGCCGGATATCGGGAGGCCGCCCATGCGCCCGGCGTCCGGTATCCGTTGCCTGACCGGGTGCATATGATCCATAACCTGCTCAAGAGTCATGGCCGGGCGGTGCAGGTGCTGCGGGAGCTGGTACCGGGGGTGCGCGTGGGCTATGCCCCCACGGGTACGCCGCGCATCCCTGCCACGGATACGCCCGCTGACCGGGAGGCTGCCCGGAAAGCATATTTCGGGATCAGTGAAAATCCCGAAGAATTCGACTGGAACGTCAGCTGGTACAGCGATCCCGTGGTGCTTGGAGCCTACCCGGAAGAGGGCTTGAAGCGCTACGGACAGTATCTGCCTGCTGGTTGGCAGGAGGATATGAAGATAATCTGCCAGCCCCTGGACTACTACGCGCAGAATATCTATCAGGGCGAAGTGGTGCGGGCGGCCCAAAACGCCCAGGGCTGGGAGAAAGTCCCCTTCCCGCAAGGCCTGCCCAAAACCGCCTGCGATTGGCCCATTACGCCGGACGCGCTGTATTGGGGGCCACGCATGCTCTATGAACGCTACCACTTGCCACTGCTTATCACGGAAAACGGCATGAGCTGCCATGACGCGGTGATGCTGGACGGTAAGGTACACGATCCCAACCGCATCGACTATGTGCACAGGTATCTGTTGGCCGTGCGCCGTGCAGTGGAGGATGGCGTGCCGGTAAAAGGATACTTCTACTGGAGCTTCTTTGATAATTTCGAATGGGCCCGGGGCTATACGGAGCGCTTTGGCCTGACGTATGTGAATTACCAAACCCAGGAGCGAATTCCCAAGGATTCCGCGTATTGGTACCAGCGGGTAATGGACACCAACGGTGCGGAACTGTAAAAAAGAAGGGCCGCGGCAAGCATGTTGCCGTGGCCCAAATGTGTTTTAGCCTGAAACGGTTTCCTCTTCTTCAAATTCCGGGTCTACCGGAGGCAAGCTCTGGCAGACCATCAGCAGGGCATCCTCCTGATTATCCTCATAATACCGCTTTCGCCAGCCCACCGGTTGAAAGCCCAGGCTGGTATACAGGTTCTGCGCGCGTAGGTTGCTTTTGCGCACTTCCAGGGTGGCATAGGATGCCCCCAGGTTGGACAGATACTGAAGCAAGGCCTGCGTGAGCAGCCGCCCATATCCGTTGCCATGGAATGCTTCGGCGATGGCAATGTTGGTGATATGGCTTTCATCCAGGATGATCCACGCCCCCGCATAGCCAATAACCTGCCCGTCCAGCACAGCCACCAGGTAACGGGCGGCTACATTCCGCGTGAGCTCCTGCTCAAAAGAATGCCGGCTCCAGGGAGTTGGAAAAGTGGCGGCCTCAATGGCCACTACTGCATCCAGATCATCCAGGGTCATACGGCGGATCTCACAGGCCGGCATGTTGCATCGCCTCCTGGAGCGCACGGTTACGCTCCGCCTGCGGGGGACGGAGGTACAGGGGCATCAGGGAGAGATAGTCCAGCTCCTGCGCTTCGGGGCGCGCGGCCAGCATGGCCACGGAGGCCGGACGGAGATAACAGGCATTGGCGGGGGCAAACACGGCGCGTTCTCCCAGGAGCGCCTGCAAACGTTCCCGGTGCACGGGCATACCGTCTCCCACAAAGCAAAAACGCTCTCCCAACGGCGCGATGCGTTCCACAAACGCCTCCAGCTTCAAAGGGGCATCGGGCAGGAGGCGATGGGGTGGGTCACCGGGCAGGAAAGCGGCGCCGTAGACTTGTCCGGCCCGCGCATCCTGAATGGGGCAAAGCACGCCGTTAAAGTAGGGAATGCCTGCGGCCATGGCCTTCAGGGCGTCCACGGCCACGCAGGGCACGCCACAACCGTGACTTAAACCCTTGACCGTGCTGACCCCAATGCGCACACCCGTAAAGGACCCCGGCCCCACCACAACCGCCAGGCGATTCATATCGGAAAGGGACAGGCCCGTACGCTGCAGCGCCTCGTCGATCATGGGCAGAAGATTGGCCGAATGGGTCAGCTTGTTGACTACTGCCTCGTCAAAGGCAATCGCCCCGTTTTTCCAAATGGCTACACCTGCCACCGGACCGGAAGTATCCACGGCAAGAACATTCATCATCGGCAGATTACACCTCCTGGGGGATGGTACGGAAGTTGCCCACGCTGCGCCATGTGATTTCACGGGTATCTTCGCCCAGCGGGGTGAAGGTAATTTCCAGGTAGCTTTCCGGAACTGCCTCCGGGCAGCGCGTGGGCCACTCTACCACGGCAATACCGTCGCCACCCAGGTATTCCTCCATGCCCAGCTCGTAGAGCTCCTCCACGCTTTCCATGCGGTACCAATCAAAATGATACAGCGGTACGCGGCCATCCTCATACACTTGCAATATGGTGAAGGAAGGGCTGGATACAGGGCCGTCAATGCCAAGGCCACTGGCAATGCCACGGGTCAGTTCGCTTTTACCCGCGCCCATATCCCCAAAAAGTAGTAGAACGTCCCCCGGGCGGAGGCTGGTGGCCAGCCTCGCGCCCAAGGCACGCGTTTCTTTTGCGGAGGTAGTAATCAAAGAGGGTTCGTCTCCTTCGGCGCCGGTCTCACTTGCGCACGTGCAGCAGGGGAGACAGGGGCTTGTAGATCATGTAGGTCAGTATGCAGAGCACTACGCCCTTGAGCAGGTTGAAGGGAGCAGTGACAAACAAAATCACCTTCAGTTCGGTGTCCACGAAGGGCAACGCCTGGGCGCACATACCAATGATGGCTTCCATGGGCATGCCGAAGGCCTTCATATAGAAGGGAATCAACAAATAGGCATTGGTCAGACAACCGGCGAGGATCAGCGCCACCGTGCCTGTGATCATGCCAATGAGCGCGCCCTTGCGGCTCTTGTTCCGCTGGTAAATCAGCGCAGCGGGAAGCACAAAGGCCGCGCCCATAATGAAGTCGGCCAGCTCACCCACATACATGGTGCTGCTGGTCAGGCACCCAATCAGGCTCTTCAATCCCAGAATAATCAATCCGGCAACGGGCCCCATGGAAAACGCGCCCAACAGTACAGGAAGGTTGCTCAGGTCCAGGGAATAGAACGCCACAATGGGAATGCTAACCATGAACAGGATGGACGACAGCGCGGTAAGCACTGCAATCCGGGTCAGGTACTGGACAGAGAGCGTCTTTTTCTTGGTAGCAATCATGGTAAAGCCTCCTTGTGAAAATAGGCACGCCCCTGAAGCAAGATCAGCTAGCTTTTCAGGGGCGAAAATAAACCTACTTTCGCGCTCTTCTTTCATCCAGACTATACTGTCGGCTCCGGAATTTCACCGAATCGGCCGCAAAAACGCGGTTCGCGGGCTATACCGCCGGTAGGGAATTGCACCCTGCCCCGAAGAAGCTCCAAGTGGCATGCAGTTGTTTTGGAAACGTATGTAGCATAGCACAACCCATGGCGGATGTCAACGTGCCCAGCTATGGAATTTTTTTCTTTTTGGGCTTTTGCGACTGCGATGGGTGCTTTGCAATTGGCGGAAAAGCGCGTATACTGGTTGTAGAGAAAAAGTATGGCGGTAAGCGCCACGCATACGTAAGGAGGAAAGGTCTATGCTGGCAAAGGCCTTTGACGCGTTTCATGTTACCTTGGCGAGCTGGAAGGAACGCTTTCCCTATCCCACATGCGGGGATGCAGCCTGGGAAAATCTTGCACCGGAGCGAAAGCATGCGCTGGAGAAGTGGGCAGAAGAAGCGCTGGAAACCGCATATCCCATGCTTACGGCCACACAGTTCATGGCATTTGTGCGGGACGGGAGCCGGAAGGTTTATGAGGACCCTTACTTTCTCAGGCGTCGCACCCTGATTGGGGCCGCACTGGGCTACTGCCTGGTGCCCCGACCGGCGCTGCTGGATTGCGTGGTGGACGGGTTATGGTGCATCTGCGAGGAAACCTTCTGGGGTATCAGCGCCCATAACGGCAGCAGCCATGCGGGACAGACGCCGGTGGAACAGCGCCCCTTGCCGGAAAAAAAGAATCCGTATATAGATCTGTTTGCCGCGCAGACAGCGTGTACCCTGGCACTTGTTGTTCGCATGATGGAAAAAGAACTGGACAACGTTACGCCGGTAATCCGGCGGCGCGTGCTGCGGGAATTGGACGAGCGTATATTCACGCCGTTCCTTTATCGGGACGATTTTCACTGGATGGGCATGATCCGCAAGGACCTCAACAACTGGACCCCATGGATACTTTCCAGCATATTTATGGCCGCCCTGGCGGTGATCCGGGATGATACCCTGCTGCGGCAGCTTTTTTCCCGGGGGCTGACCATGCTGGACCGCTACCTGGATGGCATACCCGAAGATGGCGGCTGTGATGAGGGCACCGGATATTGGAACATGGCGGGAGGGGCTCTGCTGGACTGCCTGGAAGCGGTGGAGCGTGTTACTGGCGGGTGTGTGACCTTCTGGGATCAGGAGAAGATCCGCCGCATTGGTGCTTTTCCACTGCACAGCCATATTGCGGGACCCTGGTACTGGAATTTTGCAGACTGCGACGCCAAACCCATGATGGACGGGGAGCGAATTTACGCCTATGGGCGCCATACGGGGAATCCGGCGCTGTGCGCTTTGGGTGCAGCCATGGGTACGCCTATCATCCCGCGGGATACGCCGCAGATGAACCGTGTACTGGACGCGCTGTTCCGGGCCCCGGCGCCCTGTCCTTATCCGGAGGCGGAAAAACAGGTATCGCTGCCCCGGCTCCAGGTATTTGCGAGGCAATGGGGAACGCTCTATGCTGCTTGCAAAGGCGGCCACAATGGAGAAAACCACAACCACAACGACGTAGGCACATTCCTGCTGTTCCACCGGGGTGAGCCGGTGATCGTGGACGCGGGGAACATGGTCTATACGGCCAAAACTTTTTCTCAGGAACGCTATACCCTGTGGAATACGCGTTCCCGCAATCACAATCTGCCGCTGATCGGTGGCATGGAGCAGGCGCCTGGAAGAGAGTATGCGGCCAGGGACGTGCGGGAGGAGGAAACCCAGGTTGCCATGGACATTGCCGGGGCGTATCCCACGGAAGCGGGAGTACGTACGCTGTACCGGAAATTTACTTTCGGACCAGCGTTTGTTTTGCAGGATGAAATCACACTGACGGAGCCACGGAAGGTTACGTGGGTATTCCTCTCCCGCCCGCGCCCACAGTTGGTAAAGGGCGGTCTGTTATTGGGCACCGTCCAGATGCGCTATGACGAAAGTCTGTCCTGCGCAATGGAGGAGATCCCCGTGACAGATGCGCGTATGATACAAAACTTCCCGGGAAGCCTGTGGCGTATTACGCTTACCTCGCCACCAGCGGTGAACGTAAAGCAGGCGTTCCGATTTGTGCCAGACACATAAAGAAACAGACCGGAGACAAAGCAGGCTCCGGTCTGTTTTTCTAAGGCAATGACTAGGACACGATACCGTGCGGCCTGGCCACGCGAAGGGGCACCTTTTCCCTGGACGGCAAGGGTAGCTGAAACTACTCCAGCATGCTGACAAGCTGACCGTAACAGTCATAGAGCAGGGCGGCATCCGGCTTGTCCTCGTGCCAAACACGGGTATCCGGCCACTGGTAGTCTCCGGAGGATTCGCTGGTTAAGGTAGTCACAGTGCAGGACGCTCCCGGGTCCAACGCGGCTCCTTGGGGAAAAACAAAGATTTCTTTGCCTTTTTCACTGAATAGATACCAGCCGGACAGGTCCACCGTTGCCGCCCCGTCGTTGCGTAGGGTAACGGCATCCTGGGCTACGCTTTTGTCCGAGAGGACCACCTGCGCCGTGACGGGCGGCGGCGTGAAAGTGACCAGCTCCACTACCGGCTGGCTGCCGGTAAGGGTAATGCGCACTGCGCCGTCAACGTCCTGGGTTTGGACGATTTGCGCACCCAAGGATTCCAGTAGCTCCAGAACTCGCGGGGCGGGAGTATCCTCCTCTTCGGCGGTGCTGGTGGAGATTACTGCGACTTGGGGGCGTACCGCCGTGGCAAAGGCTTCGCCGGTGGCGTCGTTTTCACCGTGATGCCCCACTTTCAGCACGGTAACGGGCGAAAGCTCCGTAACATCCATCAGTGCTTCCTCTGCTTTTTTCTCCATATCTCCGGTGAGCAGTATACTGCCGGCTGCCGTATCCAGGCGGAGTACCACAGAATTATTGTTTTCTTTTTCTTCATCCATGCGCACGGGGCCAAGCACCCGCAGCGTGCCTTCCGCAACGGGCAAGGTGTCTCCGGCCTGCAGCCAAACCACCTCTTCTCCCCGCATGGCTGCTGCCAGTACGGCCGGATGCTTGCTTTCCTTGACGTCCGTGTAATAGCGGGAACTATACCAGGCGTCCACTGCCACGCTTGAGGATGCCAGCGCCTGTATGCCTCCGGCATGATCTTTATCCGTGTGGGTTAGGATCACCCCATCCAGATGCTTTATGCCGAGTATGGTAAGCGCACGGGATACCATTCCCCAGCTTTCCACAGTACCGGTGTCAATCATGTAAAGGGACTCACCGACGTAAAGCAGGTGACAGTCCGCTTTGCCCACGTTGATGGAGACCAGGGCGGTTTCGCCCTCGCTTCGGGCGCAGCCCACCAGGAGAAGGCAGCAGCACAGTATGGGAAGCAAGCGTTTCATGGACGTTTCACTCCTCTCTCTTTCACTGCATCCAACGTTTTACCATCTCTTTTCCTTCCCTCTGGCGCGATTCCCTTCTCCATGATACAATCAATAAAAAAAGGAGGGCCATCCATGGAGAAGATGATGGCGCTGGCGCTGGCACAGGCACGACTGGCTGCGGCGGAAGGGGAAATTCCCGTGGGAGCGGTACTGGTGCGGGGGGATCAGGTGCTGGCCCAGGCCCATAACCGGCGGGAAGCGACGCACGATCCCACCGGGCACGCGGAGATCCAGTGCTTGCGGGAAGGCGCGCAGGCGTTGGGGGACTGGCGGCTGCGGGAATGCACCCTGTATGTGACCCTGGAGCCCTGCCCCATGTGCGCGGGAGCCATGCTGATGGCACAGCTGGGCCAATGCGTTTATGGTGCGGCGGATCCTCGCCTGGGCTGCTGCGGCAGCGTATATGACCTGCCGGACGATCCGGCGCTGGGCGGTAGAACCCAATGGGTTGCCGGCGTGTGCGCAGAGGAGTGCGCCGCACTGCTACAAAACTTTTTACGGGAAAAACGGACGGAAGTCAGGCATGGCTGATGGGTCCCATGCTTTCTCCAGCAAGAAGCTGTCCGGGGACGGTGGTTGTCCATGGCTCCTTGGGGGGAGCACACTCGATTGCATCCACCAGGCGCCGGGCCGCCAGCATGCCGATTTGCGACGCGTTCTGCGCGATGGTGGTCAGTCGGGGCCGGATATGCTGTGCCAGGCGCATGCCGTCATATCCGCCCAGGGACAAATCTTCCGGAACGCGAAGACCCAGTTCGCTTGCAGCCTCCAGGGCGCCCAGGCAGGCATAATCGTCGGGCATCAGGATGCAAGTGGGCGGGTCTGGCAAACGCAGCAGGGAAAGGGCGGCTTCCCGGCCGCGGTCCGGTCGGAAATACACACAGGTTTTCAGCCACTCACGGCGTACCGCCAGCCCGCAGGAGGCCATGGCCCGGCGGTATCCGGCAATCCGGCTGTCCGTGACCGTGCAGGATTGTCCATGTACATAGGCAATCTTCCGATGCCCCAGGGAAAACGCACGGTGCACCAGCGCCTCCATCCCTTGAAGATTCTCGGAAAGAACGCAGGGACGGCCGGGATAAGCATGGTCAATGGACACGCAAGGCAGGTCCGCCGCGGCCAGTTCCTGAACCTCGGGCGCGTGAAAATCCACGCAGGCCAGGCAGATGCCATCCACGTTCCGATAGCGGCAATGCTCCAGATAGGACATGGCTGTACGCCCAATGTGGTGATTGATAAAGGTCATATCATAGCCGCAACGCTCCGCTTCGGCCTTGAATCCCTCCAAAACGGCGGCAAAAAAATCATGGGTTAGGCCGGTTTCACTGCCATCCACAAACAGTACACCCAGATTATAGGAGCGATTGGCCTTTAAGGCGCGGGCAATGGCGTTTGGGAAATAGCCCATTTCCCGGGCTGTACGCTGCACCATTTCCCGGGTATGCTCACTGATGTCGCAGTAATGGTTAAAAGCCTTGCTCACCGTGGAAACGCTTAATCCGCACCTGGCTGCCACGTCCTTGATGGTAATCGCCATGTGATATGTTCCTCTCTCTTCTGATGATGCTTGTTCATGGATGGCAAAGATTCTTTATCTTTTATTGTATAGGCTAGCCACGCCAAAAGCAAGGTAATCGGAAAAATTTTCCATATTTTTCATTTCCTGGTGGAAATCTTCCCCACAGGGTCACGCAAATTTTGCTTTTTCCTGGAACGGCTTGCACTTATGCGACGCATATTGTATGATGCACAAGGACAGGACAATGGAACGGAACGATGCGGGTAAAGGGGGGCATTCCTATGGTGGAACTGTCTTTGTTGGACGGGCGGGGAGAAGTGCTGGATAGGGCGCGTTCCGCGGAGGCGGCAGCGCTGACGGCCGTACGCGCCTATCAGCCCGGGGACCAATTGGTCATTGTGACGGATCAGCAGGAACTGTATGTATCGGTGGATGCGTTTGTTACGCCAGCCTATATCCATGTGCCTCAGGGCCGCTTCACCTATGTTTTTCCCACCCAGGATGCAGAACTGCAGCCATACGCACCGCAGGCTTTTCGCGGCGAGCTGCATACGTACACTGCTGCGCCCGCCCTTTGCAGCCGTGGAATCTACCGCAACCTGGCATTGAATCCGGTGGCCCAGCGGGAGTTCAGGGGAGCTTTTCCGTTTGTGAGCGCCAATGTGGAAACGCGCGATGAGAGCGTTTTCTTTGCCCGGAACGTGATTGATGGTTGCTTGCAGAACCATAGCCATGGTATGTGGCCCTATCAGAGCTGGGGAATCGGATTGAGCGAATGTGCAGAAATCACACTGGACTTTGGCAGAGAAGTCAAAATTGATAAAATGCGCCTGGTGATCCGGGCTGACTTTCCCCATGATGCCTATTGGCGGCAGGGTACCGTTTCTTTTTCCGACGGAACGGAGCATACCTTTTCCCTGACGAAAACGGATCAGCCACAGGAGCTCCCACTGGAGCGCGTCCATCTGGTTCGATGGATGAAGATGCATCATCTGGTAAAACAAGTGATGGATTCACCTTTCCCGGCTCTCACGGAATGGGAAGTATGGGGTTGGGGTTGAAATGCATCATGCATAGAAACGAAAGGGGGCCTCTCCGCCTATTGGTGACGGAGAGGCCCCTCAGCGTGTCGA
>MHCFR04200__coassemble_520_pt1 | contig 21776 bp, 19 predicted proteins | sample MHCFR04200__metabat2_low_PE_027 | metagenome-assembled genome bin MHCFR04200 | reverse complement strand
GCCAACTATACGCCTGATGACCTCTCCGGCAAAGCCGTATGCAAAAAGGCGTTGCAGGAGAAGCTCGGCCTGAAGGTGGACCCCGACGTACCGATCATCGGCATGGTGGGCCGCCTGAGCAACCAGAAGGGCCTGGACCTGGTGGATTATGTCATTGCGGACATTATGCGCCAGGATGTGCAGCTGGTAGTGCTGGGCATGGGCGACAGCCGGTATGTGAACCTGTTCAGCTGGGCCGAAGGCGAGTATCCGGGCCGGGTGGCCGCCCGCTTCGCCATGGACCACGAGCTGGCGCACCAGATCTATGCGGGCTGCGACCTGTTCCTGATGCCCAGCCAGTTTGAGCCCTGCGGCCTGAGCCAGATGATCGCCCTGCGCTACGGCACGGTGCCCATTGTCCGCGAAACCGGCGGCCTGCGGGATACGGTACTGAGCTACAATGACTTCACCGGCGAAGGAAACGGCTTCTCCTTCTTCAACTATAACGCTCACGATATGCTGCACGTTATTGAGCGGGCGCTGCGCTACTACCATGAGGAGAAAGGCATCTGGCGCAAGCTGCAGCACCGCGGCATGACAGCGGATTACAGCTGGAACCACTCCTCCCAGGCATACCTGGATCTGTATAACAGGCTCCTGCATCCCACGCCTGCCCCTGAAGCGGAACCCGCATCCCAGGAGCCCAATCCCGTGGTGATGGAAATCACGCCCGAGGCGGAAGCCCCCAAGAAAGCTACGAAAAAGTAAACGCATTCCTGTTTCATTCAACAAAGCGGCTCCCTGCGCAAGGGGGCCGCTTTGCCTTTTTTCTCGGACGGCCTGCCGCGGGGAATTGGGCATTGACAAGGCCCATGGGACGTGGTATGATGACAGCGTTTCCCGGAAATGAAAAGGTATTGGAACAGAGGCGCGTCCCGCATCAGTAACGGCCAGCAAGGGTTGGGGCCCGTGGAGCTGGCGTGAAAGGGCCGGACGCCGAAAGGACTATCCCGTCCCACGGGTGGTTCCTTGGGCGCAGGGCAAACAGCTCTGCGACTGTCATCGGGCAATGGCCCGGCGGAGCGCTGATTCCGAACGCGAAGGGGCATGCGGCATTCTGCGTGCCTACCCCCCGGTGTATCCGGCGGGTTATTCCTTCGTTGGCGCACCGCAGGCATGCCCTGGGGTGATTTTTTTCATACTTTCGGGGCAGCTTGAATGCGGGAGGGCATTACTGCACGGGCAATTGGAAGGGGAGGAATAACATGAGATCCTATCGCGTAGGCATTGTGGGCGCCACCGGTATGGTGGGGCAGCGGTTCATTTCACTCTTGCAGGGACATCCCTGGTTTCACATCACCGCACTGGCCGCCTCCGCTCGCAGCGCGGGCAAACCTTACCGGGAAGCAGTGGGGGATCGCTGGGCATTTGACTGGGAAATTCCCGCAGAAGTGGCGGATATGACCGTTCTTGATGCGCAAAATGTGGAAGATGTGGCGAAGCGCGTGGATTTCATCTTTTGCGCTGTGGACATGAAAAAGGATGAGATTCGCGCCCTGGAGGAAAACTATGCCCGGCATGAGGTGCCTGTGGTGTCCAACAACAGCGCTTGCCGCGGCCTGCCGGACGTGCCTATGGTGGTTCCAGAAATCAACGCCGATCACATTGCCGTCATTGAAACCCAGCGCAAGCGTCTGGGCAGCCGGTACGGATTTATCGCCGTAAAGCCCAACTGCTCCATCCAGAGTTACGTCCCTGCGCTCACGCCCCTGATGGACTTCATTCCCGAAAAGGTAAGCGTATGCACCTATCAGGCCATCAGCGGTGCGGGCAAAACCTTCAAGACCTGGCCGGAAATGGTGGATAACGTCATCCCCTACATCAGCGGCGAGGACGAAAAGAGCGAGCAGGAGCCCTTGAAGCTGTGGGGTTCCCTGGTGGACACAGCGGACGGCCTGGTCATTGAGAACGCGAAGCTGCCGGTCATCAGCGCGCAGTGCCTGCGGGTAGCCACCGCCGACGGTCACATGGCCGCAGTCTCCGTGAGCTTCCGCCACAAGCCCAGCCGGGAGGAAATCCTCCAGCGCTGGAACAGCTTTGAGACCGAAGCGCAACGCTTACAGCTTCCCAGCGCGCCCAAGCCCTTCCTGCAGTACTGCGAAGATCCCTCCCATCCCCAAACGCGGCTGGACCGGGATTTTCAGCACGGCATGGGCGTTTCCATCGGCCGCCTGCGGGAAGACAGCATTTTTGACTATAAGTTTGTGTGCCTGAGCCATAATACTGTTCGCGGCGCGGCAGGCGGCGGCATTCTGACCGCCGAGCTGCTCTGTGCCAAGGATTTGATCCAGGCCCGATAATCGCCATGCAAAGGAGTTAAGCACATGAAGCAGGGATTCTTCACGGGCTGCGGTACAGCCCTTGTAACACCGTTTACCAAAACCGGCATTGACTGGGAAAACCTGGACCGCCTGGTGGAGGATCAGCTGGCCTGCGGCGTGCACTGTCTGGTGCCCGTGGGTACCACCGGCGAACCCGCCACCATGACCCGGGAGGAGCGCATGGCCGTCATCCGCCGCGTGGCGGACAAGGCCCATGGCCAGGTTCCCGTGGTCGCCGGTACCGGCGGCAACAACACCCGCGAGGTCATCGAAGAAGCTCGCTGCGCCCGTGACAACGGCGCCAACGTGCAGCTGTGCGTAACTCCTTATTACAACAAGACCACGCAGGCGGGGCTGATCGCCCACTACCATGCCATTGCCGACAGCGGCGTGCTGCCCGTGATGGTCTACAACGTGCCCGCCCGTACGGGGCTGAACATTGCGCCTGCCACGCTGCAGGCCATTTGCCGGCACGAAAACGTCATTGCGGTAAAGGAGGCCAATCCCGACGTGGCTCAGGCCATTGAAAAGCTGCGCCTGTGCGGGGAGGATGTGGCTTTCTACTCCGGCAGTGACGAGCTAAACTGGCCCCTGATGGCCTGCGGCTTTCAGGGTGTGATCTCCGTGGCCTCCAACATGCTGCCCCGGGCCGTGGTGGAGCTAGCGGAGGCTGCCTTGCAGGGCGATGTGGCAGAAGCGGCCCGGCAGCAGCTGGCCTTGCAGCCGCTGATTTCCGCGCTGTTTTGTGAAACCAGCCCCATTCCCGTCAAAGCCGCCATGGCGCTCCTGGGCCAGTGCGAGGAAACTGTTCGCCTGCCCCTTGTACCCATGCAGCCCGAAGGCCGCGCGCGCCTGGAGAAAGTCATGCGTGATATGCGGCTGATTGTGTGAGAAAGGTGGTTTTCCCATGAAGATACTCATCAGTGGCGCATTGGGCCACATGGGCCGTGCCGTAGCCGCGCAGGCATCCGCCGATGGCATCGAAATTGTGGCCGGGGTGGACGCGCTCCAGGGGGACTGCTCCTTTCCCTGCCATACGGGCTTTGACGCGCTGCCCGATTGCAGCGGCGCGGTCATTGTGGATTTTTCCCGGCCGGAAGCGTTGACCTCCCTGCTGGCATATGCCGTGAAGAACCATCTTCCCGTGGTTCTGGCCACCACCGGCTATACGCCGGAGCAGGAGCAGGAGGTGGACCAGGCCGCCAGGCAGATCCCCGTATTCCGTTCCGCCAACATGAGCGTGGGCGTGGCGCTGCTCCGCCATCTATGCCAGGAGGCCGCCAAGGTTCTGGGCGAGACTTTTGACGTGGAGATTGTGGAGGCGCACCACAACCGCAAGGTGGACGCCCCCAGCGGTACGGCGCTGCTGCTCTTTGACGCCATCAAAAATGCCTATAACGAACCGCGGTATGCGCAGTTGGGCCGGGGAGGCCGCAGCTGCAAGCGCCAGCATAACGAAATCGGCATTCATGCGCTCCGCGGCGGAACGGTAACCGGGGAGCACGAAGTTTGCTTCTTTGGCCCGGCGGAACGTATCCGCCTGAGCCACAGCGCCGAAGACCGCAGCGTATTTGCTTCCGGCGCGCTGAAAGCGGCAGCTTATCTCCAGGGCAAGGCTCCGGGCCGCTACACCATGGAGGATCTGGTTGCCGGCAGATAAGGTCATTGGCAAGCTATCGTTTTCCAAAAAATCTTTTCTGCCAATTCAAAAGACGGGAGGCGCGTTCCATACGGCCTCCCGTCTTTTCAGTTTCATGGGAATAACATGTGCAGGAGGTATCTCCCCCACCGGTTACCGCCACATCGCCTTTTTCAGGCGGCCGGTCAGCAACGCCGCCAGCAGGATTTTCAGCACATCTCCTGGGAGGAAAGGCAGCACGCAGTAGCTCAGGCTGACCCACAGGCTGTTTCCCGAAAGCACCATGAACCACACCGTCCCAAAAACGTAGCACACCGCCACGCCCACGGCCATGGCCGCGCACAGCCGCAGGTACCCTTCACCCCACCGCTGCCGAAGCACCGCCGTCAGAAATGCCGCCAGCACATAGCCTACGATATATCCGCCCGTGTTGCCAAAGAGCGTGCCAACCCCCGCCTTGAACCCGGCAAATACCGGTATACCCACCAGTCCCAGCAGCACATACACCCCCACCGCAAGCAGCGCGCATACGGGCCGCAGCAACCCGCCACACAGCACCACCGCAAAAATGGCCAGGTTGATGGGGATGAGTGGCAAAGGAATCTGTATCTGTGAGCATACCGCCGTAAGGGCGGCGAACAGCGCGCAATATGCCATCTCCCGAGTCGTCAGCTTTTTCATGATGCCCTCCCCATATTGTAAACCAAATATCTTCTTTATGTTTACGAATTGTATACGATTCCTGGTCTTCTGTCAAGCAGGAAGCGCGCGAAAAAGGAAGAATCTCTGCATAGTGGATCATAGGAAAGCGAGACGATGCCAGTGAGTACACGAAAGAACGCCATCTATAACGTAGGGTACCGTATGCTCTCCGTTTTGCTGCCCATTGTGACCGCGCCCTACCTGGCGCGCACCGTGGGCCAGGAGGGCACGGGCCTGTATGCCTATGCCTGGAGCATCAGCGCCATCTTTGTTCTGTTGGGTATGCTGGGGCTGGAAAATTACGGGGTACGGGCCATTGCCCAGGTGCGGGACGATCCCGCCCGACGCAACCGGGTTTTTTCGGAAATTTATCAGATGCAGCTGTTCACCGCCGGCACCGCTCTGGTGCTGTATGTGGGGTACGTTGTATTTGTGGCAGGGGCGGAGCAATACATTGCCGCATGGTTAACCCTGATGTCCGTCAGCTGTCTGGTCAACCTGGACTGGTTGCTCATGGGGTTGGACCGTTTCCGCCCCATTGCCCTGCGCAACACCTTTGTAAAGCTCATGGCAGCGGCCAGCGTATTTCTGCTGGTGCGCGGCAAGGAGGATCTGTGGCGCTATGGACTCATCTGGGGTGGCAGTACGCTGGTCGGCTGCCTCAGCTGCTGGATTGGGCTCAAGCGGCAGGTGCGTTTTCATCCCGTGCCCTGGCGCGATGCCCTGCGGCATCTGCGGCCCTGCGCGGTGCTGTTTCTGTCGGTGATTGCGGTGCAGGTATACCGCACCATGGACAAAGTCATGGTTGGCGCCATCAGCGGCATGGCGGAAAACGGCCTGTATGAAAACGCCGAGAAGATCATTTACTGCCTCAGCGGATTTATCTCCGCCATCGGCACCGTCATGCTGCCCAAGGTGGCCGCCATGCACGCCCGCGGAGAAACGGCCGCGGTAAAGCGCCACATGACCCTTTCCATGGAGCTGGTGCTCTGCATGACCTGTGCCATGGCCTTTGGCGTGTCGGCCGTGGCCACGGAATTTGCGCCCCTGTTTTTCGGGGCGGACTTTGCCTATTCCGGTATCCTGATGATTCCCCTGGCTTTTACCCTGATCATGATCGGCTTTGCCAATGTGGTGCGCACCCAGTGGGTGCTGCCCCAGGGGCGGGACGCCATTTTTGTGCGGAGCGTTTGCGCCGGCGCGGTGGTCAACCTCATCGTAAACAGCGCACTCATTCCCCCGCTGGGCGCCATGGGTGCGGTGATTGGCACCCTGGCAGCGGAATTCACCGTGCCTTTCACCCAATGGCTGATGCTGCGCCGTGAATTGCCCTATGGACGTTTCCTGGGCATGGTGGTGGCCTATTGTCTTTTGGGACTTGTTATGCTGGGTGCCGTGCGGCTCTGCGGGATGCTTTGCCCCTGGGACGGTTGGATTCGTCTGGGGGTGGAAGTCTTGGTCGGCATAGGGGTATATGGTGTGAGCTGCCTGGCCTACTGGCGGCTTGCAGGGCGGCAGGAAGTGCTGCATGCCTTGACCGGCGGACGCCGTGGACGCAATTGACGACGCTGCCTTCCGTTTTTTCCCGGCATGTTTCACCGGCTTTGGGGTGATAAAACCCTTGCCTCCCGGCCACACTGGGAGAGACAAGGAGGATTGGGGCATGGGAAAGAACATCCGTTGTGCCGCGCTGATCGTTTGCTGCTGCCTGCTGCTGTGCGGCTGCACTGCATCGGCGCAGGAACGCTATGAACGAGGACAAATGTACTTGGGCTTTGGGGACTATGCCACTGCCCGGGAGATATTTCAGCAGCTGGGCGGCTACGGCGACGCGGAAAAATACGCGCTCTACTGTGCCGCGCGTCAGGCCATGGCTGACGGGGATTGGACACTGGCGGAGGCCAATCTGCGCTTGATTGACCCCTTTGCCAGCAGCACATGGTGCCTGCAGTACATTGATGCGGCGCGCCTGGCGGAGGAGGGCGACCTGGCGGGAGCGCTGGAAGGCTTTGAAGCGCTGGGCTCCTTCCTGGACAGCGATGCCCGCGCCCGCAGCCTGCGGGCGGAGATCCCCAGCCGTGAGCTGGAACGCATTGCTTCCCTGGTGGAAAATGGCCACTACGACCAGGCGCGCAGCCTGCTCAGCGCCTTGGACGCCTCCCCTGAGCGGGATGCGCTGCTGGAAACATGCGATGCCGGGGAGAAGGAGCTGGCCTATACCCAGGCCATGGCCCTGTACACATCCCAGGCATGGATGGAAGCCATCCCCGCCTTTGACGCACTGGGAGATTACCGCGACAGTGCCGCGCGGCTGCTGGCTTGCCGCAGCAATCTGTACCGCGCCGCGGAAGCCGCCGCCGCCCAGGCGACCCTGGATACCGTAGCCCAGGCCATAGAGGATTTCCGCTTCCTGGAGGATTACCTGGACAGCGCCAGCCGCGCGGAAGCGTTGGCATCACAGTGGGAGGTGAACCTGCGCCTGCGCGCAGCCGCCGCCAGCGCCCCCTATGTGGTATTTGGCAGCTATCCCCTGGGGGAAACAGGGGAGCCCATGCCCGTGCTCTGGCGCGTGGCTGAACTGTCGGGGGACAGCGTAACGCTGCTTTCCTGCCAGGTGCTGGACGCCATGGCCGCGGCGGAAGCGACTAGCCTCCCACTCACGCTCAGCGAAGCAGAAGCCACCGCGGCCCCCGAGATCGCACTGCCCACGGAGGCGCTGATCACCGCGCTCTATCCCGTGGCGGAGGATCGCCGCTGTGCCGCCACGGCGTATGCCCTGGCCCAGGGGGTGCGTCACCATCAGGACGGCAGCGCCTGGTATTATTTGGCCGAGGCCGGAGAGGCTGGTTTTCAGCGCGCGGTATGGTATAATGGCGAGGTCCTGCAGGTGGACGCAGGCTATGACGGCGTTGGGGTCCGTCCGGCGCTGCGGCTTTCCCTGAATGCTTACGCCTTTACCCAGGGGGATGGCAGCGCGGAAAATCCCTACCGGTAAATCCATGATGCCGTACAAAAGGAGGCACGAGTCCTTGATGACCCTAACGGTTTCGCACCTGGACCTACCCACCCTGTTTTCCAGCGGACAGTGCTTTCGCATGCACCCCGTGGAAAACGGGGCTTTTCTTGTGCTTTCCGGGGAGCAGGCCCTGCGGGTAACGCCCCTGGGCGGCAGGCGGTTTCGTTTCTCCTGCGCGCCTTCCCGTTGGCCGTACTGGCAGCGGTATTTCGACCTGGAAACGGATTATGATGCGCTTTTGTCCGCCATCCCCCCGGAGGAAACCTATCTGCGCCAAGCAGCGCAGGCCTGCGATGGTTTGAGGATTCTGCGCCAGGAGCCCTTTGAAACCCTGATCAGTTTCATTCTCTCCCAGCGCAAGAGCATTCCGGCCATCCGTGGCTGTGTGGAGGCTCTTTGCCAGCGCTTTGGCCGTGCGCTGCCCTGCGGAGCCCGCGGTTTTCCCTCCCCCCGGCGCCTGGCCCGCGCCACCGAGGAGGAGCTGCGGGCCTGCGGGCTGGGCTATCGCGCGCCTTATGTGCTGGCTTCCGCTCGCATGGTTGCCCGGGGCGAGGTGGATTTACGCGCCTGTGCGCAGCTGGATGACCCTGCGCTGCTGGAAACGTTGACGACCTTTCCGGGCGTTGGGGTCAAGGTAGCCAGCTGCGTGATGCTCTTTGCCTACCACCGCATGGCCGCGGCACCGGTGGATGTATGGATTCAGAAGGTGATTGACGAGGTTTATGGCGGCACGTCCCCTTTCCCCCGGTGGGGTCAGGTGGCAGGCTGGTATCAGCAGATGCTGTTTTACTACCGGCAACATGTACTGCGTGAAAAAACACCCTCCGTCTTTTCTTCAGATGCCAGCCTTCCTCAGGGAAGGACGACATCCGCATGAAAGCGGAGGGTGTGGGACGGCTCCGGGCGGGAATGGTTGCATTCATCCGGCGCGGAGAAAGGACCCATTGCGCAATGACGTACCGACGGGAAGATAGCGCCGGAACGGCCCTGCTGGCCTTGTCTGCACGGTGGAGCCCCTGCCGTCCTGATTACAGGATGCCCGGGGCTCCCTTTTCTTATGCGGAAAAATCACGCGGTTTTTTGCCAATGTTCGCCGGTCAAGCCCAGCGCTTTCATGGCCTCCACCACCGCCAACGGCACCAGCGCCAGGAGGATAACCACAGCCCACTGAATGGGCGTGAGCACCGCCAAGCGGAAGATATCCCGCAGGAAGGGCACAAACAGCACCAGCAGCTGCAAGGCCAGCGCCGCCGCCCCCGCCAGGAACATCCAGCGGTTCTGCGGCCCGCGGCTGAACAGGGAGCGCGTATTGCTGCGCAGGTTGAAGGAGTGGACGATCTGGCTGCCGCTGAGCACCGCAAAGGCCATGGTCTGGCCACAGGCAATGGAAGCCATGCAACCCACGCGATAGGCGGCCAGGGTGCACAGGGCAATCAGCAACCCCTGATACGCCAGGCGGAACACCAGCGGCCGGTCGAAAATCGCCGCCTTGGGGTTCCGGGGCGGACGTCGCATCACGTCCGGCTCCGCAGGCTCCATGCCCAGGGCCAGGGCGGGCAGAGAATCCGTAATCAGGTTCACCCACAGGATGTGGATGGGCAATAGCGGGCTGTCCCAGTTGAGCATCACGGCCACAAACACCGTGAGCACCTCGCCCAGGTTGGAGCTAAGCAGGAACTGGATCGCCTTCAAAATATTGCTGTACAGGGTTCTGCCCTGGCCCACAGCTTCCACGATGGTGGCAAAATTGTCATCGGTCAGGATCATGGCGGAGGCTTCCTTGCTCACCTCCGTGCCGGTGATGCCCATGGCCACGCCAATATCCGCCTGCTTGAGCGCGGGCGCATCGTTGACGCCGTCGCCGGTCATGGCCACCACGTCCCCCCAGCTCTGCCAGGCACGGACGATTCGCAGCTTATGCTCAGGGGAAACCCGGGCATACACGGCGATGTTCCGCACTTCTTCCCGGAGGCGGTCATCGTCCATGCGCTCCAGCTCCGCGCCGGTAATGACCCGATCCCCTTTGCCCAGAATGCCCAGGTCCTTGGCGATGGCGGCAGCGGTGAGCTTGTGGTCGCCGGTAATCATGACGGGTTTGATACCCGCCTGGAGGCACTTGCGAACCGCTTCCCGTGCCGTGGGACGGGGAGGATCAATCATGCCCACCATGCCCAGGAAGGTCAGTTCCCGCTCGTAGGCCGCCTGCTTGTCCCCTTCGACCAGGGTATCCTGCTGCCCCATGGCAAACACCAGCACCCGCAGGGCGGAATTTGACATTTCCTCCGCCGTCTGCCGGATGCGCGCCACGTCCGCGTCCGTGAGCGGGCGCTCCTTGCCGTCAAACACCTTGGTGCAGTGCGCCAGCACCTCATCCAGCCCGCCCTTGACAAAAACCCGGTAGCGGTTGCCCTCCTTGTGCACGGTGGTCATCATTTTCCGCTGGGAGTCAAAGGGAACCTCGTCCACCCGGGGCAGGCGCTTGACCAGGCGCACCGCCTCGTACCCCAGGGGTTTCACATAGTCGGAGAGCGCCGTCTCCGTGGGATCGCCCAGGAAAACCTCCTGCCCATCCTTCTGCCCGGGCTGCGCATCGTTGCACAGGGCCATGGCCGTGGACATGAGCACCGCGCCGCTCTGACGCAGGTAATTCTGGCTGTCTCCGGCCTCAAAGGGCGCCGCGGCTGCCGCCACGGTCATGCGGTTCAGCGTCAGGGTGCCGGTCTTGTCCGAGCAGATCACCGTGGCGCTGCCCAGAGTTTCCACCGCGGGCAAGCGGCGGATAATGGCGTTGCGCTCGCTCATGCGCTGCACGCCCAGGGCCAGCACAATGGTCACAATGGCCAGCATGCCCTCGGGAATGGCAGCCACGGCCAGGCTGATGGCGGTCATGAACATCTCTATGGGGTTCCGTCCCTCCAGGACGCCCACCCCAAACACCACCGCGCATACCGCCAGGCAAAGGATTGCCAGCTTCTTGCTCATGTCCGCCAAACGGCGCTGCAAGGGCGTTTTGACGCCCTCGCTTTGATCCAGCATACCGGCAATGCGGCCGATCTCCGTGTCCATGCCGGTGGCCGTGACCACGCCTGTTCCCCGGCCATAGGTAACCAGGCTCCCGGAATAGGCCATATCCCGCCGGTCACCCAGGGGCGCGTCGGCGGGGACAGGCTCCGTCTGCTTCTCCACGGGGTTGGATTCGCCGGTGAGGGCGCTTTCCTGCAGCTGCAGGTTGACCGATTCAATCAGCCGAAGATCCGCCGGCACCGCGTCGCCCGTTTCCAATACGACAATATCCCCGGGCACCAGTTCCTCCGCGGGCACCACATGCATGGCGCCGTCCCGGCGCACCTTCGCGTGGGGGGAGGACATTTTTTTCAGCGCCTCCAAGGCATTTTCCGCCCGGTTTTCCTGTACCACGCCCAGCACCGCGTTCAGCACCACAACCAGCAGGATAATGATGCAATCCGTCCACTCCTTCAGCGCAAAGCCGGAGATAATGGCGGCGACCAGCAGGATCAGCACCATCACGTCCTTGAACTGCTCCAGGAACATTTGCAGCGTGCTGCGCCGTCCGGCGGCGCGAAGCTGGTTCTTTCCGTATTTTTCCTGGCGCTCCGTTACCTGGGCGGCTTTCAGCCCCGCCTCAGGCGTTACGTCGAATTCGCGCAGGGCAGCCTGCGCGCTGTACTCATGCCAGTTCATGCTCAGCCTCCTTTGGAAAAAGATTTCCTGGCTCCATAGGACAAGGATACCACGTAACACAGTATGCCGCAACTGCCCCACGTTCAACAATACAATTTTTTGTCCCAATACAACAACGTGCCCGTGCGCACGCCGCCATCCGCCAGGTCCGCGCAACAGGAAAAAATGCGGATTCACAATTTTCTGCCAATTGTTCATAATCCGTTCATGACAGGGACAAAATTACCCTGTATGATAAGCCCGTAAACCACAGAAGGAGGTTTTCAGATATGAAGCTTAATTGGAGAAAACATGGTATCGGCTATCTTGCCATTGCACTTGTAATTACTATGGTCGGCTTTGCGGCATTTAATTCTTTCGGAGCGAAGGCGGAAAGCGGAACCACGGACACCGCCAACACGGTAGTGGTCACCAGCCCCTTCACGGAAGCCATCAAAGAGGTTAAGTCCTCAGTGGTGGGCGTAAGCAATTACCAGATGGTGCGTTACAGCACCGGCGGTTCCTGGAACTGGGGCTTCGGCTACGACCGTGGCGAAAGCACCACCCAGGAGGTTGAGGCAGCCACCGGTTCCGGCGTGGTTATCGCCGAGGATACGGTGCTGACGAACTTCCACGTGGTGGAAGACGCCTCCAGCCTGAAGGTTACCACCGGTGATGATGAATTCGACGTCACCCTGTTAGCCTACGACGAGAACCTGGACGTGGCCATCCTGAAGGCGGACGGTTTGAACCTGCCCGCGGTAACCCTGGGCGACAGCGATTCCCTGCAGGTGGGTGACTGGGCGATCTGCATTGGCAACCCGCTGGGTGAGCAGTTGGCCGGCACCACCACGGTGGGCATTGTTTCCGCACTGAACCGTGAGGTAAGTTCCACCACCACCGATAAGTATGGCCTGCGCGGCACCGTCACCAACACCATGATTCAGGTGGATGCGGCCATCAACAGCGGCAACAGCGGCGGCGGCATGTTCAGCGTCAATGGCGAACTGATGGGCATTCCTACCCTGAAGTACACCGGCTCCGCCTTCAGCGGCAACACGGTGGAAGGCATCGGCATGTGCATCCCGATCAACGCTGCCAAGCCCCTGATTGAAGACGTGCTCAACGGCAAGGTTACCGGCAACGCCACTGCCGGCGCTAGCACCAACGCCAGCGGCAATACGGACCTGCTCAACGGCAAGCCCCGTATGGGCATCACCATCACCGGCATCAACACGTCCAGCGCGGCGGTGCGCAGCGGCCAGCTGCCCAACGGCGTTTACGTAACGGAAGTTGAGGAAGGTTCCCCCGCTGCGGAAGCCGGCATGCAGGCCGCGGACATCATCGTGGACGCGGACAACACGGTCATTACCTCCACATCCCAGCTGCAGGAGATTATCGCCGAGAAGAGCGCGGGTGACACCGTGGAAATCAAGGTGTACCGTGTACCCGGATTGGCCGACCTGACAGACGCGGATGAGATCCCCGAGGGTGAGTATATCACCATGACCGTCACCCTGGAGGTTGTGGACAGCAGCGTTCAGCAATAAGTGAAGCCAAGCAAAATCAAGCGCAAAGAATCCCCGTGGGCCAAGTGCCCGCGGGGATTTTCCTTTGCCTGTCAAACAAAATTTTCAGGGAGATGTGGAAGCGTTTGCGACCCCTTCAGCTTCTCTTGAAAGTTTTTCCCAGTGGAAAGCGTGGACCCCTTGGCTTACGCTTTTTTTCGCGCACTTCCGGCGCATTGCCTTGCAAAGGCGTAAAAATTTGATTATACTACCGGGGATAAGGAAAAAAAGGAGGCGCCGTTGTGAGCAAGACAAAGGAGCGCATTCGGGACAGCCAGCTGCGCTATAAGCAGGGCCTGGGCCAGAACTTTATCTATGATGAGACGCTGCTGGAGGAATTGGTGCGCCTGAGCGGCGTGGGCCCGGAGGATGACGTGCTGGAAATCGGCCCCGGCAGCGGCTCCATGACCAAATACCTGTGTCAGGCGGCGCATCACGTGCTTTCCCTGGAGCTGGACGAGCGGTTGCTGCCCATGATCCGCGCGTTTCTCGCTCCCTATCCCAACTTTGAGCTGCATCAGGGGGATGCCATGACGGTGAACCTGCCACAGCTGACAGCGGGGCTGCGGCAGCCCTTTTCGGTGGTGGCAAACATCCCCTATTACATTACCACGCCGCTGATTAACCTGTTGCTGGGCAGCGGGCTATCCCTGAAGAGCCTGGCGCTGATGGTGCAGCGGGAAGTGGCCGACAAGATCCTGGCCGTTCCCGGCGAAGAAGCCTATGGACCCCTGGCCGTTCGTTGCCAGTACTATTGCGAACCGATCATGGCCATGGAAGTGCCCGCGGCCTGTTTCACCCCCGTGCCCAAGGTGGACAGCGCCTTTGTGCTCATGCCCCTGCGGGACAAGCCGCCGGTGGACGCGGCGGACGAAAAGACCTTTTTCCGCGTGGTCAACGCCGCTTTTGCCATGCGCCGGAAAACCATGGTGAACAATCTGTGCTCTGCCTTCCACCTGGAGCGGGACACGGCTTGCGCCATGCTGGAGGCCTGTGGGCTGGACCCCCGCATTCGTGGGGAGCGGCTTTCCCTGGATGATTTTGCGCGGCTAAGCCATCAGCTGGCCGTAAAGGAGGAACAGCCATGAATGCCATTGCAACCTTTGAGCGGGTCAGTCCGGGGCAATACATGGCGGACTGCGACACCTGGTCCGCTCCCCTGCCCTGGGCGGAGCTGCCCTTGCCCCGCCGTGCCACCGTGGGTGCCGCCGGCTATGATTTTGTGTGCCCGGTGAACTGCACTTTGCAGCCGGGGGAGACGACGCTGATTCCCACGGGCATGCGCGCGGAAATCGCCCCCGGATGGGTATTGCTGCTTTTCCCCCGCAGTTCCCTGGGCTTCAAGCACCGGATGATGCTGTGCAACACCGTGGGCGTAATCGATAGCGACTATTACTACGCACAGAACCAGGGGCACATTCTGGTGAAAATTTTCAATGGAGGAGAGCATCCTGTGACGTTGGCCTGCGGGGAACGCTTCTGCCAGGGCATCTTCCTGCCCTATGGGCTGGCCCAGGAGGAGCCTGTGTCCACGCAACGCAGCGGAGGGCTCGGCTCCACAGGCAAGTGAAAAGACCTTCCGGGAAAAGGAGCGACAGCAGATGTCCTATGTTCTTCGCGTCGCGCGCCCAGAGGACGCGGCGGCGTTGCTGGAAATTTACGCCCCCTATGTAACAGATACCGCCATTACCTTTGAATATGACATTCCGTCCACGGAGGAATTTGCCGGCCGCATTGCCCAGACGCTGACCCGTTACCCTTACCTGGTGGCGGAGGATTCCCAGGGGCAGGCCCTGGGCTATGCTTACGCGGGCGTCTTCCATGCGCGGCCTGCCTACGACTGGGCGGTGGAAACCTCCATCTATGTCCGCCGGGAGGGACGGCGCCAGGGGGTGGGCCGGGCGCTATATGCCGCCCTGGAACAGGCGCTGGCCGCGCAGGGCATTTTGAACCTGAACGCCTGCATCGCCTATCCGCCTGTGCCGGACCCGCACCTGAACAGGGACAGCGTGGACTTCCACCAGCATCTGGGGTACCGCATGGTGGGACGTTTCTTCTCCTGCGGATACAAGTTCCATCGCTGGTACGATATGGTCTGGATGGAGAAACTCATCGGGCCCCATGAAACGAACCAGCCGCCGGTGCGGCCCTTCCCCGAAGTATCTGTCACCCTGGGTTATGGGGACGTTTCCACCGGCAGCAGCAGTTCCGTGCGGTAAGCCGCCGGGTCGCGGGCGGTCATGCTGTCCCAGATGCAGCGCTCATAGGAGCCGCCGGACAGGCGCAGCCCCTGGGCCTTTGCATGGGCCAGCATGGCCGCGTAAGTCTGTCCCACGGTTTCATAGGGGCCCTGGTGAATGCCCCGCAAATACTTTCCCGCGGGACGAAGGGCGCACAGGCTTCCGCCACAGGCCCGCCGCAGGGGAAAGTACACCGCAAAGGCATGCAGCCACCGGCCTGCCTCCAGGTCCTCCGGCGCAATACGCGTCCCCATTTCGTAAACAAAGGGCAAACGCCGCTGGTACAGCGTGCGCAGCAATGACTTCAGGGCCAGGTCTGTTTCCAGCACGCCTCCCGGCGGATTGACCGGGTACACGGCCAGGGGAACGGCCGGAAGCTCCTCCAGGGTAATACGGCCGGGAACGGCATCCGCCATGGCCTCCAGCGCGAGGACCTTATGGTCCAGCCGGGCCATGGCCTCTTTTAATTGCGCCTGCCGCTCCCGCAGAATTTCCTGCTGGCGTTTCAGTACCGCCACCGCTCCCCCCATATCCGGCAGGGCCAAAAACGCCCGTATATCCTGCAGACTCATGCCCATATCCTTGAGCATCAGGATATGATCCAGCAATTCCAGCTGATCTTCCGTATAATACCGGTAACCGTTATGGGGGTCTTTCTCCCGGGGGCAGAACACGCCCGCCTTATCGTAAAAGATCAGCGTCTGCTTGGACACTCCGTGCAGGCGTGCCAGCTCCCCGGTGGTAAAGCGCAGCTTCATACACATCCTCCCGAAAAAAAGGCTTGACTATATTGTTACTATATCCTTTACAATCAAGATGGTCAAGCAAATACGCACCCTGTGCGGAAAGGAAGGAACATTTTTATGAAACCCCAAAAAGAGGCCGGACGCTACGCGCAGCTGTTGCTGGGCGCGGCTATCCTGGCCTTTGGCTTATTCAACGTACATCAGCAGAGCCGCATTACGGAGGGCGGCGTATTGGGAGCAACGTTGCTGCTCCAGCATTGGCTGGGCATCTCCCCTGCGATTTCCGAAGTGGTCATGGACGTGGCCTGTTACCTGCTGGGCATCAAATATTTAGGGAAAAGTTTCTTGCGCTACTCCCTGGTAGCCACCGGCGGATTCGCGGTGTTCTATGCGCTGTTTGCCCGTATGGGATATTTGCTGCCCAGCATGGCGCACCTGCCGCTGCTGGCCGCGGTGGTGGGCGGGCTGTTTGTGGGCGTGGGCGTGGGACTGGTGGTGCGCGCCGGTGGCGCCGCGGGAGGCGATGACGCACTGGCGCTGGTCATTGCCAAGCTGTTCCGCTGGCCGGTTTCCCGGGCCTACCTGTTTACCGACCTGGTTATCCTGGTTCTGTCCTTGAGCTATATTCCCGTGGCAAACATTGTCTGCTCTCTGTTGACGGTGACGCTGTCCTCCTTCGTCATCGGGAAAATTCACACATACCACCGCAGCAAGGCTTAAGCCCTTTCTTGCCTGCGCCCCAGGCGGCCCCAGAAGCCAAAGGTCATGGGCCACAGGATGCCGCCCACCAGGGTCATCAGCAAATAACGCACGCCCCCTGCCCAGGCTGCATCGCCCACAAGCGCCCCCAGCAGGGGCTTGAGCCCCACGCGAATGCCCAGGACCAGGGCCAGGCCAAGGGCCAGCTTGCACACCTGTGCCCACCACACGGCCCCGGTATCAAAGTGCAGCCAGCGGCCATCCACCAGCCAAGCGATAACGATGCCCAGGGTGGAACCCAGGAGCTTCCAGGCCGCATCCACCCCATGCGCGTCAAAAAGGGGATCACTGCCGGGGCGCGCAGGGGCCAGGGTGACATACAGCACCAGCGCCAGGACAAACAGGCTGATTCCGCCTCCCAGGCATGCCTGACGGCGCAAAGAGCCCTCCGCCCACTGAAACAGCCCATGCAGCCCCAGCACGGTGATCAGGCCCGTGCCCAGGGAAACGCCCACATCCAGCGGCGTATGCACGCCCAGATACATTCTGGAAAAGCCCACCAGCAGCACAGCCAGCACGCAGCACACGGTAACCCATTTCTTGCGTGCCCATAGCGCCAGTACGCCGAAAACCGCAGCGGCGGACTGCGTATGCCCGCTGGGGAACGAATACCCCGTGGCGCCCGCCCGAGCGGATTCCACAATGGTAAATTCCGGGTCCAGAATCCAGGGCCGCGGCACCAGGAAAATGGCTTTCAGCAGTTGGTTCACCGCCGTGCCCGTCAGCCCCGTGAGCAGAAAGCGGAACCCCCACTTTTTATTGCAGCACCAGACTATAATGAGCCCCAGAACGGTGAAAAAGGTCTCCTCCCCCAGCAGGGTAATCACTCCGGCCAGCCATTCCCCCGCCGGCGTGCGGAGGGACTCCAGCAGTTTCAGAAATGCCATGGCGTAGTCCTCCTTCGTATGGTGGCAAGCATCGCCTTTTTCATGATTATACGGTACGTCAGCCACTCTGGCAAGGGGCGCCTGTGTGATGCGCAAAATCGTAATTGCAACGCATACCCATTTTCTGGTATCATAAAGGCAACACCCATCGCAATACCATAAAAGGAGGAATCGCCTATGATCGCTATCCATCCGCCCATGGGCTGGAATAGCTGGGATTGCTATGGCGCCGCGGTTACGGAAGATACCGTGCGCAAAAATGCCGAATACATGGCCGCGCATTTGAAGGACTACGGCTGGGAGTACATCGTCGTGGATATCCAGTGGTATCAGCCCACCGCTGCATCCCATGACTACGAGCCCTTTGCGGATCTTGTCATGGACGGATACGGCCGCCTGATGCCTGCGGAAAACCGTTTCCCCAGCGCTGCGGGAGGCGTGGGGTTCAAGCCCCTGGCAGAGTATGTGCACAGCCTGGGGCTGAAGTTTGGCATCCACATCATGCGCGGCATGCCCCGCATGGCCGCACACCGCCGCCTGCCCATCCTGGGCTGCGACGCCACCTGCGCCCAGGCCGCCAATCCCAACTCCATCTGCGCCTGGAACCCGGACATGTACGGCCTGCGCTGTGATCTGCCCGCTGCCCGGGCCTATTATGACAGCATCTTCCAGCTGTATGCTTCCTGGGGTGTGGACTACGTGAAGGTGGACGACATTGCCCGGGAGTATCCCCATTGTGCCAGGGAGATTGAGGTCATTTCCGCCGCCTGCCGCGCCTGTGGCCGGGACATGGTCCTGAGCCTCTCCCCCGGGCCCGCGCCCCTGGAGCAGGCAGAGCATTTGAAGCGTTACGCCAACATGTGGCGGCTCACCGATGATTTCTGGGACAGCTGGCCCCAACTCAAGGCCATGTTTGAGCGGGCGGAAAAATGGTGTATTCACGCGGGTCCCGGGCATTGGCCCGACCTGGACATGCTGCCCGCCGGGGCCATCCGTCAGGTGCAATCCCCCCAGGAATGGACGCGTTTCACCCAGGCCGAGCTGCGCACCATGATGACCCTGTGGTGCATCATGCCCGCGCCGCTGATGTTTGGCGGCGAGCTGACCAAGCTGGACGCCTTTACCCTGGACCTGATTACCAACCGGGATGTGCTGGACATGGCAAAGGCCATTCATTGCGCGCATCCCCTCTACACCAGAGAGGACGCCGTGGCCTGGATGGCGCCCCGCCGGGATGGGCACGGCTGTTATCTTGCCCTGTTCAACCTGACGGACGAAGCCTGCGTGTTGTCCCTGCCCCTGGCAGAGGCTGGACTGGAACCCGGAGAAGCTCGGGAACTCTGGACCGGGGAAACAACCCAAGGCGATGTGGTGCACGGGAAAATCGCTCCCCACGGGGCGGCGCTATGGCTGGTACGGTAAATCACGGAAAAAAATTGTCTTTGTGGAATGATTTAACTGCCCGGAAAAGCCGTCTGTCCGTCAGAATTGCTCTTGACAGGCTTTCCTTCGCCGCATATAATAATAGCCGAGAGAGATGCTCCTGGGGTGTGCGTCAGTGCTCCGGTTTTCCCCACATTTCATAAAATGGAGCCCGGGTCCGCTGGTGGATGTCATGCCCCCGTCGTGAGACGCCAGGGGACGGCAGAAGCACGCGGCAGGGCACCAGCCTGCTTAACATAGCGGGTGAAAAAACGGAGTGCAACGGCACTTTGGGGCATTTGATCGTAAGAAAGCCCGGCAAAGGAAATTCTTTTGCCGGGCTTTACCGTATGCAACCACTCCTGAAGCTGTCAGGGCAGGCCTTATGCTCATTTTGCCTTCCCTGGCTCTGTTCGCGTTACTTATATGCTCCACATTCGGTGCAGAATGGAGATGTATTGGCATTATAGGCGCCGCACTTGGAGCATTTCATTGTTCATTTCCTGTGACATGCTTGGCTACAGAAGCCGACAAAACAGGTCCGGCGCTGGTTTGTGTTTTGCCCTGTTCGGCTTTGGAAAGATTTTCTTTCAGCAGTGCCAATATTTCCGCATTGGTTTCCGCGTTTCTCTGGTTGGTCTCAATCAGCTGCCCAAAGCCATAGAGCACAACCGCACTTACCGCATAGACAATGGCCAGCAGAAAAATTGTCCACTGCTGCGCTTGTCTCATAGGACTGTTTGTGGTGAAGCTTCCGACAATACCAATGACAATAGCAATCAGGGCGATGATGAGCACAACGTAAGCAATAATCTTAATGGTATGACCAACATTTCTCAACATGGTAATGTCCTCCCTTTCCCCGTTAAGAAAGCGGCACGCACGGAGAAACTCCGGCGTGCCGCCTGCATATGTATTTTACTTGCTGACTTCTTCCACGGCCACGGCCACGGCCACGGTGGCGCCCACCATGGGGTTGTTGCCCATGCCGATGAGGCCCATCATCTCCACGTGCGCAGGCACGGAGGAGGATCCGGCGAACTGGGCGTCGCTGTGCATACGGCCCATGGTGTCGGTCATGCCGTAGGAGGCAGGGCCAGCAGCCATGTTGTCGGGATGCAGCGTGCGGCCCGTGCCGCCGCCGGAAGCCACGGAGAAGTAATGCTTCCCGGCTTCCCAGCACTCCTTCTTGTAGGTGCCGGCCACGGGATGCTGGAAGCGGGTGGGGTTGGTGGAGTTACCAGTGATGGAAACGTCCACGCCCTCGTGCCACATGATGGCCACGCCCTCACGCACGTCGTCCGCGCCGTAGCAGCGAACCTTGGAGCGCTCGCCATCGGAATACTTGGTTTCGTTCACAACGGTCAGCGCATGATCCTGCTTCACGTCGGCAGACAGGTAATCATACTTGGTCTGCACATAGGTGAAGCCGTTGATGCGGCTGATGATCATAGCAGCATCCTTGCCCAGGCCGTTGAGGATCACCCGCAGGGGGTTCTTGCGGACCTTGTTGGCGTTGCGGGCGATACCGATGGCGCCCTCGGCGGCGGCGAAGGACTCGTGGCCGGCCAGGAAGGCAAAGCACTCGGTCTTTTCATCCAGCAGCATGGCGCCCAGGTTGCCGTGGCCCAGGCCCACCTGACGCTGATCCGCCACGGAGCCGGGGATGCAGAAAGCCTGCAGGCCTTCACCGATGCACTTGGCCGCCTCGGCAGCGGTCTTGACGCCCTTCTTCAGCGCGATGGCCGCGCCCAGCTCATAGGCCCACTTGGCATTTTCGAAAGCGATGGGCTGAATGCCCTCGACAATCTTGTAGGCGTCCACGCCCTTGCTGTTGTTGTAAGCCTTCAGCTCATCAAAATCCTTGAAGCCATACTTCTCGAGGACAGGCTGGAGCTGAGGCATGCGCCGTTCATAACCTTCAAACAGAGCCATTTTCTGCACACCTCCTAATTACTGCTTGCGCGGGTCGATCCACTTGACCGCGCCGTCTTCAGCCTTGAACCGGCCATAGGTGCCGATGTTCTTCTCGTAGGCTTCGTTGGGGCTCATGCCCTTCTTGATGGCGTCCATCATCTTGCCCAGGGACAGGAACTGATAGCCGCAGACCTGGTCATCCTTGTCGATGGCCAGCTTGAGCACATAGCCCTCGGCCATTTCCAGGTAACGGGTGCCCTTGAGCTTGGTGCCGTACATGGTGCCCACCTGGCTGCGCAGGCCCTTGCCCAGGTCCTCCAGGCCGGCGCCGATCACCAGACCGTCGTCGGAGAAAGCGGACTGGGTACGGCCATAGACGATCTGCAGGAACAGCTCCCGCATGGCGGTATTGATGGCGTCGCACACCAGGTCGGTGTTCAGTGCTTCCAGAATGGTCTTGCCGGGCAGGATCTCGCTGGCCATGGCCGCGGAGTGGGTCATGCCGGAGCAGCCGATGGTCTCCACCAGCGCTTCCTCAATGACGCCCTGCTTCACGTTCAGGGTCAGTTTGCAAGCACCCTGCTGGGGCGCGCACCAGCCGATACCGTGCGTCAGGCCGGAGATGTCCTTGATCTCCTTCGCCTGCACCCACTTGCCCTCTTCAGGGATAGGCGCGGGGCCATGGTTGGGGCCCTTGGCGATGCAGACCATTTCTTCTACTTCCTTGGAGTATTGCATCGAATTGGTTCCTCCTATCTGTTAGATAGTCCAGATGTTTAGAGCATTGTCCAATTCAGTATACCACATTTCCGCAGGAATGGATAGGATAATTTTTCAAA
>MHCFR04200__coassemble_513_pt1 | contig 22186 bp, 15 predicted proteins | sample MHCFR04200__metabat2_low_PE_027 | metagenome-assembled genome bin MHCFR04200 | reverse complement strand
AAGTCAGAGGGGCTGCGGCCCCTCCGACACCTCCTGAAGGTTTTTTGACAGTCTGAGGCTGCCCATTTTCACGGGCAGCCTCTTGCGCATATCGGGAATTGGCCTTATTTGATTTTCTGCATCAGCTTGATGGTAATAAAGAACAGCAGCAGCACCAGGAATACCCCGCACAGGCCGCCCGCGGTCACAATCAGTCCCTTGGTCAGCAGGGGCAGGGAGGTCATGCCCGTTTCGGCAGTGGCCACGGTTTCCGCGCTGGCGGAAGCCATCAACAGGGAAAGCAGTTTCATCATCACTCTTACCTCCTTAGCCCAGCAGCATGCTCACCAGGGTAATCACCATACCGCCGGCCACAATGGAGCCCAGCTGGCCGGCCACGTTGGCGGAGGTGGCCTGCATGAGGATGAAGTTGCTGGGATCATCCTTCAGGGCCATTTTGGCAATCACCCGGGAGGACATGGGGAAGGCGGAAATGCCCGCCGCGCCGATCATGGGGTTCACCTTGTTCTTGCGGAACAGGTTGAGGAACTTGGCGAAGAGCACGCCGCCCGCGGTGTCGAAGATAAAGGCCACCAGGCCCAGGGCCAGGATCAGCAGGGTTTCCAGCTGCAGGAACTTATCCGCCACCATGGTGGAGCCGATGGTCAGGCCCAGGAGAATGGTCACCAGGTTGGCCAGCTCGTTCTGGGCGGTCTTGGAAAGACGCTCCAGCACGCCGCACTCCCGGATCAGGTTGCCAAACATCAGGCTGCCCACCAGCGGCGCGCTCATGGGCACCAGGATGCCCGCCACCACCGTCACCACAATGGGGAAGAGGATCAGCACGGTCTTGGAGCAGCGGTCCTCATGGTAGTCCATGCGGATCATCCGCTCTTCCCGGGTGGTCAGGGCCTTGATCACCGGGGGCTGGATCACCGGCACCAGGGACATGTAGCTATACGCCGCCACGGAAATGGGGCCCATGTAGTCCTTCAGGTCAAAGTGATTGGCCACATACAGCGTGGTGGGGCCGTCCGCCGCGCCGATGATGCCGATGGCGCTGGCCAGCTTGAGCACCAGGTTCTGGTCCCCCGCCGTCTGGGGCAGGAGCACGGGAATGAGCACCAGGGACAGCAGGAACGTGGCAAAAATGCCGAACTGCGCCGCCGCGCCAAAGAAGATCATGCTGGGGTCCTTGAGCAGCGGAGAGAAGTCGATCATCGCGCCCACGGCAATGAAGATCAGGATGGGGAACAGCTCATTGGCGATGCCCGCGTTGAACAGCACGGTCAGGAAGCCGTTTTCCCCCAGGGCGGAAGGATTGGTCAGAATGCCGTTTTCCAGCACCGGCGGCAGGTTGGCCAGAATGCAGCCAAAGCCGATGGGCAACAGCAGGGATGGTTCGTATTCCTTCTTGATGGCCAGATAGATCAGGATGCCCGAGATGACGAACATCAGCAGTGTTTTGAGCCCCTCCGCGGTGAACAGATAGAGCACGCCGGAGAACAGCTCGCTTAGGATTTGGTCCATGCCTTCGTCTCCTCCCTTTTGCTTGCGGCGGCAGGCAGGCCCTGCCACATCCGCGCGGGCAACGCCCGAAGGGCGCCGCGCAATATAAATATTGTAGCAAAAAATGCCAGACAAAAAAATACACAGATCGTTTTTTCGTCCCAGCGTCAGGGCGCCGGGGTGGCCTGCGGGGTGGGCGAGCTTTCCGGTGTGCCGGTGGGCGCCACGGTGCCCACGGTCATGTAGCCGTACTGGATGTACTGGCTATCCACCCAGACCCATTCCGCATCCCCGTTGGCTTCGCTGCCCAGCATCAGCTGGCACCGTCCCCTCTGCTCCGCCGTCACCGCAAACTCCGCCGCGGCAAACAGCGTGCCCGCCGGTTCCTCATCCGTGGCGGTAAGGTAGAAGGGGCAGCTCTCCTGCCGCAGCCTTCCCGTGGGCAGGGGGGTGGTTTCGTCCGGGGTGCGCAGCTGGCTGGAAAGCATATACCCCACGTTCTCCCCCACGCGCACATGGGTCCAGCCGCGGGTGGGGCTGTCCTCAATCAGGGCATAGACCACCGCCCCGGAGTAATACAGACCCAGGCTCTCGGCGGACTTGGAGGGTTCGGCGCGCAGGTGCAGCTTCTCGTTGGTGCCGCCGGTGTCCACCTGCAGGCGGCTTATCTCCTCGGGCCAGGTAATCCCCAGGGCGGAGGCAAAGCCGCAGGTGACGCTTCCCTCCAGGCTGGTATAGCGCACGTGCAGCCATTCCTGGGAAACCGTGCCCAGCACCTGCAAAACGCCTCCCTGCATCCGGGCAATCACCCGCCCCGTGCCGCCCGCCTGGTCGTACAGGGGCAGGGTGCCGTCCGACTCGGGATAGCGGATCACGCCCTCGGGAGCGGCGGCCTCCCCGGTGAGGTCGGTAAGGTATTTCTGCATCATATAGCCGGTGCGCCCGCCGATGGACACCATCTTCCAGGACTTCCCGTCCTCCAGGATCTCCACGGGCTGGCCGCCGTAATACTGGCCCAGCACCCGGGCGGTGTCGTTGGGCTGCTCCCGGAGCTTCACCCGCTCGGTAAAGGTGGAAAAGGATACGATCTGCGCGTTGTCCTCCCCCAGGGCAACCCAGGGCAGCAGCAGGCACAGCAGCAGGATCATCACGCGGCGCACGGCGAAGCCTCCTTTTGTACGTTCCTCCGCCTTATCCCTGGGCGGAAAGGCGGGAAATTGTGTCCATTATATCATATCCGCCCCGGAAGGAAAAGCGCGGCCCGCCTTTGTTGCAATAATTCACGAACATATTTTCCCATATTCCTTGACAGGTTCTTTGGCGCCGTGCTACAATAGGGCAGCAAGAGAACATATTTTCTCATATTCTGGCAGATTGCCCAACGCGGTAAGGAAGTGACGCGCCCATGCGGCAGCCCCAGTACATCGCCATTGACCTGAAATCCTTTTACGCCTCCGTGGCCTGCAGGGACCGGGGGCTGGACCCCATGACAACCAACCTGGTGGTGGCCGACGCCGCCCGGACGGAAAAGACCATCTGCCTGGCGGTATCCCCCTCCCTGAAGGCCTATGGCCTGCCTGGGCGGCCCCGGCTGTTCGAGGTGGTGGAAAAGATCCGGGAGGTCAACGCCCGCCGCCTCCGCCAGGCGCCCGGAGGGCGGTTCACCGGCGCCTCCTGGGACGATCAGGCCCTGCGCGCCTCCCGCGCCCTGGCGGTGGATTACCTGGTGGCCCCGCCGCAGATGGCCCGCTACATGACCGTAAGCGCCCAGATCTACGAAGTATACCTGAAGTATATCGCCCCGGAGGACATCCACGTTTATTCCATTGACGAGGTATTCGTGGACGCCACTCCCTACCTGGACACCTACGGGCTCACGGCCCGGGAGCTGGCCATGCGCATGATCCTGGACGTGCTGCACACCACGGGGATCACCGCCACGGCGGGCATCGGCACCAACCTGTACCTGTGCAAGGTGGCCATGGACATCGAGGCCAAGCATCTGCCCCCGGACGCCAACGGCGTGCGCATTGCGGAGCTGGACGAGGAGGGCTACCGCCGCGCCCTGTGGAGCCACCGCCCCCTGACGGACTTCTGGCGGGTGGGCCATGGCTACGCCCGGAAGCTGGAGGCTCACGGCATGTACACCATGGGCGACGTGGCCCGCTGCTCCCTGGGCCGCCCCGGGGACTACCACAACGAAGCCCTGCTCTACAAGCTCTTTGGGGTGAACGCGGAGTTGCTCATAGACCACGCCTGGGGCTGGGAATCCTGCACCATGGCGGACATCAAGGCCTACCGTCCCAGCGCCAACAGCCTGGGCTCCGGGCAGGTGCTGCCCTGCCCCTATCCCTTTGGCAAGGCGCGGCTCATCGTCCGGGAGATGGCGGACGCCCTGGCCCTTTCCCTGGTGGACAAGGGGCTGACCACCACCCAGCTGACCCTCACCGTGGGCTATGATGTGGAGAACCTGGCCTCCCCGGAGGCCCGGGCACACTACCGGGGCGCCACGGTCACGGATCACTACGGCCGGACCATTCCCCAGCACGCCCACGGCACCGCCTGCCTGGAGCGTCCCACCTCCTCGGCCCGGCAGATCATGGCGGCGGCCACGGCGCTCTTTGAGCGCATCGCGTCGGAAAAGCTGCTGGTGCGCCGGCTGAACCTCACCGCCTGCCAGGTCCTGCCCCAGGGGGCACAGCCCGCCGCATGCTGCCAGCAGCTGGACCTGTTCACCGACGAGGCGGCCCGCCAGGCGCAGGACGAAGCCCTGGCCCGGGAAAAGCGCGTGCAGGAGACCCTGCTGTCCATCAAGAAAAAGTACGGTAACAACGCCATTGTGCTGGGCATGAGCCTGGAGGAGGGCGCCACCGCCCGGGAGCGCAACCAGCAGATCGGCGGTCACAAGGCCTAACACAGGGAGGTACCGTGATGATCCGAAAAGCCATTTCCACCGACCTGGAAACCCTTGCATGCCTGGCGGCTGAATTATGGCCCCGGCACAGCGTCCAGGAGCTTCAGGAGGAGTTTGCTCCCCTGCTGGCCCGGCCGGACGCATGCTTTTTCCTGCTGTACCACCAGGGGGAACCGGCAGGCTTTGCCCAGTGCCAGCTGCGCCACGACTACGTGCAGGGCACCCGCAGCAGCCCCGTGGGCTATCTGGAGGGCATTTTTGTCCGGGAGGACTGCCGGCGGCAGGGGTATGCCCGGGAGCTGCTGGCCGCCTGCCAGGCCTGGGCCGCCGCTCAGGGCTGCCGGGAATTCGCCAGCGACTGCGAACTTACCAACCAGGAAAGCTACCGCTTTCACCTGGCCACGGGCTTCGGGGAGGCAGGGCGAATCATTTGCTTCGTAAAGGAGCTATCCCCTTTGCCCCAGGAAAAGGAGTGATTCCATGCGCGCGCAAGACCGCTATGCCGACATGCTGCATCTGCCCTGCCCCGGGCCCCGCACCCGGCCGCGTATGCCCCGGGGAGACCGGGCCGCGCAGTTTGCGCCCTTTGCAGCCCTGGTGGGCTATGACGCCGTGGTATCGGAAACCGGCAGGCTCACTGAAGCCAAGCGCCTTCTCAGCGAGGACGCCCTGGCGCTGCTGGACCGGAAGCAGCAGTTCCTTGCCACTTGTCTGGATCAGCGCCCCCAGGTAACCGTCACCTATTTCCGCCATGACCCCCGCAAGGCCGGTGGCGCCTATATCACCATCACCGGTCATCTCAAGCGCCTGGATGCATCCCTGGGCGTACTCCAGCTCACCGACGGCCACAGCATCCCCCTGGAGGACGTGTGCGCCCTGGAAAGTCCCCTTCTTCCAAACGAATGACCGAAAAAAGGAGGTTGCAGAACAGTCCAGTTCTGCAACCTCTTCTTCTACTTTACCCCATCATTTTCGCAAGTTGCGTAATATATGCTCGCAAGCGCAAAGGATTTCGCGCCTGTGGGCGCGACCAAAGGGCTTTCCGCTCGCCCTTTGGAAACCTTCGGCCCCGTTCCTTGTGGGAATCCTTGCAAGTTGAGCAGCGAAAGGATTCACCTTCACCATGCCGGTACGAAAAAGCACGCTTTCTTCCTCCGCCGCTTCCCCCGCACCGCAGCCAAGGCCCCCACCTCTACCGGAACCCCACGCTGCTTTTCGGGAGAGCGCGAGAGGGGCTTTTCTCAGAAAAGCCGCCTCTCGCCACGGAGCAGGTTCCTCACCCGCGGCTGGCAAAGCCGATCTTCTTCTGCACCTTGCGCAACGTCTTATTGGCGCGATAGGCGGCCTTCTCCGCGTTGGTATTGATCAAATTCTGCAAATACGCCTTATCGGCAATGATGCGCTTGTATTCCCTTTGCAGGGGCTCCAGGGCGGCGATGACGCAATCGGCGGTGCGGTTCTTCAGCTCGCCATACCCCTTGCCTGCCATCTCCTGGCAGAGGGATTCCATGCTACCCGCGCCCAGGGCGGACAGGATGCTCAGCAGGTTGGAAACGCCGGGCTTGTTCTCGGGATCATAGCGGATTTCCCCGTCGGAATCGGTGACGGCGCGCTTGATCTTGCGGCGGATCACGTCAGGCTCATCCAGCAGGGCCACATAGGTTTCCTCGGGGTCGGACTTGGACATTTTCTTGGTGGGCTCCTGGAGGCTCATGATCTTCGCGCCCACCTTCGCAATGTAAGGCTCGGGAATGGTAAACACATCCCCATAAATGCCGTTAAAGCGCTGGGCGATGTCCCGGCAGATCTCCAGGTGCTGCTTCTGGTCCACGCCCACGGGCACCAGGTTGGTCTGATACAGCAGGATATCCGCGGCCATGAGCACGGGATAGGTATACAGGCCGGCATTGATGTTGTCGGCATGCTTGGCGCACTTGTCCTTGAACTGGGTCATGCGGTTCAGCTCACCCATATAGGTAAAGCAGTCCAGGATCCATCCCAGCTCCGCGTGGCCGCTCACATGGCTCTGGCAATAAATCAGGCTCTTCTCCGGGTCCAGGCCGCTGGCCAGGTAAATGGCCACCAGCTCCTGGCAGCGGCGGCGCAGGGCGGCGGGGTCCTGCCGGACGGTAATGGCATGCATGTCCACCACGCAGTAGATGCAATCGTAATCATCCTGCAAAAGGGAGAAATTCCTTAGTGCGCCGATATAGTTTCCCAGGGTCAGCGTACCAGAAGGCTGGATGCCCGAAAAGATGATTGGTTTTTTAGCTGCGGCAACGGTTTCACTCATGGATACAATCCCCTTTCCATACTTTGCGGGCCGTGCGCCGGTCCGCGGTTTGCAGCGTTCGGGGAAATAAAAAAGCAGCCTCGTCCCTCCCTGGGGACAGGTTGCCTGCGGTGCCACCCCGATTGAGCGCCCATGCGCGGCGCTCCACTCTTTGCCCCGATCACGGAAGGCGCCCGTCCCGGGATACTGGTTCACACGTTCCCCCGGGCCCTCGAGGCCCCATTTCACGCCGCGCCGCGCCGCCGGGCTTGCACCCCTCCCGGCTCGCTCCCCGCCTGCACCGCGTTACTTCCGCCTCTCATTGGTGTAGGGACAGTATAGCACGTTTTTGCCCCCGGTGCAAGGGCGGATGCGTTTTTCCGCCCCACCGCATACAGGGGCACCCGCCATTGCGCGGGCATGAAAAAAAGGCCGCCGCAGCATCCCGGAATGGGTGCCGCAGCGGCCAGCATGTGCTTTTATTTCCGTTTCAGGAACACCGTGATCCGCTGGGTCATGGGCGCGATGTAATAGCGATCCGTGAACATGATCTGCGGGTACTCCACCAGCTCCAGTTCATCCTCCCGGAAGGGCGTCACGAAGAGGCTCTCCATGGGGGACACCGTGCCGTCGGTGGTTACCTGGGTCAGCGCGCAGAAGTCGGGGAAGGTCTCCTCCTCGTAGAGCTGCAGGCCGGTGAGAATCTGCGCGGCAGGCTCGGCATCCACGGTTACCTGCAGGCTGGGCAGATAGCTTTCGAAGGGAATCTCCTGCTTATCCAGCAGCATGACCACGCTGGCCTGCCAGGCGTCGGTCATGGGCTGCTGCGCGGCCACGGCCGCCTGCTCGGTTTCCGGCAGGTCGGCAACCGGCTGCAGGGTCATCTTAAAGCGTGCTTCCTTCAAATCGCCGCCCAGCTGCTCGATGGTCTTTTGCATGTCCTCATTCAGGAAGTCCTCCAGGCGCACGAGCATTTGCACGCCGTCCTGGCTCAGGCTGATGCTGTCCACGCCCAGGCGGTTGAGGTTGCGCAGGCCCAGCCAGCTCAGGCGGAAGAAGCGGCCCTGATAGCTGGGATTGCCGTCGGAATCGGTAACATAGCCGCCATCCTCGCTGAGCTCCGCCTCGCAGCGCAGCTGCAGCAGCACCTCGTCGGTGGTTTCGTTATGGCGCAGGACGGGGCTGAAGGGGCGGAACTTCTCATCGGAGGTGGCAAATACCACATTGCCGATCACCGAATGGGTCACGGTCAGCTCATCCTGCGTGTTGAGCACCACGGCCACGGTCCGTCCGTCCTTGCGGACAATCTCCTGGCGCACGGGGTGAAGCATCTCATAGAAGAACACCGGGAAGGACGCCCCGCCGGGCAAGATGGTGAAGGTATACGCGTCGCTGGGAAGCCGCAGCGTGTAATAGTCCTCCGTCTCCAGCATATCCAGGGTGAAGGCATAGTTGCCGATGTCCTCGCCTTCCTCACGGGTCAGGTAACCCCACACCTGGTCATCCCCCAGCAGGCCCCGGGTGGTGAAGGTAAATTCCGGGTCCATCTCGCCCATGAACTTTTCCTGGTTGGGGTCGGGGATGATGTAAACCACGGCCTTGGTGATCTTGAAGTCAATGTCGTAGGTCCCGGGGATGTAATCCGCGGAGGTCTCCGGGATGGTCACGTGCATGACGTACTCGCCCACCTTCCAGGGCTTGCCGTCGCGGTTCAGGTCGTCGCCGGAATAGGTGACGGTGGCATCCGAGGGCAAGTCAAAGGGGCAAACATAGGCTTTGCCGGTATAGGCGGCGTCCGCCGACTCGGGCGCGGTATAAGTGCCGCGAACCCGCTGGGTATACACGTCGCTGAACTGGAAGCCGTCGTCGTTATCCGCGGTAAGCTCCACGCCCGCGGTGCGGGTGGCATACACGCGGAAGGACACCACCTGGCCGCGGGTCAGTCCCGTAAGGGTAATCTGATTCAGGCCCGCCACCCGGAAGGCCTCCGCCACGTAGCAGTCCGCCATGGGCTGCCCCGCGCTGCTTACCAGGTACTGCACCCCGGCGCTGCCCGCTTCAGGCGCGCTGAAGGTGATGGTCAGGGAGCCGTCGGCCTGGCCCTGGGCGGTCACATTGCTGATCTCCACGCCGGGGTCCACAGGCGTTACGCCCGGGGCTACCACGGCGGTGTAGACCTCCGTGCCGTTGGTGGCCACCACATCCCCGCCCGTCAGGTTCGTAACGCCCCACAGGTAGATGGACCCGTCATAATGGGTCTGGAAGGCATAGTCCTGGCCGTTTACCCGCAGGATCAGCTGCTGATTCACCACGGGGTTGCCGCTCTTATCCTTCAGCAGCAGCTTGGTATAGTTGCCCGGCACCTCGGGCTCCACCTTCACATTGCCCTCCAGGGTGATGCCGGTCAGGTCGCTCTGGCCGCGCAGCAGCAGCCGGCCTTCGGCGCAGTGCAGGGTCAGGGAAGAACCGGCCTCCAGGGCAATGGGCGCGGAAGCCGCGGACAGGGCATTGTCCCCCCGCAGGGTGATCCGCAGGTTTTTGCCGCCGGTTACCGTCAGCGCGGAAGCCGCGGAGGACGCCAGCTGCACATTGGAAAGCACGCCCTGCGCCGCTGTGGCGCCGGCAACCCGGATCCCCCCGTCCAGGGTGGCGCCGGGGCCCTGAATTTCAAAGGAAGCCGCGTCCCCCACATCCGCCTGGGCGCTGGTGGAGGAAAGCAGGAACAGGGGCGTACCGTTGGGCGTGGTAACCGCGCGGATCGCACCGTTCTCCCGGGCAGCCACCAGGCGGTAGCCCTCCTGGGGCGTGGGCAGGTACAGGCTGTCCGCGCCGTTCCAGCACAGGCCGCGGCTCTGCCCGTCCACCGTCAGCTGATCGGCGGCGGTAATGCCCGCCACAGGATAGGCCGTCCAGCCCGCGGGGGCCGTGGCCAGGGTGATCACGCCGCTAACGGGATTCAGGGGCGCGGTGGGCGCCGCCCCGGTCAGGTTCAGCGCGCCGTCCCCGGAAATGGTTGCCGTTGCGCCCCCTTGCAGGAAGGCATCGGCGGCGGCGGCGCTGGTTCCATCCAGCACCAGGTTGTAGTTCACGTTACCGGTAATAGTTACGCCCGCGGGGAGCGTGGCGGTTTTTAGCACAATCTGAATCTGTTCCCCGTTGACCACCAGGCGCGTGCCGTCGGCCACCTGGCCGGAAAGGGTATAGGTACCCGCCTGGGTCAGCACGTTCTCCGCTCCGGCAACGATGGCGCCGCTCTGGCCGCCACCCTTGGCCGTCTGGTAAACGCGCAGGGTTTCACCCTCCAGGGAGGAGGCCCAGCGCATGCCCTCGGCGGGTGCGGACAGCCACAGGCAATAGCTGCCGTCCTCCTGGGGCGTATCGGCGGGATAGGCATGCCCCGAAACGGTTACGCTGGTCGCGCCCTGGCCATTAAAGCGGTATAGGGTGCGGCCCTTGTTTTCCGTAAGGTTGGCATCCAGGCTGCCGCCGGTAATGTATACCTTGGTGTCCTCGGCAGTGCCCGTGTCCGCGGGGCGGATGACCTCCGCCACCGCCATGGCGCCGCCGGCGTTCAGGGTCAGCTTGGACCCCTGCCGCATTTCCAGGGTTTCCAGCTTGACCAGGTCCCGGGTATCCAGCGTGAGGTTCACGTTGCTTTGCAGGGTGAGGCGCTGGGCGGTGGCTCCGCGCAGGCTGAGCACAATCACCCGGTCCTTGGCCAGGGTAATCTTTGCATCGGGGCGGTTCTCGCCGCCGGTGATGGTATAGGTGCCCGAACGCCACAGCGTTACATCCGCCAGGTTCAGGTTGATGGTCAGGCTGTTACGGCCCAGGCTGTACACCGCGGGACGACCCTCCCGCAGGTATTTGTCCTGCTGGTCCAGCAGCCATTGCCCCAGGGTGCACAGCGGGTAGTCCAGGCCGAAAACGTCCTGGGCGATGTGCTGGCATCCATCCACCTGGCAGGCGGGCGCCTGCTCGCAATGGATGTTGGCATGGTCGCACTGGCTCTCATCCCAGGGTTCCTCCGTGGGCACAGGCGTGACCGTGGGCTCCTGGGTGGGCGTCTGCGTGGAAACGGAGGGCGTCTCCTCCCCAGGGACAGGGGTCTGTTCCTCTCCGGGGACCACCGAGGGCTCCACCGAAGGCTCCACCGAAGGCTCCACCGAGGGCTCCACCGAAGGCTCTACCGAGGGAACAGCGGTTGGCTCCTGGGAGGGCTGCTCCGTGGGCAAATCCGAGGGCGTGGATAATTCCGCCCAGGACGCCAGGGGCGCACAGCATAAAGCAAGCGATAAAACGCACGCAAGCAAACGACGCAACATTGGCATCACAATCTCCTTTCTGATGAATAAACGGTGAAAATGCTGGAAACATTCCCACACAATATGCAAAATGTGGCTCCGCTGTCAAAAAAAATTTCTTCACGACGGGCCACACAGAATCATCCACACCGCAAGCGCTGGCAGGGGGCGAAGGGCCCCCAGGGCGCGCTACAGCAGTTTCTGATTCATAATGGAAAGAATCAGGTTCCCGTTGTTGAAAAAGGCGGCCAGCTGGCTTTCGTCAATCATCTGGGAAATGCCGTCGAAGGGCACCACCGTGAGCACCAGGGGCACCAGGGCAAACAGCGCGTAGCAAAACACCAGCCCCCGTGCAAACCCAAAGGCGCCCCCCGCCAGCCAGTCCAGCTGCTTGAGCAGCGGGAAGCGGAACACCGCCCGGATCACGTTCAGCAGGATGGAGACCACCAGGAACAGCACGATAAAGCACAGCAGGAAGCAAATAATGTTGATGCACGCGCCGATGATGGTCTGGCTCACATAGTCGGATACGGTGGATATGCCCGCCTGGCTGAACACATGGTTGGTGAGATTCACTTCCAGCAGGGTATCCAGCGGCGCGGGGAGCTGCACCTTGCCCAGCACCTCGGCAATTTTCTCCTGGGTCAGCTGCGCCACGTTGGAAATGGCCAGTTCCAGGTCCCCAATGCGCGAGGACGCGTCGGTGTAGTGCATCAGCGTGCGCACCAGCTCCTGATTGTTCTGGATTACCGCCGCCACCTTGGGATAAAGCCAGAACGACAGCGCAAAGGAAATCAAGCATCCGCCCGTATTGAGCACAGAGGAAACAAACCCCCGGTAAATACCAAAGAGCACGCTCAAGCCAATCAGGCCGATGATTACATAGTCCACCACATTCATCTGCGACCAGAAACCTCCTTCCGCATCCGGGACACAGTTACCCTATTAGGAAAACGAACGCCGGACGGCATATCCTGCCAGGCGAAGAAAAAAACATCAGGTCAGTTGGGCAGCGTCACCGAGTACACGGATTCGCCGCAGGCAATCACAGCCTGTTCACCGCCCAGCAGGCCCAGGAATTGCGTCACCGGGGATTCCTTGGCCACCGGGATTTCATAGGCATAGAACTGCTGGGTATTGATGTCGGTCTTGTACAGGTAGGTGTCGGAGAACGCATAGATGGCGTTTTCATACACCGCCGCGCCCACGCAATCCGAGGGCAGGGTATAGCGGCGGTCCAGGCTGCCGCTGAGCAGGCGCAGCTCGCTAATGGCGCTGCCGGTGTTGGTCTGGGCCGTGGGCGCCATGAGCAGCCGGGCGTCGCCCTTGGCGGGAATATAATCGTCAATGAGCTTCCAGCCGTACACCAGCATGGTGGCGTTGGTATCCTGCACCAGCTTATAGTCGTAGGTATAGAGCTGGCGGGTATTGAACACCCGCAGCTTGTTGTTTTCAAAGAGCACCTTATAGGTAATGGAGTCTCCCAGGGAAACTTCGCCGGTATTCATTTTGCCCACCTGGAAGGTATTCAGGATGGTATTGGCCTTGGTGCCGAAAACGTCCATGGCCAGCGTCCACAGATACTGGCCATCGTCCCCATAAAAGCCGCAGTCCAGCATGAGCAGGGTTTGGAAGGCGTCGGATTCCTCATCCACCTGCGCGCCGGTCAGATCCTTCACCAGGAGCTCGGGGGCGGTATCCTCCCCGATAATCACGGCCACATAGCGGCTGCCCACCCGGGCAAACTGGATTTCCGCAGCCAGGCTCTCATTGTAGGTGGGATTGCCGTTTTTGTCCACGATGTACAGCTGCGATCCCTGCCAGATGACCAAATGCGTATCCGACACGGTGAACGACGCGCTGCCCCCCACCGGATAGCTCCAGCGAATGCCGCCCGAACCGGACAGGCAATGGATGGAAGCCCCATCGTAGTACAGCACATCCTGCCCAAAGGGCGTGATGGACTGGGTGGCATAGCAGGGCAGCTGGGTCACGGTGATTTCCCGTGTGGTGCCCACGCTTTGCAACAGGCGCAGGGCCACGAATACCGCCACCACCACCGCAATCAGGATGGCCCAGTTTCGCAACTGGCGGCGGCGCTTCAGGTCATGCTGCGCCCGATTCATATAAATGGATTTGCCTTTCCCTTGCATAGGTGGCTCCTTTCAGCTTTACGGCATTCGCCCCAATTATAAATGAAAGCCGCGGAAAGCGCAAGTGCGCCCCGGCGTTCACAGGCAATAGCGGAAAGAGAGGTATTGTTTTGGAGAAGGGGTTGCCGGGGAGGACTCACCGGTGAAAAAAACAACTTTTGGGGGTTGCAGCGTGACTTTCCTTTGGGAGCGCGGCTCCGCCGGCCAGGGGGCTTTCCGCTCGCCCCCTGGACCCCTTCGGGGCCTTGCTGCTGTGGGATGTATCCCCCCAAACAGATTCCCCGTAGAAAACAAAGAACAACTATATTTTTCCTTTTCCTCTGCATCCGCAGATGTAAAAATCACCTTATCAACAAACCGGCGCCCCCGCTTTCCAACGGGGGCGCCAAGGCAACGCACAACCTACCGCTCAGTTTTCCCGCTTGTCGCCCCAGAAGAACAGGGCTACAGTGCCAGGCCCGGTATGGCTGCCGATGGTGGTGCCGATATGATTGATTTCCACCTTGCCATTGAGGTTGGGGAAGCGCTCCTCCACCAGCTTGGCCACCGCCTGGGCATCCTCCAGGCAGGCAGACTGACTGATATAGCACTTGCCGCTGTAGTTCAGCCCATCCCGGGCATGCTCCTCCATGCGCGCCTCAATCTCCTTGATCACCTTGCGCTTGGAGCGCACCTTCTGCCGGGGAATCAGGCGGCCCAGGTTGTCCATGTTCAGCAGCGGGCAAATGCCCAGCATCTGGCCAATGAAGCCGGAGGTCTTGCTTACGCGCCCGCCCTTGATGTAAAAGGTGAGGTCCGTGGAGAAAAACCAGTGATGCATTTCCAGCCGGTGCTCCTCCAGCCAGGCCGCCAGCTCCGGCGCATCCATGCCGCCGTCCCGTAAGTCGGCCAGGGTGTCCATGATCAGCCCATAGCCCGAGGACGCCCCCAGGCTGTCCACCACGTACACCTTGCGCCCGGGGAACTTCTCCTCCAGGTGCTGCTTGGCCAGGTTGGCGGAGTTGAGCACGCCGCTGATGCCTGAGGACAGCGTCACATGAACCACGTCCTGCCCCGCCGCCAGGAAAGGGGTGAAGTACTCGATGAACTCGTCCGCGTTGATCTGGGAGGTGCTGGTTTCCGCCCCTGCGGCCATGGCGGCGTAGAACTTGTCAAAGGGCATGCTCTGCCCCAGGTCATCCGGCATCTGACGGCCGTTGATGGTGTAGTGGAAGCAAATGTAATGGATATTCCGGGCTTCGAAGTGTTCCTTGGAAAGGTCTGCGGTGGAGCAGCAGCTCAGTATATAATTGCCCATGGGTGGCTCACGTCCTTTAATGTGTGATACGAAGGCTTTAACCATTCAAAAGAATTATACCGGTTCTTCCCCGCTTATGCAAGTGTGAATACGCGGCGTGTGGGAAAAGGGGCGGGGGATACTTGCGCCCCGCGGGGACAGAGTTGGACTTTTGGCCCGGCTTTGTGCTATACTAAACCGCATATGCAAACCGGAGGTAGGTAGGCTTCATGAAGCTCAAGAAGCTGGAAATTTACGGATTCAAGTCCTTCGCCCAGCGCACGGAAATCGTGTTCAACCAGGGCATTACGGGCATTGTTGGCCCCAACGGCAGCGGCAAGAGCAACATCGGCGACGCCGTACGCTGGGTGCTGGGAGAGCAGAGCGCCAAAACCCTGCGCGGCGCCAAGATGGAGGACGTTATCTTCAACGGCACCCAGAAGCGCAAGCCCCTGAGCTACTGCGAGGTGTCCCTGGTGTTCGACAACGAGGACCGGGCCCTGCCCGTGGACTTTGCGGAGGTGGCGGTGACCCGCCGGGTGTACCGTAACGGGGAGAGCGAATATTACCTGAACCGCTCCGCCTGCCGCCTGCGGGACATCATCGACCTGTTCCGGGACACGGGCATTGGCAAGGAGGGCTACTCCATCATCGGCCAGGGGCGCATCGACGATATCCTCTCCCAGCGGGGGGAGGACCGGCGCCAGGTCTTTGAGGAGGCCGCGGGCATTGTGAAGTTCAAGGCCCGCAAGGAGGACGCCGACAAAAAGCTCCAGCGCACCCTGGAAAACATGGACCGGGTGGAGGACATCATCAAGGAGCTGGAGCGCCAGATCACCCCCCTGGAAAAGCAGGCGGAGACCGCCCGGGAATACCTCGAATTATCCAAGGAGCTGCGGGTGCTGGACCTGAACCTGTTCCTGCTGCGCCATGACCAGCTCAAGGACCGCCTGGCCCAGCTGGACGAAACCCTGGCCACCCTGGCCGCCATATTGCAGCAGGGGGAGCAGGCCCTGGCCGAAAAGACCGAGGCCCGGGACAAGCAGCAAAGCAAAATCGAGGCCATCGAAGCCCGCGTCACCGCCGCCCGCAACGAGCTGATGAACTGCGCCGACCGGGTGCACACCCTGAAAAACGAATGGACCGCCGCGGCCTCCCGCCAGGAGAACCGGGAGGAGAACATCCGCCGCATGACGGGAGAGCAGCAGTCCGCCCGGGAGCGCCTGGAGGAGCTGACCCGCATGTCCGGGGAGCAGGACGGCGGCCTGGAGCGCCAACGCCAGCGCCTGAGCGAGGCCCAGGAAGCCCTGCGGGAGGCCACCCAGGCCCAGGACCGCCTGGCGCGGGAGGAAGCCCAGAAGGAGCAGGCCCTGGAGGATTACAAGGCCCAAATGCTGGAGGCCATGAACCGCTCCTCCAACCTGCGCAACGACCAAACCCGGCAAACCACCATGCGCGCCCAGATGGACAGCCGCTTAAAGGAGCTCCTTTCCCAGGACGAGCAGATGGCCCAGCGCCTGGAGGAGCTGCAATCCGCCGCCCAGGCGGCCCAGGAGCAGCTGGAGCAGGCCAAGGCCGGCTGGGACAAGCTGGTGCAGGCCCACCGCGCCCGCCAGCAGGAGCTGGCCGCCTGCGATGGGGAACTGAACACCCTGCGCCAGAGCGCCCAGGAAAAGACCGGCCAGCTGCAATCCGCCATGAGCAGGCTGAAGCTCATGGAAGAGATGCAGCGGGAAATGGAAGGCTTCAACCAGTCGGTAAAGCGGGCCATGGCCTTTGCCCATCAGCGGGGCATGCAGGGGGTGCGGGGCGTGCTGGCACAGCTGCTCACCGTGCCCCAGCGCTATGAGACCGCCATCGACATGGCCCTGGGCGCCGCCCAGCAGAACATCGTCACCGAGGATGAGGACACCGCCAAAACCCTGATTGAATACCTGCGGCAGAACCGCCTGGGCCGGGCCACCTTCCTGCCCATGACCACCGTGCGCTCCAAGCTGCTCAACGACCGGGAGCGGCAGGCCCTGCGCCTGCCCGGCTGCCTGGGCGTGGCCAGCGACCTGGTGCAGTGCGACCCCGCCTACCGGGGCATTGTGGAAAACCTGCTGGGCCGCACGGTGATCGCCGCGGACCTGAACGCGGGCATTCCCATCATGCGGGCGGGGAACCACTCCTTCCGCCTGGTGACCCTGCAGGGGGACGTGATGCACTCCGGCGGCTCCATGACCGGCGGTTCCGTGCAGTCGAAGATGACCAACCTCCTGGGCCGGGAGCGGGAGATCAAGGAGCTTTCCCGTTCCATTGAAAAGGACAAGGCGGAGCTGAACCGCCTGCGGGAGACGGTGAACGACCGCCAGCAGGCCAAGGACAGCCTGAAGGCCCAGGTGGCCGAGGCCGTCGAGAAGGCCCACCAGGAGGAAATCGCCGTGGCCCGGGAAACCCAGCGCCTGGAAAGCGCCCGGAACGAGCTGCGGGAGCACCAGGGCCGCATGGATGCCGCCCGGCAGGCCGAGGAGCAGCTCCGGGAGGCCATTGCCCAGCTGGACGCCCAGCTGCAGGCCCTGCAGGAGGAAAGCACCGCCGATTCCTACGACCCCGAGGCCATGCAGGAGGAAACCCGCCGCCTGCAAGGGGTGCTCACCCAGGCCCGGGAAGCCTCCGCCGCCCAGCGGGAGCGGGTGATGCAGCTCACCCTGGCCCTGTCCGACGCCCAGCATGAGCTGGACAGCATGGAGCGGGACAAGGACCGCGTGAGCCAGGAAGCCGAGCAGCTCCGCCGGGACCTCACCCGCCGGGAAGGGCAGATCGCCGGCCTGAAGGAGCTGGTACGCCAGGAGCAGGAACACATTGCGGAGCTGGATGGGCAGATCGCCACCCAGGAGGAAGCGCAGAAGGCCCAGGAGGCCGAGGTGCACGCCCAGGAGGAGAGCCGCGCCCAGGCCCAGGCGGGCCTGCGCCAGCTCATGGAGGACATCGAGGCCCTGCACCGGCAAAACACCGAGGACGGGGACAAGCAGCACCGCACGGAGCTCACCCGCTCCCGGGTGGAGAACGAGCTGAAAACCCTCCAGGACCGCATCTGGAACACCTGGGAGATGACCTACGCCGGGGCGGAGGCCGAGCGCATCACCGAGGGCTTTGACGCCGCCGCCGCCCAGAGCCGGGCCGGTGAGCTGCAAAGCCGCATCCGCGCCATGGGCAGCGTGAACGTCAACGCCGTGGAGGAATACGCCGCCACCAAGGCCCGCTACGACGACCTGGCCGCCCAGCGGGAGGACCTGCAAAAGGCCGAGGCCGACCTGCGGGAGCTCATTGGCCGGCTGCTGACGCAGATGGAGCGCACCTTTGTGGAGAACTTCTCCAAGATGCAGGGGTACTTCGCGGAGACCTTTGTGCGCCTGTTCGGGGGCGGGCACGCGGAGCTGCGCCTGGCGGACCCCGCCGATCCCCTGAACTGCGGCATTGAGGTCATCGCCCAGCCCCCGGGAAAGAAATTGCAGCTCTTGTCCCTGCTCTCCGGCGGGGAGCGGGCGCTGACGGCCATTGCCATCCTCTTTGCCATGCTCAAGCTCAAGCCCACGCCCTTCTGCATCCTAGATGAAATCGAGGCCGCCCTGGACGAGGCGAACATCGGCTACTTTGCCGATTACCTGGTGGAGTACAGCAAGGGCACCCAGTTCGTGGTGGTCACCCACCGCAAGGGCACCATGGAGCGGTGCGATTCCCTCTATGGCGTGGCCATGGAGGAACAGGGCGTGAGCAAGATGGTTTCCGTGAGCTTGCAGGATTACGCCTCCTAAAATCGTATACTGAACGTAGAAGTACAGCATGTGCCGGGATTCCCCGGCCGCGACAAAGGAGCAAGCCATGACCCTTCAAAAACCGCGCCGGGGGCGCAACGTGAAAAAGATCGTCGGCCTGGTGTGCCTGGGCGCGCTGTGCGTGGGCGTTGCCATCATGGGCGTGCGGGTGACGCAGGTGGCCCAGCAGACCATGGTGGAGGCCGCCACCACGCCCACCCCGGTGCCCGCCCCCGCGGCCAACATGCTGGCCGTTACCCCCGACCCCAACGCCCCCACCCCCGAGCCCGTGCTGAAAAACGGCTCCGAGGGCGACCAGGTGAAAACCCTGCAAGCCCGTCTCCAGGAGCTGGGGTACTATTCGGGTGAAATCGACGGGCAGTTTGGCAACGGCACGCGGGAGGCCGTATACCTGTTCCAGCAGCAGAACGGCCTGTCCGCCGACGGCGTGGTGGGCAGCGATACCCGCGCCCTGCTCTACTCCGTGGAGGCCCGGCCCATGACCGTGACCCCCACCCCCACCCTGGAACCCACCCAGGCAAACGCCGAGCCCTGGAACGTGGACGGCATGCCCCTGCTGGTGAACAAGGAGCATCCCCTGCCCGAGGACTACGCCTGCGCCAACCTGGTGAACATGACCGACTACTGCGACCCCGACGTGGTGAAAATCAAGGCCAACGGCATCGAGGGTGAGCAGGTGGCCGTGGACTCCCTGATGGTAATGCTGCAGGCCGCCCAGGCGGAGGGCATCGACAACTGGCAGGTGAGCGCGGGCTGGCGCTCCGTGGGCTACCAGCAGCAGCTGCTGGACGACAAGATCGCCGAGTACAAGGCGGAGGGCTTCTCCTCCGCCAACGCCCGCAGCGCCGCGCTGAAAACCGTGGCCGAGCCCGGCACCAGCGAGCACCACACGGGCCTGGCCTTTGACATCACGGTGCCCGGGGTCAGCTTCAAGGGCACGGTGCAATCCGACTGGATCAGCGAGCACTGCTGGGAGTACGGCTTCATCCTGCGCTACGCGGAGGACAAGGAGGACATCACCGGCTTTGTGGCCGAGGCCTGGCACTTCCGCTACGTGGGCACGGAGCACTCCCTGATTATGCGGGACGAAAATCTTTGCCTGGAGGAATATATCGAAAAGTACGGCCCGGCGGCAGAATGACCCGCCACACAAAGGAGCGATGGACGATGCGTTATGGCGTGATCTGGCACCCGGCGTCCCACAACCTGGGGGATGACCTGCAGACCCTGGCGGCAGGGCGGCTTTTGCCGCGCATTGACACGGTGCTGGACGGGGAGCGCCTGGACGAGGCCCCCGGGGAGCCGGGGGAGGACATCATCACCCTGATGGGCGGGCACGCCATGCGCCGCAAGTATCACTGGCCCCCGCACCCCAGCCTGCGGCCCGTGTGCCTGGGCCTGCACCTCTCCCGGGAGGACGCCTGGGGCTGCCCCATGGAGGTCATGGAGGGCGTGGGGCTGGACTACCTGCGCGCCCACGGCCCCGTGGGCTGCCGGGACGACGCCACCGCCGATCTGCTGGACGGCCTGGGGGTGGAGCATTACGTCTCCTGCTGCCTGACCCTCACCCTGGACCGCCCCGGGGACGTGGCCCGCAAGCAGCGCTATGTATGCTGCGTGGACATTCCCGACAAGGCGGTGGAGGAGCTGCGCCGCTACGAGAAGGTGGCGCGCATGCCCCTGCGGGTGATGACCCATCAGCTGCCCCCGGAGGCGGCCCGGGAATCCTTCCAGGAGCGCATGGCCCGGGCGGAGGAAACCCTGCGGGTCTACGCGGGAGCCTCCTGGGTGGTGACCCGGCGGCTGCACTGCGCCCTGGCCTGCGTGGCCATGGAGGTGCCGGTGCTGTTTTTGTACAACAGCGGCTATGAGGATGTACGCCGCTTTTCGCCCATGGACGGGCTGTTTTCCGTGGCGGCGGTGGAGGACTTCATCTCGTCGGTTCACCGCAACGGCTTTCCCGCCCTGGCGGAGAATCCCGGCAAATACCTGGCCTGGCGCCGCCTGCTGCGGGAAAAGGCTCAGGAGGGGCTGCGCCGGGCGGCGGAGCTTCCCGCTTCGCCTGCCCCGGACCCCGCCGCTGTGGCCGTGTGGCAGCGGCGCGTGCTGGTGGAGCTGGCCCAGTGTGCCGCGGAGAAGATCGACCGCCTGGAAAAAGAGCAGTACGACCTGATCCACGACAAGTTCGGCCTGCTGCTCACCGAGGACAGCGTCAAGGCCCGCATTCAGGATTGTCTCACCCAGCCCGGGCTGGAGGATGAGCTGCGCCGGTTTACCGCCCGGCGCTATCTGGCCACGCTCCCCTGGTGGAAGCGGGGCAGTACAAAGCGGCGGTTCAAGCGCCTGTACCGGGCGCGCAAGCCCGTGGAGGAATTGGAGGAGCGGGACGTGCTCACCCTGATTACCGGCCAGCTGGCCCGTCTGGGCTGGCCCACGGACAAGCCCACCAATGAAAATCCATCTACGTAAGGAGCGTTCCACAGAATGGAAGCACAAGGGCAGTCGTATCAGAAAACCCAGGTGGCCTGCTTTATCGGCTATGTGGTGCAGGCCATTGTGAACAACTTTGCGCCGCTGCTGTTTTTGACCTTTCAGCGGCAGTATGACATTCCCCTTTCCCAGATTACCCTGCTGGTGACCATCAACTTTGCCTTGCAGCTGCTGGTGGACCTGGCCTCGGTGAAGTTTGTGGACAGGATTGGCTACCGGGCTTCGGCGGTGCTGGCCCACGGGCTTTCGGCGGCGGGGCTGGTGCTATTGACCGTATTGCCGGAGGTTGCTCCCACGCCCTTCCTGGGGCTACTGGGGGCGGTATTGGTCTACGCCATGGGCGGCGGGCTGCTGGAGGTACTCATCAGCCCCATTGTGGAGGCCTGCCCCACCCCCAACAAAGCGGGGGCCATGAGCCTGCTGCACTCCTTCTACTGCTGGGGGCATGTGGGGGTGGTGCTCCTGTCCACGGCGTTCTTCACCCTGTTCGGGGTGGACAACTGGAAGGTGATGGCCCTGCTCTGGGCGCTGATTCCCCTGGGGAACCTGATTGCCTTTCTGCGGGTGCCCATTGCGCCGCTGCTGGCCGAGGGAGAAAAGGGCATGTCCCTCCGGCAGCTGTGCGGGAAGCCGCTGTTTTGGGTGCTGCTGCTATTGATGGTATGCGCCGGGGCCAGCGAGCAGGCGGTGAGCCAATGGGCCTCCACCTTTGCGGAAAAGGGCCTGGGGGTTTCCAAGACCCTGGGCGACCTGATGGGCCCCATGCTTTTCGCCATTTTGATGGGCACGGCCCGGGCCTTTTACGGCAAGTATGGGGATCGCATGCGTTTGCAGCCCTTCATGGTAGGCAGCACGCTATTATGCGTGGGGGCGTACCTGCTCATTGGGCTTACGGGCCAGGCCTGGCTAGGTCTGGTGGGTTGCGGGCTATGTGGGCTCTCCGTGGGCATTATGTGGCCGGGAGCCTTCAGCATGGCGGCCAAGTTTCTCCGCGGCGGCGGCACGGCGCTCTTTGCGCTGCTGGCCCTGGCGGGGGACTTGGGATGCTCCGCGGGCCCGTCCCTGGTGGGATTTGTTTCCGGGGCGCTGGGGGACGAGCTACGCTTGGGAATTTTGGCGGGCACGGTGTTTCCGCTGCTGCTGTTGGTGGGGTTATTTGCGTGCCAACGGATTATGGCCAAAAAGGTATAAAGGGACCGAACGCCGCAGGCGCAAAGCCTGCGGCGTTTGGTCTCTTTTATGGTTGTATAAATTTCCAGTTGCCGCAAGGGGCCGAAGGTTTCCAAAGGGCGACCGGAAAGCCCTTTGGTCGCCTCCGCAGAGGCGAAATCCCCTGTGATACAGAGAAAAGAAAGGTAGGCCTGTTTCCTACCTGCCGCAAGGAATCTGTTTTATATACAAATTTCTACTTGTAGCAAGGGGCCGAAGGTTTCCAAAGGGCGATCGGAAAGCCCTTTGGTCGCCTCCGCAG
>MHCFR04200__coassemble_502_pt1 | contig 22481 bp, 20 predicted proteins | sample MHCFR04200__metabat2_low_PE_027 | metagenome-assembled genome bin MHCFR04200 | reverse complement strand
TTTGACGCTTTCGGGGAAAAGGAATACGGTGAAATCAGCAGCTACTGCAAGTCCATCGGTATAGATTTCATTTCCACCCCTTTTGACGATCATTCAGCGGATTACCTGGCGGATATGATGGACATATACAAAATTTCTTCCTCGGATTTGACCAATCATCCTTTTTTGCGCCGCATTGCCAAGAAAGGCAAGCCGGTTATGCTCTCCGTGGGAGCGTCTTACCTTTCCGAGGTGGAGGAGTCTGTGCGGGTATTGCTGGATGCTGGATGCCCGGATCTGACACTGATGCACTGCGTCCTATCCTATCCCTGCAAAAATGAAGACGCAAACCTGGGCGTGATTCCCACGCTCAAACGCGTTTTCCCTGAGTTGCATGTGGGATACAGTGACCACACATTACCCGATCCCACTATGACCATTCTGACTACGGCATATCTGCTGGGGGCAGAAGCGATTGAAAAGCATTTTACCTTGGACAAGCGTTTGCCGGGCAATGACCATTACCACGCGGGAGATCCCGAGGACTTTGCGAAGGCCATTGAGAATTTCCGGCTGATTGATACCGTCATGGGCAGCAGCCATAAGACGGTATTCCCGTGTGAACTCGTTCCCCGGCGTGAAGCTCGCCGGTCGCTGGTGCTCACACGGGACATGAAGGCGGGGGAAGTTATTACGCCCCAGGACATCATGGCAAAACGTCCGGGCACGGGGATCTCTCCCATGTATATTGATCTGGTCATTGGCCGCAAACTAACACAGGATTGCGCCGAGGATACGGTTCTTACCTGGAACATGGTGTGAGCGTACAGTGATTTCGCAGGAGGTGGAGGAACATGCAGGATTTGTCCTTTTACCGACATCGGCGTGTCCTGATAACGGGCCATACAGGATTTAAAGGGAGCTGGCTATGCCGCATGCTGCTGGATGCCGGGGCAGAGGTGACAGGTTATGCGCTGGAGCCGCCTACGAAGCCCAGCCTCTTTGCTTTGACAGGCCTGGAGAACGAAATGCATAGCGTCATCGGGGATGTACGTGACTTGGAACACTTGATGCGGGTCTTTGACCAGACCCAGCCTGAGATAGTGATCCATATGGCTGCACAGCCCATTGTACGCTATGGATACCAGCACCCGGTGGAGACGTATGCAACCAACGTGATGGGCACCGTCAATGTGCTGGAGTGTGTGCGCCAGCATCCGTGTGTGCGTAGTGTGGTAAATGTTACCACGGACAAGGTGTATCAGAACAAGGAATGGTGCTGGGGGTACCGGGAGGACGACAGGCTGGATGGTTTCGATCCCTATTCCAACAGCAAAAGTTGCTCTGAATTGGTAACCCATAGCTACAAGTCCAGCTATTTCGCATCGGGTACTCCGGCTATTTCTACGGTTCGGGCCGGGAATGTGATTGGCGGGGGCGATTTTGCCCAGGACCGGATTATCCCCGACTGCGTGCGGGCACAGCAGCAAGGCATACCGATTGGTGTACGCAATCCTTATTCCATCCGGCCGTACCAGCATGTGCTGGAGCCTTTAACGGTGTATTTGATGATTGCACAGCGGCAAATGGAGGACCCTTCGCTGGCAAACTGGTATAATATCGGTCCGGACGAAGAAGACTGCGTCACAACAGGCACGCTGGTGGATTTATTCTGTAAGGCATGGGGAGAGCAAGCCACCTGGACGAATCTGAGCGAGCAAAACGCGCCCCATGAAGCTGGCTACCTGAAGCTGGATTGCAGCCTGCTGAAAAGCACCTTCCATTGGAAGCCTACTTGGCATATTGCTGAGGCAGTGGAAGAAACTTGCCATTGGAGCAAGGTATGGCTTCAGCAGGGGGATTTGCGGGCAGAGATGCGCCAGGAAATAGATGCCTTTTTTACACAGATGAAGAACAACCAGTGAGGGCTTTTTCAACAGAAAGGAGCTGCTATTATGAAATCATGGGAAACGGAGCAACAGGCCAGAGAGGAAATCAAGGGACTTGTTGCTGACTATTACCATCAATTCAAGGAGAAGAAGGAAGCGTTTCATCCGGGTGACCGAATCAACTATGGTGGCCGCGTTTTCGATGAACGGGAAATGTGTACCCTTACGGATGCGGTGCTTGACTTCTGGCTCACGGCTGGCCACTATGCTGATCGCTTTGAAAGTGAATTTGCCCAGATGCTTGGGGTGAAGTATGCATGCCTGGTCAATAGCGGCTCTTCTGCAAATCTGTTGGCGTTTATGACACTGACGGCGCCGGAGCTGGGCGAGCGGCAAATCAAGCCGGGGGATGAAGTTATTACAGTGGCTTGCGGCTTTCCCACGACCATTACGCCCATGATACAGTACGGCGCGATTCCGGTGTTTGTGGATGTAACGGTTCCCCAGTATAATGTGGACGTTTCCCAGCTGGAGGCGGCACGCTCACCCAAAACCAAGGCGGTTATGCTGGCGCACACGTTGGGCAACCCCTTCGATCTGCAAGCAGTGAAGGCGTTTTGCGACCGCTATGGCCTGTGGCTGGTGGAGGACAATTGCGATGCGCTGGGATCAAAATATATCTTGGATGGACAGGAGCGTTTTACGGGCACCATTGGCGACATTGGCACTTCCAGCTTTTATCCGCCGCATCATATGACCATGGGTGAAGGAGGCTGCGTATATACCAATCATCCCTTGCTTGCCCGTATCAGCAAGAGCATGCGCGATTGGGGACGCGACTGCGTGTGTCCCTCCGGGCATGATAACTTTTGCGGTCATCGTTTCGATGGTCAGCATGGACTCCTGCCCAAGGGATACGATCATAAATATGTGTACGGGCATTTGGGCTATAACCTCAAAGTGACAGATCTCCAGGCCGCCATCGGCTGCGAGCAAATCAAGAAAATGCCGTCCTTTATTGAGGCACGGCGGCATAATTGGGAATATCTACGTACGAAGTTACAGCCCTTGGAAGATAAGCTGATTTTGCCGGAACCTGCGCCTAACAGCATACCCTCCTGGTTTGGCTTCCTGATTTCCCTTCGTACGGAAAGCGGACTCAAACGGCATGAGATAATTCGTACGCTGGAAGCGAAGAATATTCAAACCCGATTGCTGTTCAGCGGCAATATCATTCGCCATCCTTGCTTTGACACACTCCGTGGAAGCAACGCTTACCGTGTGGTGGGAGATCTCTCCGTCAGCGACTTCATTACGGAAAATACTTTCTGGATTGGTGTATATCCCGGCATGAGTGATGCTATGCTGGATTACATGGCGCAGAGCCTTACGGAATGTGTCCGCGCATAAGTTACACACAGAGGAGAGCATATGTCGTTTGATTACCTCATTGTTGGCGCAGGCTTGACCGGTGCAACGCTGGCACGGGAGCTGACGGATGCCGGAAAGCAATGCCTGGTGATTGATAAGCGGAACCATATCGGGGGGAACGTGTTTACCCAGCGGATAGACGGCATTGATGTGCATACCTATGGGGCGCATATCTTTCATACCAGCAATGACGCCCTGTGGCAGTATGTACACCGCTTTGTGCGCATGAACCGCTTTACCAATAGCCCCATTGCCAACTATCGGGGAAGGCTGTACAATCTCCCCTTCAACATGAATACGTTCTATCAGCTTTGGGGGGTGCAAACGCCGCAGGAGGCCATGGCGCGCATTGCGGCCCAGCGGGAAACGGCGGGGATCGGTACGCCCAAAAACCTGGAGGAGCAGGCCATCAGCCTGGTGGGAACCGATATCTATGAAAAACTCGTGAAGGGGTATACCGAAAAGCAATGGGGACGCCCCTGCCGGGAATTGCCCTCGGAGATTATCCGCCGCCTCCCTGTGCGCTTCACCTTTGACAATAATTACTTCAATGCGTCGCACCAGGGCGTTCCAGAGGAAGGCTATACGGCGCTCATTGAGGGGCTGCTGGAAGGTTCTCAGGTACGCTTGGGGGTTGATTATCTCAAGGAACGGTCGGAACTGCGCGCTTTGGCTTCCCGTGTGATTTATACGGGATGCATTGATGCGTATTTTGACTATTGCTATGGCCCGCTGGAGTACCGCCGGGTCCGCTTCGAAACCAAACGGATGGAAATCCCCAACTACCAGGGAAATGCTGTCGTCAATTATACGGATGCCGAGGTTCCCTATACCCGCGTGATTGAGCACAAGCACTTCGCCTTTGGAACCCAGCCGCATACAGTGGTCAGCTGGGAATACAGCGCTGCTTGGCATCCGGGGGATGAGCCTTACTACCCTGTTAACGATGCACGTAACCAGGCGCTGTATGCGCGGTATGCCGGCTTGATGGCCGGGGAACCGGGCGTATACTGCTGCGGTCGCCTTGCGGAATACCGGTACTACGACATGGATCGTGCCATGGAAAATGCCCTGGCTTTGGCCCAGCGCCTTTTGAAGGAAGCCGGCACGCAAAAGACACCTTGATGGGGAAAGGAAGCGCGCCTTATGAAGATGGTGGTGATGGTAGCGGCACATAAGCCCTACTGGATGCCCACGGACGCAGCGTACTGGCCTGTAATGGTAGGCGCAGCCGGAAAGTCCGTCCCAGCAGGGTGGTACCGGGATGATGCGGGAGAAAACATCAGCGCCCGCAACGCGACCTTCTGCGAACTGACAGGCCATTATTGGCTGTGGAAAAATGTGGATGCCGAGGTTTATGGGCTGTGCCATTACCGCCGGTACTTTTCCAGAAAAATTCCAGTAGGAGAAAAGCGCCAGCGTATCCTGTCCGGCGAGCAGCTTTCCCGCAGCATGCAGGGGTATGACGTATTGCTGCCCAAGAAACGGCACTACTGGATTGAAACCAATTACTCCCAGTATGTGCATGCCCATCATGCCGAAGACCTCCGCGTAACAAGGGAGATCATTGCGGAGAAATATGCGGATTATCTGCCCGCGTGGGATCAGGTAATGCAGCGGCGCAGCGGACACCGCTTCAACATGTTCCTGATGCGCAAGGATGTGTTCAGATCATACAGCGCATGGCTCTTTGATATTTTGTTTGAATTGGAGCGGCGTTTGGACATTTCGGATTATTCCTCCAATGACCGCCGGGTTTTTGGCTTTGTGGGGGAGCGGCTACTGGATGTGTGGCTGACGCATGACAGGCCATCCTTTTGCGAGTGTGGGGTGGTAAACCTGGAATCCCAGCATTGGGGAAAAAAGATCTACCACTTTTTGAAACGCAAATTCAAAGGCAGCCTTGCATGATACCCAAAAAGCCCTCGTGCCGCGCCTTGAGGATAAGGCGCGGCGCTTTTTTGGTGGCATAAACGCCGGGAGATAGGGCGGCAGGGCTTTGTTCTTGCAATTTTGCATACAATGCGGTATACTAAATAAAACCGCAATAGGTAAGGAGGAATCTCCATGAAGCTGATCATTGCAATCGTACAGGACGAGGATGCTTCCCGCCTGGTTAGCAGCCTGATGAACGAGGGTTTTGGTGTAACGAAACTGGCCACCACCGGTGGTTTCCTGCGCGCGGGAAATACTACGCTGCTGGTTGGCGTGGAGGACGAACGCTTCGAGGGCGCCATGGGCGTAATCGAAAAGGTGTGTAAGTCCCGCAAACAGCTGGCAACTTCTCCCACGTCCATGGCAGGCGTTTCCGGCGTGTATTCGCCCTATCCCATCGAAGTCATGGTGGGTGGCGCTACCGTGTTTGTGTTGACGGTGGATCAATTCGTCAAGCTGTAAACAGCAGGGAAGGAGCGGCACGTTGGCGCTCACGGAGAACAATAACCAGTTAGCAGCGCCCGGCTTACGCGATTTCGCGGCGCAGGGCGCTGTTTTCGATGGATTGATGCAAACGCTGCGTACGGGGGACTATGTCCATGCCTATTTAATCTGCGGAATGCATGGCATTGGTAAACGCACGCTGGCCAGGCTGATGGCCCAGTATATTTTGTGCCGCGGGGAAAAGGATCAGGAGCCTTGTGGCCGCTGCCCCGAATGTATTCGCTTCCGGGATGGAACGCATCCCGATGTGGTGTATCTTCGTCCTGAAAAGGACCGCAAAAATATTACGGTAGATCAGGTTCGGGAATTGGTAGCACTGGCGGCAGAGCATACCTATGCGGGGGGACGGCGGATTATTTGCGTGGAGCAGGCGGAGAAAATGAACCCGCAGGCGCAGAACGCGCTGCTGAAAACCCTGGAAGAGCCGCAGGCGGAAAACGTATTTCTTTTGCTGTGCGAGGATACAGCGCTGCTGCTACCCACCATTGTTTCACGGTGCCGTGTGGTAAAGCTGCACCCTTGGCCCAGAAATGTAATGATAGCGGCGCTGGAGCGAGCCGGTGCCCCGGCGGAGCATCGGGCGGAAGCCGTAGACCTGGCAGGCGGAAGCATCGGTCTGGCGCTGGCAACTGCCATGGATGAGGATTTCTGGCGGCGGCGGGCGGAGGTTATGGCGGACTTCTTTTCGCTTACAGCGCGTTCACAGATCCTGGCCGTATCCAACCGCTGGAAGGACCGGCGCGACCAGGCCGAGGAACTATTGCGGGATGTGGAGGAAATGCTGCGCAGCCTATGGCTGACGCATGTGGGATTGCTGGACGCCCAGGGCGTTGCCAGCTTCCCGCTCCCTTGGCAACGCTTGGCCAAGGAAGGCGAGGATGCGGCATTCTCGCGCCTGCTGGACGCTGTGTTTGAGGCCAGACGGCGCAGAGCCAATCAAGTAACGTGGCAGGCAGTGGTCGAGGGACTGCTGACGCACATGACGGAGGAAATTCAACCATGGTTAAAGTAATTGGCGTTCGCTTTCAGAACGCTGGAAAGCTCTATTTTTTCGACCCCGGCTCCTATTGGCCCACTGCCGGGGATTTTGTCATTGTGGAAACCACCCGCGGTGTGGAGTTTGGCGAAGTGGTTACGGGCGTCAAGGAAATCGCCGATGACCAGTTGACTGCGCCGCTTAAGCAGGTGATCCGTATTGCCAACGCCCAGGATGTGCAGCATGCCAAGGATAACGAACGTGCGGAAAAAGAGGCATACGGCATTTGCCAGCAGAAGATTGCCGACCATAAGCTGGACATGAAGCTGGTCTCCGTAGAATATACCTTTGATAATAACAAAATACTGTTTTATTTTACAGCCAATGGCCGGGTGGACTTCCGTGCCCTGGTGAAGGATCTGGCCAGCGTATTCAAGACGCGCATTGAACTAAGGCAAATTGGTGTGCGGGATGAGGCAAAGATGCTGGGGGGGCTTGGCCCTTGCGGACGCCCTATCTGCTGCGGCACGTTCCTGGGAGATTTTCAACCTGTGTCCATTAAAATGGCAAAGGAACAGAATCTGTCTCTGAACCCCACCAAGATCAGCGGCGTTTGCGGCAGGCTGATGTGCTGCCTGAAGTACGAGCAGGAAAATTATGAGCAGATTCGCAAGCAAATGCCCAAGGTGGGAAAAGAAGTCATTACCCCCGAGGGAACCGGCGTGGTGTGGGAACTCAACGTCATCAAGGAAACGGTACGCGTCCGCCTGCAAAAGGGGGACAGTAGCGAGCTGAAGGATTTTCCCATGACGGATGTGCAGCGGGTCAACCTCCCGCAGAATGTGCGTGCACCCAAGGCGGAAGAAACTCCTGCCGCAGAGGCGCAGGAACCGGCCGAAGGACAGGAGACTACCCGAGATGAGACGGCAGAAAACCGCCGTGCGCAAAAACGTCCGCCCCGCGGCAACCGCGAAGAACGTACCCCCCGCAAGGATGAACGGACAGCCGAGAAACCCAAGGAAAACCGCGTTCCTGGCCTGGGGAAACCCGTTATGCGGGAGAATCCCAAGCGGCGCAAGGAGGCGGCGGAAAAGGCCGCTGTAGCGGAAAAGGAAAAGCCCGCCGTACAGCCTCGAAAAGAGCCCCCCAAACCGAAGGAAACCGCACGGGAAGGCAAACCGGCCATCAGCCCCTGGCAACAGGCGGTTGCACAGGCGCTCCGCGCTGCCCAGGAGGACGAACGCGTGGAAGAAAAGCCTATTCTTGCCGAGGATCACGAAGATACCTTCCTCTTTACGGAGGAGGAGAGCGAGGACGATACGATTTAACAGGGCGTGGGCTGCAGCGCGTGGTAAATGTGGCGAAGGCCGCTTTTGCCTGGAGGCAAGCTGAGCCAACCAGAGTCCCGCATAATGGGTAGGGAAGGGATTTTGCATGCAAAATCAATAACCAGCTCCGCCAGCTTATCCGCTGGATACGAATGCGCGTGGGAAGGTCTGCGGCACTTTCCATACCTTTCGAGATTTTTTTTGAACAGCCTGCGGCTTTCCACGAGAAGTGGAAAGCCGCTGCTTTATTTCGTGGATGAGGTGCGGAAGAAAGGGGCGTTTCCATACGTCTGCTTTTTGGGTGTCCTGAGGGCGCGTTGTACAATTTGCCCCCTTGTGATATACTAAAAGCATCCCGACACAAAGGAGGAAGCGCAATGTCGGAAGAGAAAACGGTCAGCAAACCTAGGCAGCTGTGGGACAGCGCAGTCAAGGCTGTGAAAGGTGGCGGCACGGAGCAGCTGATTGAAACCTTCACCGCGGAGATGACCCTGGTAGCCGAGGGACTTTGCGAGGACCAGAACAACCTCCGCCGGGAAATTACCCAGGTGCGCACACTGGCCGAAAAGCTGGAAACCCGGGTGGATAATGAGCAGGAGGTGCTGGACACCACCCTGCGAGAAAATCAAAAGGAGATAGACCGCCGCTTGGATGAGTTGACCCGCCGTATGAATGCCCTGGAGGCCAAAGCAGCCAAGCAGGACGGAAAACTGAAGCGGGAAAAGAACCTGATTAGCCAGTTGACGCTGCTGGCGGGCATTATTGCCGGCGCGTGGGTGATCGTTACGGTGCTGAACCTGTTCCAGTGAATGACGGAGGCGCTTATGAAGACGTATCAGGAAATGGTGCAGGAATACAAACGCCGTCAGCGTAACACGGTGGTGGATACCATTGCCGCGGGGCTGACCTATATGGATGAAATTGCTCTGGACACAGGCCTGCTGGAGGAAACGGGGCTGCTGACGGAGCTGACGGAAACCGCCTGCGGCGCGCTGCCCTTTGCCATTATTGCCGTTACGGAGGGCAGCAAGGTGGTGCTGGGGAAAAAGACCGGCAAGAGTGGCGTGAAGGACGGCGCTTTCCGCATGGCCAAAACCGGGGCCGCCATGGGCATAGGCAGCGCGGTGACCATGGCGGCCGGGTTCTGGGCGGCGCTTCCGGTCACCATGGGCGTACGGGCGCTGTTTGACCGCTATCGTTCCCGGGCGCTGACAGGCTGCCGGGTACAGGCGAGAATCAACCGCCTGCGGGAGCTGAGAGAATTGCTGGAAAAGCAGCAGAGCGCACCGGAACCGGAAACCGAGCCGGTTCTGATGCCAGCCCCCGTGGTGGTGGGATGAATTCGCTTTTTCGATGGACCGGCAGGGAATGGGACCGGAGAAGTCGAATGGTGTAAAATCGCTTATTTATTTTGCCGGGAAACCGACACCTTTACGAAAGGAGCACACACAATCGTGGAAAAGCTGGAAATGGATTTGCTGGAAATCCTCCGGGAGGATTGCCGGCTGCCCTTGGAAAAGCTGGCCGTAATGACCGGGGTGACGGTGGAGAAGGTGGCCGAAACCATTGACCGCCTGGAGAAAGAACGGGTGATTCTTCGCTATGCTCCCACCATCAACTGGGACAAGACCGACCGTGAGCGGGTGGAAGCCATGATTGAGGTTCGCGTAACGCCCCAGCGGGATATGGGCTTTGACGCGGTGGCCAAGCGCATCTACCGCTTTGAAGAAGTAAAAAGCGTTTATCTCATGAGCGGTAATTACGATCTGCTGGTGCTGGTGGAAGCCCGCACGCTCAAGGAACTGGCGCTTTTCGTATCTGAAAAGCTTTCCACCCTGGAAATGGTTACCGGTACCGCCACCAGCTTTGTGCTGAAGCGCTATAAAGAGGAAGGCGTCGTCTTTGAGGGCGAGAAGTCGGATCAGCGGCTGGTGGTTTCCCCGTGAACTATGACCGGTATTTGAATGCGCGGGTAGCCGCGGTTCCCCCCAGCGGTATTCGCCGCTTTTTTGACCTGGCCGCAACCATGAAGGATACCATCTCCCTGGGCGTGGGTGAACCGGACTTTATCACGCCCTACCACATCCGCAATGCGGCCATTAACAGCATCGTGGATGGAGAAACCCAGTACACCCCCAACCGCGGCTTATTGGCCCTTCGGGAGGAGATCAGCGGCTACTTGCAGAAGCGCTACCAGATTACCTACGATCCCCAGAAGGAGATTCTGGTGACGGTTGGCGCCAGTGAATCCATCGACGTGGCGCTGCGGGCGTTGATCTTCGACGGGGACGAGGTGCTGGTGCCTGAACCCAGCTATGTGAGCTATAGCCCCAGCGTGATTTTTGCCGGCGGTACGCCCGTGGGCGTGGAAACTCGGGAGGACACGGACTTCCGCCTTTCTGCGCAACGTGTCCGGGAAGCAATCACCCCGCGGACCAAGGCGCTGATTTTGCCCTATCCCAACAACCCAACCGGCGCGGTCATGGGCCGTGAAGAATTGGAGGAACTGGCCCAGGTAGTCCGGGAGCGGGAACTGCTGGTTATCAGCGATGAGATTTATTCCGAGCTGACCTATGGCGGAAAGCACGTGAGCTTTGCATCGCTGCCGGGTATGTGGCCCTATACGCTGACCATCAACGGTTTCAGCAAGTCCTTTGCCATGACCGGCTGGCGCGTGGGATATATTTGCGGTCCCGGAGAGCTCATCAGCGTCATGAACAAAATCCATCAGTATGGCATTCTCTGCGCGCCACGGCAGGGACAGGCGGCCGCCCTGGAGGCGCTGCGTTCAGGCCGGGAAAACGGCTATGAGGATGTGCGGCAGATGCGGGAGAGCTATAACCGCCGCCGCCGGCTCATGGTGGATGGCTTACGGAAGATGGGCCTGCACTGCTTTGAGCCCCGGGGAGCCTTTTACGTGTTCCCCTCCATTCAGTCCACAGGGCTGAGCAGCGAGACCTTTTGCGAGCGCCTGCTGCAGGAAAAGCGGGTAGCCTGCGTGCCCGGTACGGCCTTTGGCCCCTGCGGGGAAGGGTACATCCGGTGCAGCTATGCCACGGCAGTGGACAAGCTGAACGTTGCCCTGGAGCGAATGGCGGACTTTGTTCAAGGATTGCACCAAAGCTGAAAAAGGGAGGAAATCCATGCGAAAGATATTTGCTGTACTGCTGACGCTGTGCCTGCTGCTGCCTGCTGCCTGGGCGGAGGAAGAGGAGGAACTGTCCCTGGTGGACCTGATGGGCGGGGACGGTACCGAAATCGTTACAGGCTTGGAGACGGTGGAGGAGCCGGCAACCGAAGGTGAGGAAACCGTTGAGCTGGTGGATGAGACCAGCGGCGTACGCACCATTACGGCTACCTTCGCGGGAGATATGACCATCGGCGATGACTGCCGCAAGAGCAATAAAATCTTTGAGAACGAGCTGGAAAAACAGGGCGGCGACATCAACTTTACCATGCGCAATATCCGGGATATTCTCCTGGAAGACGATATGACGCTGGTCAATTTTGAAGGCACGCTGACCAACTCCACTTACATTCCCGATAATAAAAAGGAAAATTCTTTTCTCTTCAGCGCGCCGCCGGAGTATGTATCCATGCTCACGGACAATGGCATCGAAGCTGTGGCGCTGGAAAATAACCACGTCATGGACCATGGGGAAGAGGTGTATCTGGAAACCCAGCAGCATCTCACCGATGCCGGGATCGTGTGGTCCAACGCGGAGAACATTGGCGTTTTTACGGTCAAGGGTGTGGAGATTGCCATGCTGAGCTATCAGACCTTTGACAGGTATGATACCCTGTTTACCCAAGTGCCCCTGGATGTGGCAGAGGCGAAGGCGAAGTATCCCCTGGTGATCGTCAGTTTCCACTGGGGCGCCGAGAAGGACTATGCCCCCAACAGCAACCAGCAGAAAATGGGCAAAATGGCCATCGATGCAGGCGCGGACCTGGTGGTGGGCCATCACAGCCACCGGATCAATCCCATTGAGGAGTACAACGGCAAGTATATTGTCTATTCCCTGGGGAATTTCTGCTTTTCCGGAAACAGCAAGCCTGACGATATGAGCAGCTTCCTGTTCCAGATTCGCTGGCGGGTGACGGATACGGAGATTACGCAGGAGGACTTCCGCATCATTCCCATTCGCATTTCCAGCCGCACGGACTATAATGACTTTACGCCCACAGTGCTGGACAAGGCCACAGCCATTGACGGCCTGCTGACCACCCTGAAGGAGAACGGAAAGAAGCTGGACAATCCCGTGAGCGAGTATCCGCTGGATTGGTAACGCTTCAGGAGGAAAGACACATGGACATTACCCTGCGCAGGGTTACCCATGCCAACTTCGGGGAATTAGCCGATCTGGCTGTCCGGGAGGACCAGCGCGAGTTCGTGGCTTCCAATGCCGTCAGCATCATGGAGGCGTATACCACCCTGGTGGAAGGCGGCGTGGCATTGCCCTTTGGCATCTATGCGGGTGATACCCCTGTGGGGTTCTGATGATCGGCTATGATTGCCTGGACTGGGAAGATGCACCGGCGGTGGCCCGTGGTGCCTATTGTCTGTGGCGGCTGATGATTGACGCTAGGTACCAGGGCAGGGGATACGGACGCCGCGCCCTGCAACAGGCGCTGTCGTACATTCGGACCTTTCCCTGCGGACCGTCGGAGCACTGCTGGCTCTCCTATGAGCCAGGCAACCTGACGGCAAAGCGGTTGTATGAATCCTTTGGCTTTGCGGAAAACGGCCAGATGGACGGCAATGAAGTGGTGGCCGTGCTACATCTGTAACACTGGAAAAAGCGGACGTCCCACGTCCAGGGGAACTTTTCTCCCGGGCAAGGGATGCCCGCTTTTTTAAGGGCTCATGTGCATTTGAACGGGGGACAAGGCTAAACGCGCAACTCCTGCCGGATAAAGGCAACGTTTTCTGCTACCGGTCTGGTACCGTCCACCCGTAGAACAGGGCAGTGCAAGGTTGCTACCCACTGCGTCACATATTGCTCAGTCCTGTCGGCGACCATGGCAAAGAAAGCGGATTCCTGCACGTGCAAGTCTCCCCCCGGGAGCATACGTGCACCGAACTTCTCATAGGATCGGCGCTGCACTCTTTGCAGCCGAATTTCTTTGGGTACCTCCACCCGGATGACGCAGCGATACAGCTTGGGAACAACCTCCCCATAATCCCCGCGTACGGCGGAAAAAACGAAGTTCGGATGCGCCTGGACAGCCTCTGCAAGGAGGCGGATAGCCTCCTCACGGGAACGCGGAGAGGCAAACAAATAGTTGGGATCTGTTTTTGGAAAGAACAAATCCTCATTGTCAATGAAGAAATACCCCAAGGACTCAGCCAGAGCGCTGCCCAGCGTGCTTTTTCCGCTGCCGTTAAGTCCGCATATCATGATGCCTTTTTCCATGCATTTCCTCCGCAAAAAAGGCCCGGCTTTCAGGTGCGTGAAAGCCGGGCAGTAAGAAATTTACACAAAATTGTTGCTTAGATACGGGCGAAATATGCCTTCAGGTTGCCTCCGGCAATGTCCGAAAGGGTATCCTCGCCGTACCCACGCTTGCGCAGGGCGGAAAGCAGATGGGGGATTTGCCCGGCATGCTCCAATCCCCGGGGACAGCACTCAATGCCGTCAAAGTCGGAACCGAAGCCCACGTGCTTCTCACCGCCCAGTTGGCATACATGGTCGATATGCTCGGCCACGGTGTCCACATCGGCTTTCCCATCCTGATTCAGAAAGGCGGGATAGAAGTTGATTCCCACATATCCCCCCTGTCGGATCATCAGCCGGAGCTGCTCGTCGGTCAGGTTCCGAAAGTGATCGCAAAGGGCACGGCAGCAGCTGTGGGAAGCCATGGGCGCCACATGGGTCTTGGCGAAAATGTCGTAGAAACCCGCTTCGTTCAGGTGGGAGGTATCCACCGCCATGTGCAGGCGCTGCATTTCCCGTACCACCTGCAGTCCATAGGACGTGAGCCCTTGGGTGGAGCCGGACTTGGCGCTGTGCCCCAGGGCGTTTTCGTTGTTCCAAAGCAGGGCAGCCATGCGCACGCCTTTTTCTCGCCACTGCGCCACGGTTTTCAGGCCGGATTCAAACACTTCGCCGCCCTCAATGGAGAGCATGAAAGAGGATTCGCCTTCCTGGGCCTGGGCCGGGTCATCCACCTGGCGCATGCCTGCTGCCAGCAGCGCAGGGATTGCAGCCATTTCTGCCGCCATAATGCCGTTTACGTCGCCCTGGTTTCCCTTGGAGCCTGTCCACAGGGCAAAGGTTTGCAGCGTAACGCCCCCCTGACGCAAACGTTGCGGGGTAATCATCAGTTCCTTGGCGTGCTGCACGCCCATGGCGTACAGCGTATCCGAATGGGTATCGCAGATCCACATGACGCTTCGCTTCCCTTACTCAGCCTTGCAGGCCGTTCTCCTGGCGCTCCATGTTTTCCACCACGACATCGTAGATGTCGCCCAGGGAAGCGCAGTATTCCAGCACTTTCCAGGGGGTATTGGTATGGAAATGAATCTTGATCAGATCCTCGTCGCCCACGGCCAGCAGGCAGTCGCCCTCAATGTTCTGGGTGATGTAATCATTAATGGCATCCTCGGAGAGATTCTTGCCCTCGATGAGCAGCTGGGTATCAAACTTAAATTCAAGCATGGTATCATCCTCAACCTTCGTAGAATATTTGGCAGCCATGGCCACCATGTAGATAACCTATGCAACACTACGCTTGTATTATGCACCAGATGGCAATTTTGCGCAAGACTTTCTTTTTCCGGGGAAGCGCGACGGATTCATTTCACTGGGTTTGGGGTATAACAAGTGTAAGAAAAAAAGGAGGCGATGAGCGATGCTGTTTGTGGAATATCCCAAGTGCTCCACCTGCCAGAAGGCAAAGCGTTACTTGGAGGAGCGGGGCGCTGCTTTTGAGGACCGGCCCATCCATACCCAGCCCCCCACGGTGGAGGAATTGCGTGCCTGGCAGGCAAAGAGCGGCCTGCCCCTGAAGCGCTTTTTTAATACCAGTGGGCGCAGCTATCAGGCCCTGGGGCTCAAGGACAGGCTCCCTGACCTTACGGAGGAGGAGCAGCTGACACTGCTGGCGGGGGATGGCATGCTGGTCAAACGCCCGATTCTGGTAACGGAGGACGCGGTTCTGGTGGGATTCAGGCAGGCGGAGTGGGACGCCTTGCTTTCCAAATAAGAAGCATAAAAAAGGGGGAAGCCTCAGGAGACGGCATCATGGCCGTGCTCTGGGGCTTCCCCTGCTCTTTAGTCGTCAAAGCTCATCTGTTCAAATTGCTCCCGGGAGATCAGCACCTGGCGGGGTTTGGCACCGGCGGCGGAGCTGATTACACCACGGCGGGTCATTTCGTCAATCAACCGTCCGGCACGGGCGTAGCCAATGCGCAGACGGCGCTGGAGCATGGAAATGGAGGTTTGCCCGTCCATGATGGCCATTTCGATGGCTTCGGACAGGAGCGGGTCCACACCCTCCGTAGTGTTGCCTGCATCCACGATATCCGCGCCGCCGTCCTCTTCTGCGCCGCTGCGCTCCAGGGTTTCCAGCACATCGGGATCGTAATCCGCGTGGCTGTGCTGGCGGATGAAGTCGGTCACCCGGTTTACCTCGCTGTCGGTGAGGAAGCAGCCCTGTACACGAATGGGGGTGAATTCCCCATTAGGCAGGTAGAGCATGTCGCCGTACCCGAGCAGCTTCTCTGCGCCGTTACGGTCCAGGATGGTGCGGCTGTCCACATTGCTGGATACCTTAAAGGCAATGCGGCTGGGAATATTGGCCTTAATCAGTCCGGTAATCACGTCCACAGAGGGGCGCTGGGTGGCAACCACCAGGTGGATGCCCGCGGCCCGGGCCAGCTGTGCCAGGCGGCAGATGTACTCCTCCACCTCTTTCTTGCAGCTCATCATCAGGTCGGCCAGCTCGTCAATCACGATCAGAATGCGGGGCATGGGCTGCTCTCCCTCTTCCAGCGCCGCGTTGTATCCGGTGATTTCCCGCACGCCCCGGTCGGTGAACTTTTGGTAACGCTCCATCATTTCCGTTACCGCCCAGCTCAGGGCGCCTGCCGCCTTGTGGGGGTCGCTGACCACGGGGATGAGCAGATGAGGGATGCCGTTGTAACATTGCAGCTCAACCACCTTGGGGTCCACCAAAATCATACGCACCTGTTCAGGGGAAGAACGGAAGAGAATGGAGTTGATCATGGCGTTCACGCACACGGATTTACCGCTGCCTGTGGCGCCGGCAATCAGCAGGTGAGGCATGCGCGCCAGATCGCATACGATGGGCAAGCCGGCAATATCCTTGCCCAGTGCCACCCCTAGGGGAGAGGAAAGCTCCTTCATCTCCCGGGTTTCCAGCACTTCCCGCAGGGTGACGGGCGTGACGGTCTTGTTGGGAACCTCCACCCCTACCAGGGACTTGCCGGGGATGGGCGCTTCGATACGGACGGATTTCACCTCCATGTTCATGGCGATGTTCCGGTCCAGCTCCGTGACCTTGTTTACCTTGATGCCTGCGGCCATTTCCAGCTCAAAGCGGGAGATGGCGGGTCCGTGGGTTACGTGGCGCACCCGGGCGGGAATCTTGAAGGACTTGAGGGTTTCTTCCAGGCGCTGGGAGCGGAAAGCATCCTCCTCCTGGCCGGCGGGATTCGGCGGCGCAGGGGTTTTTAATAGCGCCAGGCTGGGGTACACATAGGGGATGGGAGCAGGCGCCGCTTCAGCGGGCGCGGCCTCCATCCCCTCCCGTCGAGGGGGCAGCTTAAGCTCAGGATCCCAAACCTCTTGCGGACGCTTCTCTTGCTGGAGAACCGGTACACGCATGGTGGCGGAGGTTGCAGGTGCATCCTGCTGGAAACGGCCCTGCAGGCGCGTTTCCTGCTGCTGCACCGTGGGCTGCGTGGCCTGGCCCACAGGAGGCTGCGGCGGCTCCACCTGGGCCACAGGGGCTAGGTAAGGCTCCTGCGGAATGGCCTCCGTGGTTGCCTGCTGCATGGCATGAAGGCGATGGGTAATGGGCGCCTCGGCCACGGGCTCGGGCGCGGGCTGGGAAGGCACGGAAGCAGCATCATTTGCCGCAGGGGGCTGCCAGGGGGTAGGCTCCCAGGGGACTTCCTCCTCCTCAGGGGCAACCGGCGGCCACGCAGACTCCTGCACGGGCGTAGCGTCGGGCGCATCGGCCGCGGCGCGGTCTGCCTTTCGGCCGAATATCTTGGACTTTTTGGGCCGCTTGCCTTCCGCGTTGACGGTATTCAGCTGGCGCTGATCCGCATATTCCTCGTAAAGATATCCCCCCTGCATGGGCGCATATTCCCCCTGATAGGGTTCCTGGGGAGCGAAGCCGCCGGTATACACCGGCTCCTGGCGGGCAGTGCCTGGATACTCCCTCCCATTGCTGGGCTGGCCCTGTGGATAATAGCCGCCGGTGGGGGAGAGAGGCTGCGTGCCCTGCCCATATACCGACCAGGACGGCTGCATGGGGGAGGGGGTGCCGGCAGCCTGCTGCGCGGGGGGATATTGGCCGGTCTGGATGGGTGCCGCCGGTTGCCGGGCGGCCTGCTGCCGGGCGGCCTCCTGCTGGCGCAGATAGTTCAGCTCACGCTGGGTCAGCATCCGCTGCTGTTCCTGCTGCTCCTGCTTATGCTGCTGGTTTTGATGGCGCAGCTTGGCAATCAGCCCCTTCATGTCCAAATGGAAGAGCAGTATGGCGCAGCCGATCAGCGCCAGTATGCTGACGATTACACCACCCACAATGCCCAGCGCTTTCCATAGTGGCCAGCTGAGCAGCATGCCCAGCAATCCGCCGCCCATGCGGCTGCTTGCCCCGGCGTTGTAGGCCTGCCCCAGGAAGGCCTCATAGGCATCCGGGGCAGAAATGTAGCTCTTCGTCAGGTTCATTTGCCGGATGTAGCCCATCAGCGAAGTGGCCGGGGAACCGGTGGTGGAAAGAAGGTTCACCAGGTTCAGCGCCAGCAGGTACATGAGTACAGCCAAACTCCATGCGCGCAGGGAGGGCTTCACCCGCGTGGACAGAATCACCAGTACACCGCCCCAAATGGGGATAACCGGCAGCAAAAAGGCCAGACTTCCTGCCAGTCCATAGCAGATTTGCCGGGTACCCGCAAAAACGGCTCCGCTCATGGACAAAGCCACGGATAGAAAAATCAATACGCCCAGGGCGACCAACGTCAGCCCTAGCAAATAGCGGATCAATAGCTGGTCGCTGCTCCACTGGGGCTGAGTTTTTTTCTTTTGCGCTTTTTTCTGTGCCGCCATGGGTGTGTGTCCCTCCTGCAAGGTTTATTGCGTAACGAATATGCTTTGCAAAATGCCGTTGGCATCTGCGTGGAGGCGAAGCTGATGCTCGCCAATGTTATAGTAATCGCTGGTGCCAACATCCAGATAATAGGAATAGGCGTCGTCCTCGTTGATGGCCACGGAGGCATCCGGTTCACCCAGGACGGCACGCCATTCCGCTTGGGTGGTTACATCCGTACACAGACCGTAGAAGTTGGCACGGTCTGTGCGGATACCTTGCACCACACTGTGGTCCCAGGTTTCCAGCAGCGCGTCGGTGAGCACATAAGCTCCGCGGAATGCATCATCCTCCAGGTGGAAGAACCGTCCCCCGGGGAAGTAATCCGGGTCCAGGCGCAAGGGATAACGTTCAATCAACGCGGTGAGCTGTTCGCCTACCACGGTGGGGATACCAGGAATTTGTCCGGCTTCCACAGCAGCGCGGATCTTTTCAGCGCTTTGCGCGTTCAGGTTAAGGGCTTCCTCAGCGCCCAAGCGGGTAAGCACCGTACCTTCGCCCAGCTTCAGCAGATCCCGCAGCTCCGTATACAGCAGGGTAATTTTCCCGGCCTTGCCGCTGAGGGTGGTAAAGCGATCCAGGTCGTAATAAAAGGTAATCCCCACCTGGCTCAGTGCGAAAGTCTCCGGCAGGGGAGCCAGCTGCCCCGCTTCCAGGTGTGCAGACAACTCCGGGGCCACCTGCTGTTCCATGTAATCCAGGATGGCCTGACGTGCCGCTGCTTCATCTGTGAACAGATCGGCCAGGGTGATGACTTCGCCGGTGGTTAGATCCAGGTTTACCGTGGACCACTGATGGGTGAATCCGCTGTCACGCAACGCACCCTGGGCAGAAAATGCAACGCTGAGCACATCCCCGGCCAGCAGCGCTTCATAGGTTTGCGTTAGTCCCACAGAATCGGCGCTCAGGCTCTGCAACCGGGTAATGCGCGCCTCCACTTCACCCGCCGCGAGAATGGCGGCATTGGCCTGCTGCTGGTATACAGCGTCGCTCATGCCGGTTACCTGCGGATAGCTGACGCTGCCGGCAGCCGCGTCCACCTGCTGGTGGAGCAGCGAGGGAACTTCTTCCCCCAGTGCGGATGGAATACACAGCAGCGACAGCATCAGCAGTATGGCGAACATTTGCCTGCATTTCATCATGTCGAATACCTCCATTGAGATTTTATTGTACAACATTTAACGTATGAAGGCAAGCAAACCGTGCCGTACCGTGCGCGGGAGCAGCGGAAATGCATCCGCCTTGCCGCGTGAAATGGCTGCCGCAGAGACGAAAAAACGCTCCTTTCCATGGGAGGCCGTCCCCCATGGAAAGGAACATTCAGATGCCGCTCTCTGTGAATGGTCATGGAATGGTCACTGGGGCGTTACAGTTCCAGGCAGGCTGCGCCTTCGGGGCGAATATCCAGCACCTGGCATTTATGCGTACCGAATACGCCCTCCATCTCTTCGATGAAGCCCGGCAATTCAGTCATGGGGACGAAATTCAGCGTCGTGCCGGCAAATCCGCCTCCATGAATGCGCCATGCGCCTTTTCCCTGCAGGCGCTCCTCCGCCAGGCACAGCGCCAGGGAGAGAGACTGATCGTCCGGGCGGGCATACACATTTTGCAGATACATGAAGCTGGAACGTCCGCTGGCAATAATGGCCTCAAAGAAGGCGGGCAGATCGTCCCGGTACAGCGCCTCCGCTTCCTGCACCACGCGCTTGTTCTCCTGGAAAAAATGGATGGCGCGCATAATGGCGCGGTCGGATACCTTGCTGCGCAAGCGGGGAAGCTCCTGGGTGATCTGCTCCGGACGGACCCGGCGCAGGTATTCTTCGTCAAAGCAGGCCGCCACTTGCTTCATTTCCCTGGGAATAGCCGCATAGTCATCCGTCAGATCCGCATGGCTACCGCCGGTATTCACCACGGCCAGGGCATAGCCCTTCTTGGAGAAATCATAGTTCAGGGGGCGCACCACAGGATCGTCCGTCTTGAAGTCAATGAACACCAGGCCGCCCGCCGCGGAAGCCATCTGATCCAACAGGCCGCTGGGCTTGCCAAAGTGCACGTTTTCCGCATACTGGGATATCTGGGCCCGAAGCTTGTAGTCAATGGACCAGCCGTTGTACAGCTTGTCCAGAATAGCGCAGGTAAGCACTTCAAAGGCGGCTGAGGAGCTTAAACCGCTGCCGGAAGATACGTTGGACGTAACCACCGCGTCAAAGCCACCAATTTTGTAGCCAAGCTGCTGCATGCGCTCGGCTACGCCGCGGATCAATGCAGCGGTGGTGCCTTTTTCGGCAGGCTGCGGGGTGAGCTCGGAAAGATCCAGCACCAGGGCCGGGTAACCGTCGCTATGCAGGTGGACGGTCATATCCTTGCGGGCGGAAACGGCGGAAACCGTGTCCAGGTTCACAGCGGCTGCCAATACTTTGCCACGGTTGTGATCCGTATGGTTACCGCCAATCTCTGTACGGCCCGGCGCACTGATCAGAAAAACGGGGCCATCGCCACTGTTAAAAGTTTCTTCATGACGCTTGAGCAGGGAGATGTAGCGTGCGGTCTGCTCCACAAGCATCCCATCGCGGTTGCCGTACAGGCGACTTAGCTGTTCCATCACGGGGGCCGTCTTCAATTTACGGATCATGCTTGCGTATTGATTCATATGCTTCTCTCCATCCTTTTGAAATGATTTTTACTTATGGCAGGCGTCATGCTTCTGAAGTGAAGCCGGACAAGGGATCAATCCACGGCTTTTTGCCAGATCGTTAACATTTCCTGAAGATGCAGGTTTTCCAGCTGCGACGTATACGCGGACCAGCTGCTATCGTCCAGGGGAATGTCCCCGGTTACAAAGCGAATCATGGCCGTTTCGGAGTAACTGCCCAGCTCCAACTGAATCTCATTAACGCGGGCCTGATCCTCCGCGGAGAGATATACCATGGGGTAGGGCAGAACCGTGTAGGTCTTTAGCTCCTGCATGGCGGAAACCATGCGCTGGGTGTCGCTGCTGTCATAGGAGAGCTGCAATTCCACCGGGTAGTATCCGGGGGTATTGGCTCCATCGGCGATGGTAGCGTCGGCCAGAACGGAGCTGGCAACGGTTTCAATGTCATCGATCCAGTACCAGGTGCCGTCCGCGTTAATGGTGTATTCCACACCCTCCAGGCCCGACTGTGCCAGCCGGCTGCCCTCGACACTGTACAGATAGTCCACCCACCGCAGCATGGTTTCAGGGTCCTGGCAGGCACTGGTCAGGGCAAAGGAGCCCGGCACCACATCGCCCAGCAAATCACGATAAATCTGCTGACCCTGATATTCCAGGGGAGGCAGAAGCACATATTCATCCAGCGCGGAAGCGGGCAACAGATTCAGCGGCGTGGGGCCGAAGAAAACGCCATAGGTCATCACCGCGTCACTGTCGGTAATCTGGCGCAGGGTGTCCATGGTGGTAAATCCGTCGTGATCCAGCAGCTCTTCCTCCCACAGCTCATGCAGCCATGTTAGGAAGGCGCGGTTCTCATCGGTGTTGAGCGTGGTTTGCACCTGCCCCTGGTCGTCCAGATATACACCGTAGTCATTGCTGACCAGACCAAAGGCGTGTCCCAGGAAGCGCAGATCCCACATGCCCATATAGGAAAGCGGAACTTCGTCCTGCTTTCCATTGCGATTGGGGTCCTGGGTCTTGAAAGCGCGGAGCACCTCCGCCAGGGACTCGGCGTCCGTGGGCATGTCCAGGCCCAGGGTGTCCAGCCAGGTCTGGTTGATCCACATGGCATTGTTGTTCTGCAGGGGATTCAGCGTCGGCAAGGCGGGAATGGACCCATCCGGCAGCGTAATGGCCGCCTCCCAGTCGGGATGCTCCGCCAGCAATGCCGACAAATTCGGCATGCAGCTTTCGATATAAGGCCGGAGGTCCAGGAGCTGGCCCGCCTCATAATAACGCAGGATTTCTTCCGTGCTCAGCTCAGCCTTGAACAGCACCTCCGGCAGCTCACCACTGGCGAACATGCTTTCTTTTTTCTGCTGCCACTCGCTGTACTCGGTGGACTGATCAAAGGCAAAGTGTACACCTGTTTTTTCTTCCATTCTTTGGAAGAAAAGGTTGTC
>MHCFR04200__coassemble_501_pt1 | contig 22539 bp, 21 predicted proteins | sample MHCFR04200__metabat2_low_PE_027 | metagenome-assembled genome bin MHCFR04200 | reverse complement strand
CTGCGGAGGCGACCAGGGGGCTTTCCGCTCGCCCCCTGGACCCCTTCGGGGGCCCACCTATTGCAGGCGGACGAAACCTCCCACAAGGAACAGATTTCTTGCACAAGGCAACGGAAAGGGCCTATCCTACTTTTCCCGTATCACAAAAGGTTTCGCCTCTGCGGAGGCGACCAAAGGGCTTTCCGATCGCCCTTTGGAAACCTTCGGACCCCATACCTGTTGAAGTCCTTGCATGATAAGAAAGCAGAAATCTTATTGTTTCTGCATGGGAAAGCGTGATTTTTTCAGCAGTGTGAATCTTCCCCGCTGGTTGGGAAAGCCCAGTGCGTGGAAAGGCCATGCCACACGCGGACATCCCTCAGAAAGGATACCGTATCCCCCTAGGGCTTGGTTTTTTCAGTATGTGCCCGCTTCTTTTGCAAGAGCATTCCCGCCAGGAACAGCAGCAGTGCAGGCGCTGCAAAGTATAGGGCATTCATAAGCATCCACGCGGAAAAGGGCGCGGAATTCTGCACGCTGGAATATCTGCTGTAGTCCGCCAACGTCTTGACAGCGAAGCCTGCAAGAAGGCATAGGCCTGTCACGTTGCATAGGCTAACCATGTTAATTTTTCCCATGGACAATCACCCTCCCATATTCCATGGTTCCGGGGAGCAACGGGGCGGTTATTCCTCATGAAACGTGGAAATGCCCCGGAGCAGGTCCAGCTCCCGCACATCCCGGGCCGTGGTGTACATCTTCCGGGTCAGTACCGCCCCCGCGCGGTAGTACAGGCAGATGAAGGGACAGTCGTCGGCGAACTGCTGCTGAATCTGATACAGCACGTTCTGATAGCCCTCCTGGGTGGTCTGCGTGCGCAGGGACTCGCATAGCTCGGTCATGGTGTCGCTGCGGTAGCGGCAATAGTTGCCGGTGTTGCCCCGCATGAGCATGAAGCCGGGGTCCGGGCATACGTCCATGGCGTAGGCCACCAGGGCCAGGTCATAGCTGCCGGCGCTGAGGCGCTCGGTCATCTCCGTGAGGGTGACGGTGGTGATGCCCAGTTCGATGCCGGCCGGGGCCAACTGATCGGCAATCATGTTGGCCACCTCCACCCGCACGTCGTTGTCCGGCTCCTCGTAAACGTAAAAGCTCAAGTGCAGCCGCCGGGCTTCGCCCTTATCGTTGAGCTTGTCCAGTATGCCGTCGTCGTCCATGTCGTACCAGCCATCCTCCTCCAGCAGGGCCTTGGCCTTGTCCAGGCTATACTCAAAGGAAATGTTGCTGTTGTACATCCAGGTGCCGTTGATCATGGGGGTATCCGTGCGGTTGACCATGCCCATGTATACGGTGCTGGCCAGCTTGTCCGGGTCCACCAGGTAGCGGATGGCCTTGCGCACGTTTTCGGTGAGCTCCCAGGAGTCGTTGTTCATTTGCAGGGTTTCCAGCTGGTTGGTGCGGTAGTCCAGCGCCAGGGAGGAGGTGCCGGACTTGTACTGGGCCGCGGCAATGGAGCGGGTGAAGATGGTGTCCACCCGGGCGTATTCGTAGCTCTCGATGACGTCCTTGTCGTTGGTGTGGCAGATCACCGTGATCTCCTGCACCTTGGGCTGGTTCTGCCACCAGTTGGGATTGGCGCGCAGATAAATATAGTCCCCGGGCATGAAATTCTCGATCACATAGGCGCCGGTGCCGGGGGGATTGTCCGCCTGCACCCTGTCCGCGGGCAGAATGGGAAAGGTCATGGCATAGAGCAGGCCCCAATAGCTGCGCTTGCTCTTCACCACCACGGTGTAATCGTCCGAGGCGGAAATGGAGCTGATGAAATACGTCAGGTTGCGGTAATATCCCTTGTCGTCGGCATATTCGTCCTGAGCGCGGTCCAGGATGTGCTGGGCGGTGGCCACCACATCATTGGCGGTGAGCGGCGTGCCATCGGAAAAGGTAACGTTTTCCCGCAGGTGAAAGGTCCAGGTCTTGCCGGCGCTGGACATTTCCCAGCTCTCCGCCAGGCCCGGGGCAGGCAGATAGTCGTCGTCAATGGTCACCAGGCTCTCGTAGACCAAGCCATAAATGCTCATCATGTCCCGTTCCAGGGGATAGAGCGGGGAGATGGCGGTGGTCTTGGTGGATTGGATGCCCACGGTAAGGCTGGTGCCCACGTTGGTGGCCTCAGCGGCTGGCGAGAGGCAGCAAAGCACTGTCAGCGTCAGGCAGAGGATCCACGCCAGCAGCCTGCGCCGGGGGCGTAAAGTAGAGCGCTTGATAAATCCCATAATCTCTGGTCACTCTCCCTGCATAGGATTTGGTCGGTCCATCCGCCAGGTTTTCCAGTTTCAGCGTCACCCCGTCCTCGGAGAGGGCGGGATCGCTCAGCCAGCCGCGCACCTCCCCCTGTCCCGCGTGGAAGGCGCAGGCCACCAGGGTGGGGTCCCCCTGAAAGAGCTTCCCCAGGTAGCCCAGGTACCAGGTGCCGAAGCGCAGGTTGGTCTCCGCGTCGTACATCATGGCAAAGGAGTAATTCTCCACATCCAGCTTGCCGGCAATCCATTCGGCGGTGTCGGGCATCAACTGCATCAGGCCCCGGGCCCCCACGCTGCTCTCCGCGTCGGTGCGGTAGGAGCTTTCGTTGAGGATAATGGCGGCCACATAGGCCGGGCGCAGGTTGTTGGCCTCCGCGTATTGCTCAATCAGGTCCCGGTACACCATGGGGTACGCCTCAATGACCCGCTGCTGGGCCTCGGCGCGCTCCTGCACCCGCTGGGTGATGTACGCCCGCATCATGCTCTCCGCCGCGATCAATCCGCCGATGACAAGCACCAGCACGCACAGGGTCACCGTCAGCCACAGGGGCATGCGGTTGGGCAGCTTGCGCTTGCCGGGCTTGCGGGGCTTGGGCGGCAGGCGGTGCCGGTCCATGGTTTCCGGGGGCTCCTCCAGGGGCTGCTGGGTAAACTGCGGCCGGGGCGCCTGGGAAGCCCACGGCTGTGCCGGAGGGCTGGCCGGGCTGGCGGCCTGCCCCTGGGGCTCCCGGCGGGTGGCCCGGGGCTGGGGAGCCGCTGCGCCCTTGGGCGCGCCCCGGTGGTAGCGGTCCCCGGGCACAGCGGCGGGCGCGGGCCGCGACTCCTGCGCCGGGACGCGGCGCACGGGCTGAGGCGCGGGCTGCAATTCCTCCGCCGGGACGCGGCGCACGGGCTCCTGGGGTTCCGGGTTTTGATAGCGTTCAGCGCGCCTGTGGCGCACAGGGGTGGTCGGTTCCATGGTTGCTCCTTTGTAGGGCCGCCAGGCGGCGTTCTTCTGCCAGTAAGGGGGGTATACTGTCCCTAGTGTAACGGATGGAGCCGCTGGTGTCAATGACCACATCCGCCCGGCGGGCCTTTTCCGCGGGGTCCATCTGGCTGCGCAGGCGGCTTTCCGCCTCCTCCCGGGTGAAGTGGTCCCGCTCCATGAGCCGGGCCAGCTGGGTTTCCCGGGGCAGGGTGACGCACCAGACCCGCTGGCACAGCTTCTCCAGCCCTACCTCGTAAAGCAGGGGCATGTCCAGCACGGCAATCTCCGTCCCGGCCCGCTCCAGGCGTTCCAGCTCCTCCTGGATGCGGCGCAAAATCATGGGCTGCATCAGCGCGTCCAGCCGGGCGCGCTTTTCCGCGTCGCCGAAAATGGCCGCGCCCAGAGCCCGGCGGTCCAGGGTGCCGTCGGGGTGAAACACCCCCGGGCCAAAGGCGGCCCGGATGCCCGGCAGCGCCTCGCCCCCCGGGGCCGTCAGCTCCCGGGAAAGCACATCCCCGTCGATGATCTCCGCCCCCAGTTCCCGCAGGGCGGAGGACACGTTGCTCTTGCCGCAGGCAATGCCCCCCGTCAGGCCCAGTACCAGCATGGTTTCCCCTCCTTGCAAATGCAAAAAACAGACGGGTTATATAGATAACGCATCAGGACGCCCTTTTCCTCCCGTTTCGGCAGGAAAAGGACGTCCGTCATGGGCGCCATCACCGTCTTGCTATCATTTTTTCAGGGTCAGCAGACCCGCACAATGGGACACCAGTTCAAATGATTCCAACCTGGCCAGCCGTCAATGGCGGTCGTCCCCCCACAGCTTCCACAGGCCCAGCCCCGCCAGCAGGGAGCTGAAGGGCGCGCAGCCGCACCCGGAGCATCCGCAGCCCCGGCGGCGCCGGCGATCGCCCCCGAAAATCACCATGAGCAGGAACACCGTGAGCACCACCTTGCCAAAGCTGATGCCGGAATCCTCATCCTCCTGGGTGACGCGGTCCCGCAGGGATTCCTGCCGGGGCGCGGCGGTGGCCTGGGCAACCTGCCGCTCCAGCCACTGCTGGGCGGTGAGCTGTTCCACTTCCTGCGCCTGGCCAAACAGCCCGGCGGTGGAGATGGTCTCCCCGTAGCACTTGCCCAGTTCCCGGGCCAGGGCAGGCCCCAGGGAGGCCAGGGCCCCGTCATAGTCCTGAGCCAGGAACTTGGCCTGGAAGGCCGTGCTCAGCAGCTTTTCCTGGGCGCTGACGGAGAACTTCTCGTTCACCGATTCCCCGCCGAAGAAGCCGAAGGTATCCTCCCCCGCGGCCATGAGCAGCAGCAGGTCCTTTTTCCCCAGGTCCCACTTGTCCCGCAGGCCCGCGCCGTACTCCGCCAGGGTGGCCCCGTCCAGGAAGTCCACCGTGGCCAGGTAGAGGCGCACGTCCGTTTCATCCTTCACCTCGTCTGCCAGCTGTGCCCAGTCCGCCAGGGTCTGGGCGGAGAGGAGCAGAGCGGCGTCGGTGGCGTCGCCGGTTTTTTCCGGGTAGCGGGGCTCCGCCAGGGCGGAGGCGCAGCACAGCAGGCAGGCAAAACACAGCGCCACCAGGCGCTTGAGCGAAATGCGAGGCATGCCTTTCCTCCTCCCTTCCTTACGGCGTTTCATAGGCGGTGAGCGGCTGCACACCCAGGAGCTGGGCCAGCTTACCCGTCAGGGAAGCCTCCAGCCGCCGGTTGAAGCTCTCCACCTGGGCGTTGTAGCTGTCGGTGACGCTCTGGGCGGCCAGGAGCGTGCGGGTCAGCGTGGTGATATAGGCCTGGTCCCGGCTGGACTGCTGCACGCTCGCCAGCTGGGGCAGCTCCTGCTGCAAGCGGGCGGCCAGGCGGGTGAGCTCGGCGTCCGCGGCGGCAAGCTCCTCCACGGTGGCCTCCGGGTCGGTGAGGGTTTTACGTACCTGGGTCAGCGCGGCCAGGTCCTCATCCTCCCGGTCCAGGTGGCGCGCCGCCACCACCCGCAGATTGGCCGCGTCCATGGACCGCTCCTCCAGGTAGTCGCGCAGGGCCGTGTTTTCCGTGAAGGTTTCCAGGGCCTGCCTGCGCTCGCCGCTCCATCCGCGGTAGGCGCCCAGGGCCACCGCGGCCAGCACCAGCGCCACCGTCAGCGCCAGGCACAGCGCCGAGGAAGCTCTCTTTCCCATGGTTTCTCCATCCTCCATACTCCGCGCCGGTTACATCCTGGTTTGCAGCAGCTGGCGCTTGAGTTCGTTCTCCATTTGGTAGAGGGTCTTTTCCGCCTCGATGCGCTTGGCATGGCCCTCGGACTGAATCTTCATGACCTCGTTGATGGTGTCGATGAGGCTCTGGTTGGTCTGCACCAGGGTTTCGATGTCCACAATGCCCCGCTCGGCTTCCTTGGCGGTTTCGATGGTGCCCATTTTCAGGGTTTCGGCGTTCTTGCGCAGGAGCTCGTTGGTCATGTCGGTGACGGCCTGCTGGGCCTTGAGGGCCTGCTGGCTGTGGTGCAGGCCCAGGGCCAGCACCATCTGGCTTTTCCACAGGGGCAGGGTGTTGCTCAGGGTGGACTGGATGCGCTCCACCAGCAGGCTGTCGTTGTTCTGCAAAAGGCGAATCTGCGGGGCCATCTGCATGGACACCTGGCGGGTGAGCTTCAGGTCGTGGAGCTTTTTCTCAAAGCGGTCGCACTGGGCGGCCAGGTCGTTGGCCTTCTGCGCGTCCATGGCGTCCCCGGAGGCCTCCGCCTTGTCCAGCAGCGCCTTGAGCTCCCCTTCCCGCACCTGCTCCAGCTTCTCGTCCCCGGCGATGATGTACAGCGTCAACTGCCGGAAGTAATCGGCGTTTTGCTGGTAGAGGCGGTTGAACATGGCCACGTCCTTGAGCAGCTGCACCTGGTACTGCTCCAGGGAGGCGGCGATGTTCTCCACATTGCCGCTGACCTTGGTGTAGCGGGCCTTCATGCCCTCCATGTGCGCGTTGGCGTTGTAGAACAGGCGGCGCAGGCCCTTGGGCTCCTCCGCGTCGCTTTCAAAGCCCTTGAGCTCGGTGACCAGGTTCACCAGCATTTCGCCCACCTCGCCGGTGTCCTGGGTCTTGACGGCCTCCAGGGCCGCGTCGGAGAAATCGGCGATCTTCTTCTGGGCATCCGCGCCGAAGAGCAGCACATGGTCGGGGTTGCTCACGTCCAGCTGCTTTTCAAACTCGTCAATGGCCTGGCGCTCGGCGGGGGTGAGCTGGCTGTCGTCCAGGCGGGGCGCCTTTTCCTGGGCGGGGGCCGCCTGGACGCTCTGCTGCTGGATGGACGCCACCGCCTGCTCCAGTTGGGGGTCGGCAACCTCGGGGGTCAGGGAAAGCTGGGGAGTCTTGTTGGATTCAAGCATGGGTCTGCCTCCTTATTTTTCTCATGGGCGGGATGTGTCCTGCCTGTCCGCCGGCTTGCGGCTATAGAAGGATACGAAGTCATCGGAAGATGACGCGGGGGGGATGTCCAGGGGCTGGGGGTTCGCGTCAGGCAGCTGCTGGGCGGCGGGCGCCTGGGCCCGCTGGCGCAGCTGGCTCAGCTCGCCCTCGGTGAAGCCGTCCCGCTTGAGCATCTGCTCCAGTACGTCGATGTCCGTGGACACGTCCAGAATGTCGTCCTTGTACAGGGTATCCAACTGCTTTTGGCAGGCGGTGAGCACCATGCCCATGCCGCGGATCACCGTGGAGCGCGCCTCGGTCATGTCGCTGACGGACACGCCACGGTTGCTCATGGTGCGGTAGCTGGCCAGCATTTTCAGGGTGGTGGGCAGGTAATAGTCCATGAATTTGCGGATCTGCGGAGCCTTGCCCGGCTTCTCCGCCACGGTTTTGAAGATCTGCACGCACAAGTGCTCCAGTTCGTCCATCTGCCCGGAGAGCACCTCATCGGTGATGGCGTCGTTCTCGCTGCGAATTTGATGGAGCATGTCCTGCCCCCGGGAGATCATGGCGTCCGCCGCGTCGTCCCCGGAAAGGGGCAGCTCCGCCACCTGGTTGGCCTCCCGCTCCCGGTCCTCCCGGTTATGGGTGGTCAGGTCCAGCCCGGAACCCATGATGGACACCACCTTGCCCACCAAAAAGGCCACCGCCGCCGCCAGAATAAAATCCCCAATGCGGTACAGGGGGAAGATGGCGGCGTACAGCAGCGCCGTTACCCCAAAGGCAATCCAGCCCGCTTTGCGGCCCTTGATCTGCCGCTTGTTTTTCTGCTTGTTTGCCACGGCCGTCCTCAACGCTCCTTTTACCATGCCTGTGCAGCATGCAGTATAGCTTGCCAAAGCCGGCGGCGCAAGGGAAAGGGGATCAAAACCCGCTTTTCCCGTTCCAACGCCCCGGCACAGGATTCGATGGTTTTCCTAGTCATTATACCACACCCGGCCGGGGGCTGCATAGCCGCGCAGATGAGAAATCCATGAGGACGGCTTTAGAATTTTCTTGTGCCCCCTTTCTTGACATACGCCCGGAACTATGGTAGGATGCATCTGCAAAAAGTAAATAGCCTTATCACGAGTGGTGGAGGGATGGGCCCGATGAAACCCGGCAACCGGCGCGGCGCGCTTGGTGCCAAATCCCACAGCGCGGCACACACCCCGCAAGGTCGGCGCTGACAGATAAGGACGATCAGTGTGATTGATCCCGCCTGAGACGTGTGCATCTCGGGCGGTTTTTTTGCGGCTCATATGCAAAGGCGGACGGTTTCCCGTCCCACGACCACGAAAGGAGCGGCAAATGCCCATGAAGCGACTCTTTACCTCCGAATCCGTTACCGAAGGCCATCCCGACAAAATGTGCGACCAGATCTCCGACGCGGTGCTGGACGCCATCCTGGCCCAGGACCCCATGGCCCGGGTCGCCTGCGAAACCTTTACCACCACCGGCATGGTGACGGTGATGGGTGAAATTACCACCAGCGGCTATGTGTCCATCCCCGATATCGTCCGGCAGGTGGTGCTGGACATCGGCTACAACTCCGCGGACATGTGCTTTGACGGCAACAGCTGCGCGGTGATGACCGCCATCCACGAGCAGAGCCCGGACATCGCCATGGGCGTGAACGCGGCCCTGGAATCCCGGCAAGGGAAGGACGCCATTGAGACCGGCGCGGGAGATCAGGGCATGATGTTCGGCTACGCCTGCGATGAAACCCCCGAGCTGATGCCCATGCCCATTGCCCTGGCCCACCGGCTCACCCGCCGCCTGGCCCAGGTGCGCAAGGAAGGCCTGCTGCCCTACCTGCGCCCCGACGGCAAGAGCCAGGTCACCGTATGCTACGAGGACGGCCGTCCGGTGGCCGTGGACACCGTGGTACTCTCCACCCAGCACAGCCCCGAGGTGTCCCAGACGCAGATTTTCCAGGATATGCTGGAGCATGTGATCCGCCCGGTGATCCCCGCGGAGCTGCTCAACGAGCAGACCAAGTATTTCGTCAACCCCACGGGGCGCTTTGTCATCGGCGGCCCGGCGGGTGACACGGGACTGACCGGCCGCAAGATTATCGTGGATACCTACGGCGGCTACGCCCCCCACGGCGGCGGCGCCTTCTCCGGCAAGGACCCCACCAAGGTGGACCGCAGCGCCGCCTATGCCGCGCGCTACGTGTGCAAGAATATTGTGGCCGCGGGGCTGGCCCGTCAGTGCGAGCTGCAGCTGGCCTATGCCATCGGCGTGGCCCATCCGGTGAGCCTGCTGGTGGATACCAAGGGGACCGGCATCGTCTCCGACGAGCGCCTGGCCCAGGCGGTGGAGAAGCTCTTTGACCTGCGGCCCAACGCCATCATCTCCCGGCTGGATCTCCGCCGGCCCATCTACCGGCAGACGGCCGCCTACGGCCACTTCGGCCGCACGGACGTGGATCTGCCCTGGGAAAGGCTGGATTACGTGGACGCGCTCAAGCGGGAACTGTCCTGCTGATGGAGGACGTTGGCAAAGCATTTTGCACCGTTGTTTTTTGCAAGCCGCGCAATGCGTGCCCGTGAGGGCTAAGGGCTTCGCGCCTGCGGGCGCGACCAAAGGGCTTTCCGGTCGCCCTTTGGAAACCTTCGGCCCTATGCTTGTGGGTATGCTTGCACGCCAGGAAACCGTAAGTTTCCTCCTGGGCGTTTTCGCTTGAAAAAAATACGCTTTCTTCAGCACCCTGCGCCCTCCCGCTGTTTTCTGCGGGAGGTTTTTTTGCCGCCGGCCGCTTCCTGGCCGGATGGCTTTTTTTTACGCGCTTTTTTTCAACTTTTTTCGTCAGGGCTATTGACAGCGGGCGGGGGGTGTGGTTTAATATGTGCTGTTTTGCGGTTTAGAAATTCTAAACCTGCGTATGTGACCGGCGGTTTAGTGAAAGTAAACCGCCCCGGCCTGAAAAAAAGGAGGCGGTTTCGGCTTGGATATCGGAGAAAAGCTGCGCCAGCTGCGGCTGCAGCGGGGATTGACCCAGGAGGAGCTGGCGGACCGGTGCGAGCTGAGCAAGGGGTTCATCTCCCAGGTGGAGCGGAACCTGGCCTCCCCCTCCATCGCCACGCTGACGGACATGCTGGAGTGCCTGGGCAGCTCCCTGCCGGCGTTCTTTAATGAAAAGACGGCGGAAAAGACCGTCTTTGCCCCCCAGGACATGTTTGTCAAGGAGGACGCGGAGGAGCTGCGCGGGTCCCTGACCTGGCTGATCCCCGATGCCCAGAAGAACGACATGGAGCCCATCCTGGTGGAGCTGGGCCCCGGCGGGCAGACCATGAAGCTCTCCCCCGGGGAAGGGGAGGAATTCGGCTACGTGCTCTCGGGCAGCATCAACCTGTGCCTGGGTGAGCGCAAAACCCGGGTGAAAACCGGCGGCAGCTTCTGCCTGCACCCCAAGCAGGAGCATTGGCTGGAAAACCCCAACAAGACCAAGGCCCGGGTGCTGTGGGTATCCACGCCCCCCAGCTTTTAAGGTACAATCCGCTTTTCAGGGAGGTTACGGCACATGGTGGAGCAGGAACATCTGATTGATCTGAAAAACATCTCCAAGGAATTCGACGGCGTTACCGTTTTGGATAACATCAATCTATATATCCGTAAAAAGGAATTCGTCACCCTGCTGGGGCCCTCGGGCTGCGGCAAAACCACCACCCTGCGGATCATCGGCGGGTTTGAGACCCCCACCACCGGAGAGGTGCTCTTCGAGGGCCGGGACATCGCCCAGCTGCCCCCCTACAAGCGCCGGGTGAACACGGTGTTCCAGAAATACGCCCTGTTCCCCCACCTGAACGTATTTGACAACATCGCCTTCGGCCTGAAGTTGAAAAAGGTGCCCAAGGCGGAGATCAGCCGCCGGGTGGAAGCCATGCTGGAGCTGGTGAACCTGCGGGGCTATGGCAAGCGCCACGTGGACGCCCTCTCCGGCGGACAGCAGCAGCGTGTGGCCATCGCCCGGGCGCTGGTCAACGAGCCCGAGGTGCTCCTGCTGGACGAACCCCTGGGCGCCCTGGACCTGAAGCTGCGCAAGGAGATGCAGCTGGAGCTGAAAAACATGCAGCAGCGCCTGGGCATCACCTTCCTGTACGTGACCCACGACCAGGAGGAAGCCCTGACCATGAGCGACACGGTGGTGGTCATGCGGGATGGGCACATCCTGCAAATCGGCGACCCCAAGCGCATTTACGACGAGCCGGTGAACGCCTTTGTGGCGGACTTCATCGGGGAGAGCAACATCCTCAAGGGCACCATGATCAAGGACGAGCTGGTGGCCTTCGCGGGTCAGGCCTTCCCCTGCGTGGACTTCGGCTTTGGGGAGAACGCCCCGGTGGACGTGGTCATCCGCCCCGAGGACATCATGCTGGTGGGCGAGGACGTGGGCCAGCTGGTGGGCGTGGTCAAGAGCGTGCTGTTCAAGGGCGTGCATTATGAAATGATGATCGACTGCGGGGAGGCCACCTTCAAGGTGCACTCCACCACCATGCAGCCCCAGGGCTCCCGGGTGGGGCTGAGCATCGTCCCCTTCAACATTCACATTATGAAGCCCATGAAGGAGGATGCCCAGTGAACATCAACACGCAGCTCCCGGCCTGGGCCTGGTGGCTGATGGGGCTTGGCCTGGCGCTCTTTGCCGCGCTGGTGGCCCTGTCCGTGCGGCGGAACCGGGGCGTCAAGCGCACCCTGTTCGCCGCGCCCTATTCCCTGTGGATGATCCTGTTTACGGTGCTGCCGGTGATCCTCATCGGCTACTACGCCTTCACGGATCAAAGCGGCGCCTTTACCCTGGACAACTTCCGCAACTTCTGGGACAGCAACTACACCAAGAACCAGCTCTACGCCTCCTTGGGCCCGGAAGCGGCCCAATACATGGTCCGGGGCACGGTGAACGTGGACACCCTGGTCTACTCCCTGTGGATGGCCTTCCTGTGCACCATCATTTGCCTGGTGCTGGGGTACCCGGCGGCGCTGTTCATGGCCGACCGGAAAATGAAGCTGGGGCCGTCCCTGGTGGTGCTGTTCATCATCCCCATGTGGATGAACTTCCTGCTGCGCACCATCGCCTGGATGAGTCTGTTGGAGGACCAGGGGCTCATCAATCAGGTGCTGCGCTTCCTGGGCTTTGAGGGCGCGCAGCTGATGTACAACTCCGGCGCCGTGCTCCTGGGCATGGTGTACAACTTCCTGCCCTTCATGGTGTTCCCCATCTACACGGTGCTCAGCAAGCAGGACCCCAAGCTGGGCGAGGCGGCCCAGGACCTGGGCTGCAACGAGTGGCGCACCCTGGTGAAGGTGACCATGCCCCTGAGCCTGCCGGGGGTCATCAGCGGCATTACCATGGTGTTCATGCCCTCGGTGACCACCTTCTTCATCCCCCGGGTGCTGGGCGGGGGCAACACAGTGATGTTCGGCGACCTGATTGAGTCGAAGTTCCTCACCGAAGGTAACTGGAACGTGGGCAGCGCCCTGAGCCTGATTATGATGGTGCTGATCCTCATCAGCCTGTCCATCCTGCGCAAGGCGGACCCCAAAGGGGAAGGAGGCGGCATCGCATGAGCAAGTTTTTCAAGCGGTTTTACCTGGGCATTGTGCTGGTGTTCCTCTATGTGCCCATCCTGGTGCTGATTATCCAGTCCTTCAACGGGGGCAAGAGCCGGGCCAAGTGGGAGGGCTTCTCCCTGCGCTGGTATGAGGAGCTGCTCCACGACCAGGCCATCCTGGGCGCGCTGCAGGTGACCCTCAGCGTGGCGCTGATCGCCATGGTGTTTTCCACGCTCCTGGGCACCCTGGCGGCCATCGGCATTTACAGCATGAAGCGCCGCCCCCAGTCCGTGATGATGACCCTCACCAACCTGCCCAACACCATGCCGGACATCGTCACCGGTATTTCCCTGATGCTGCTGTTCATCTTCACCAAGGTGGAGCGGGGCTACTTCACCATGCTCCTGGCGCACATCACCTTCGACACCCCCTACGTGATCCTCTCGGTGATGCCCAAGCTCAAGCAGATGAACAAGCACACCTATGAAGCCGCCCTGGACCTGGGGGCCACCCCCACCTATGCCCTGACCCATGTGCTGATTCCCGAGTGCAAGCAGGGCATCATCACCGGGGCCATGCTGGCCTTCACCCTGTCCCTGGACGACTTCACCATCAGCTACTTCACCACCAGCCCCCTGGTGCAGAACCTCTCCACGCTGATTTACTCCGCCGCCCGCAAGGGCATCAAGCCTTCCCTGAACGCGCTGAGCGCGCTGATGTTCATCTCCCTCCTGGTGCTGCTGCTCATTGTCAACCGCCGCACCGCGGAGAAGAAGTAACCGCATGCAAGCTGCTTGCAGTAGCTTCCCCATACAAAACATCTTTTTTAGGAGGAAACGTCCCATGAAAAAGCTGCTTTCCCTGCTGCTGGTCGCCCTGCTGGTACTGCCCGCCGCCGCCCTGGCCGACGAGGTGGTCAACGTGTTCAACTGGTATGACTACATCGACGAAAGCGTCTTTGAGCAGTTCACCGAGGAGACCGGCATCCAGGTCAACGACATGTACTTCACCACCAACGAAGAAATGATGGTGCAGGTAGAGGCCAACCCCGGCGCCTTCGACGTGTGCTTCCCCTCCGAATACATCGTCGAGCGCATGCTGGAAAAGGATCTGCTGGCGGAGATCAATTACGACAACGTGCCCAACTTCCAGTACACCCTCGAGAGCCTGCAAAACCCCAGCTATGACCCCAACAATGCCCACTCCGTCCCCTACATGTGGGGCACCGTGGGTATCCTGTACAACACCACCATGGTGGAGGAGCCCGTGGATTCCTGGGGCATCCTGTGGGATGAGAAGTACGTGAACAACGTGTTCATGCTGGACTCCATCCGCGACTCCATGGGCATTACCCTCAAGTACCTGGGCTACTCCATGAACACCCGGGACATCACCGCCCTGGAGGCCGCCAAGGCCAAGCTCATCGAGCAGAAGAACGCCGGCATTGTCAAGGCCTACCAGGTGGACGAGACCAAGGACAAGATGGTGGCCGGTGAGGCCGCCCTGGCCGTGATGTGGTCCGGCGACGCCCAGTACGCCATCGACCTGAACCCCGACCTGGCCTATGCCATTCCCCAGGAGGGCAGCAACGTTTGGGTGGACTGCATGGTCATCCCCAAGGACGCCAAGAACAAGGAGAACGCCGAGAAGTTCATCAACTTCCTCTGCCGCCCCGACATCGCCCAGAAGAACTGCGAAGCCATCTGGTACTCCTCCCCCAACACCGGCGCCATTGAACTCATGGGCGAGGAATACACCAGCAACACCGTGATGAATCCCTCCGAGGAAGATATCGCCAACTGCGAATACTTCAACGACATTGACGAGGGCTTCCTGGCGGTGTACAACGCCCTGTGGCAGGAAGTGAAGAACGCCAAGTAATCTCCCGGATTTTCCCCCTTGACAAACCCGCGGAACCGTCCTATACTGCAATCAATCCTGAGGAATGAAGGGGAACATGCCCGCCATCCCGCCCGGCAGAGATTCCGCGCCATGGGCTGCAAGCGCGGAAGGGGAACGGCTTTGCGTGGATACCATCCCCGGACTTTGGGCGGCTCACGGCCGTTAGCCCGTGAATGAAGTGGGTTTCATTTGGAAACAAGCAGGGTGGAACCGCGGATGCGCAATTCAGGCATTCGTCCCGGCAGAAACGGCCGGGACGGGTGCCTTTTTCGTTCCCGGCGAGGTAAACACAACCAAACAAAAGGGAGGAAACATCGCCATGAAAATCATCTACAACGACGGCACCGTGGCCGAGTGCCCCGCGGAGGACGAACTGCACGTCATCCGCCACAGCGCGGCGCATATCCTGGCCCAGGCCATCAAGCACCTGTATCCCCAGGCGCGCTTCGCCTACGGCCCCGCCACGGAGAAGGGCTTCCACTACGACGTGGACCTGGGCGACGTGAAGCTCTCCGACGAGGACTTCCCCGCCATTGAAAAGGAAATGCAGGCCATCGTCAAGCAGAACCTGCCCATCAAGCCCTTCGCCCTTTCCCGGGAGGAGGCCGTGAAGCTCATGCAGGAGCGGGGCGAAATTTACAAGGTGGAGCACATCGCCGACCTGCCCGAGGACGCCACCCTGACCTTCTACCAGCAGGGGGATTACATCGACATGTGCGTGGGCCCGCACCTGTGCTACACCAAGGCCCTCAAGGCCTTCAAGCTCACCGCCCTCTCCGGCGCCTACTGGAAGAACGACAAGAACAACAAGATGCTCACCCGTGTCAGCGGCGTTGCCTTCCGCAACCAGGAGGAGCTGAGCGAATACCTCAAGATGATCGAGGAGGCCGAGAAGCGGGATCACCGGCGCATCGGCAAGGAAATGGGCCTGTTCATGCTCTGCGACGAAGGCCCTGGCTTCCCCTTCTTCCTGCCCAAGGGCATGGCCATCAAAAACGCCCTGGTGGACTACTGGCGGGATATTCACTACAAGGCGGGCTATGTGGAGGTCTCCACGCCCCTGATTATGAACCGTCACCTGTGGGAGACCAGCGGCCACTGGGATCACTACAAGGATAACATGTACGCCACCAAGATCGACGATGAGGACTACTGCATCAAGCCCATGAACTGCCCCGGCGGCGTCATGGTCTACCGCAGCCAGCCCCACAGCTACCGGGAGCTGCCCATGCGTGTGGGCGAGCTGGGCATTGTGCACCGGCACGAGCTCAAGGGCGCGCTCCACGGCCTGTTCCGCGTGCGCTGCTTCACCCAGGACGACGCGCACATCTTCATGACCCGGGAGCAGATCCCCGATGAGATCGCCGGGGTGGTGCACCTGATTAACCAGGTGTACAACAAGTTCGGCTTTGACTACTTTGTGGAGCTGTCCACCCGCCCGGAGAACAGCATGGGCTCCGATGAGGACTGGGAGGACGCCACCAACGGCCTCAGGGCCGCCCTGGAGCGCCTGAACATGCCCTACATCCTCAACGAGGGCGACGGCGCCTTCTACGGCCCGAAGATCGACTTCCACCTGCGGGACAGCCTGGGACGCACCTGGCAGTGCGGCACCATTCAGCTGGACTTCCAGATGCCGCTGAACTTTGGCCTGGAGTACGTGGCCGAGGACGGCAGCCGCAAGCGCCCCATCATGATCCACCGGGTGTGCTTCGGCTCCATTGAACGCTTCATCGGCATCCTGACGGAGCACTTCGCGGGCAAGTTCCCCACCTGGCTGGCCCCCACCCAGGTGAAGGTGCTCCCCGTTTCCGACAAGAGCCTCGACTATGCCCGGCAGGTATACGAGCGCATGAAGGACAAGGGCATCCGCGTGGAGCTGGACGACCGCAACGAGAAGATCGGCTACAAGATCCGCTACGCCCGGCAAATTGACCGGGTACCCTATATGCTGATCCTGGGCGAAAAGGAAATCGCCGAGCAGACGGTTTCCGTGCGCGACCGTGCCACGGACGAAACCACCTCCTACACCCTGGACGAGTTCCTGGCCAAGCTGGAACAGGAAATCAAGGATCGCGTGTAACCAATCACGCAGCGCGCCCCCGGAAGCATAGCTTCCGGGGGCGTTTTTTGCGTGCCGTATGCATCTGTTTATTCCTGATAGGCTTTCAGGTCGCTCTCCAGGCAGGCGCGCCAGCGGGCCACCCGTTCAATGTCCCACAGGATGCCATCGGCCAGGGCCGCCTGCAGGGCAAAGAGCCGCTGAAAGTCCTTGCTCTCCTTGGCCTGGGCCAGGGCCGGGGAGGTGACCGCCTGCGCGGCGGACTGAACATGCTCCAGGTGGGTCAGGCAGCTTTGCAAAAGCGTCCGGGCGTCCTGGTCCCATTCCCGGGCCAGCACCGTATCCAACCGCTTCAGCGCCTGGGTGATTTCCTCCGGGGAGCGCCCGGCGTAGTACTGCCGTTGCAGCCATAGCCAGATTTCCCCCATGAGGTTCCAGTCCTCGTGATAGGCGCCCCCGGTGAAGATCACCCCGCCCTTGTCCAGGGCAAAGTCCTCATCCGCATGGATGGCGAAAAAGGGCATGCGGCCGCTGCGCTCGTGGAGCTTGAGCCAGTCCTCGGGCTGGAAGGCGTCCTCGCTGTCCATGGTGAACAGCGCCGTCCACAGGCCGCAGGGATGCTCCGCCACATGGAAGCGGCTGCGCTCGGGAATCAGCTCCCCGTAGGGATTGGGCGAAATCATCTCCGCCAGAAAGCCGCAGAATTCGCCGCCCTCCCACCGGGCGTGCCGGGCCACCTGCTCCAGGCGCCTTTGCAGGGTTTCCGGGGGCGCGTATTCCTCCTCCTCATGGAGCCAGTCCCCGTTGTCCAGCATGGCGCGAACCATGCGCAGCATGTCCTGCTGGCTGCCCACGGCCACCACCCGGGCGCGGTGCAATTTCCCCATGGTATATCCCTCACTTTTGCGGCAGGTTGAGCATGTTGTCCACCACGTTGATGGCGGTGGTCAGGCGCTGGTTGTAGTCCCCGCGCACCACGATCATCTTATCCTTGAAGCCAAACTCCTCGTACAGGCGCATGAGGCGTTCGTCCAGCATTTCCCGGCGGGCCTGATCCCCGTTGAGGCGCTGGCCGTCGCTGACCCAGGCCACGTCCGGCGCCAGATACAGCAGCACGTCGTAGCGGTCGGGATTGATGTAGGCCTCCACCAGCTTGTTGCGGTGGCCCATGTACAGCTCGCTGTAATAATCGGTGACCACCGCGTCCGTATCGAAGAAGCACACCTTGTTGGCGGTGCGCAGGGCGTGGTAGTCCTGCTCCGCCTGGAGGTGCGCCATGCGGCCGAAGTCCTCGTCGGTGAAGATGCTCTCATCCCCGCCCAGGTAAATCTGGGCGTAGTACCGGCCCACCTCCTCGGACCACGAGGTATTGAACAGCTTGGCCAGGCACTTGGTCAGGGTGGTTTTGCCGCAGCTCTCCGTGCCGGCGATGAGCACCTTTTTGGCGAAGAAAGGCCGGGCCGGGCCCAGGATGTAGTGCCAGTTGCCCAGGATGTTGTGGCGAATCTCCGTGGCGGAGATGGGATAGCGGCTCCGGGCGGGGTCAAAGAGCACCATTTCGCTCTCGGGGAAGTAGGATTGCAGGGTCGCCTCGTACTCCCGGTCCCCCACGAAAAACGCGTCGATGCCCTCGGGCACCACTTCCCGCATCCGGGCCGACCAGGCGGCCCAGCCCGCGGGGTACTCGGGGATGTCCGTCTCGTCCAGCACGCGGACCACGATGTGGTCCATGTCCTGCACCTGCTGGCACAGCCACTGCTTGCGCAGCTGGTAGGTAATCACCGGCATGCCGGCCTCCCGGCAGATTTTCTCCGTCTGGTGGCGGTTGTCGGAGATGACCACCACCAGCTTCTCGCACCGGGTGGATGCCTCAATAATCTGGTACAGATGCCCGCGGTGCGGCGGGCAGAACCGGCCGAAGTATACGCCTGTCTTGTACATGGTTGATTCCCTCCGTATACCCGGGAACGCCCCGGGAGACAATCCTCTGATAAGGGAGCTGTCAGCGCGGCCACTCCGATTCCGGCAGCAGGATGCCACCCTGCCGCAGGCCGAAAACAAACCGCACATACCCTTCCTGCAGGGGCACAAAGCGCTTTTCTCGGATCATTTGCAGGATCTCCTCCGCCGTGGCCCAGGCCACCTCCGCCACCTCACTGGGCTGCAAGCGAAGGGAGGACAGGTCCACCGCCTGCTCCACCAGGAAGTAATCGTCAAAGGTGCGCCCCTGGTTGATGGTGAAGGCGGGACGCCTGCCCGTCAGCTCCACCTCGAGGCCCAGCTCCTCCCGTGCCTCCCGCATGGCGGCCCGGGCGGTGTCCTCCCCGGCCAGGGCGCCGCCCCCGGTGGTGATGTCCCACAGCCCGGACCAGTACTTTTTGAAGGGCTGCCGCCGCTGGATCAGGATGCGGCCGTCCGGGTGAAAGACCAGGATGTGGGCCATCAGGTGATAGATTCCCTCGGGCAGCTTTTCCCCCCGCTCCGCCGTGCGGCCCAGGGGACGGCGCTGCGCGTCGTATAAATCCATGCGTTCCATGTATTTTTATTCCTTTCCATGCCTTTGGGTGAAACCGTAAATGCCAATGGCCGCCGCCACCGCCAGGTTCAGGGAGTCGATGCGGTCGTTGGAGGGAATGCGCACGGGCTGGCCCATGCCCGCAAACTCCCCGGGCAGGCCGCTGCCCTCGTTGCCGAAAACCAGGGCATAGCGCTCCGGCACGGGTCTCGCCAGGGCCTCGGGCAGGGAACAGGAACCATCCAACATAAAGGGATACAGGGCATGGCCGGGATAGTCCGCCCGGTACTGGGCAAAATCATCGTAGATCCTTATGCGCAGGGAGAACATGCTGCCCATGCTGGCACGCACCACCCGGGGATCGAACAGGTCCACGCAGGGGCGGATGAGCGCCACGTCCTCCACCCCAAAGCCCAGGGCGGTGCGCAGGATGGTGCCCACGTTGCCGCAGTCCGAGGGATTATGCAGCACCACATGGGGTTTGTCCCCGTTCAGCGTGTCCTGAAACTTGGTAAACACCACCGCCGCAAAGCAGTTCTCCTTCCCGGAGACGCGGGCCAGGGCCTTGTCGGCCTCCTCCACGCGGACATGATGACGCTGCGCCAGGGCGATGAGCTTCTCCGCGCCCTCGGTACCCGCGGCCTTGGTATGCAAAAGCAGCCGCCGGGCGCAATCGGCCCGGTGGAGCAGGCATTCCATGGCGGGAAAAATTCCGGGGGCATAGGCGTAATCCAGTTCCGATTTATAGGGCGACAGGGCGGGCATGGTTTCTCCTCTTTCCCGGTAGCGGCTCCGGCACAGGCTTACTCCTGCTTGCCGAAGAGCGCTTTTGTAAATTCCTGGGCGTCAAAGGGCTGGAGGTCGTCGATGCCCTCGCCCACGCCGATGTACCACACGGGCACGTTCAGCTCCTGGCGGATGGACAGGGCGATGCCGCCCTTGGCCGTGCCGTCCAGCTTGGTGAGGATGATGCCGCCGATCTCCGCAAACTCCTTGAAGGTGCGGGCCTGGTTCAGGCCGTTCTGGCCGGTGGTGGCGTCCAGCACCAGGATGCAGCGCACGTCCGCCTCGGGATATTCCCGGTCGATCACCTTGCGCATCTTGGCCAGTTCATCCATCAGGTTCTTTTTGTTATGCAGCCGGCCGGCGGTGTCCACGATGAGCAGGTCGGCGTCCTGGGCCTTGGCGGCCTTCACCGCGTCGAACACCACGGCGGCGGGGTCTGCGCCCTCCTCATGCTTGATGATGGGCACCCGGGCGCGCTCCGCCCATACGGTCAGCTGCTCGGCGGCGGCGGCGCGGAAGGTATCCCCCGCGCAGAGCATCACCTTGCGGCCAATGGACTGAAAGCGCAGGGCCAGCTTGCCGATGGTAGTGGTCTTGCCCACGCCATTGACGCCCACCATGAGCATCACCATGGGCCAGCGCAGGGGCGGGCGGGGGATATCCATCTGGGCGGTGATGATGTCCATGAGTGCCTGGCGGGCCTGCCCGGCATAGCGCAGGTTCTGCTTTTTCACCTGCTCCCGCAGCTCGTCCAGGATCACGGTGGTGGCCTTCACGCCGCAGTCCGCCAGGAGCAGAGCATCCTCCAGCTCCTCATAGAAATCCTCGTCGATTTTCCGATCTTCCCGGGTAATTTCGTCCACCTTTTCGGTGAGGTTTCCCCGGGTTTTACTCAGGCCCGAAAACAGGCGGGCAAATAATCCTTTTTTTTCTGGCATGATGTACAGGCATCCTTTCCCATGGGAATATTACAGCATGGATAGTGTAACACAGGGGGCGGAGGGATGCAAGGCTTTGCGCCATCGCCCCGGCGCAAAAAGCCCTCTTTGCAAGCGTTGCCAAATCGTGTATAATAAGAAACTGGATTTACTTGTTCATTTTTCCAAATACAAGATCATGCGCGCCGTTTTCCGGCGCGGGAAGGATGGAGATGCCCTGTGACCCAGCCCTTACGCAGAACGAAGATCGTGTGCACCATGGGCCCGAACCTGTTTGAAAAGGGGCTCATCAAGCCCCTGATGCTGGCGGGTATGGACGTAGCCCGGTTCAACTTTTCCCACGACACCCGTGAAAACCACCTCAAGCGCTACCAGGAGGTATGCCGCCTGCGGGAGGAGCTGGGGTTGCCCGTGGCCACCATGCTGGACACCAAGGGCCCGGAGATCCGCATTGGCACCTTTGGGGAAAGCAGCGTTACCCTGGACGCCGGTCAGCTGTTCACCCTGACCACCGAGGACGTGGTGGGCGATGAAACCCGCGTCAGCGTCAGCTACAAGGATTTGCCCCGGGATGTGAAGCCCGGCTGCTCCATCCTCATTGACGACGGCCTGGTGGGCATGACCGTGGAGCGGGTGACGGACACGGAGGTTTGCTGTAAGGTGAACAACGGCGGCACCATCTCCAACCGAAAGGGCGTCAACATCCCCGACGTGCACCTGACCATGCCCTTCATCAGCGACAAGGACCGGGAGGATATCCTTTTCGCCATTGAAAACGGCTTTGACTTCATTGCCGCTTCCTTTACCCGCAACGCCGACGACATCATGCAGATCCGCCACATCATGGCGGAGAAGAACTGCACCTCCATCAACATCATCGCCAAGATTGAAAACATGGAGGGTGTGGAGCACATTGACGAGATCCTCCGGGTAGCGGACGCCATCATGGTGGCCCGGGGTGACATGGGCGTGGAAATTCCCCTGGAGGAAGTCCCCGTCCTGCAAAAGCTCCTCATCAAAAAGTGCTACGCCGCGGGCAAGCCGGCCATCACCGCCACGCAGATGCTGGACTCCATGATGAAGTCTCCCCGCCCCACCCGGGCGGAAACCACCGACGTGGCCAACGCCATTTACGACGGCACCAGCGCCATTATGCTCTCCGGGGAAACCGCCGCGGGCATGTATCCCCTGGAGGCCGTGGAGACCATGGCGCGCATTGCCATGCGGGCCGAGGCCAGCATTGACTACGAGAGCCGCTTCCGCAAGCGCGCCTACGGCACCTCCACCAATGTGACTAGCGCCATCAGCCACGCCACGGTCACTTCCGCCCACGACCTGCGCGCCAGTGCCATTATCACCGTAACCAAGTCCGGCACCACGGCCCGGGTCATTTCCAAGTACCGGCCCAACTGCGCCATCATTGGCTGCACCACCTCCGAAATCGTATGGCGTCAGCTCTCCCTGAGCTGGGGTGTTGTGCCGCTGATGATTCAGGAGGAGAGCAACACCGACGATCTTTTCGAGCACGCGGTGGACAGCGCCGTGAACGCCGGGCTGATCAAGGATGGGGAATTGGTGGTGCTCACTGCCGGGGTACCTCTGGGAATTTCCGGCACCACCAACCTGATGAAGGTGCATGTGGTGGGGCACATGCTGGTTACGGGCGCCGGCCTTTGCGGCGGGCAGGTTACCGCGCCCCTGTGCGTGGCCAAGGATGAGGGCCAGGCCCTGGACACGTTCCGCTCCGGGAATATCCTGGTGATTCATCAGGTCACCAAGCCGCTGCTGCCGCTGCTGCGCAAGGCGGCCGGGTTGATCCTGGAGGATAGTGATCCCGACGGGACGGGGGCCATTGCCGGGCTGAGCCTGGATATTCCCGTGATTATTGGCGCTTCGGGGGCCACCCGCATTTTGAAGTCCGGCGCGGTGGTTACCATGGATGGTCTGAAGGGTACGGTCAGCTGCAACTGACCTGGAAAAGAGGAAACCGATGGCTGTGCTGGAAGGCATGGCCATTGGTTTTTTTTGAGGTGACGGGGGATGAAGGGTGGGGTGGTATTGCATTCTATAGGGAGTCTGTTACGGGGGGGGGGTTCGTC
>MHCFR04200__coassemble_479_pt1 | contig 23164 bp, 21 predicted proteins | sample MHCFR04200__metabat2_low_PE_027 | metagenome-assembled genome bin MHCFR04200 | reverse complement strand
GATGGGATTTGTCACGGAAAATAGATTTCTTGTGAAAGGCAAGGGAAAGAGCTTTTCGTTTTCTGTTTCTTAGAAGATTTCGCCTTAGCGGAGGCGACCAGGGGGCTTTCCGATCGCCCCCTGGACCCCTTCGGGGGGAGCTATTTCTTCAGGGGACCAGGGGCTTATCATTGCATGAAAAAAGGCATGCACAGCCGCCGTAGACGGCCATGCATGCCTTTTTTGTAGAACTTTACTCCAACCCCGCCGTGAGCACATCCATTACCCCATACTGCTCCAGCAGCTGGAAAATGCTCTGATAACTCGACGCTGGCAACTCCACCAGCACCGGCAGCATAGCGGTAAGGAAGGGCTCCTGAACATTGCGGACGAACTCCGCCAGGGTGTCCTCATACACAGAAAAGATGTTGAGCCCTGCATCAATAAGCTCCTGCGTGTCCCAGCCCAGGGCAACCTCCGGCACACATTCGGTGAGCGTCCCGGAGATCACCAGCATTTCCGCGCCGGTGTCCGCGTTGGTCTGCGCGGCACGGATCTCCCATGCGCCCAAACCGTCCGCCTGGGTGGCGCGGGTCCAATCCACACCCCAGCGCAGGTGCTGTTCCCCAAGCATGGAGCCAGTGCGGTCCAGGAGCAGCTCGGCTTTGCCGGCGCCGTCCTCGCCGGTGGGCAGACCCGTGGCGCTCAGGGTCAGGTCCAGCACGTCCGCCTCCTCCTCCAGGCCAAAGCAGAGACGCAGCATGCGGCTGCCCTCCCCCTGCGTCATGGTGGCGTGGGCCGTGTAGCCCTCCCCGGTGGCGGGCAGAGCCAGGGTCCAGCCGTCACCGTCCCGGTGGAACAGGGTTAAATCACCGGTGGTCCAGGTTTCTTCCTGGTCCGTCACCGTTACCTGGATGCCGTCCTCGGCCAGGAACCCGTCCGCCCAGTCTGCGGCGGAATACAGGGCGTCCAGCACCATGCTGTCATAGCCCGCGTCCAGCAGCAGCGCCTGGAGCCAATAGGTAAAGGCACGGTCGTACTGGGCGGTATCCGCCAGCTGGGGCAGCATGTCCAGAATGCTCTCCCGGGAGATGGTCCGCGTGCCCTGGGTGGCGTTCATCACGGGATTCCATACCGCCGCCAGGGCCTCAAAGGCGCTGGTGTGGGCGTAGGTGCTGGTGCAAAGGGCCACATTTTGCAGGGGCATGCCCAGGTAGAAATACGTCTTCATGGAGAATTCCAGCCAGGCCAGCATGTTCAGCATTACCTGCTGGTCCCCCAGCAGATTGCTGCCCACCACGATATGGCTGGGCGTGCCGTACAGGTGGAAACGCACCAGGTCCGCCTGCTCGCCCAGGGACAGGGACACATTGGAGTCAAAGCTGGTATCCTGGGAAAGCAGATTTCCCTCCCAGGCCAGGTCGGCCTGCACCCCCAGCAGGTTCATCATGTCGCCAATGCCCTGGAGCAGCTCCTGCTCCTCGGCGGGATAAGCGGAGGGGTCCATCTGAAAGCTGAGGTTTATGCGCAGCCCGTGGACGTCCTCCTCCGCGCAAGCCCCCAGGGGCAAGCATAGGGCCAGGATCAGCAGCAGCGCCAGCGCGCGCCGTAGATGATTCATGAAGAAGCCTCCTTCATATGGCGTAATCATAACTGATTATAGCATGTTTTTATGAAAAAGAAAATTGCCGCGTGCTGTCAAATCCTGCTGCAAACGGCGTGAAAGGCAAAAAATGCCCCGAAAGGCATGCGCCCTTCGGGGAGCGGTGTTTAGTCCTGATAACCGTTGGGGTTCTGGGTCTGCCAGCGCCAGCTGTCCCGGCACATATCCTCGAGGGTCTTTTCCGCCTGCCAGTGCAGCAGACGCTTGGCCTTGGAGGGGTCGGCATAGCAGGCGTCGATGTCCCCGGCCCGGCGGGGAGCAATCACGTAGGGCACGTCCACATGGTTCACCCGGGAGAAGGTGTGGACAATGTCCAGCACGCTGTAGCCCACGCCGGTGCCCAGGTTGATGATCTCGCAGCCCGTGTGCTCCGCGGCAAAGGCGCAGGCGGCCACATGCCCCTTGGCCAAGTCCACCACATGGATGTAGTCCCGCACGCCGGTGCCGTCGGGGGTGTTGTAATCGTCCCCGTAAACGCTCAGGCGCTGGAGCTGCCCCGCGGCCACCTTGGTGATGTAGGGCATCAGGTTGTTGGGGATGCCGTTGGGGTTCTCGCCGATGCGGCCGCTCTCGTGGGCGCCAATGGGGTTGAAGTAGCGCAGTAGTACCACGGACCAGGTGGGGTCCGCCGTTACCACACCCTGGAGAATCTTCTCAATCATGTATTTGGTCCAGCCGTAGGGGTTGGTGCAGCCCTTGCAGAACATGTCCTCCCGCAGCGGTACCTCGTCGGGCACGCCGTATACCGTGGCCGAGGAGCTGAACACTAGCCGCTTGCAGCCGTGGTCCCGCATCACCTCGCACAGGGTGAGGGTGGAGTCCAGGTTGTTGCGGTAGTATTCCAGGGGCTTGGTCACGCTTTCGCCCACGGCTTTGAGCCCGGCGAAGTGGATCACGGCATCAATCTTGTTTTCGTCAAAGATGCGGGTCATGGCGGCCTTGTCGCGGCAGTCCGCGGTATAGGCCGGGATTTTCCGCCCACACAGTTCCTCCACCCGGCGCAGGGCTTCGGGCTGGCTGTTCACGTAGTTGTCCACCACGATCACATCGTGGCCCGCCGCCACCAGCTCCACGCAGGTATGGGTGCCAATGAATCCGGCGCCGCCGGTCAAAAGAATGTTCATGGGGCATGCCTCCTTCTATGATTACCCCTGTCCTTTGGGCAGGGCCTGAGGAAACAAATGAATGGTGGGCGGCCGCCCGCTCAGTCCAGGGCCGGGGGATAGGCGCCCGCGTCGTGCAGCTTGCGCAGCTCGGCCATGACCTGCGCCTTGTCCTGGGGATTGGTTACCCCGAACCAGACCGCGGCGGTGGAGAGCACCTCCACCCGCAGGCCCTTTTCATGCATCAGGGTGTCCACCAGCAGCGGCAGGGGATATTCCTTTTTCATCTCGTCCCCGGGAGCGCGCAGGAACGCCGCCAGGGCTTCCTCCCCCTGGGGAAACAGCCAGGGCGTGAACCCCCAGAAGTTCATGGATACCAGGGCGTCCGACGGCAGAATCACCCCCGCGGGATCTTCCGCAAAGCTGCGGATGGTCCCGTCCGCGCAGGGCTTGATGCCATAGGTTTCCGTGACCTTCGTCAGGAGGCTGCTGCTGTCCTTTTCACACACGCCCCGGGTCACGTCCCCGTTTTCGGAAACGGTATTGCGCAGGTAGTACGCCACCATGGAGGCGCTGCGCTCTTCACCGGCCATGCGCTCCAGGGAAGCGGCCATCACCTGGAAGGCGTCCTTGCCGTAGTAGTCGTCGGCGTTGATCACCGCGAAGGGCTCCTGGATCATCTCCCGGGCGCAGAGCACCGCGTGCACGGTGCCATAGGGCTTTACCCGCTCTGCCGGGGGCGTGAAGCCGCCGGGCAGGCTGTCGTATTCCTGGAAGGCGTAGTGCACCTCTACCTTGCGGGCGATTTTGTCCCCCACCTGGGCACGGAAGGCCGCCTCCATGCTCCGCTTGATGACGAATACCACCTTGTCAAAGCCCGCGGCCATGGCATCGTAAATGGAGTACTCCATCAGGATCTCTCCGTTGGGGCCCATGTGATCCACCTGCTTGGTGCCGCCCCCGCCGTAGCGGGAACCCAGACCGGCGGCCATAATCAGCAGCGTTTTCTTCATCGTGGGAATCACTCCTCCTTTTGCACGTGAGGCCACGTGCCGGATTTATTTACATGGCGAGGGGGTCTTGCGTGTGCGGGGGCTGCTCCTCCCGGGCGGCGGGGGTCTCCTCGTCAAAGCCCTCGGTGCTGTCGGCGCGGAAAAACACCGTCAGCGTGCGGAACAGCAGCTTGATGTCCAGCCAGATGGAAAAGCTCTCGATGTACATCAGGTCCAGCATGAGCTTATCCTCGGGGGTGGTGTTGTACTTGCCCTCGATTTGCGCATAGCCGGTGAGGCCGGCCTTCATCTTTTCCCGGTAAACAAAGTCCGGGAGCTGTAACTTGTATTTTTCCACATTTTCCAGCATTTCCGGCCGGGGGCCCACCAGGGTCATGTCCCCACGGAAAATGTTGGCCAGCTGGGGCAGCTCGTCCAGGCGGAAGCGGCGCAGCCACCGGCCCACCCGGGTGATCCGCGGGTCGCCCTTGGCGGCGGAGTGCTGGGTGGCCTGGGCGCAGGCGTCCTGGCGCATGGTGCGGAACTTGAAAATGGTAAACACCCGCCCCCGGATGGTGACCCGCCGCTGGCGGAAAATCGCCGGGCCGCCGTCCTCCAGGCGGATGCACAGGGCAATCAAGAGCATCAGCGGGCTGAGCACCACCAGGGCAAGCCCCGAGATGCACAGGTCCATCAGCCGCTTGATAATCCGCTGGTTCAGCGTCATGTGCGCCGCGGTGATCTCCAGAAAGGGCGCGTCGTCCACGATCAGCTGCTTGCCGTTGCTGACCATGATGTCCTCCAGGGCGGCCCGGCACAGCACGTTTTTGCGCTGGGCATAGCAGCTGCGCAGCAGCCCCGAGCGCTTCTCCTCCGGCACATCGCCCAGGATCACCGTGTCCACCTGGGCAATGCGCTCCTCCAGCCCCGCCTCGCCCACCAGGGCGGTGTCCGTTACCTGCCACTGCAGGCGGTATACGCCCAGCTTGCGCAAAAGCAGGGGTTCCTCCTCCCGGCGGCCCAATACCAGCAGGCACCGCTGGGGGGGATTGATGCGGAAATACATGTTGTTGCCCAGGCGCACCCAAAAGGTAATCACCAGCACCTGCAACAGCATGCACAGCAACAGCAGCGGGAAGTCCTCGCCAAAAAGCACCAGATGGTCGTTGTTGTTTTCGTTGACGTTCATGATCTGCAATTGCAGATAGGTAATCACGTCCGTGGCAATAATCGCCAGGGACATGGAGGAAATGACGGGTTTACTCTTTTTTTTGCCCACGGCATAGCCGCCGTAAACGGCATTCATCACCACCGCCATGCTCACAAAGGTCAGCAGCGTGGTGGCCAGCGTACGGGAAGGATTCAACAGGTACCAGTTGTGTATGGACATCAGCCCGAAAAACAGGCAGAACAGGCAGCCATAGGTAATCAGGCGGAAAAAACTGAGCAGCAGCGCCGAACGGTGCCGGATCAGCCGCTGGTGCAAGGACTTCATCCCGGACAGACTTCCTTCCCCTTTGCTTTGTGGAACATGCCATCATGATACCATGCCCCCGAAGGGCTGTCAAGAAACGGGCCCGCCGGCGGCGATGACTTGTTTTGCCAGGAAATCAGGCCAGGCGCTGTACGCCCTCCCGGGTAATGATGGCATAGCACAGTGGCGCGGGCGGAACGGGGGAGCCCTGGATGGTGATCGCGGCGCGGATGGCCGCCTCCGCCTGCTGCGCTTCGGCGTCGTTGCGGGCGTAGAGGGTACACAGCTCCGTGTCCTCCTCCACCCGGTCGCCAATGCGTACCGGCAGTACAAAGCCCACGCTGTAATCCAGCTTGTCCTCCTTGCGCATGCGGCCCGCGCCCATGGCCTGGGCGGCCAGGCCCAGGGCCTGGGTGTCCATGGCGGCAACGTATCCCGCCCGGCCGCAGCGCACCGTGCGCTTCACCGCCGCCTGGGGCAGCAGGGACAGGTCCTCGCATACCCGCGGATCGCCGCCCTGGGCCGCGATCATCTCCTGGAACTTGCGCAGTCCCGCGCCGTTGGCAATGGCCTGCTCCAGCAGCGCGCGGCCTTCCTCGGGCGTTTTCACGCGTCCGGCGCATACCAGCATCTGGCTGCCCAGCAGCAGGGAAACCTCCTTCAGGTCCCCCTGGGTGCGGCCCTGCAATACGTCGATGGCGTCCTTCACCTCCAGGGCGTTGCCCACATGGGTGCCCAGGGGCTGCGCCATGCCCGTGACCAGGGCGGTGACGGGCTTGCCCGCCAGGGCGCCGATCTCCACCATGGCCTTGCCCAGGGCAATGCTGCCCTCCAGGTCCTGCATGATGGCGCCGCTGCCCGTCTTGACGTCCAGGACGATGGCGTCCGCGCCGCTGGCCAGCTTTTTGCTCATAATGGAGCTGGCGATCAGCGGCAGGCTGTCCACGGTGGAGGTCACGTCCCGCAGGGCGTACAGGGTGCCGTCGGCAGGGGCCAGGGCCTTGGTCTGGCCGATCACCGCCAGGCCAATGCGCTGCACCTGGGCGATGAAGTCCTCCTCGCTCAGGTCCACCGTCAGCCCGGGAATGGATTCCAGCTTGTCCAGGGTGCCGCCGGTGTGCCCCAGCCCCCGGCCGCTCATCTTGGCTACGGGCACGCCGCAGGCCGCCACCAGCGGGGCCAGGATCAGCGTGGTGGTGTCCCCCACGCCGCCGGTGGAGTGCTTGTCCACCTTCACCCCGGGAATGCGGGAAAGGTCGGCGATCTCCCCGGAATGGGCCATGGCCAGGGTCAGCTCCTTGGTCTCCTCCGGGGTCATGCCGTTGAGGCGGATGGCCATGAGCAGCGCCGCCAGCTGATAGTCGGCAATGGAGCGGTTCGCCGCCCCATGGACGAAGTAGGCGATTTCCTCCGGGGTCAGGGCCTGCCCCAGCTTCTTTTTGGTAATGATCCCCACCATGTTCATTCCTCACACGCTCCTTTTCTCATGGCATCCTTGCGCCCCATGCCGGGGGGATTACTCCAGCAGGAACATCTGCCGCAGCTTGGGCTGTGCGCCGGTCTCCGGATCCATCTCCAGCTCCAGCACATCCTCCATGTAGGCGTTCCAGCGGTCCACAATGGGGCTGCCGGCCTGGGTGCGCTCCGCAAAGGCAATGCCCTTCTCACACTCGTAGTAGCCGAAAAGCTCCTCCCCGTCGGACCAGATGGTATAGTTGCAAATGCCCGCTTCCTTGAGCAGGGCTTTCATTTCGGGCCAGATCTCGTCGTGGCGGCGCTTGTACTCCTCGGCCATGCCGGGCTTGATGCGCCCTTTCCAGGCAAAGCGTTCCATGCCTCGTGCCTCCTTGCAAAAAAAAGTTTTGCCCCAGTATCTGCCAGCGTGCCCGCGCCCCCGCCGGGAAAACCTATTCCTGCAAACGCATGGAAAGGGGCGAGATAACCCAATGGATACCAGCAAAGACGTGGAAAAGTATTACCGCCTGGAGCGCGTCTCCAGCGCCAACGAGTGCACCGGCCTCATGCCCGCCGCCACAGAAAGCGCCGAGGAGGCCCGCAGCGAGGCCGGACTCATGGACATCCACTGTCCTCCCGCGGCGCAACCCCCAGCATCCGGGCCAGAGGCGCATGCAGCCGCGCGTCCTTCTGATGGACATAATCCACCGAGGAGAAGACGGTGCGACCGTCATCCCACACCAGGGAGCCAAACCCAGCCGCGTCCAGGCCCAAATCCGTAAGGGTCATGCCCGCCGGGGGCCGCAGCACCGTCAGGCGGTTCAGCACCCGGTCCCCCAGGAACAGGCTGAACAGCCCCCGCTCCGGGTCAATGGCCAGGTGATGCCCCGTGAAGCCGCTGAGCCCAAAGGCCTGCTCCCCCATGTATACGGGGATCTCGCTGAAAAACTGGTCCGGGTGCTTCACATAGCACTGGCAGCCCAGGTATTGGGTATACCCGCCCTCCGGGAGCGGACGGCCCGTGCGGTTTTGCGCCAGGAAGCGCAGGCTCTCCCGGGAGAGCACCTGGCCCCGCAATACCCCCTGGCAGAAGCGGACCATGTCTCCCCGGGTGGCAAACAGCCCCGCGTGACCGCACAGGTCCGCCCCCTCCAGGGAGAGCAGCCGCGCCTTGGGGTCGTGAACCGTGCCCGGGGCGATGCCCCGGCGCAGGATGTGCCGCGTGCCCTCGACGCGGTGCTCCAGGTCGCAGGAGGCGGCCCGGCGGCGTTCCCCTTGGGGCACATGGGCAAAGGTGTCCTTCATCCCCAGGGGACGCAGGATGCGGCGGCTCAGGCAGTCGAAGAAGCTCTCCCCCGCCGCGCCTTCCGCCACGTACTTGAGCACCATGGCGTGCATGTCCGAGTAATACCGCCCCGTGCCCAGGGGCTGGGGCATGGTGAGGAAAAGCTGCCGCAGCCCTTCCTCCCGGGTGGGCTGGGCATCAATGCGGGCCGGGGAGGTCAGCCCCACGGAGAAGGTGAGCACCCGCTCCACGGAAACCTCCCCCAGGTGCGCAAACTGTGGCGCGTAGGCCGTCACCGGCCGGGAGAGGTCCAGCAGACCCTCCTCCCGCAGGCGCAGCACGGCCATGCCCGTGAAGATTTTCGTCAGGCTGGCCAGATCAAAGAGGGTATCCTCTCCCAGGGGAACGTCCTCCCCGGAGGCCTCCTTTTCCCGGATGCGCCCGCAGGCGGCGTGGCATTCGCTTTCCGCTGTGCCTCCGGTGACGGTGAGGCAGGCCATGATGCGCTTGTCCTCCACAAACCATTGCAGCGCCTGTTCCAGCTCGTTCATGGTACCTCCAGGCGGGGCGGTTTTTGATGCCGCCCCGCGCCTTTTGTTTTGGGGGATTACTTGCGCTCCGCCAGCGTGGATACCAGGGTCAGGGTGGCCACCATGCCGTCCACATGGGTGCGCTCGTAGCCGTGGGAGGCGTACACGCCCTGCCCGCACAGGGCGTAGCGGGCGTCCAGGCCCGCCCGCAGGGCCGTGGCGGTGTCCGAGGAATAGCGGGGATAGATGTCCACCGCGTAGGGCAGGGCCTTTTCCTTGGCGATGGCGATGAGCTCGTTGGTCAGGCCGTAATCGTAGGGCCCGGCGCTGTCCTTGGCGCAGATGGAGACCATGTTTTCCTTGCAGGCCAGGTCGTCCCCCACGCAGCCCATGTCCACGGCCACCAGATCGTCGATGTCCATCTTGTACAGGGGGGAGGCGCCGTGGCCCACTTCCTCATATACGGTAAAGACCACCGTGGTCTGCCGTCCCAGGGCCACGCGGCCTTCCGCCACCTCCCGGGCCAGGGTGAGCAGCACCGCGCTGGAGGCCTTGTCGTCCAGGTGGCGGCTCTTGATAAAGCCGCTGGGGGTGACCACCGTGCGGGGGTCCAGGGAGACGAAGTCCCCCGGGCGGATGCCCAGGGCTTCGGTCTCCGCCTTGGACCAGGTCATTTCGTCCACCACGATTTGCAGGCTGCGGTCGTCCCGCTTCTCGGCGGTGATGTCCCCCCATACGTGGCTGCTGGTGTGTACGGATTGCACCGTGCCGGTGTATACCTTGCCCTCCCGGGTGTGAATGCGCACGGTTTCGTTTTCGATGGCGTTGTCGTTATACCCGCCAATCTGCGTGTAGCGCAGGCAGCCGTTGGGCAGGATGGAGCGCACCATGGCCCCCAGGGCGTCCACATGGGCGGAGAGCACCAGGGGATGGCCGCTGCCGCCCAGGCAGCACATCACCGTGCCCTTGGGGGTGCGCTGGGGCTTGAAGCCCAGGCGGGTCAGCTCCGCCAGCAGATAATCGGTAATCTCGCGGGTCATGCCCGTGGGGCTGGGAATGCCCGTGAGGGTGGTGAGCTGGGAAATCATATACGTTTGCTTGTCCATGGGAATTACCTTCTTTCCAAATGCTTTGGTTCATATTTTCAGGGTATGCCCGGGGAGCGGCGGGGGTTACGCCGCCGGCCCCTGGTTGAATTCCTCCTGGGTCAGGGGCGTAACGGGCACGTCCCCCTCTCCTGCCTCCATGTGCACGGTGAGATGATCCTCTCCCGGCACCGTCAGGGGGAAGCTGCCGAAGGCCGCGTCCCGGCCCATGAGGTGCGTGCTCCCGAACCATTCCGGGCCGGTGGTGTAATAGACCGTGTAATCCCCGGGGGCCAGCTTCACCGTCAGCCGCACCCCCTGGCGGATGAAGCCCCCCAGCACCAGCGCGCCATCCCGGTAAACCCGCACGTAACCGCTGTTTTCCGTGTCCGACCCCAGGTCAAAGGTCACGGGCGTTCCCCCGGCCTCCTCCTGGCCCTCCAGTACGCCGCTGGGAATCTGCGCCACCCGGGGATAATAGGGCAGCGTGGCGGCGTAGGCGGCCAGGCGCGCCATGGCGGCGTCCACTTCCGCGCTGTAGGCGGCGAAGTACTCCATCAGCGCCGAGGCGCTTTGCGGCCCCTGTTGCAGCGCCGCGGGCAGGTCCACGGTCAGGGTGACCTCGGTGGTGCCCTTGCGGTCGTACAGCAGGGGCAGCATGGCCTGGGGCAGGGCGTCCCATAGGAAGGCTTCCAGCTCCGCCTCCGACATTTCCGGCACGCCCACCGCGGCGGCCATGGCCTCCTGGGCCAGGGCTTCGGCATTGGCCAGCATGGTGGCCCAGTCGTCCACCTTCAGGGTGAGAACGGTGGCTTCCAGGGGCTCGGTGGTGTCCATGGCGGCGAGGTCCATCATCATCATCAGGCAGCGCAGACGGCCCTCCGCCTGCTGGGCGGTGAGGCCCAGCGCCGGGCCCACCTGGGCGGCATACTCCGCCAGGGAGGCCATGGCCGGCATTTCGTCGGGCTCCCGGCGGGGCATTTCCGCTGCCTGGGGCAGCAGGTAGGCGGCGATGGCCGCGCGGGTGTTTTTGTTGTTGTAGCTTTTCTTGGCCGTGCCGGAGAGGCTGGCCAGGCTGTTTTCCAGCTTGCGGGGGTTGCTTACACCGCTCCACTTGGTGGTGATTTCCCCGTCCTTGATTTTATAGGTGAAGTTGAGCTTCAATTCCTCCCGGGTTTCGTGGCCCAGGTAGTCCGCCATGGCCTGGGCCAGGTAGTCCTTGGGCGCATAGTCCTCCAGGGTGACGGAGGAGCGCAGGCAGCTTTTCAGGCTGGGCACGGTGAGATACACCGTCACCGAGGACTTGCTCACCGTGACCTCCCCCAGCTGGATGTCCTCCAGCATCACCCGGCTCCAGCCGGTGGCGTCCTCCAGCAGGGCGTCGATCTCCTCCTGGGCCAGCTGGTAGCCCAGGGCGGTGAGGGCCTCCGTGTCCGATTCCCCCAGGGCGGCGGGAAAAGCCAGGGTCAGGCAAAGGAGCAGGGTGAACCAGCGCAGCAGCATCCGCATGGGGCAAGTACCTCGCATTCCGGTAAAATGAAAGACGGACGGCGGGCGGGAAAGCAGCTTCCCCGCCCGCGTGTCCGTAGGGTGCCTATGTCCGGCGGGGCCGGTTTATTGCATCAGGGCCTGGCTGGCGGCGCACAGGGTTTCGTTCAGGGCGTGGGCCGTTTCCGGGCACTTGTGGTTGGTGTTTACGTAGAGCTTGATCTTGGGCTCGGTGCCGCTGGGGCGTACGCAGACCCAGTTGCCGCCCTCCAGCTCAAAGTACAGCACGTCGGAGGTGGGCAACCCCGTGGGGGTCTCCACGCCGTTTTCCACCCGCACCCCGCGCAGGTAGTCCCGCACGGCGGTAACCTTCAGCCCGCCAATCTCCTTGGGAGCCTCGGCCCGCAGGTCCTTCATGATCTGCTGCATGCGGACCACGCCGTCCTTGCCGGGGAGGGTGGTGCTTACCACCTTTTCCACAAAGGTGCCGTAGCGGGCGAAGATCTCCTGCAGCCGGTCGTAGAGGGTGATGCCCTGGGCCTTGCAGGAGGCGGCCAGTTCCGCGATGAGCAGGGAGGCGTTCACGCCGTCCTTGTCCCGGACAAAGGTGCTGGACAGGAAGCCGTAGCTCTCCTCAAAGCCAAAGAGGAAGGTGTGGCTGCCGGTATCCTGGAACTGCTGGATCTTTTCGCCAATAAACTTGAAGCCCGTGAGGGTTTCGAACATCTCCACGCCGTAGTCCTCGCAGATGCGGTTGGCCAGGGAGGTGGAAACGATGGACTTCACCGCCGCGCCGTTGGCGGGCAGGGTGCCCTGGGCCTTGCGGGAGGAGAGGATGTAGTGCAGCAGCACGCAGCCAATCTGGTTGCCCGTGAGCAGCTGGAACTTGCCTTCCTTGTCCCGCACGGCCACGCCCAGGCGGTCGCAGTCCGGGTCCGTGCCGAAGATCACGTCCGCGCCCACCTCATCGGCCAGCTTCATGGCCAGGGTGAAGGCGGAGGGATCCTCGGGGTTGGGGACCTTCAGGGTGGAGAAGTTGGGGTCGGGCAGCTCCTGCTCCTTGACCACGGAGACGTGGGTGATGCCCACTTCCTTGAGGATGCGGCGCACGGGCACGTTGCCGCTGCCGTGCAGGGGCGTGTAGACGATGGACAGGCTGCCGCCCTCCCGGGCCAGCATCTCGGGATTGACGCACAGGGTCTTCACCTGGGCGATGTAGTCGTCGTCCACTTCCTTGTTGCCGATGATGTGCAACAGGCCCTTGGCCTTGGCCTCCTCCATGTCCATGAGCACGCAAGCGGTGTAGGGCGTGGCGCGGATGAAGGAGGTAACGCCCGCGGCGGCCTCCGGGCCCAGCTGGGCGCCGTCCTCGCCGTAGACCTTGTAGCCGTTGTACTGGGGCGGGTTGTGGCTGGCGGTGATGACCACGCCCGCGGCCGCGCCCAGGTGGCGCACCGCGTAGGAGAGGATGGGCACGGGCCGCAGGGCGTCAAAGAGGTACGCCTTGACCCCCTCCTGGCAGAGCACCTGCGCGGTCTCCCGGGCAAACAGGTCGGAGCAGCGGCGGCTGTCGTAGGCGATGACCACGCCCCGCTCCGCCGCGCCGGGCTGGGTATGCAGGTAAGCGGCCAGGCCCTTGGTGGCCCGGCGCACGTTGTAGCGGTTCATCCGGTTGGTTCCCGCGCCCAGCACACCCCGCATGCCCGCGGTGCCAAAACTCAGCTCTGTATAGAAGCGATCCTCAATCTCGGCGTCGTTGCCGCGGATGCTTTCCAGCTCCGCTACCGTTTCCGGATCGGAAGCAAAATCTTTCAGCCATTGCGCATAGCTCTGTTGAACGTCCATGGAACATCCTCCTTTTATCGCTGCCTATGAGGTTGACCAATGCGATGGCGCGGCCGCCGGAAGGGCTATCCCGGCCGCCGCATGGTTGCCTTTATTATATCGGCTTTTCCGGTATTTGGCAAGTGCGGGGCGGGCTTGACGGGGGGCGGGCTTTGCGCTATGCTGAAGGGGTCATTTCCGTGGAAAAAAGGAGCGGATCACCATGTCCCAAAGCAACACGACCCTGTGGCAGGCGGTGAAGTTCACGCTGTTCTCCGTCTCGGCGGGCATCATTCAAATTGGCAGCTTCACCCTGTTCAACGAAGCCTTCCGCTGGAGCTACTGGGCGGCCTACCTGCCCTCCCTGGTGCTCAGCGTGCTGTGGAACTTTACCTTCAACCGCCGCTACACCTTCCGCAGCGACGCCAACATTCCCCGGGCCATGGGGCTGGTGGCCCTGTTCTATCTGGTGTTTACGCCCCTGTCTACCTGGGGCGGGGACGCCCTGAACGCCGCGGGCTGGAACGAATACCTGGTCCTGGCCCTGACCATGGCGCTCAACTTCGTCACCGAGTTCCTGTACCAGCGCCTGGTGGTGTACCGCCAGCGCATCGATACCAACGACGTGGCCCGCCGGGCCCTGGCCAGGCAAACGCAGGCAAAATAAGCGTTTTCTAATGAAACTTTCATCCCCCTCTCCTGGAACGGCGCCGTCGGGTGTGGTACCCTTGTGCCATGGAAAGGGGGCATGAAGCGTGCTGCGACTGCTGCTATGGCCGGTGACCATGTATGTGAACCTGGTGGGGCTGCTTTTGCGGCTCATGGGCCGGGCTGTGGGCTTTTGCGTGGGCCTGGTGCTGGCGGCCCTGGGCGGGCTGCTGTGCTGCACCATCATCGGCGCGGTGGTGGGGATTCCCCTGGGCCTGGTGGGCCTGGGCATGATGTTCAAGTGCTTCTGGTAAGCGCCGGGGACGGCGCGCAGGCGCGGGCGAGTGCGTGAACCAACGCACCCGCTCGCTTTTTTGGCAAAAATTTTGCCAAATTTTGGAAACGAAACCTGGGCTTTCTTCTTTACAATTTTTTTAATTCATGCTAGTCTAAGTGTGTTTGGCTTAAAATGAGATGAAGAAGAATGCGCGGGGGGAAAACGCATGTCGGTAATGAACGTGTTCAGCCTGCTGGGCGGTCTCAGCCTGTTCCTGTTCGGTATGAAGATCATGGGCGAGGGACTGGAGCGGACCGCGGGGAACCGTCTGAAAAACATCCTGAATATTGTTACCCATAACCGTGTGCTGGCGGTGCTGGCGGGCATGGGCATCACGGCGGTGATCCAGTCCTCCTCGGCCACCACGGTGATGGTGGTGGGCTTTGTGAACGCGGGGCTGCTGTCCCTGACCCAGGCGGTGGGCGTCATCATGGGCGCCAACATCGGCACCACGGTCACCTCCCTGATGCTCTCGGTGAAGCTGGACTTCGGCATGATCTTCGCGTGCCTGGGCCTGGCGCTGAGCATCCTGCCCAAGAAGCACCCCACGGCCCGGGCCTTCGGGGAAGTGCTCATGGGTTTGGGCATCCTGTTTGTGGGCATGGACACCATGTCCGGGGCCATGGAACCCCTGCGGGACTGGCAGCTGTTCCGGGAGGCCATGACCAGTATCAACAACCCCTTGCTGGGCGTGCTCATCGGCGCGGGCATCACGGCCATTTTGCAGTCCTCCTCCGCGTCGGTGGGTATTTTGCAGGCCCTGGCGGGGGAGGGGCTGATCTCCCTGCACGCTTCCATTTATATCCTCTTTGGCCAGAATATCGGCACCTGCGTCACCGCGCTGCTGGCCAGCTCCGGCACCAACGCCACGGCCAAGCGGGCCGCCATGGTGCACCTGCTGTTCAACGTGCTGGGTACGATCCTGTTTATGATTATTTCCCTGACGCTGCCCTTTGCGGACTGGGTCATTTCCCTTTCGCCGGAGAACATGCGCCTGCAGATTGCCATTGTGCACGTGATCTTCAACGTGACCACCACGGCGGTGCTGCTGCCCCTGGCCAAGTGGCTGGAGCGGGCGGCCTGCCTGCTGGTGCGGGGCAAGGATGGCCGCGGGGAGAGCATGCGCCTGAAGTATTTCGACAGCCGCCTGATGAACACGCCGCCCATTGCCGTGGCGCAGCTGTTCAAGGAGGTGCAGCGCATGGGCGCCATTGCCGACGCCAACTTTACCGGCGCCATGGCCTGCTTCCACACCTGGAATGAGGAACGTGCCCAGGAGATCATGACCAACGAGGACGTGCTGGACTTCCTGAACAAGGAGGTCACCGCCCGCCTGGTGGAGGTGAAGGGCCTGGAGCTCAGCGAGCGGGATACGCGCCTGGTGGGTTCCATGTTCCACGTTATCAACGACATGGAGCGCGTGGGCGACCACAGCGTGAACGTGCTGGACGCCGCCCGGCTCAAGGAGCAGGAGAACGTCAAGTTTACCGAAAAGGCCACCCGGGAGCTGGAGGACCTCTCCGCCAAGGTGGAAAGCCAGCTGCAAACGGCCTTTGAGATCTTCCGCACCCAGCGGGATACCCCCGAGATCCTGGAAAAGGTGGAGCAGGTGGAGGAGGAGATCGACCAGACCACCGAAGCCCTGCGCAACCACCACGTGGACCGGCTCAAGAACAAAAAGTGCTCCGCCCGCAACGGCATGCTCTACCTGGATATGCTCACCAACCTGGAGCGTATCGGCGACCACGCGGAGAACATCGCCACCTCCGTGGACAAGGAAGCCCCGTCTGCCACGCGGTAAACGCAAAAGATAGGAAGAAAAAAGGAGAAAGGCACCATGGAGAAAATCGCTTCGTTTACCATCAACCATGACCTGCTGACGCCGGGCATGTACGTCTCCCGGGTGGATGGGGACGTGGTCACCTACGACCTGCGCCTGAAGTTCCCCAATCGCGGAGATTACCTGGCCCAGGGGGCGTTGCACACCCTGGAGCACCTCATCGCCACCTATGCGCGCTCCTCCAATCTCAGCGACCGGGTGATCTATTTTGGGCCCATGGGCTGCCGCACGGGCTTCTATCTGCTCCTGCGCGACAGCGTCAGCAAGGAGGAGGCGATTTCGCTTACCCGGGACGCCTTTGCCTTTGCCGCCGCCTTCCAGGGGGAGATTCCCGGGGCCAAGGCCATCGAGTGCGGAAACTATCGGGAGCACGACCTTTCCGGCGCCCAGGCCGAAGCGGAAAAGTACCTGGAGGTACTGCGCGACTGGTCCCCGGAAAAGATGGTTTACCCGGCCTGAAGCGGGTGGGGAGGATAGAAGCATGATGCAAAAGATCAAGCAGGCCTTTGGCGTGCAGGATATGACCGTAGGCCGTCCCATGGACAGCCTGGTCCGGTTTTCCATTCCCCTGCTGCTGGGCAACCTGGCCCAGCAGCTGTACAACACCGTGGACAGCATCGTCGTGGGCAAGTATGTGGGGGACACCGCCCTGGCGGCGGTGGGAACCGCCGGCCCCATCCTGAACCTGCTCATTGTGCTGTTCATGGGCATCGCCACGGGCGCGAGCATCCTTTCCGCCCAGTATTTCGGGGCCAAGGACCGGGAGCAGCTCAGCCGCGCGGTGGGCTCCACCATTTTTCTGACCATTGCTTCGGGCCTGGTGATGACCGTGGTGGGGTATTTCGTTTCCCCGTGGCTGGTGGCCATGGTGACTCCGCCCCCGGAGGTGGCCCCGGGCGCCACGGAGTATTTGCAGATTATCTTCATCGGCATTCTGGGCTGCGGCATGTACAACATTCTTTCCGGTGTGCTGCGCGGCCTGGGAGACAGCCTGAACCCCTTGATCTATCTGGTGATTGCCAGCCTGATGAACATTGTGCTGGACCTGTATTTCGTGCGGGACCTGGGCATGGGGGTGGCCGGCGTGGCCTGGGCAACCATCATGGCCCAGGCGGTGTCCGGGGTGCTGTGCCTGATTCGCCTGGTGCGCATGCGGGACACCGTGGACATTAACCGCCACACCCTGCGCCTGAACGGGCAGCTGTGCCGCCGCCTCACGGCCCTGGGCCTGCCGGCGGGCATTACCCAGGCCATTTTCTCCCTGTCGGCCATTGTGGTGCAGAGCCTGACCAACTCCCTGGGCACGGCGGTGATCGCTACCAGCGTAGCCGTCATGCGCGTGGACGGCTTTGCCATGATGCCCAACTTTACCTTCGGCACCGCGTCCACCACCTATACAGGGCAGAACATCGGCGCCGGGCGGCTGGACCGCATTCACACGGGCACCAGGGACCTGATGAAGCTGGCCCTGGGGGTGGCCGGGGTGCTGGTGCTGTGCATCCTGTTCTTTGGGGGACAGCTCATCAGTCTGTTTACCAATACGCCCATGGTGATTGAAATGGGTATTCGCGGCCTGCGGTGGCTGGCCTTTGGCTATCTGGCCTTTGCGGTGAGCCAGGTGCTTCAGGGCGTGATGCGCGGCGTGGGTGAAACCATGACGCCCATGTGGATCAGCATTGTGTGCACGGTGCTGCTGCGGCTGCCCATCGCCTACCTGTGGGCCTACCTGACCCGCAGCCCCGCCTGGCCCAACGGGCACCCGGACAGCATTTTCGCCTCCCTGCTGGTTTCCTGGACGCTGAACATGCTCATTACCCTGGCCTGTTTCCGCCTGGGCCGCTGGCGGAAAAAACTTGCGCCGCAAGCCGCGGATAAGGCTTGACAGCAGCCGCGACCCTATGCTATAACCAGATTACTGCAACCACGAAGGAAGCGCACCGGACGGAAGTCCGGTGGTTTTCTTCGTGGATTTTTTTATTGCCAAGGAGGATGCTTCCGTGAAAACCTCGTTACGCAACCTGCTGATTACCGCCGTACTCATGGCCCTGGGGTTTGTGCTGCCCTTTCTCACCGGACAGATTCCCAGCGTGGGCAACATGCTCAGCCCCCTGCACCTGCCCGTGCTGATTTGCGGCCTGTGCTGCGGCTGGCAATGGGGATTGCTGCTGGGCGCGGTGCTGCCCGTGGCGCGGAGCTTTGTGTTCGGCATGCCGCCCATGCTCCCCACGGCCCTGGCCATGGCCTTTGAAATGGCGGCTTACGGGGCGCTGACTGGCGTGCTTTATGGCGCACTGCTGAAAATGCATGGCAAAAATCATGTTCCGGCCCTGTATGGTGCCCTGGTGGCGGCCATGGTGGGCGGCCGGCTGGTGCATGGGGCTTTCATGGCGGTGTACATGGGCCTTTCCGGTGGCAGCTATACATGGCAGGCGTTTATTACGGCGGATTTTGTGAATGCCTGGCCGGGGATGGTGCTGCATCTGGTGCTGGTGCCGCCGGTGGTGCTGGCCCTGGAGCGCGCACGGCTGTCGGTGCATCCTGCCCTGGCGGCAAAGGCTTGATTTTTCCCCCGGAATCAAAACGTTCCCCAGGCTGCGAAAAAAGCTCTGCCTTTTCCCTGCAAAGACATGCGTGGGGCACATGAATGCTTCCCATGGCATCCCCCTTCAGGGCCGCGTTTCTCCATCGCGGCCTTTTCTTCTGCCCACTCCGCTGCATACATCCTCCCTCGCCGCCGCATACTGACAGGGAGGTGAAAGTATGCAATTCCTGATGCTTGCGCTGCTGGGCGCGCTGGTGGGCCAGGGCATGCGGCGTATCCGTATGCTGCGGCATGTGGGGCAAATACGTGCCGCCAGGAGCCTGTATGGGCGTTACGCCTTGCTGCTGGGCGGGGCAGCCCTGTGCGCCATGGGAGGGCAGCTGGCCCTGCTGGGGGTGAACGGCATGCTCCACCTGGGCACGGCGCTGCCCCTGCACCTGTGCAGCCTGATGGGCGTGCTGCTGTATCCAGCCCTGCGGTGCGGCTCCCGGCGGCTGTGGGAAATCTCCCTGTACCTGGGCGTCCCGGGGGGCATGGGCGCGCTGCTGTTTCCCGCCATTCTTTCCTGCGACCAGCCCATGCTGATGGCCTTTTGCTTTCATCTGCTTCATTGCACGGTGGTCATTGGGCCCTGGCTTCCCCTTTCCCTGGGCTGGCGGCCGCGCCCCAGCGGGGCGGCGGTGGCCTTTGGCTTTCTGTTTCTTCACGCCTGCGTGGCGCTGAGCCTGAACCACCTGGCGGGCACCAACTATCTGTTCCTTAACCTGCCCGTGGCGGGCACGCCTCTGGCGGCCCTGGGCGGCGGAAGCCATGGGGCATATGTGGCTTCCCTGGGCGCCATGGCGGCGGCGCTGCTCTCCCTGGAGGGCCTGCTGGCCGCCCGGGCCCTGCGCCGCTGGCCGGAGAGCTTTCCCCTCCCCCTGAACTGGCGGGAGGAACTGGACCGCGGACGGCACATGGGCTGACGCCCGCCGTTTGACGAAGGCTTGCCGCTGTGGTATGATGCCAGTGTTATGCGCAATCAACCTGCTAAAGGAATCGTCGGAGGCTGCGTGATATGGAATACATCCGGGTGGGGCCATGCCCCCAGAACATGCCCCTGGGCCCCAAAACGGCCATTTTTTTCGACTGGGACGGTACCCTGGCGGACAGCATGCCCCTTTGCATCGAGCAGATCCGCCGCACCCTGGAGGAATTGAACCTGCCCCCCAGGACCAACGCGGAACTGGCCCGGTGCAACGGCCCCACCTATCAGGAATCCGTGGCGCTGCTGGACATTCCCGCCGAAAAGGCGGAGGATTATTTGCGTACCCGCCAGCGCATTGAGATGGAAATTGTCCCCACCTGGCAGCGGCTTTTCCCCGGGATCAAGGAGCTGCTGCAGGCCTTGAGCGGCCAGGCGGAGCTGGTGGTGGTGAGCAATGGCCTGCGGGATTATCTTCGCCTATCCATGGAGGTGACGGGCACCGCCGGTTTTTTTGCCCGGGTGCAGCCGCTGATTCCCGGAAAAACCAAGACCCAGGCGCTGCGCATGGTGCTGGACCAGATGCGCCCCCAGCGGGCGGTGATGGTGGGCGACCGCAAGGGCGACTTCCTGGCGGGCCGGGACAATGGCCTGCCCACTGTGTCCGCCTGCTATGGCTATGGTTTGCCCGATGAGTGGGCCCTGGCGAACCGGCAGGCCTACTCCGTGGAAAAGCTGCAAAACATGCTGCTGGATTTTACACAAGGAGGAGATTAAACCATGAAACGTATGCTTGCGCTTGTACTGGCCCTGTGCCTGCCCCTGACGGCCCTGGCCCAGGAGGAGGACTGGGTGGCCCAGGAAAGCCTGCGCCTCACCGGGCTGGTGAAAACCCTCTCCGGCAGCCAGGAGTGGCGGGCGCTCATGGGCGGTAATGGCGAGATAGGCCAGCTGCTGGACGGCTTTGCCGCCACGGCCCAGGCGGAGGAGGCCGCGCGCTATGCCGTCTCTGCGGCCCAGGCGGACAGCCTGATGGCCACCGGCGATGCCGTGCTGCCGGAAACCCTGCTTCCCCTGGCCCGGCAACGGACCGTCAGCAGCATTGCCACCCGCCTGGGCAGCACCTTGGGCGCGGCCCATATTGCGGCCCAGTCCATTGCCATGGCCAGCGAATGCCTGCCTCTGCCCGAAGCGTGGGAGGGGGATAACCTTCTGGTGCTTGTTGCCTGCGGGGAGGAATGGTGTACCCTGGTCACGCTGATGGACCTGGGTACCGGCGTACTGTCGGAGCAGGCCACCTTCCTGCACATGAGTGCAGCGGAAGCCGCGGCGCTGCTGGAGGAAATGGGGCTGGAGCAGCAATAAAAAAGACGCCTGCCGGTAGATGAACATTCCCGAGGGCGTCCCAGGGCGCGTCCACCGTGGGGGACGCGCCTCAGACTACTGGAAAAAGTGCTCGCTTTCAAAAGGATAAAACTTTCTGTTTCCTAGCTTGCAGGAGTTTCCACAAATATGGGGGCCGAAGGTTTCCAAAGGGCGAGCGGAAAGCCCTTTGGTCGCGCCCGCAGGCGCGAATCCCCCCGCACTTGTAGGCATACCATGCATGACTTGCAAAAAATGATGGGGCAAAATCCCTTGTCAACCATCCAGGGCGCGTTCCTCGTGTGGAACGCGCCTGATTTATGCCCTTTCACCGCTGGTGAAATGGTTCAGCAGCGGTACCAGCAGGAAGATCAGCCAGCCCGGATGCCACAGGTTGCAATAGACCCCCAGCAGCAGGTAGATGATGGTCACCATCACCGGGTTGCCCAGCAGGCGCAGATATCCCCGCTCGCTGTCCGGCAGGTAATACAGCGGAATGGTCAGGAAAAGAATCCACCCCGGGTGCCACAGGTTAAAAAAGAATCCCAGCACCAGGTAACTCACCACAACCACCAGCGAATAGGGGAAATCCTTGCGGAAGCGGGGCTGGTCGTAAAAGCTGCCATGGGGCAGCAGCGGATCGCTCCCGGCAGGCAGCTCTGCCGCCTCCGCCTCCTTGGGGCCTGCGGCTTCCGCTTCGCCGTCCTGGACGGCAGTGCCGCTGTCCGCATGCACCAGCTGATCCAGGCTGCATCCGTACAGCGCCGCCAGGGCCATGAGATTGTCCAGGTCCGGGGAGGATTCCCCGCGCTCCCACTTGGACACGGCCTGGCGGCTCACGCCCAGGCGCGACGCCAGCTCCTCCTGGGACAATTCCTTTGCTTTGCGCAGCTGCGTCAGCCGCCCGGCAATCTCCAGGTTCATGGACAACACCCTTCCGTGCAATGGGATGGTTTATTATATCAGATTATAGGGTTCAGGGCCAGCAATTTTACTTTCCACGGGAGTGAAACCGGGGCAACTGACGGTTGCGGGGGCCGGATATCTTTTTCTTTCCGGGAAGGGCTGGCCAGGAACCGCCGAATTTGCTATAATGATGCCGGTTCGCCATAAAAAAACTGAACCCGCAGATCATTGCCCGCAGGTTCAGCTTCGTGCCGGTGGTGGGACTCGAACCCACACGCCATCGCTGACAACGGATTTTGAGTCCGTCTCGTCTGCCAATTCCAACACACCGGCGCACGATATAGGCCATATAAGCCCTTATCAAACGGAAATATTATAGCATAGCCGCTGCCGGGATGCAAGCATAATTTTCCGGTAAAGCGTCCCCGGCGGGCTATGCAACAAAGGAGGAAGACGCGCTATGGCCACCGCACCTGAGCGTGACGCCATGCTGGCCACTGCCCGCTATTTATTCAATACCCGGGGATATGACCGGGTTTCCATGCGGCAGCTGGCCGAGGAGCTCCACATGGCTGTGGGAAACCTGACGTACTATTTTCCACGAAAGCAACAAATTGTGGAGGAACTCATGGACCAGTCCTTTGCCCTTACGCGCACGGATGGCCCGGTGACCTCCCTGGCGCAGATTGATGGTATGCTGTCCCGTATGCTGGATACCCTGCTGCGCAATTCCTTTTTCTTCCTGGATGAGGCCTTTGCCGGTGACCGGCGCAACAAGGAGCATCATGGCTACCTGCGGGGCCGGCTGCTGGAAGGGCTGGAAAACCTGACAGCTTTGGGGCTGTTCCGCAGCGACTTTACGCCGGAAACCCGGGAAACGGTGCTTTCCATGCTGCTGATGACCCATGTAACCTGGCTTCGGTCACAAATGCGCGCCCATACCCCCAGCGCAGAAGCGCTGCAAAAGGCCAAAGCGGCGTTTCTCCGCGCCCATTGGGTGATCCTGACCCCATACCTGACACCGCGCGGCCTGGAGGAGCTTACGAAGATGCAGGGGTGAAACGCCTGCTTATAGAATTTGCTCTCCCGTAGCCTGGAGAAAACTGCTCCTCTGCAGTGCAACGGAAAATTGGTTTCCGGGTTGTGCGAAATGGTTTTTCCTTTGGAGGGTGGCTCCGCCGGCCAAGGGGGATTCCGACCTTCCCCCTGTTTCTCGACCGACAGGGTTCGTATCGGGTACGCACTTTGTATGGTACCTTAGCCGCGGCACGTACCGCCGCAGGGTATCCCTGCCATGGCGGTCCCTTGCCACCACTCCAGGGATAAACCGGCGCCCAGGAGCCGGGGGAGGGATCAGCTGCGCCGAAGGCGACAGTGGCCCTCCCAGGGACGGAAGTGAGCCTAGCTGGGCGCGCCCCTGCGAGGCTAGCGGTGCATTGCTGCTTAGCAACGGGGGGTCCGGGGGCGGCCACGCCGCATGCACCCTTTGGCCGCCCCCGGCACCCTTTGGGTACTTTCCAGTGATGGAAAGTACCTCGTCCGCCCGCAGGCGGACGAAACCTCCCACAAGGAACAGGTTTCCTGTGGAAGGCAAGGGAAAGGGCCTATCCTACTTTTTCCGTATCACAAAGAGTTTCGCCTCTGCGGAGGCGACCAAAGGGCTTTCCGGTCGCCCTTTGGAAACCTT
>MHCFR04200__coassemble_473_pt1 | contig 23385 bp, 21 predicted proteins | sample MHCFR04200__metabat2_low_PE_027 | metagenome-assembled genome bin MHCFR04200 | reverse complement strand
ACCGAATTTGCTTTCTCGAAAAAGTGGCGTTTGCCACTTTTTCGACACGCTGAGGTCCCCAACAAGTATGGGGACCGAAGGTTTCCAAAGGACAAACGGAAAGCCTTTTGGTCGCGCCCGCAGGCGCGAAACCTTCTGTGCTTGCAAGCATGTATTGCACAACTTGCAAAGAGAATGGAGCACAATACTTTGCCAACAGTGCGAAATTCTCCCATAAATATTCAGCGCACTGCCGCGCTTGCCTTTCTTCCTGGGGTCCATTTCCAAGGTGGGAGAAATGGCCTCGTCATAGCCGTCCACCAATGCGCGGAGGGCCGCGTTGACCTCCGGGTTGACCGTGGTCACATATTCTTTGTAAACGTAGGCGCCGCCATTGTCGATCTTTCGCTCGGCTTCCTCCACCGTAATGGCGAAAATCTCCGGCAATGTATCGTACTTGCCTGTCTCCTCCCCTGCGGCGCAGCTGACGCATAGCAGCAGCGCTGCCAATGCGCTCAGGAATCGCTTCATCAAAGCGTATGAACCTCCCTTCCTCTCTGTGGCCATTGTGGCACAGGGGGGATTTTTTGTAAATCTTGTCAGATGGAGCCCTCCCACGCATGCGCCGCAGGCCCGAACGGCTGGCCGAAGGAGAACAAAACAGAGAAAGAAGCTCAAAATACTTGACACACGAACATATGTTTGCTATACTGATTCCAACAGCAGCGTTTTCTTTCCGCAGGCCATGGCGGAGGGGAAAAACGGCTCCTGTCCAGCAATCACTTCAACGAGGAGGCGGTCATATGCCACAGGATAAATGGAGCGCCGTGACGCTCTGCCCATATTACAGAAAACATACGGAGGTGACCATCAGCTGCGAGGGCCCGGCCAATCAATCGCGATTAACGCTGGAATTTGCATCCCGGGCGCAGCGCGAACATTACCAGGAAAAAACCTGCGCCTGCTATCTCTACCGGGCGTGCCCCTTGGCCCTGGCCGCGTCCCGCAAATATGATGATGGCGGCAATCTCCGGGAACCCAACGGCAGGCCCCTTCGCCGGCGGCATCATGCCGGAGGCGCCACGGCACGTCAGGTGCAGCGATAACCGCTTCAAAAACAACGCCCGTTTTCCCCACTCGTAAAACAAGGGGAAAACGGGCGTTGCACGTTGCAGGCCAGGTATGTTTGCTTTGCAAATGTGCACATGCATTTTGCAAATGCCGGAGACTTCGCATTCACTGGCGCAACCAGGGAGACTGTCCGCAACCTTCGCCCCTCCTTGGGCCTTTGCGGAGGAAAAACGCTGTGTCACAGTCCGCCTGGTTTGTCATGGCCTTTAGGCGCGGGCAATCCAGCTCAGGCCGATAATGCCGGGCCCGCCGTGGGTGCCCACAACCGTGCCGATCTCCATTTCCAGAATGGGCGGCAGGGTCGGAATAGCCTGGGAAAGGAACGTGTGCAGCTCCGCGGCGGATTCCGGGGCATGGGCGTGGGCAATGGTAAGGGGAACGACGGGGTCCGGGGGAACGTCCTGCAACTGCTGGGCGAACCACTCCAGGGCCCGGTGCTTGCTGCGGCAGATGCCGGCCTGGGTCAGCTTTCCATCCACCAGGCGGAGCAGGGGCTTGATGTGCAGCGCGGAACCCACCGCACCGCCCAGCACGCTCAGCCGTCCGCCCATGACCAGGTACTTGAGCACTTCCGCCTTGCCAATCAGGCAGGAGCGGCGGACGTAATCCTCCAGGCAATCCTTCAGGGCGGCGGCGTTGGGCATCTCGGCCCGATGAACCAGGGCAAGGCGCACCAGCGTCGCCTCCCCCAGGGAGACGTTCAGGCTGTCCACAATATGGATGCGTTCGGGCGTGCTGGACATTTCCCGGGCCATCATGGCGGATTGCCAAGTGCCGCTGAGCTTGGAAGAACCGGTGATGCACAGCACCTCGTTGGCAGGGTCACGGAGTTCCTCACAGAAGGCCCGGTCGAAGGCTTCCGGCGTAATCTGGCTGGTTTTGGGAAGCTCCGTGGCCGATACCAGGCGGGCATAGAAAGCGTCGTGGTCCAGGTCAATGCCGTCGCGGAACTCCTCGCTGCCAAAGCGCACGGTCAGGGGAAGCACACGGAAATCCTGCGCCTGCCCCTCCTGCTGCGACAAATCGGAAATGCTATCGGTAATGATGCGGATCATAGCTTACCGTTCCTTTCTTGCTCTTCAAAATAGGCGGCTACGCCGTCCAATCCCTGGCAGATCAAGGCCAGGCGTTCCTGGGGAATTTCCCGCAGCAGCGCATCGGTGAGCTGGCGGTGGAAATCCTGGTGCAGCCGGTTGACTTCGGCGGCGCGGGGGGTGAGCAGCAGATGAATGCACCGCTTATCCTGGCTGGAGCGCTGCCGCTCCACATACCCCTTGCGCACCAGCGTGTTGATGGCCACCGTCAGGGAACCCACCGTCACGTGCAGCCGGGCTGCCACGGCGGACATGGTGTTCTCCTCACCGGATTCCATGATGGCCTGCAATACATGGATCTCTCGCATGCTCAGGCCGTGGACACCCCGGCGGTGCAGGGAATCCTCCTCAATACGCAGGATGTCGTTGAACAGATGCACCAGCACCTGATCGATACGTGCACGGTATTCGCTCATGTGGACTCCTATGGTATTTATTTTGAAATTCAAAGCAATTAGGCAAAAGAGAATGCTTTGAATTTCAAAGCTTCACAACTATAGCATAGACCAAGGCCCTTGTCAACGGAAAATATCGAAAAATGTCTCCGGTGCTGGAACCGGACAGAATAGAAAAAGTGTCCCATTGACAAGGCCATCCCATTGCAATACTATATGACCGTAAAACAAAAAACAGTCATACGGTTTTTGGAGGGGCATGATGAGCTATATCACCTTCGACCAGGTATGCAAGGATTATGGGCAGGGGGAGCAGGTGGTCCACGCAGCGGACCATGTGTCCTTCGGCATTGAGCAGGGGGAGTTGTGCGTGGTGCTGGGTCCCAGTGGCGCGGGCAAAACCACGATACTGAACCTGCTGGGTGGCATGGACACAGCCACCAGCGGCGAGATCCGCGTGGGGGACAAAATCGTTACCGCCATGCGGGGCAAGGAGCTGACGGAATACCGCCGGCTGGATGTTGGGTTTGTGTTTCAGTTTTATAACCTGATGCCCAGCCTCACGGCCCTGGAAAATGTGGAGCTTGCCCAGCAGGTGTGTCCCCGGGCGCTGAATCCCCGGGAGGTATTGACCCAGGTGGGCCTGGGCGAACGGATGAAAAACTTTCCCGCGCAGCTTTCCGGCGGTGAACAGCAGCGTGTATCCATCGCCCGGGCGCTGTGCAAAAATCCCGCGCTGCTGCTGTGCGACGAACCTACCGGCGCCCTGGATTCCAAAACGGGCGAGCAGGTGCTGGAATTGCTGAGCCGGGTGAGCAAAACCTATCACACCACGGTGGTTATCATTACGCATAACGCCAGCATTGCACCCCTGGGGGACCGGGTTATCCGCATGCGCAATGGCACCATTGTGGAAAACACCGTCAACCCCCATCCCGCCCGGGTGGAGGACATTGCATGGTAGGTCCGGCGCCGGTACGGCCCGCGGCGAAACAAGAGCGTCGCCGCGGTGCAACGGCGCTTAGGAAAAAGCTCTGGCGTGATATGCGCCAAAACGCCATGCAGTTTTTGACCATCGTGCTGCTGTGCGCCCTGGGTACCTGGGTATACAGCGGGCTGGATGGCGCGTGGCGCATGCTGGATCTCTCGGCGGAGACCTATTTTCAGCAGGGAGTGCTGTCGGATTTCTGGATCAACCTGAGCGGCATGACCAAGGCGGACCTGGACCGCATCGCCCATACCCAGGGCGTGGCGGATGTCCAGGGCCGCTTTACCGGGGATATGGATTGCCCCGCCCTGGGGGAGGATGTCTCCCTGAACGTCCATGCCTATGACGACGTGCCCAGGATGAACGTTCCCCAGTGTGTGGAGGGCGCGCCCCTGACGGACAGGGATACCCGTGGCATATGGGTACAAAAGGAGTTTGCCCAGGCCAATGGACTGTCGGTGGGGGATGACCTGCGCCTGGATGTGCTGGGGCAGGAGCAAACCTTCGTGATCCGCGGGCTCATTTACGACGCGGAGCATGTGATTACCGCCAAGGACGTGACTCCAGAGCCCGCCAAATACGGCTATGCGGTGATTTGCTGGAATGCCGTACCACAGCTTCCCCTCAATGAAGCTGTGGCGCGCCTGGAAGCCGGTGCGGACCGGGACCAGGTGGAGCGCGCCTTGCAGGACCTGCTGCCCCAGGCGCTGATCCTGACCCAGCAAACCCATGCCAGCACCCAGCGGACCCGGGCAGACGTGGACATTTTCCAGAACCTGACGCTGGTGTTCCCCATACTGGCTTATCTGGTGGCTTCCATGGTGGTGCTCACCACGCTCACACGCATGATTGAGAATCAGCGCACCCAGATGGGTACGCTCAAGGCCCTGGGCTACCGGGACGGCCAGATCAGGCGGCACTATCTGTGCTATGCCCTGGTGCCCTCCAGCGTGGGCGCGCTGCTGGGCACCCTGGTGGGACATTATACCCTGCCGGATATGCTGTATGCCATGGAAACCGCGCACTATTTTCTGCCGGTGAAGCTGCGCGCGCCGGTCTCGCTCCCCGCATGGGGCATGACGCTGCTCATGGTGCTGCTGAGCATGGGCATCTGCATGCACGCGTATAACCACGCGGCCCAGGAGGTAACGGCGGAGCTGCTGCGCCTCAAGCCGCCCAAATCCGGCAGCCGCGTACTGCTGGAGCGGTGGCGCGGGCTGTGGGGACGCTTTTCCTTCAACACGAAGATGGTGGTGCGCAACATTGCCAGGAACCGCTGGCGTACCCTGATGTCCATGATCGGCGTGCTGTGCTGCAATATGCTGATTATCTGCGCCATGGGCCTGCAGGATTCCGTGGATGCCTGCGTGGGGGAATACTACACGGGGATTGTGGGCTATGACCTGCGGGCGGATCTGGATACCGCCTCCGCCGGCACGCTGGAAAGCTACCGCAGCCGCCTGGATGCCGACGCGGTGGAGGGCGTCATGGAGCTGTCCGTGAGCCTGCGCAGCGGGGATACCAGCCGCACGGTGCTGCTTACCGTTATGGAGGAAAACCAGACTATGCTGCGCTACGGCACTGGAAACACGGTGATTCCCCTCACCGGGGAGGGCCTGGCCATCAGCCGCAAGCTCATGGACGTGATGGGCCTGTCCCAGGGGGATCAGGTGGAGCTGTGGTTCCCCGGGGAGGATGAGCCCGAAACCATGGTGCTGGCCCAGGTGGTGGATACCACCATGAACCAGGGGATCTTCCTGCCACGCAAGAGCTGGGAACAGCTGCGCCGGGGAGCGTTCCGCCCCACCGCGCTGCTGCTGAAAAATCCCTCGGCGCTGTGCCGTTGGGAGCTGAGCCAGGCAGACGAAGTCACCGCCCTGAAGGACCCGGTGCATCAATACGCGCAAACCATGACGCTGATGGATTCCACCACCGCGGTATTCAACCTGATGTACTTCGCCGCGCTGGGGCTGGCCTTTGTGATCTGCTACAATATGGGACTGATGAACTTTACGGAGCGCACCCGGGACTACGCGACCCTGAAAGTGCTGGGCTATCATCAACGGGAAATTCGCCGGCTGATGATGCGGGAAACCTGGGCGGTTTCGCTGCTGGGCACGGCCCTGGGCGTCTATCCCGGCATCCTGCTTACGCAGGCGGTGCTCAGCGCCATCAATTCCGAGAACATGGTGTACACGGCCCACGTGGCGCCCATGTCCATCCTGGTGGCCAGCCTGATTACCCTGGCGTTCAGCCTGTGCATTGAACGGCTGCTGACCCGGAAGGTACACGGCATCAATATGGTGGAAGCGCTGAAAAGTGTGGAATAACCTCCGAGACGGAAAGGAAGGATGCATGATGAAAAAAGTATTGTGCCTGATGATGGCGTGGTGCCTGCTGGCGGTTCCCACCGCCCTGGCAGCCGAGGACTTGACCGGACGGCCCCTGGCGGATGGCGTGGTGTCCGCTGTGCATTACCTGGATGTGACGGCGCCCATGAGCGGCACGCTGAATGCCTTTGACCTGACGGCGGGGGACACCGTAGCGGCGGGACAAAACCTGATGGGCTTTATAACCACAGGGGTCTATGCCACGGAAAACGCTACGGTGGGCGCGGTGTTTGTGCAGCCCGGGGACGATGCCGCGGCGGCGATGGCCCGCTATGGTATGCTGCTGGGCCTGGAGCCTGCACAGTCCCAGCAGATACAGGCCAGCACCACCGGCGCGTACAACGATGATGCCAACCGTACGCTGCACCTGGGCGAAACCCTGTACTTCAAGTCCAACAAATCTTCCCGCGTGGAGGGCCAGGGCCAGGTGGTGGCCGTGAGCGGCGCCCAGTATACGGTGGATGTGCTGGCGGGAGACTTTGAGCTGAATGAGTCCCTGACCCTGTACCGGGACGACGGGTACGACCAGAAGGACTGCGTGGGCAAGGGTAGCATCGTCCGCCGCGACCCGCTGCCGGTGCAGGGAAGCGGCCGCGTGGCGGCGGTGCATGTGCAGGAGGGACAGCAGGTGACCGCCGGACAGTTGCTGCTGGAGTTGGTCAGCGCCGATGCGGACCCCCAGGCATTTTCCCCGTGGGTGACCGCCCAGGAGGCCGGCGTGGTTGCCAGCGTGGCTGTTACGCCCGGCCAGCAGGTGTGGAAGGGCCAGCTGCTGTGCCGCCTTTACCTGACCGACGACTTGGAAGTGGTGGCCGAGGTGGATGAGATGGACCTGGGGACCCTGCGGGTGGGGGATACCCTCCCCGTGACGCTGGACATGAACCCGGAGCAGATCATCACCGGCACGGTAACGGAAATATCCGCCCTGGGGGTAACCCGGCAGAATGCGGCCTATTATACGGTGCATGTATCCATTCCCGCCTCGTCGGGCAGGCTGGGCGCCTCCGCGTCGGTCTACCTGAACTGAACCAAGGGAGGAACCAGCGGTGGCGGTGGGCTTTACAACCAAGGAACGGGAGAGCATTACGGAAGCGTTGCTCAGGGCGGCGGGAAGGCATGCCGCCCTGAGTGGCATGAAAAAAACCTCCGTGGATGAGCTGTGCGCGGAGGCGGGTATCTCCAAGGGAGCCTTTTACTCCTTTTATCCCAGCAAAGAGCATCTCTTTCTGACAGTGATGGAGCGCTGGCAGGAGGAAATCTCCCGCCAGGCCGAGGCTGCCCTGCGCCAGGCGGGGAAGCTCAACGGTCCCCAGCGGGCGGCCCTGATGATGAAAACCGCCTGCCGGGCCATGCGAAAGAAATCCATGGAACGATTCCTGCGGGAAGACATCCCCCTGATTCTGCGCAAGCTGCCCCAGGAGGACCTGCGAAACCATACCCTGACGGAGGAAGCGTTTGTCCATGGGATTTTGCAGAAAACGGGGGTGCGGCTCTCCATTGCCGAAAATGTGGCGTATGCCATGATCTGCATGCTATTCCATACCCTGCTGTGCGAGGAGCGCATCGGCCCGGACTTCGATGAGGCGCTGGAGCGGCTCATCGACTGTGCTTGCCAGCAGATTGTGCAGCCCTGAGGCGCTCATTCCGGCATAAGCGCCGCAAGCGCCGGGGGAAGCGGAGAGCACAACGTCATTTTCTCACCGGTTAGGGGGTGACGCAAAAGTAGCCGGTGGGAGTGCAGCGCGAAGCGTCCCGGCAAGGCGGTCAACTCCTCCCCGTAGAGGAAATCTCCCGCCACCGGGCATCCCAGGGCGGCCAGATGCACGCGAATTTGATGGGTACGCCCTGTCTCCAGCCGTAGAAGCACCAGTGCCCGGCCGCCGCCCCGGCGCAGCACCCGGTAATGGGTTACTGCCGGCTTTCCGGCGGGGGAAACGCAGCGCCGCACCGTGGCGCCCTCCGCCTTGGCGATGGGCAGGTCAATCAGACCTTCTTCCGCGGGAGGCTCCCCCTGCGTGACAGCCAGATATTCCCGGACCATCTGCGGCGTGTGGAGCTGACGCTGGAGCAGCTGCTGCACGTGGGCGCTTCTGGCGACCACCATCAGGCCGCTGGTGCCCTTGTCCAGGCGGTTCACCGGGCGGTAGACATAATCCGGCGGATTGCCTTCCCAGGCGCACAGGGCATTTTCGAGGGTGTTATCGGGCTGCCGGGCGCTGGACTGGCAGGCCATGGGCGCAGGCTTGTCCACCACCAGCAGGGAGGCGTCCGCATAGGGAATGTTCAGGGCAATGGCCCAGGGGGCGGGATGGTACAAGGGCGGTTCCGCCGCAAGGCGCAGGGAAACCGTCTGCCCCGCGTGGACGCGGTCATCGGCCCGGGCAGGCGCGCCATCCAGGAACAGCCGGCCATTCCAACGGGCGGACTTCAGCTGGGAAGCGCTGACCTGCATGCCGCTGCGGATCACCCGCCCCAAGCGCCAGCCCTCTTCCCACGGTTGAACCACATGCCGTATCTCTTCCATGGACCATGCCTCCTTGATTCGTATCTGTATCTTATCGCTTTTCGCGCCGCCAGACAAGGGCGGCGTTGCCATTTTTGGCGCATTGTGTTACAATGTATCATCGTGCCAAGGGGCACGGAGACGCCTACGCCTGTGGCGCGGGATGCGATAGCGGAGGGAATGACATGAAGGAACCGATCCTGGTTATCATGGCAGCGGGTATGGGCAGCCGCTATGGTGGCTTGAAGCAGATGGACCCCGTGGGGCCCGATGGGGAAGCCATTTTGGATTACAGCCTCTTTGACGCCCGGCGCGCGGGTTTCAAGCGCGCCATCATCCTCATCAAGCATGAAATCGAGGAGGACTTCATGCGCGTGGTGGGCAACCGCCTGGCCGGGCAGATGGAGGAGGTGCGCTTCGCCTTCCAGCAGGTGGACAAGATCCCCGCGGACTTTGCCGTGCCCGATGGACGGGTCAAGCCCTGGGGCACGGGTCACGCGGTGCTGTGCTGCCGGGAGCTCATCGACGCCCCCTTTGCGGTCATCAATGCCGACGACTACTACGGCGTGGATTGCTTCCGCCTGGCCTATGAAGCCCTGTGCAAGCTCCAGGATGATGAAAAGGCACGCTACGTCATGGTCGGGTATCAGCTGCGCAATACCCTCACGGATAACGGCCACGTATCCCGGGGCGTATGCACGGTGGACGGGGAAGGATACCTCACCGACATCCACGAGCGTACCCACATCATCAAGACCGTGGACGGCGCCTTGTATACCGAGGATGAGCAGACCTATCACAAGCTCCCCGAGGATGCCCTGGTGAGCATGAACCTGTGGGGCTTTACCCCCAGCATCCTGGATGCCCTGGCGCAGGACTTCGCGGCCTTCCTGTCCAAGCAGGTGCCGGAAAATCCACTCAAGGCGGAGTTCTACCTGCCGGCGGTGGTGTCCCGGCTGCTGCAGGATCAGCAGGCCACCGTGCAGGTGCTGCCTTCCCCGGATAAGTGGTACGGGGTGACCTATCAGGCGGATAAGCCGGTGGTGAAGGCCGCGCTGCTTCGCATGGCGGAGGAGGGCCTGTATCCCAAGCCCCTGTGGGGAAATCAATAAAAGCCTACGAGCCGCGGCGCATTCCTTGGAAAGGGAAATCGCGCCGCGCTTTATTTTTTGCAAAAATTTTTTTATTGCGCAAACACAAGGCCCCACTTGTGCGTATACAGGGTGAAAGGCACGGGAGGGATGCACATGGATACGATCATGATGGAGCAGATGCTGGCACGGTACTGGAACGTTATGGAGGAGGGCGCGCTGCTGGACGACCGGAGCGGCTTCAAAACGTCCATGCCCTGGGATAGGAGGTGGCGCAGGTGGACGTGGCAGAGGCGCTGACCCTGCACGGACCGGCGCTCATGCGCTACGCCCGTACGGTGGCCCGAGACAGCCATGAGGCAGCGGATCTTTATCAGCAGACCTGGCTGCGCGCCCTGGAACACCGGGAGCAGGTGGAAGGCTTCCCGCGGGAGCGCATGGAACCCTGGCTCATACGGGTGATGAACAACGCGCTGGTAGACATCCGCCGCCGGGAAAAGCGGGCCTATCCCGTGGAGGACATGGAGGAGCAGGGCTATGAGGCCGACTTCTCCCGGGTGGAGACGGAGCAGATGCTGGAAGCCTTGCCGCCTAATTTGCGTCAAGCCGTTCGGATGCGGCACTTTGAGGGCATGAGCAGCGTGGAAATCGGCCGGGCATTGGGCGTGCCCGCGGCAACGGTGCGCACCCGCCTGCGGGCAGCGGCCATTTTACTGAAAAAACAGTGGAAGGACGGAGAAACAATATGAAAAAGATTATTCGGAATGTGGCGGCGCTGAACTTGTGCGGCGCAACGGCGGAGAGCCTGGCGGAGATTTCGGCCATTGAGGATGTGGCGCTGGTTCTGCTTACCCCACGGGTGCGGTCGCTCATGCAGCATATTGCCGTGCGCAATGTGGTCATGGTCAAGGAAGTGCCTAACAGTGCCCGTATGCTGATGTTCAATGGGGAATTGCTGCTGACGGCGGATCAACTGGCGCAGACCTGCTTTCTGATGGTGAACGGCCGCCTTCGGCTGGACGAATCCATGACGCCGGAGCTGATCGTGGAGATGGTGGCGGGCGGCATGGTCAATGGTGAACTCATCGCCGGAGAAAAGCAGCTGGCGGCGCTATTGCAGTGCGGCGTGCAGGTAAACGGCAGGAACACGGTGATTCCCGAGGGATTCCGCCTGCGGGAGAGCCGCTCGCCGATCTCCGTCCAGGAGGCGGCGGGCATGTCGGGGGCGTGGATGCGCCTGGGAAAGGTGATCCTGGAACCGGGCGCCGCAAAGATACTGCGGCAGCGGGGCGTAAAGCTCACCGGCACGGCGGGCGCGGTCATCCCCCAGGAGGACGCGGAAGACTTCTATGCCCTGTGGCAGGGCCAGGGAGAAATCACCCTGCTGGAGGCAAACACGCGCTATGTGGCCGATGACCTGACCCTTCGCGGCACGGACGCCATGCTGAAGCTGCAGGGAGAGCGGTATGTGGCCGGAAACCTGACCCTGATGGACACCGTTACCCCGGCGCACCTGGCCGGGATGAGCCGCCTGTGGGTGACGGGCACGCTGATGCTCCCCGAGGCGCTGCTGGATACGGTGCTGCCGCGTCTGGCAAACGAGCCGGAACTGGCGCCCTATCAGGGCAAGCTGCTGGTGGATGAAGAAAAAATGGAGCTGGGGGAGGCGGAATTGTCGGCCTATACGCAGGGCGTAACCCTGCTGGTGCAGGGCCAGCTGGATCTGCGGGAGGATCTTGCGCCGGAGGTGCTGCGGGAAAAGGTACGGCTGCTGTACAACTGCGGCCAGGTGATCCTCAACACGGAGCAGCAGGCGGCGCTGCTGCCGGTTACCATCAACCAGGGGCATCTCAGCCTGCGCAAGGCGGAGACGGAGAAAACACAGCCCCAGGCCAATCCGGATGAATGCGTGCTGGGCGACATGGCCTATCTGGAGCTGTGAGGGGGAACAAAGAAAAAACAATTTTACCCCGGCAACGGTCATTGACATTTTTCCCCTGCGCTGGTATGATGAACTCCAGAAACGCCATGACGGGGAAAAACGGGCGGCGAATTCCCTTCAGAGAGTCCGCGGTTGGTGCAAGCGGATGGGAGCAATGCCTGATACTGGCCCCCGAGCGGCCGGCTCAACGGCGAGCGGGAAACTTCCGCCTTGCCTGGTAAAGCCGGACGGAAGCCCACCGTGAGCGGGGTAGGCATTGTTCGATGCCGACGAGGGGGACGGCCCCGGCCGTCAACAAGAGTGGTACCGCGGAAGCAATATACACGCTTTCGTCTCTTGCAAATCCATGTAGGGTAGCGGAGACGAGGGCGTTTTTCTTTGTCTCCCCAGCGCAATGAGGAGGATGAAACGTATGAAAATTGCATTTTCCACCCTGGGTTGCCCCGATTTTGACTGGCCGGATATCTATTCCATGGCCAAGGACCTGGGCTTTGACGGCATTGAAATGCGCGGCCTGGGGGACGACCTGTTCGCTGTGAACGCCAGGCCCTTCCGCGCGGATCAGATCGACAAGACCATCGCGCTCCTGGCGCGGATGCATTTGACCATTCCCTGCCTGTCCTCGGGCTGCGTGCTCAAGGATACGGAGAACTGGCCCGCCACCCGGGAGGAAATCGGCGACTATATCCGCCTGGCTGCCCGGCTGGGTTCCAGCTATATCCGCCTGCTGGCCGACCGCAACGCCGACAGGGAGGGCGAGGTGGATGACGAGGTGGTGTTGGCCCACCTGAAGGAGGTACTGCCCCTGGCCGAGAAAAAGGGCGTGATGCTCCTCTTGGAGACCAACGGCGTGTACGCGGATACCGCCCGCCTGCGGGATCTGCTGGTGCGGGCGGAGAGCGACAGCGTGGGCGCCCTGTGGGATATGCATCATCCCTACCGTTTCGCCGGGGAAAGCCCCGAGCTCACCGTGCAGAACCTGGGCGTGTATATCAAGTATACCCACATCAAGGACTCCGTTATGGAGAATGGCAAGGTTTCCTATCGCCTCATGGGTGAGGGTGACCTGCCCGTGGACGCCATGATGCGCGCCCTGCGCTCCATCAATTACGAGGGCTTTGTTTCCCTGGAGTGGGTCAAAAAGTATATGCCCGACCTGCGCAACGCGGGCATCGTGTTCCCACACTTTGCCAATTTCATGGCCCAGTACCTGGCCCAGAGCGGCGGCAGCCATCGCCTCCAGGACAACCTGCGCAAGACCGGCAAGTACGTCTGGCCCAAGGAAACCCTCATCGACATGACCTTCCCCCAGGTGCTGGACCGCATGGTGGATGAGTTCCCCGACCAGTATGCCTTCCGCTACACCACCCTGGATTATACCCGCACCTATGCTGAATTCCGGGACGATGTGGACACCTTCGCCCGCAGCCTCATCGCCATGGGCGTGAAGCCCGGGGATCACGTGGCCATCTGGGCCACCAACGTGCCCCAGTGGTACATCACCTTCTGGGCCACCACCAAGATCGGCGCGGTGCTGGTGACGGTGAACACCGCCTACAAGGTTCATGAAGCGGAATACCTGCTCCGCCAGAGCGATACCCATACCCTGGTGATGATCGACGGCTACAAGGACAGCAACTATGTGGAGATCATCCATGAGCTGTGCCCGGAGCTCAAGACCCACCCCAAGGGACGGCCCCTGCACACCCGCCGCTTCCCCTTCCTGCGCAATATCATCACCATCGACAGCGATCAGCCCGGCTGCTGGACCTGGGAGGAGGCCATTGCCCAGGCGCAGAAGGTGGGCGTGGAGGAAGTGTGGCGCCGCGCTGCCGCCGTGGGCAAGCATGACGTGTGCAACATGCAGTATACCTCCGGTACCACAGGCTTCCCCAAGGGCGTGATGCTCACCCATTACAACGTGGTGAACAACGGCAAGGCCATCGGCGACTGCATGGACCTCTCCACCGCTGATAAGATGATGATTCAGGTGCCCATGTTCCACTGCTTCGGCATGGTGCTGGCCATGACGGCTGCCATGACCCACGGCACCACCATGTGCCCCATCCCTGCCTTCAGCCCCAAGAAGGGCCTGGACTGCATCAACCGGGAGCAGATCACCTGCTTCCATGGGGTGCCCACCATGTTTATTGCCATGCTGGGCCACCCGGACTTCCCCAACACGGATTTCAGCCACATGCGCACGGGCATCATGGCGGGCAGCCCCTGCCCTATCAAGGTGATGCAGGAAGTGGTGGAGAAGATGCACATGCCCGAGATCGTCATCACCTACGGCCAGACCGAGGCCAGCCCCGGCTGCACCATGTCCAAGACCACCGACTCCATTGAGGCCCGGGTGAACACCGTGGGCGCGGCCATGTTCGGCGTGGAATGCAAGATCGTGGACCCGGAAACCGGCGAGGATCTCCCGGACAATGTGGACGGCGAATTCGTGGCCCGGGGTTACAATATCATGAAGGGCTACTACAAAATGCCCGAAGCCACCGCTGTGGCCATCGATAAGGACGGCTGGCTCCATACCGGCGACCTGGCCCGCCGGGACGAGAACGGCTATTACAAGATCACCGGCCGCATCAAGGACATGATTATCCGCGGCGGCGAGAACATCTACCCCAAGGAGATCGAGGACTTCATCTATACCCATCCCAAGGTGCAGGATGTGCAGGTCATCGGCGTGCCTGACAAGCAGTACGGCGAGGAGATCATGGCCTGCATCATCCTCAAGCCCGGTGAAACCGCCACGGTGGAGGAAATCCGCGAGTTTGTGGCCACCCATATGGCCAAGCACAAAACGCCCCGGTACGTGGCCTTTGTGGATTCCTTCCCCATGAACGCGGCGGGCAAGATTTTGAAATACAAGATGCGCGAGCAGGCCGTGGAGATGCTCAACCTCCAGGCGGACAACGCCATCGAAACCGCGTAATTTCCCATTTCAGCGGCCGGGGATTTCCCATTTCAGCGGCCGGGGATGCATTGACATCCCCGGCCGCTGTGCTATAATACCCCTGACAGACGAATAAGCAGACGCGGCCGCACCGCGGGTGCGACGCGCCGCCATATGGGCGCGCGTCAAGGGAACCGGATGCGATTTCCGGACTATCCCAGTAACCGTGAAGCGGACAAGGGGGCATGGCCACTGTTCCACCTGGAATGGGAAGGCGCCCCTGCGGAGGATGCCAAGTCGGGAGACCTGGCCGCGTCCAAGCACCAACAATCCTCCTGGGGATGGGGGTCGGCTAACCGCGCATGCACCACATGGGCGGTCCTTTAGCTGTGCCTTGCTTTGCGGAGGGCCGGCTTTTTTCGTGGGCATGGATTGCAGGGGAAGGGCCGTGCGCCGCCCGTCTGATCTCACGTATCGGAGGGATCCTTGTATGACCCGTCGTTTCCTTTCCCTGTTGCTGGCGCTGTGCCTGTGCCTGGCGATGCCCCTCATGGCCAATGGCGAGGAAGCCGCCCTTACTGTTACCGACATGATGGGCCGGGAGATCACCCTGGAAGGCCCCGCCCAGCGGGTGGTGGCGCTCACCGCCGCGGACTGTGAAATCATCTATGCCCTTGGGGCGCAGGATCTGCTGGTGGGCCGCGGTTCCTATTGTGACTATCCGGAAGCGGTGCTGGAGGTACCCGTGGTGGACTCCGGCGCGGAGACCAACCTGGAGCAGATTCTGGCCCTGGAGCCGGACGTGCTGATTATGGCCGCCATGGCCCAGACCACCGAGCAGGTGGAAGCCCTCGAAAACGCGGGCGTGAAGGTCATTGTGTCCAATGCCCAGGACATCGTCGGCACCTATGAGGCCATTTCCCTCATCGGCGCCATCTGCGGCAAGGATGCAGAGGCCGCGGCGCTGGTGGCGGACATGCAGGCGTCCTTTCAGGCCATTGCCGACAAGGCCGAGGACACCGGCAAAACGGTGTACTTTGAGGTCTCTCCCCTGGAATGGGGCCTGTGGACCGCGGGCAAGAATACCTTTATGGATGAGCTGGCCACCCTGTGCGGCGTGACCAACGCCTTCGCGGATGTGGATGGTTGGGCGGAAATCTCCGAGGAACAGGTGCTGGACCGCAATCCCGATTTCATTGTGACCAATACCATGTACTACGGCGAAGGCCCCACGCCCGTGGAGGAGATCGCTTCCCGCGCCGGTTGGGAAGCCGTTACGGCGGTGCAGCAGGGCAATATCTATAACGCCGACAGCAACGCGGTGTCCCGCCCCGGCCCCCGCCTGGTGCAGGCGGCGGAGGAACTGTATAACTTCTTCTACGGCGAAACCGCGGCGGAGGACGACGCGGCCTGAGTTTTGCGGGGCCCGCGGCATGCCAATGCCGCGGGCCTTTCGGTATACGTGGGGGAAAAATATTTGCGTGGTTGTCCCTTTGCAGGGGCGCGATGATTGGGGCGGAATTTGGGGCCCTGCCCCAAACCCCGGCAGGAGGATGATCCCCCTGCACCCCACGGCGGGGTGCTGACCGGGAGGCGCTGCTTGCTGCCTTCATTTAGATGCTTGTGTGGGGAGGTATGATCCATGGGGCGAAAACTTCTTTGGTGGTGCCTGCCTCCGGTGCTGTTGATGACCATGCTGCTGTGCGTGTGCGCCGGGAGCGTGCCGCTCTCTCCCGGGGAGACCCTGCAAATCCTGTGGCGGGGTCTTACGGGTACGGAGGCCGGCGGTTCGGGGGAGGCTATTATCCTGCGGGTGCGGCTGCCCCGGGTGCTCTGCGTGGCGCTGACGGGGGCTTCCCTTTCCCTGTGCGGGGCGGCCATGCAGGGATTGTTGCGCAACCCCCTGGCGGATGGTTCCACCCTGGGGGTTTCCTCCGGGGCTTCCCTGGGGGCTGTGCTGGCCATTGTGCTGGGAATGCAGTTCCCAGGCCTGCCCTTTGCGGGCACCATGGTCATGGCCATGCTTTTCGCCTTCGGTTCCCTGGCCTTGATTTTGACCCTGGCCTATGCCCTGGACCGCAGCCTGGCCACGGGCACGATTATCCTCATCGGCGTGGTATTTTCCATGTTTGTCTCCAGCCTGATGAACCTGCTGATTACCTTTGCCGGTGAAAAGATCAAGTCCATTACGTTCTGGACGCTGGGTTCCCTTTCCGGCAGTACCTATGTGAACGCCCTGACGCTGCTTCTTGCCTTGACGGTTTGCGGCGGCGTGCTGCTGGCCCTGGGGGGAGCGCTGAACGCCTTTGCCCTGGGGGAGGAGCAGGCGCAGCACCTGGGGGTATCCGTGCGGCGGGTGAAGCTGACGGTGATGGCGGCGGTGTCGGTGCTGCTGGGCGTGTGTGTGTCCATTGGCGGCACCATCGGCTTTGTGGGGCTGGTGATTCCCCACATGGTACGCCTGGTGCTGGGGCCGGACCACCGCCGGCTGTTGCCTGCGTCACTGCTGGCGGGGGCGGTGTTCCTTTTGCTGGCCGATCTGGTGGGGCGGACGCTGCTCAGCCCCATTGAATTGCCCATCGGGGTGGTGACTTCCCTGGTGGGGGCGGTGGCGTTTCTGGTGATCTTTTACCGTTCCAGAAAGCGGGGGAATGCGTGATGATGCTGTCTGTGCGCGGGCTCAGCGCGGGCTATGGCGGGATGGATGCCGTGCGGGAGGTGTCCTTTTCCCTGGAGCCGGGGCAATGGTTGATGATCTGTGGGCCCAACGGCGCCGGCAAGTCCACCCTGGTCAAAGCGGTGACCGGAACGCTTCCCTTTCAGGGAACCGTGGCGCTGTACGGGCAGGACGTGCGCCGCATGAAGCCTGCGGCGCTGGCCCGGCGAATGGCGGTGCTTTCCCAGCGGGTGCATACGGAGTATGACTTCACTGTGGAGCAGGTGGTGGCCCTGGGGCGTTACGCGCACAGGAGGAGCTTCCTGCGTCCTGGTGATCCGGAGGGGGAAGCGCACATTGACCGGGGCCTGGCGGCGGTGGGGCTGACGGACAAGCGTACCGCGCGGCTCAGCGAGCTATCCGGCGGCGAAGTCCAGCGGGCCTTTTTGGCCCAGGTGTTTGCCCAGGACCCGGAGCTGCTGGTCCTGGACGAGCCGGCAAACCACCTGGACGTGACCTATCAGAAGCAAATTTTCGATTTGATTGACCAGTGGCGGCAGGTACCCGGCCGGGCGGTAATGGCCGTGGTGCATGACCTGAACCTGGCGAGGCGATACGGTACCCATGCCCTGCTGCTGGACCGGGGCCACATGGCCGCGGCGGGGGAAATTGGCGCGGTGCTGACGGGAAACCGCCTGGCGGAGGTTTATGGCATGGATGTGCTGGGCTGGCTGCGGGAGATGCTGCGCTGCTGGGAAAAGCCTCTGACGAAAAATTAACAAATTTTGCGAAAAACCCTTTTCAATTTGTGGAAAAGCGGGTATACTAATCCCGTCCGGCAAACCCAAGCGGCGACGTGCGGCGGAGGCGGACGAAAGCGACAGACTCCTGATTGAGCGTCCGGGGGACAACCCAGGCGCAAGATGGGAAAGGGGGACAAAAGATGCGGCGTACAACAGGCGTCCCCTAGCGTGAACGGGGGACGCCGTTTTTTCCGAAGAAGGGAGAGGTGCTTCCATGGACGGCAAGCGGCTGGGCTTTGTGGGCATCGTCATTGAGGAGCGAGCCATGGCGGCAAAGGTGAATGAAATTCTTTCCGCCTTTGGCGGCATCATACGCGGCCGGCTGGGCGTGCCCGATCCGCAGACGGGAAACGGGGTCATCAGCCTGATTGTGGAAGGCAGCAACGACCAGCTGGGCGCCATAACCGGCCGGCTGGGCAATCTGCCGGGCGTAACGGTGAAAAGCGCCCTGGTGAGTCAGAAAACAAAAACGGAAAGGTGAGGAAAAACAACATGAAAAGATTTCTTTCGGCGCTGATGGCGCTGTGCCTGGTACTTTCTCTGAGTGCATGTGCCGTGGCGGAGGATGCCGTGCGCGTATACGCGCTCATGGGCCCCACGGGCATCGGCATGGTGCAGATGATGGATCAGAACGACGGGACGTATGCCTTCACCCTCTCCGGCGCGCCGGATGAGGTGGTGGCCGCCGTGGCCAGCGGCAACGCGGACATTGCCGCCGTGCCCACCAACCTGGCCGCGACCCTGTACCAGAAGACCAGCGGCAATGTGCAGCTGCTGGCCCTGAACACCCTAGGCGTGCTGTCCATCCTCACCACGGATGACAGCATCCAGACCGTGGAGGACCTGGCGGGCAAGACCATCTACGCCACGGGCCAGGGCTCCACCCCGGAATATGTGCTCAACTACATCCTGGATGCCTTTGGTCTGACCGACAGCGTCACCGTGGAATACAAGGCGGAGCATGCCGAGCTGGCTACCCTGGCCGCTGCGGGCGAGGTGGACATCGCCATGCTGCCTGAACCCAACGTGACCAGCGTGCTTATGCAGAACGACCAGTTCCGCATTGCCCTGGATGTGACGGAGCTGTTCAACCAGGCCGCGGAGCTGAAGGGACAGGCGGGCGCCGTGATGTCCATGGGCGGCGTGATTGTGCGCAAGGACTTTGCCGAGGCGAACCCCGAAAAGGTGGCGGCGTTCATGGAAGCCTACGCGGCCAGCGTGGAGTTTGTAAACAGCGACGTGGAAGCCGCCAGCAAAATGGTGGAGGAGCAGGGCATTATGCCCAAGGCGGCCGTGGCGGCCAAGGCCATCCCCAACTGCCACATTGTCTTTATCACCGGGGAAGAGATGAAGGCGCAGATTGAGCCCTTCTTCCAGGTGCTCTTTGACGCCAACCCCGCTTCCGTGGGCGGCGCATTGCCCGACGCGGACTTCTATTACATGGCGGAATAAGCCAAGCCGTTTGGCTGGTTCCGGCAGGGAATTATTTTCCCCGCCGGGGCGCGCCGGAGGGGCCCTGGCCTCTTCGGCGCTTTTCATACGCGCGCAGGGCCTGCGCGGCATGGAAAGCGGCCGGAAAAAAAGCATGGCGGAGGGAAAACGTATGGTAAAGCGGCTGGGACGGCGGGTGCTGCTGCCGGTGGCGTTCTGGCTGGCGGTGTGGGAACTGTGCTACCGGGCGGTGGGGCAGGACCTGCTGCTGGCTTCCCCCGGACAGGTGGTGGCGTACCTGGCGGGGGGCATGAACGCTACCTTCTGGGGGTGTGTGGGCATGTCGCTGGTGCGCACCGGGGCGGCGTATGTCCTGGGCGTGGTGCTGGGGGTGGCGCTGGCGGTGCTGTGCCATTGGGCGCCCTTGCTGGGGGAAGTGATCCGCCCGGCGCTGGCGGTGGTGCGGGCCACGCCGGTGGCCTCCTTTATCATCCTGGCGCTGGTGTGGCTCTCCGCGGGGAATGTGCCCATTCTGGCGGGACTGCTGATGGTGGTGCCGGTGGTTTATGCCAACGTGACCCAGGGGATTGAGGCCGCCGACCCGCAGCTGCTGGAAATGGCGCGGATGTTCGGGTGGAAGCGGCCCAAGGTATGGCGGCGCATCCTGCTGCCCTCGGCGCTGTCCCCCTTCCTGGCTGCCTGCGAGGCCTGCGTGGGCATGTGCTTCAAGGCGACCATTGCCGCGGAGGTGATCGGTGTGCCCCGCAATGCCATGGGCACCCAGCTGTATCATGCCAAGATTTACCTGCAAACCGACGCGCTGATGGCCTGGACCGTGGTGATTATCCTGCTGAGCATGGTGACGGAAAAACTCCTGCGGGAGGCCATCGAAAGGGGGCGGCGGCGTGTCCATCATCCTTGAGGGGGTTAGCAAGTCCTTTGGGGAGCGCCGGGTACTGCAAAATGTCAACCTGACCCTGCCGGACCGGGGAGCGATATGCTTTTTCGGGCCTTCGGGTTGCGGAAAAACCACCCTGACCCGGCTGATTTGTGGTCTGGAGCGGCCGGACGCGGGACATATCCGCCGGCCGGAAGGCCTGCGCTTTTCCTGCCATTTTCAGGAGGACCGGCTGCTTCCCTGGTATACCGCCGAGGAAAACCTGACCCTGGCCCTGGGCAGCCGGGAGCAGGCGCAAATGTGGCTGGGGCAAACGGGCCTGGCCGATGCGGGGGCGCTGTACCCTGGGGAGCTTTCCGGGGGCATGCGCCGCCGGGTGTCCCTGGCCCGGGCGCTGGGCTATCCCAGCGACGTGCTGGTGCTGGACGAACCCCTGCGGGAGCTGGATGCCGCAACCTGCCAGCGTATGCTGGAGCTGATTGCCCGCAGCCGGGGAAACAGGCTGCTCCTCCTGGTCACCCATGATCTTTCCCAGGCGGAAGCACTGGGCTGCACCCTGGTGCGGGAGCCCTTTGCCGGGCATCCGCAGGCGTGAAGCGCCTGGAGGGCAGCGCGCCAGTCTTTGCCAATTTCCGCGCCCTGCTTCGACGGTGAAAGCACACATATCGCGGTATGCTGGAGCCAATCGCTGGAGGTGAGGCGTATGGATCAGCAGACCGTGCCCGTGGCGCGGAGCAAAAAACAAAAGCCGGCCAGATGGGAGTCCCAGGCCAAGGGAGGGATACGGCCGGAAACATTGCGGGAGATAAGGCGGATCGCTGCGGAGATGATCGCGCCTTTTCTTTTGGGATTTTCAGAGGTGATGGGCGTTCCTTCGGGGTTGCAGGCGGCGTATATGGGCGCGGTGGCCGTGCGGGGGGAAAGCCTGCTGTGGCCCCTGTGTGGCTGCCTATTGTCCCTGGGCATGCGCGCCCTGTGGGGGCTGACGGTCCCATGGATGGCTCTGATCAGCTGGGGGCTGATGCTCTGGGGACCGCGGGTGCTGTTCCGCCAGCGGGTGGAGCGGCTGATGCTGTACACGGGGATAGCGCTGCTCCCGGGCTTTATCCTTGCCCTGGTGGAGGGACAGCCGGAGGCGGTCATCCTGGGTGCTGCGTCGGTGCTTATGGGGGTGTTCAGCGCACCGGTATTTCTCCGGGCGCTCATTGCCTGGAAAACACCCGGGATGATTACCCAAACCGAGGATACGGTGAGCGTATGCTTTCTGGTGGCCATGCTGCTGGGCGGCGGCAGCCGGCTCTCGCTGTTTGGCTTGCAGGTGGGCATGGTGGGCGCGGCCTTTTTGACGGTGGGCGCGGGGTTCTACCTGGGAAGCGGCGCAGGGACGCTCATGGGCATGCTGGGGGGCATCAGCATGGCGGCGCAGGGCTATCCCATGGACCTGGCGGTGGCGCTGGGCGCGGGGGGATTCCTTGCCGGATTGACCCGGCGGCGGGAATGCGCACCCTTGAGCGCCTTTGCCTTTGCGGTGGGCTGTGGCACGGTGCTGCTGTTTTCCGGACGCCTGCGGGCGGGATGGATCACCGGGGGACTGCTGGGTACGACCGCCCTGGCGCTGTATCCGCCGGTGGGGCGCAAATGGCTGGGGGATACCTTCCGGCGCCTGGGCAATGTGCGCCGCCTGGCGGAGGACCAGTATGCGGCCCTGTGGCTCACCCGCTGGGAGCACACCATGGAGGAGATGGCTTCCCAGGTGCCCATGCCCTGGGCGGACAAGCCCCCCCATGATACGGCCTGGTGGCGGGGACGCCTGTGCGCCGGATGTCCCCTGGAGGGGGAATGCCGTTGCCTGGAGGATCAGCGCTCCCTGGACAAGGCGGAGGAGGTTTGGGCCCGGCGGGGTGAGGACGAGCAGAGCTTTTTGCAGGCCATGGAAGGCCTCCGGGGCATGGGCTGCGCCCGGCTGTACCTAATGCGGGAGCGCATGGCGGCCCTGCGCCGGGAGGATAGCCTGCGCCAGGCCGCGCTGCACCGGGCATCCTATGAAAGGGAGATGGTACGCACCCATCTGCTGGCGGCATCCGGGGCGGCCAAGGCCCTGGCGGAAATCTCCACCGGCGAGGACTGGTGGGAGGCCGTGATGATCCGCCGGGTGCAGAGCGCCCTGGGGGAGCGTTCCTTTCCCGCGGAGCTGCTTTTTGCCCGCCGGCTGCGGGGCAGGGCTTGCCTGGGCTTCCGCGAGGTGGCTACGCTGCCCCTGGGCAAGGTGGAGGAACAGCTGCGGCAGCTGATGGAAGAGGAAGTGGGGCTGCGCCTGGAGCCGGCGCGCCGGGAGGAGGGCGTCCTGGTGTTTGACGAGTTGGCTCCCTGGCGGGTGGAGGGCGGCTGGGCTGCCAGGGCCCTGGAAGAGGATACGGAGATGATGGGCAACGGGGATGCGGTGCTCATGTGCCGTTTGCCGGATGGGAGATTCCTTGGCGCGCTTTCCGACGGTATGGGCCATGGACTCCACGCCCACATGGAGAGCACCCGAACCCTGGAACTGCTCCGGCTATGCCTGCAGGCCGGGTACACGGTGGAGCAGACCCTTACCGCCGTGAACGGCATGATGCTCAGCGCCAATCAGGGGGAGGAATATGCCACGGTGGACCTGCTGGTGCTGGACCCCTGGCTGGGCCGGGCGGAGCTGCATAAGCTGGGCGCCTGTTACAGCGTGCTGGTTTGTGGCGGCCGGGAAACCTTGCTGGAGGGCGCGGCGCTGCCCTTGGGTATCCTGGAGGAAGTGGAGCCCCTGAGCACCAGCTTCCATCTGGAGGACGGGCAGCAGCTTTTCCTGATGAGCGACGGCATCACCGATGTGCTGGAGGAAAGCGAGCTGCGGGCTGCATGCCTGCGCTCCGCCGGGGAAACCACGGCGGAGGACGCCGCGGCGGCACTGCTGCAATGCGCCCTGAATGCCGTGGGAGACTCTCTCCATGACGATGCCAGCTGTGCGGTGATCCGGGTGAGTCACCGTAAGAAGGAAGACAAACGAAAGAAGAAGACGGAGGCGCCCGACGGTGATGCGCTTTCCTGATGCGGAACCTGGGCAAGAAACAAAGCCAATATGGACGAGCTGCCATGGAATAAAGGCCATGGCAGTTTCAGCGTGTCGAAAAAGTGGCAAACGCCACTTTTTC